>Ga0209181_10000915_pt1 | contig 53033 bp, 39 predicted proteins | sample MAT05_FD_187208 | JGI IMG/M metagenome (GOLD analysis project Ga0209181, IMG submission 187208) | Freshwater microbial communities from Lake Fryxell liftoff mats and glacier meltwater in Antarctica - MAT-05 (SPAdes) (version 2) | ecosystem: Environmental > Aquatic > Freshwater > Ice > Liftoff... | reverse complement strand
GCAAGAATGGCGCGGCTCGTAAGGGCGCGCCATTCGCGCTCTAGACGGCTTTGGTTGCCTCTCGGAGGTTGGTTTTACACGCGTTGCACGGCCGGCGCAGGACCGAACGCTGGATCGATCCGGGCAACCGCGCGTATACTGCGGTTTCCATTGTCCTCAGCCTGGCCCTTCCAGGAGTCGAGGGCAGTGTGTGTCGGCTCCTCGCGAGGAGCTGACCCTCGAACGCGGAGTGTGAACATGGCGAACCAGCAGAAGAAGGAAGACGATGGAGTGGTCACCTCGGCGCCGGCCTCGAAGGTCGGGAGTCTGCTGACGGACCTGCTCAACGACATGAAAGAGAACGTCGCTCAGGAGCAGAAGCAGATCGAGTCCGAGGCCGATCGGCGAGCTCGTGAAGAGCGTGAGACCCGGGACCGCGAAGAGAGTCGCAAGCGCGAGGCCGCGCAGCAGAAGCTCATCGAGGAGACGCGGCGCCGCAACGAGGCGCTGTCCAGGCGTGAGCGGGGCGAGGGTGAGCGCAAGCCGCTGGCCACTGCACCCCATATGCGACCGCTGACGGACCAGGCCGCGGCTGGGCCGAAGTCGGCGGAGCTGGCAGTCGCGGCTCCGGTGGCCAAGGCGCCGAGCAAGCTGATGCTGGTGGCGCTGGTCGTGATCGGTGTCGGGCTAGGGCTCGGCACGTCGCTGGCGCTGACCCCGAAGCCGGCCGATGCGGGCATCGACGTGTCGGCGGCTGCCAAGGCAGTGATCGCCGCGACGCGCAAGCAGGCGACCGCGGAAGGCAAGGTGCTGATGGAGCTCGAGGCGTCGCGTAAGCAGATCGCCGAGCTGCAGAAGTCGGTGGCCGATTCGGCCGCGACGCAGAAGACGCTCGGCGAGCAGCTCGCGGTGATGAAGTCGGACTCGGAGCGTATGCGCGGCGAACTCGAGGCCCTCAAGTCGGCCGACACGAAGGGTCCCAGGCGGCCTGGCACCGGCACGCCGGGCGGCGTCCCGAACATCAACGGCAGCATCTTCAACAAGTAGTTCGCGGTATCGCCTTCGGCTGCCGTTGCCGAATCGAGCGACTTCACGGCCGCCGCCCTCCGAATTCAACCGCCTATCGTAGCGGCCGATTGCTCGGCCGAGCGTGGGCAACGGGAATTTCTGGTTGCTCTCGCCTCGCCACGGCTTCGCCTGCTCGGCGAAATCCGCTGGTACGGGGTGGCGGTCGAACGGTCGAGATACTTTGAGTTCAAAAGAAAAGGCGCGGTGTTATGAGCACCGCGCCTTTCGCTTTTCAAGCCGACTTCAATCAGAGGCGCTGGCCGTCCGTGTCGAGGAGGACAAGGCCGCCGCTGCCGAAGACCTTCTCATCGGCGAGCTTCTGGAGCTCGTCGCGGATGGTCTTGCCCTCGGCGTCTTTGGCGGGCTTGGTCAGGTCGCCGACCACCAGGACCACGACTTCGCCGGGTGCCAGGTGGGCCTTCGCGGCGGTCTGGATGGCGGCGAGGTCGACCGCCTTCAGGTGGTCCTGATAGGTCGCAAACCAGGTGAAGGGCAGGCCGAAGAAGTTGATAGCGCGCAGCTCGTCGAGGGCGTCGCTCGCCTGGGCGAAGCGGGCGGGCAACGCGAGTAGGGCGCCGTCGCGCTCACGCAGGAGCTCTTCCGGGATCGCGAGGGTGTCGCGCATCTTATTGATTTCGGAAGAGATTTCGCGCAGCGACAGGGCGGTGGTCGACGACTCGACCGAGGCGCTGATGCTGAGCTGGCTGCCGCCCTTCCTGTACGAGAAGCGACCCGAGCTGCCGTACGCGTAGCCCTTGGCCTCTCTCAGGTTCATGTTGACGCGGCTGGCGAAGCCACCGCCGAAGATCTGCGCCATCAGGTGGGTGGCCTCGTAGTCCTCCGCGGTGCGCATCGGGCCGGGGTCGGCGACGATCACCATCGACTGCACGGCACCATCGATCTGCACCGCGAACAGGGTGCCTGACGCCTTGGGTGCGGCGGCGATCGCCTTCGAGACGGGCGCCTTGCCCGTCCACTTCGCGAGCCGCTGGTTTAGCGCTGCGCTCAAGCTCTCACGGGTGACCTTGCCCGCCACCCAGAGGCGGGCGCCGTCGGGGCGCAGCTGCGCGACCCAGGCCTTGCAGTCGGCGAGCTTCATCGCGTCGAGGTGCTTGTCGGTCTGCACCGGGCCGTAGGGATGACCCTCGCCCCAGACGAGTGAGCCGAAGAGCCGGCTCGAGACACCATTGGCGGTGCCGCGGCTCTGTGTGAGCGAGGCCTTGCGGTCGGCGATGATGCGGTCGAAGTCGGACTTGCGCATGCCCGGCGACGTGAGCAGCTCGGCCAGCAGGTCGAGTCCGGGATCGAGTTCGCTGACCAAGGACTCGAGCTTCACGACCGAGGTCTCGAGGCCAGCCGGCGAGTAGAGTGAGACGGCGTGGTCGGCCAGCGCTTCGGACCAGTGCACCTTGTCGAGGCGCTCGGTGCCCTCCGAGTAGAGGTCGAAGCAGACCGACGCGAGGCCGACCTTGTCGGGCGGGTCGTTGGCGATGCCGACATCGAACTCGAACGTCATCGTCACGGTCGGCAGCGTGTCGGTCGTCAGGAGGTAGACCTGCAGGCCGTTGTCGAGCGTGAACGTCTCCGGCACCGGCACCTTCAGCTCGGCAATGGCCGTCGGGGTCGGACGCTTGCTTCGGTCGAAGCTCTCCGAGGAACCATCGGGTGCGACGGCGTCAGCGTTCGACGGAAGCGCGTCGGCGTTCGACGGAAGCGCATCGGCGTTCGACGGCGTGCTGGCCGCGTCCGGAGCGGTTGCCGCGGCGTCGACAGTGCTGACAGCGCCGACATGGTGCGGCTCGGGTGCCGCGGGCTTCTTGCCGCAGGCGCCGAGCAGCAAGGCGCCGACGGTGCCGAACACGAAGATGCGATGGCTGTTGGTCATGCGGGTCCGCCCAGGAACGTCGGAGATGGAGGTCGGGGTCGTGAGGTGCTTCATCGTGGACCCTCCGGCCTGGTCGGTTGCGATGCGGCTGGCTCGGCCTTGGCAGGCACGGTGATGACCTCGCTGTAGGGCTTGGCGAGCCAGGTCTTGGCGGTTGCGAGCACGCTCTCGGGCGTGACCGCGCGGAACTTCGCGAGGTAGGCGGTCGCGTAGCCCGGGTCACCCGCGAACTGGTTGAAGTACTGGAGCTGGTCGGCGCGTGCGGCGAGGTCTTCCAGGCCCCACACGAACGTCGACTCGGTGCCGATGACAACGCGCCGCAGCTCGGCCGCGCTGATCGGCTCACGCTGCAGGCGCGCGAGCTCCTCGTCGACGATGGCGAGCACCTTCTTCTTGTCGGCACCCGGCTTCAAGGAAGCCGTCACGACGATCTCGCCACTCAGGGTGCGGTCATCGAAGTACGCAGAGACCCCGACGCAGAGCGGCTCCTCGATCACGAGTCGCTTCGACAGGCGGCCCCAGCTATCCGCGCCGAGCACACCGAGCAGCACTTCGAGCGGATAGCTGTCGTCGGAGAGCGCCTTGGGCCCAATCCACGTGCGCTGGATCTGCTCGAGCTTCGCGAAGCCGTCGGGCACCTCGGCCTTCTTCGACTCGCTCAGGACCGGAGTCGCGACCTCGTTGCGCGCCGGCTTCGGACCCGCTGGCAGGCCGCCGAACCACTTCTCGATGAGCACCTTCATCGCCGCTGTCTCGAAGTCGCCCGCGACGACCAGGGTCGCGTTGCTCGGCACATACCAGTTCTTGAAGAAGCCCTGGACGTCCGCGAGGCTCGCGTTCACGAGGTCCTCGTGGCGGCCGATGGTGAGGTAGCGATACGGGTGGCCTTCGGGATAGAGGGCCGTGGCGACCTCGAAGCGGGCCTTGCCGTAGGGCACGTTGTCGTAGCGCTGACGACGCTCGTTGCGCACGACGTCGACCTGGTTGCGAAAGCTCGCCTCGGTCAGCGCGTCGAGCAGGAAGCCCATACGATCACTCTCGAGCCACAGCGCCGTCTCGATCTGGTGGGCAGGCACGGTCTCGAAGTAGTTGGTTCGATTGGCGTTTGTAGTGCCGTTGATGGCGCTCGCGCCGATCTCCTGCAGAATCGGGAAGTGCACGTCGTTGCCGGTGTGCTTGGTGCCCTGGAACATCATGTGTTCGAACAGGTGCGCGAAGCCGCTCTTGCCGACGACCTCGTCGCCGCTGCCGACGTGATACCAGACGTTCACCGCGACGATCGGAGCGGTCGTGTCGTGGCTCAGGATCACCTCGAGGCCATTGGCCAGGGTGTACTTCTCGAACGGGATCTCGACCGAGACCGGCGTCGCGGCGACCGGCGTCGGCGCCGGCTCAGGCGCCGGTTCGGGACGCGGCTGAGGGGGAATGTCGGCCTGCGCGACCGCACCGGCAAAGCCGATCGAGCCGATGACCGCGGCCATCGTCGCGTGACGGATCACGCGAAGACCGCGCACTGGAATCCACCTGGAACGCTGAGACATCGGACCTCCTGCTGCGGATAGCGGCCGGAGATCTCCCACGCGCCGCGGGCCCGTGGCAAGCGGCCGTTACGCCGGCTTCAGGACCAGTGTGCGCGCGCGCTCGGCCCGTTTGAGCGACAGCTCGACGCCGACCGCATCGAGCCCATGCTGGTTGGCGATCGCGAGCATGGTGCCGACCCCGCAGAAAGGATCGACCACGACCCGGCAGGGCGTACGCGCGAGCAGGAAGCGCGCGACCGCGTGGCACGCATCGACGCCCATCGCGCGCGCCCACGGCATCTCGCCCATGCGCGGCAGGACGTCCATCGACGACTGCCCGGGCTCGAGCAGCAGCGCCCGCGAAAAGCACAACAGATGCGCGTAGGCCGGCCGCCCGAAAGTGACCGTGCCGGCCGGTGCACGGCACACGACCTTGTGGAACAGCAGGTGTGAGCCCGCGGCTTCGGCCCCGAGCTGCACCAGGAACGCCTTGTCGATCCAGCGTCCCTCGCGCTTGATGTCGGTCTGGTAGAAGACCGCGACCGCACCCTCTGAGACCTGTCTGCAGACCAGCGCCGAGGTCGCGATGAACCACTCGCGCCAGCCTGCGAAGCCCAGATGCGGCAGCTCGGACACATCCGGCAAGGACGTCACGACGGCGTGCTGCGGCGACAGCTCCGCCTGTTCGAGCCAACCAACCCCGTCCCCTTGATGCACCTGTCGCGCGCTCACGGCCGCACCCTACTGCAATTGAGCTTCGCTGTCCGCTGCGGCCGGGCTTTCGCCAACCCCGCATCCTTGATACGGTCCTGCCGCCCGCGGCTCTGGAGGTCTTCGATGCGTCTCTCTGTCACCTGCCTTTCGCTGGTGCTCCTGTCTCTGCCGGTCGCGGCTTGCGGCGACGACAAGGCCGGCAAGTCTGATACCTCCGACGTGACCCCTGACGTCGCCCCCGACACCGATGAGCCCGACGTCGGACCTGATGCAAACGAGGTCGACGCGGCGCCCGAGGTAGAGGTCATCGACACCAAGCCCGGCCTCGGCATCGACTACACGACGACTGCGGCTGGCGCGACGCCGCGTTGGGAGTCCGCGGCCAGCGACTGGATGGCGATCGGCTGGCCGTCCGACCGCTATCGCGTCGATGGGCACATGAAGCTCACCAACATGCCCGAAAACGTGGCATCGCTGCTCCGCACGTACATGACGTTCGGCGAGGAGGTGCTGAACGGATGGGGCTTGAACGGGGCCGTTTACTTTGAGTTCAAAGGAACCATCGACCCGACCACGCTGCCCGACGCGAAGTCATCGACCGCCGCCGACGCGATGATCCAGATGGTCGACGTGACCCGCACGAGCGCCTCGTATGGCCAGCGTCTGCCGCTCGTCTACGAATTCTACGGCGAGGGCGACGACCCGTTCTACAACGACCACACGCTCGCCATGCGCCCGGTCTACGGCTTCCCGCTTGTCGAAGGTGACACGTACTGCGCGATCGTCACACGCGCCGTCAAAGACAAGGACGGCAACTACCTGCAGCAGGCGCCCGAGCTCGCCGGCGGCTTCGCCAGCGAGAGTTCGCTGGCACCCCTCATCGCGTGGCTCGACGACTCGCCGCTCGCGCGCCGCGACATCGCCGTCGCCACCTGCTTCACGGCCCAGGACGCGACCGGCGAGCTCGACCGGGTCGCACGTTGGATCGACGACATGGACCCGCCCGAGGTCGACACGGTCTTCGAGCCGGGCGTGTGGGGCGAGTTCCACGGCCTCTACACGGCGCCCAACTTCCAGTCGGGCGACAAGCCCTACAACAGCGAAGGCGGCGACATCCAGTTCGCTGCCAGCGGTGACCCGATCGTGCAGGCCGACGAGGAGATTCGTTTCCTCCTCCTGACCCCGACCGACCACGAGATGCCGGCCACCGGCTGGCCCGTGACGCTATACGCGCACGGCACCGGCGGCGACTACGAGAGCTGCCGCGGCGACACGCGCGAGCTGGTCTTGGATGGCATCGCCGTCCTGTGCATCGACCAGCCGCTGCACGGCTCGCGTGGGCCCGGCGGCGCGCTCTTGAGCGAGACCGAGCTGGTCTTGTTCAGCTTCAACTTCGTCAACCCGTACTCGGGTCGCTCGGCCTTCCGACAGGCCGCAATCGACACGATCATGCTGTCGCGCATGATTGAGGCTCATCGCTTCGACCTCGACGCCGGCTCGACCCTGTCGCGCAAGAAGATGTTGCTCGACCCCGAGAAGATCCTCTTCTTCGGTCACTCGCACGGCGGCCTCTCGGGCACGCTCGCGCTCGCGGTCGACTCGCGCCTCAAAGCCGGCGTCATCTCCGGCATGTCGGGCGTCATCATCGAGACGATCTTGCGCCGCAAGGATCCGGCCGACCTCGCCGCGCTCGCCGCCACGCTGCTGCAGGTCGATCAGGAAAACCTCGACTCGTTCCACCCGGCCCTGAACCTCATGCAGATGTTGGTCGATGCGACCGACCCCATCAACTACACCCGCTACTGGATCTCACCCCGCAGCAATGGGCGGCCAAAGAACGTGTTCGTTACGCAGGGCACGGTAGACGCGGCGTCGCCGTCGATCGGCAACGACGCTGCCACCGCGGCCGGTGGCGTACCCCAGGTGCGGCCCATCGCGAAGGCCTCCGAAGCGCACCAGCTCCACGGCCTCGAGCCGCTCGATCTGCCGGTGCAGGGCAACATCGATCTCGGCAATGGCGAGGCGGTCACGGTCGTGATGCGCGCGTGGCAAGGTGGCACCCACTTCGTCGCGTTCGATGCGCCGGACGCGCGCGCGCTGTGGCGCCACTTCCTCTATACGGCAGCGTATGGTGACGGCCTACCCGAGCTCGCCACGGGCGATGTCACGGTCACCCGCCAGGAGCCGGTGTCGGCCGCCGACACTTGCGCCGACGCGCGCGAGATCCCGACCAGCGCTGGCTTCCCGATCCAGGTCCGCGGCAACACCCAGACCGCGACCCCTGACTTCACCAGCGCCGATTGCGGCGAGGACACGGCACCGCTCGGCGCGATCGGGCGCGATGTCTACTATCGCTTCACGGCCCCGGTCGAGGCGACCTATCGCTTCCGCATCGCCTTGCAGCCCGCCATCGACCGTGACCATCCGCGCTTTGGCCCGGACCTCGTGTCGATCCTCCAGGGCTGCGGCCAGACCTGCTTCGCGCGCAAGGCCGATGGCGCCATCGACATCACGCTCGGCATCGATCAGTCGGTCATCGTCGTCGTCGATGGGACGACCTCGGCCGATGTCGGCGCCTTCTCGTTGATCGTCGAACAGCGCTGCCTCGTGCTCGAGTGTGATGAGCGCGAGTGTGGCGCCTACGGCTGCGGCAGCTGCGGCACCTGCCCGAACGACAAGGCGTGCAGCGCCGACGGCAAGTGCGTCGCGCGTGAAGAAGGCGACACCTGCGCCAGCGCCATCGCGGCGACGACGGTCCCGTTCTTGTGGTCGGGCGACACGCGCCCCTACCTCAACGACAACTACTATGCGGCCGGCCAGTGCCCCGACTTCCCATACACGCTCGGCTTCGGCTCGGACGACCTCGTGTTCGCGTTCACGCCGCCAACCAGCGCGACCTACGTCGCGCGCCTTGACGGAGACTACGACACCAACCTGTGGGTCGCCGACAACTGCGCGAGCCCAGGACCGAGCTGCCTCGGCGCCAATCGCACTGGCTTCCGCGACGCGCGCGTGTTGATCTATGGCACCGTGGGCGAGCCGGTCTATGTGTTCGTCGATGGCGCGTCGAACTCCGGCAACTCGGCCGGGCATGCGACCCTGCAGATCGACACGTGTGTTCCCGACTGCACGGGCAAGCCCTGCGGCGACGATGGCTGCGGCGGCGTTTGCGGTACCTGCCCGAACAACGGCAGTTGCCTGACGGTGCCCGGCCATTGCTCGATCGAGAGCGGCTGCCCCTCGACCCGTGAGTGCAAGGTCATCGAGGGCGACCTCTGCGAGACGGCGTTCGTGGTCGCCGCGCTGCCTTATTCGCAAGCCCAGAACACCGCGAACTTCCAGTCGAATTACGGTGTCATCGGTAAGCAGTGCGAGCTGCAGGCGGACGGCTCGGGTACCCAGGACACCTGGGGCTTCAGCGCGGCCGATGCGGCATACTCGTTCACGGCGCCGAAGAAGGGCCTCTATCGCTTCGGCCTCGACACCGGCAACCCGGTCTTCGACGCGAGCCTCTACGTGACCCGCGACTGCAACGACATCGAGGCGAGCTGCATCGGCGCCGATGAGCAGGACCGCAACGAGCGCGTGTGGGTCGACCTCGAGAAGGACGAGACGGTCTACGCGATCGTCGATGGCTGGGTGAACTTCGGCGCGCAGACCGGCAAGTACACGATCAACGTCAACGAGTGCGTGGCCACCTGCCAGAATCGCGAGTGCGGCAGCGACGGCTGCATTGGCAGCTGCGGTGGCTGCGAGGACGGGCTCACCTGCCAGGGCAGCCGCTGCTTGCCGCCGCCGGGCGAGGTCTGCTCGAACGCGCGTGGTGTCGGCCGCCTGCCTTGGACCGAGACGCAGGACACGACCGGCTATGGGGCCGAGCGCGACACCGCATGCGAGGGTGCGCCGACTGGCAACGTGTCGCCCGAGGTGACCTATCGGTTCGAGGCGCCCGATGCGGCGAACTACCGCTTTATCGTAGGGACCGCGTTTGGCGCTCAGGTCTATTTCGATGGGGGCTGCAACGACAACCGCTGTCTCGCGTCGGGGCAGATCCCGGCCGCCGAAGTGGCCGGCGAGTATCGGGTCGATCGCCAGATGGCCAAGGGCGAGGTGGTGCTCGTCACGATTGACGGCCGCGATGTCGTCACCGCCGATGGTGCCGAGCCTGCGTCGGGCAGCTTCACGTTCAGCGTCGCGCTCGCTTGCGACCCGCAGTGCGATGGCAAGAACTGCGGTGCCGACGGCTGCGGCGGGACCTGTGGCACATGCGGCTATCCGACCGATGTATGTGGCGCAGACCAGTTCTGCTTCGACGCCAACGCGCTGCCGGGCAACACCTGCGCTCAGCCGTTCGTGGTCGGCGCGTTGCCCTTTTCGGGCACGGGCGACACCAGCAAGGACGCGTACGACGACAGCGTGCTCGACGAGGGACAGTGCTCGGGCTACGTCGCCAAGGGCATGGGCTCGGCCGACCACGTCTGGCAGCTCACGGCGAGCGAGGCCGGCCAATATCGTGTGATGGTCACGCCCGAAGGCTGGGATTCGATCGTCTATGTGCTCGCTGATTGCGCCGACCCGGTCGGGACGTGTCTGGGCGCCGATGATGGTCAGCTCGGCGAGACTCTCGACTTGTCGCTCGGCGCGGGTGAGACCGTGTTTATCGTGGTCGACGGCGAAGACAACGTCTTGAATGACGTTGGCGCCTATCGAATCGACGTCAGGAGGAATTTGCCATGAGCGCCATGAAAATCGACATCGGGCTCTCCAGCGAAGCGCGCGCCGCCATCGCCAAGGGGCTCGAGCATGTGCTGGCGGACACCTATTCGCTGTATCTGGTCACGCACAATTTTCACTGGAATGTGACAGGCCCGATGTTCCAGACGCTGCATCTGCTGTTCGAGACCCAGTACAACGAGCTCTGGCTCGCGGTGGATCTGGTGGCGGAGCGCATTCGGCAGATCGGCTACCCCGCGCCCGCGACCAACAGCGCGTTCGCGAAGCTCACCAAGATCCCCGAGCCCGAGGGCGTGCCGGCGGCGACCGACATGATCAAGACGCTGGTCCATGGGCATGAGATCGTTGTGCATACCATCCGCGCGGGGCTGCCGGCGGCCCAGGAAGCCAAGGACGAGTCGACGATCAGCCTCCTCACCGATCGCCTGGTCGCGCACGAGAAGACCGCGTGGATGCTGCGCAGCCTCGTCGGTTGAGCGCCCTCTTGCGCGTGCTGTTGTTGCTGTTCGGCGCCGTGCAGGTGTTCGCGTGTCTACCGCGACCACCCCATATGATGGCGCCGTACTATCGTGTCGACCCGGGCCAGGCCGACGCGCTGGAGGGTAGTTCCTGGCTCGAGGATCCGCTGCCCGGTGATCGTTATGCGGTGGCCGGCGAAGACCTCGTGTGGCGTGACGAGACGTTCATCGGGCCGGCCGACGACCGCACCGGACGCTGCTCTGTCGACACCAAAGGCACGATCACCTTCGTCGCGCCGAAGACCCCGGGCGAGTGGCCATGCCTCCTGCGCGCGTGCCGCGAGACCTGCTGGGTGTCGCGCGTCACGCTGGTGGTGGAACCTCCCGGAGCCAAGCACTGAGGCGAGCTACTCGAGCGTCAGCACGAAGCGGTCGCGGGTCGCATCGTAGGCGCCCGCGACGAGGGTCAGGCGGTCGCCGAGCAACAGCGTCAGCGCGGGTCTGTCCTCGCGCTCGATCGTCAGCGCCGAGGCATCAGTGCTGAGCTGGGGTCGGGTGCCGAGGTCGCGCGCATAGATCTTGAGCTCGAGCGGAGGGTCGTCGAGCACGACGTAGGCTCTGTCGGGTGCCAACCCGACGAGCGTGCCGAGGCGCCGCGGGCGGGCTTCGACGGGCAGCGCGAGGTCGGCGCCGAGCATGTCGGCGATGACGAACTGATTGGCCGCTTTGGTGAGCTGGTGCTGGACATCCTTGGCGCGGTTGGCTGCCACGATCACCGCGGTGCGTGTCGTCTCGTCGCTTGCTTCGTCGACCGCGGGCGAGAGGCCCATGATCTCGAGCGCCTCCTTGTGCGTGAAGATGCCGACGACCTCGCGCATCGGCGAGGTGAAGCGCGCGTAGCACGGTGCCCCGACGCCATAGTGGAGGCCCGGCTCGGCGGTGAACATCGCTGCCTGATTCAGCAGCAACGCCTGCCGCTGCAGCGCGAGCACCACCCCGCGTAGAGCCAGCGGCAGGTTCGCGATGCGCTCGAGCCAGTGGGCCAGCGACTCATTCGCGGACGACCACGCGAGGAGAGGCTCGCGGTGCGCCGAAGCGATCGACTTCGTCATGCGCGCGAACGACTTCAGCGTACCGGGCAAGGGCGCTGGATGCACCCGGAAGACCGCCTGCAGCGCGGGGTTCGTGGCATCGGCCGGATCGGCAGGAGTCGCGGCTGATGCCACATGTCGCGCCAGGAGACGCGCGCCTTCGACGTTGACCAGCAGGGATATCTGTTCGTTGCAGCGGTCGGTCTCATAACGACGGGCCTCGAAGGCGACGAACCCGTCGGTCGGCGTGACGCCGACATCGACCTCGACGCGCTGATAGCGAACGACCTGTTGTGCTTCGGCGAGCGCAATCCTTTGAGCACCAACGATTCTGAGCGCCAGCAAAGAGTCCTTGAAGTCGCCCTCGGGAAACGGCTCGACGCCCTCCCACATGAGCTGCACGCCGCGGTAAGATAGCTTCTTGCGGCTGCGGATGCGGGCTCGCTCGAGGCTGACGGTCGTGACCTCGCCAGTCGCATCGAGCGCCATGCGAAAGACCAGAGCGCGGCGCGGCACCGCTTCATTGAGACTGACCAGACCCTCCGACAGCGACGGCGGCAACATCGGCACGACCAGCCCCGGCAGGTAGTACGAGGCACCGCGCACGAGGCTCTCGGCGAAGAGAGCCGAACCTGGGCGCACATAGTAGGAGGCGTCGGCGAGCGCGTACCAGACGACGTGCCCGTCCGCGGCTGCTTCGATGAAGAGCGCCTGGTCGAGGTCGCGGCTGTCGTCGTTGTCCATCGTAACGAACGGCAGGTGCTCGAGGTCCCGGAGCTGCGGGTCGTCGAGGCCCGGCGCGGCGAGCCAGGCGGTCGCCCCGGCATGACACGCGGGCGGGTGGTCGACGACGAGGTCGAAGCGCGCGAGCAGGGCTGCCAGCTCACTGCTGGCGCGAGGGGGCGCATTAGCTCCTGGCGACTCGCGCATTTCACGAAGGGCGGAGCGTGCGGGATCGGGCGGCGTGGATACAGGTGCCATCGCGCGCATGCTACCGCCGAAGCGCGCGCCATGATAGGCATAGCGATGGAAGGTGGGATGTGATGAGCCTGAAGCGCCTTGTGAGATTGGCGAGGATCCTCGGTGTCGCTGGGCTGGTTGGCGCGGCGTGCGACGACCCCGGCAACGGCAGCCAGGGCGTCATGCCGGTCGAGACTCGCGATGCGGCTGGCGATGTCGCCGAGACAGTGGGTGAGATTGCCGACGGCACGGTCGCGCCCGAGACGTTCGTGCCCGACATCACCCCCGACACGATCGCGCCCGAGGCCGTCGTTCCCGAGACTGTCACGCCCGAGACGACCACCAGCATCTGCGAGCAGGGGTGCCTGCCGATCAACACCGCGGGTGCTCCGACCGGCGTCGACTTTCGCCAGTTCGGCGCGCAAGCGCGACCCGTCTTGCGTGGTGGCAATGCGCCGACCGGGACGTGGGTGCTCGCCAGCGTCTCGATCTACTCGCAGGGCACGTTCGCCGAGGGGATCTCGGTCACGTTCAGCGACCACGGCGCGACCGCTGGCCGCATCGGCTTCAATGGCGACGCGATCGGCATGGCGCTCGACCTCGACCTCGATGTGACGGTCAGCGCGTTCGGCTCGACCGGCAGCGACAGCGCGCGCAACCCGGTGTCGCTCGGCGGTTGTAACGAGGTCGACGGCGCGCACATGCGCGGCAACTTCGGGGCCTGTGGCGCAGGACTCGAGAGCGAGGAGAGCGCCATCGATTTCGAGCTGACCGCCGCTGCGTTGATCGTCGGCGTCGAGGTCTCGCGCGAAGCGCTCATCGCGTTGTTGCCGGCCGACCAGCAGAACGCCGGCGAGCTGGCGATTATCGGGCCGATGTATCTTGTCGCCACGTTCTCACGCCCGTGAGCTGCGCAATCTGGGTACGTGCCTGGGGTTTCTTCGCGCTGGTCCTGGTCGCATGCGGCGATGACCCGAAGGGCGGTGCCGGTGACATCGACGCGATAGAGATCCTAGCGGAGACGGACGTCAGCGAGGAGGTCGATGCGACCATCGACGTCATCGAAGACACCGCGCCCGATGCCGTCGCCGATACCAACGACGTGGTCGAAGACGTCGTCGATGTCAGCGACACGGGCACGTTCGAAGACGTCAACAACGGCTCGACCGAGCGGCTCGACGACGACCTCGAGCCCTGTGACTACCCGCAGTACTGGCCGTTCTCGCTGCGCTCGGAGAAGGTGCCGCTACGCATCCACTGGCGCGTGCCGCGGGACGAGGCGGCGTCGCGCGAGGCGCTCGAGATCCTCGAGTATGCGTGGACGCTTGAGGTCGATCAGATCGGCTTCGTCGCGCCGCTGCCCGACGAAGGCACGTGCGGCGAAGACGAGGCGCTCGACATCTTTACGTGGCGAAATGCGCCCTATGCCTACGTAAATGTCTGGGCCGAGAATGACGCGACACCCTGGGATGACGGCTATGCCTATATGGTCGTCGACCTCTGGGGCGAGTTCGGTGGCGACGAGATGCCAGCGACATTAGCTCATGAATTCAACCATATGTGCCAGACGGCTCACGACTGGAGCGACACCACGTTCTTGTACGAAGCGACCGCGACCTTCATGGAGGACGAGGTCTATGACGACCACAATAGCTGGTGGTATCTGCTGTTCGACTTCCAGGGAAATCCGGATTGGTCGATCGACCACGATGACGAATACGAGACCTGGTACATGTACGGCGCGACATTGTACCTGCGTTATCTGCGCGACCGCTTCTTCGAGGGGCAACCGCACTTCATGGCCGACCTGTGGCTCGGGCTGCGCTCGCCTTGGGACGACAACGAGCCTGACTACGTCGACAGCCTCAAGGCGTTGCTGGCGCCATTCCAGGTGTCATTCGCCGATACCGTCGTCGAGTTCGCGCGCTGGCGTTGGTACGTCGAAGCACGCGACGATGGGAGGCACCTCGAGGAGGCCGGCGAGCTGCCCGAAGACGCATTGCCCGCGGTCGCCGCGACGATCCAGGCGACCGGTGGCTCGGCGGTCGTGCGGCCGATGATGCTCGGGACCTCGTACATCGACATCGTCTCGTCGGCGGCTGGCACGAAGGAAGTGACCGTGTCGATGACGACGGCGGTGCCCGCAGGTGACGTGCACTGGGTCGTGCAGTTCCTGCCCGGCGTGAGCGATGGCTCCGACGGCGATATGCGTCGGTTGCCGGTCGACGTGCCGCTCACCGACGTCGGCGGGCGCGTCATGCGCACGATTGCCATCACCGCGCTGCCGGGAGTCGACCAGGACATCGACCCTGACGAGCGCACCAATGACCGCTACACGGTCACGATCAAAGTGGAGCCGAAATGAGCGAGCTCGGGGAGCCACCCGAGGGTCCGGTCGGACCCGGTGGCGAGATTCGGGTCGGGCGCTATGCAGGCGCCCTCGACGCGGTGCGCTGGGGCTATCCGACGGGTTGGTTGCACGGCCAGGTGCGGCGCGCGCTCGGGCGCAAGCGCTGGTTCCAGGCCGGCGTGTTCGCGGATGACATGGTCATCGTGATTCGCCTCGTCGACCATGGGCTCACCGGCAGTGGGCTCGTGTGGGTGGCCGAGCTGTCGACCGGGCGCACCTTGTTGGAGCATCGGATCCCAGGGATTCCACTCGCGAATCTCGCGGTCGGTCCGCTCGCCGGACGTGGCGCCGAGGCGCATGTGACGTTGCCGCTGGCGCGCATTCGCCTGGCGCGTGAGGCGACTTCGTCAGCGTGGGAGTTGACCGCGCATGTGCCAGGTCATGCGGTGTCGATCGGTCTCGATACGCGGGTCGCGCCGACTCCGATGTTGTTGGTCGGTGAGCCGAGCCCCGGCAATGGCGTATTGCTGCAGCGCTTCGTCGGGCTCGAGGCGCGCGGCACCGTGCGCTTCCGGAGCGAGGTGAAGTCGCTCGAGAAGGCGGGGGTGCCGGCGGCCGGCTTTCTCGAATACGGCAACGGCTTCTTTCCGCGACCGCTGATGTGGTCAACCGCGATGGTAGTCGGTGACCGCAGTGGTGCCACGCCATGGTCATTTGCGTCGGACCTGCCGACCTTTGGCGAAGAGGGCGAGAGCGCCGTGTGGGACGGTAACCAGCCACGAGCGCTGGGGCCCGCGACTTTGGCGGCATCGGGCGGGCGTGAGCCGTGGACGATCGCGACCGCGAATCGAGGTCTCGGCTTGAGCTTCCAGCCGCGCGCGCTGTGCAGCGAGATCGGTGGCTCGGGCAGCACTGCGATGCGGCACGTGCTGGTCGCCGGCCGCTTCGAAGGCACGGTTCACACCGCGAGCGGCCCAAAGTCGATCGAGGCGCCCGGGCTCTGCGAGGCACGCTCGTTCGGATGAGCTGAGTCGTTACGGCTGCGGTCTGGTGACCTGCCGTTGCGACTCAGTGGAGGTAGTCCTTCGGCGCGTCCTTGTCGGCCCGCTCGCGCAGCGAGAGGTCGAGAAGGATCTGCGCGAGGTGATCGTGCACCGCGTCGATGCGACGACCGACCGACAGCTCGGCGAGGAGACGCAGACGCTCCTCCGGCTTGTCGATGAACGTGCCGGCGACGACGTCGGAGAGCAGCGACGGCGACTTGGCGCCGACGAGCTGCGGCGAGAGCTGCGGCCACAAGGCCGGCAGGCGATTGGCGACCTGGATTACGGCGCTGCGCAGACGCTCCGCCGCGATGCGGTCGTCGTTGCGCTCGACCTCGCGCACACGGCGCGCGCGGATGAGGCGGAACGGTTCGTTCGCGGGCAGCTCTTCGATGAGCTCTATGCGCGAGATGCCGCGCAGCGCGATGTCCCAGCGACCGTCGGCGAGCCGACGCTCACCCGCAACGGCACCGACCGTGAGGATCGGATGGATCGGAGGGCGTTCGTCGTAGTGAGCTTCGTAGCCAGGCTGCAGGGTGCCGAGCGCCATGAGGCGCGGGCTCTGCACGCAGTACTCGGCGAGCGCGCGATAACGCGGCTCGAAGAGATGCAGCGGCATCACTACGCCCGGAAAGAGCACGGTGTTAGGGAGCGGGAAGAGCGGCAGGCGGCCTAGAATGGCTTCCGTCAGCTCGGGGGTCTGTTGCGGGTCGCGATTCATCACGGCCCGCTACATAACCACCCGATTGCTGCCGGTCGAGAAGCAATTCGCTCGCGAGACGGCCGGGGGCGTCGTCGCTCGCTCCTCGGCAACCTATGAGGTTAGCCTCGTCGCGGCTCCTAGCCCGCGACCGTCTCGCTTCGTGAATTCGTGAGCGAAGGCCACGAAGTGGCTGCCCGCGAATTCGGCAACGGCAGCCGCAGGCGGTACGGCGAATTGCTGGTTGCTTTCGCCTCGCCATGGCTTCGACTGCTCGGCGAGTTCGCGGGCGGCCTGACTTCTCCAGGCTTTCGCCCACGAATTAGGCAATGGAGAAAGGCGATACGGCGCACTCGCCCGCGAAGACCGGGTACGCCTTCGGGCTAGGATCAGCCCTTCGCGCTCTTGGCACTCTTCTCGTCCTTGGCGCTCTTGTCGTCCTTGGCCACCTTGGCCACCTTGGACTCCTCGGGCACGAGCTTGGCCGCGGCGTCGTCGTGTCCCTTGGCGCCCTTTGCCGCTGCCGCCTTCTTCCCGCTACCCTCTTTCTTCTCGGCGGCGGGTGCGGGCGGTGCGGCCTTGGCGGCGGCGCCTTCTTTCTTGCTGCTCAGTGTCATGGAGTTCTCCTGCGTGGTGCGACGTGCGTGGTCCGCGCGTGTGGGCGACAAACTCCCGGCGCGCGCGAAGTGATTGCGGGCAAGACCATTCTTGGGACACGCAGAACCTGCGCGCCACCGACCCAGCCGTCGGCATAATACCTATCTTGCGAGCGGAGCCAAGGTCCGAAACACCACTATCTTTCCTGGGCTCAGGTGGCGCGGCCGAAAGCCCGCGCGACGAGCTCGGCCGTGAATCTCGCACGCAGATACCAGGCGCGCGGCCGCACAGCCACCAGCCAGCCATCTTCGGACACGCCCAGGGTGCGGTCGTCGCGGTTCATCGCCTTGGGGCGCAACTGCAGGATAGTGCCTTCATGCCCACGCATCGACTCGAGTTCGCCGAGGCGCACGCGCTGCTGCAGGCGATCGAAGTCGGTGGTGAGGCGGGCGATGTCGTCGGCGCCGGGCTCCCACAGAAACGGCATGCCGAAGCGCCGCTCCGCGAGGCTGCCGACATTGGCGACCACCGGCACGAACAGTACGTGTGCCAGCTTCTTCGCGACGTACGAGTCCGCGTAGCTGAGCGACTCGCGGCCATCGAGGCGCGCGAGGCACACATAGGTCGACTCGGCAGGGCGGCCTTCGGGCGACACCGGGAGCGTCTTGAGCTCGACCGAGAGGGCCGGGAAGTCGGGCTCGGGATCGCTGCCGGCGCTGGCGCCGAGACCGAGCTCGACGAGCTGCCCGACGAAGCCCTTGTGGCCGCGTTGGTCCTTGGGGACGCGGAAGCCGCGTGCGTGCGCGAGCTCGCCGATCGTCATGCCGGCGAGACCGCGTGCGCGCAGCAGCAGCTCGGCCAACGACTCTGGCGGTAGCGGGGGAGGGGTTGCGATCGACGTGGCCTTCGTGGTCCGGTGCAGCGTCGCTTATAGCGCGTTCCGCTGCGACGGGAGTGCCCGAATGGAAAGCTACCGAACCGCGATCGCCGACACCCTAAGCGGCAAGTTCCGCCAAACGATCACCGTCGGGCCGCATGTGTCGGTTTCCGACGAGCCGATCGAGCGCGGCGGTGAAGACAGCGGTCCACGCCCGTTCGAGTTGCTGGCGGCGGGGCTCGCGTCCTGCACCTCGATGACCGTGAAGTCGTACGCCGAGATAAAGCAGATATCCCTCCGACGCGTGCACGTCGAGGTCACCGTCGTGCGCGATACCGAGCGTGTCACGTTCGAAAAGCAGCTACGGCTCGAGGGCAATCTCGATGATGCCGACCGGGACAAGCTGCTCGAGGTGTCCAAACGCTGCCCCGTGCACAAGGCGCTGATGGGCGCCATCACGATCGAATCGCGGTTGGTTTGAGGTCAAAGTAGTTGGCAACGATGATCTGCCTTCGCCGCTCCGTCCGCCTTGGTCGGGCGCCGCTCCTTCCGGTCGCGCGAGCATTGAGGAGAACACGTAGCATCCGGGCGAGCTCCAGGTCGGAGCGGCATCCCGACCGAAGGCGTCCGTCGCTACGTGATCGGCAGGGACGAGGTGAGCCCTAGCCCTTCGCCTCGGCCCAGCTGTGGCCGTGACCGACATCGGCGACCAGCGGGATGCGCAGCTCGAAGCCGGGCGGGTGCTCCATGACGCCCTTGACGACCGCCTCGGTGGCCGCGACGTCGCCGTCGGCGACCTCGAAGACGAGTTCGTCGTGGATCTGCATCAGCATCTTCGCGTCGAGGTTCGCGGCTGAAAAGGCAGCCGGCAGCGGCAGCATCGCAGCCTTGCAGAGGTCGGCGGCGGAGCCCTGGATCGGCGTGTTGCAGGCGATGCGTTTGCCCATCTGGCGCTCCATCGGCGAGTTCGAGCTGAGCTCTGGGATGTAGCGGCGACGGCCGACCATCGTGCTCACGTAGCCGTTCGCAAGCGCCTCCTGGCCGGTCGCGTCGAGCCACTTGCGCACGCCCTCGTAGAGCACGAAGTAGGCGTCGATGTAGCGGCGCGCGTCCTTGCTGTTGATGCCCAGCATCGATGCCAGCGCGGTCGGACCCTGGCCGTAGATCGTCGCGAAGTTGATGGTCTTTCCGATGTTGCGCTGCTCTTTGGTGACCTCGTCGAACGGCACCGAGAAGATCTGGCTGGCGGTCTTGCGATGCACGTCGCGGCCATTGGTGAAGGCCTCGACCAGCTGCGGATCGCCTGTCACGTGCGCCAGGAGCCGTAGCTCGATCTGGCTCCAGTCCGCGACGACGAGCTGCTTGCCGGGCGGCGCGATGAACGCCTCACGGATGCGCTTGCCCTCGGGGGTGTGCACGGGCGTGCGTTGCAGGTCGGGGTCGGTCGAGATGAGCCGGCCGGTGACACCCGTGGTCTGCTGGAAGGTCGCGTGGATGCGGCCGGTGCGGGGATAGACCGAGCGCGCAAGCACCTCGGTGTAGGTGTTGATGAGCTTGGCGAGCTTGCGATGCTCGATGAGCAGCTGAGCGATCTCGTGCTTGGGTGCGAGCGCCTCGAGCACGTCGGCATCGGTCGAATAGCCGGTCTTCGTCTTCTTGATGACCGGCAGCTTCAGGTCCTCGAACAGGATCTCACCGAGCTGCTTGGGCGAGCTGATGTTGAACTCCCTGCCCGCGCTCTTCCAGATGTCCTTCTCGTAGCCGACCAGGCGCGCCGCGAACTCGACGCCAAGCGCCTCGAGGTTCGCCTTGTCGACGAGGATGCCGTCGACCTCCATCTGCGCGAGCACGTAAGAGAGCGGCAGGTCGCGCGCCAAGAGCTGCTCGGTCTGGCCTTCCTGCTCGACCCGCTCGACCAGGATCGGATGCAGCGCGATGAGCGCGTCGGCGAGGTGGCAGGCCCACGATGAGAGCGCCTCTGGCTTGCACTCGGAGAAGCGCAGCAGCTTCTGGCCTGCGCCGATGATCGACTTCGCCGGCTTCACGGTGCGCTGGAGGAACTCCTTCGCGAGCTGGTCGATGCGGTGCGGGATGACCTTCGCGGGGTCGACCAGGAAGCTCGCAAGGCGCGTGTCGAAGCGAGTACCGCGGAGCGCGAAGCCGTCCCGCGTGCAAGCGCGCCAGGCCTCCTTCATGTCGTGGAAGACCTTCTTCTTCGACGCGTCACCGAGCCACGCGATGAGGCCCGCGTGCGTGTCGGCGGTGGCGGTCGGGCCCTTCTTCGCGACGAAGGGCACATAGCGCGCGCGGCCGACGCCGGTCGCCAACGCGAAGCCGACGATGGCCGAGATGGCGGGTGGCTCTTCGTCGTAGACTGGGTAGACCGCGATGGGGTCGGCGCTGTCGAGAAATGCTTTGAGCTCAACGGAATCGACGATGACGCCGTAGTCGGTCGGCTCCTCGCCGTCGGCCAGGGCGCTGCGCTCCTCGTCGCCGAGCAACGAATAGAACTGGAGCTCGACGTAGAGCTTGTTGAGCACGCTCGTGTCGGGCGGCACGATGCGCAGCTCGTTCAGAGTCTTCGGCAGCGCGACGTATTGGTCGATGGTGACGAGCTTCTTCGAGAGAAACGCGTTGGCCTTGTTCTCGGTCAGGGCCTTGAGCTGCCGCCCCTTGATCTTCGACTCGGGCGCCTCGAGCTCGGCGTAGATGCCCTCGAGCGTGCCGTACGTCGCGAGCATCTCGGTTGCCGACTTGTCGCCGATGCCGGCCACGCCGGGCACGTTGTCGACCTTGTCGCCGACCAGCGAGAGGTAGTCGATCATCTGGTCGGGGCGGATGCCCCACTTCTTCTTTGCCAGCTCGGCATCGAACGTGACGTCGCGTAGCGTGTCGATCATCCGGCAGCGGTCGTCGATGAGCTGCGCGAAGTCCTTGTCGGAGCTGATGATCTGGACCTCGTGGCCGGCGTCCTTGGCCATGCGCGTGAGCGTGCCGATGACGTCGTCCGCCTCGACATCGCAGATCTGGAGGATCTCGAAGCCGTTGGCGCGCACGAGGTCCTTCACGATGGGAATCTGGGCCGACAGGTCGCTTGGCATTGCCTCGCGCGTGGCCTTGTAGTCGGCGTACTGCGCGACGCGCACGCTGGTCCCGCCCGGGGCGTCGAAGATGACCGCGCCGAAGGCGGGCAGCTTGCCGGCGAACAGCTTCTTGAACATCAACGCGAAGCCGAAGACGGCGTTGGTGTGCAGGCCAGTCGCCGTCATCAAGCTCTGCGGGAGCGCGAAGAAGGCGCGGTAGACGAGGTTCGATCCATCGATGAGTACGACGCGTTCCATGGCGCGCACCGTACCCGGGCAGGAGCGATGCGACAATTGCCCGCGCAACCATCCGCCAAGGCAATCGCGTCAGAGGGTCACGCGATGCCCGTGCAAAATCGTACGGCGGTTGCAAACCTGCTTGACCTCTCGCGTCGCCGAGCGTTCATTCACAAGCCGTGGACGCCCCAACCCGTAACGCCCGCCCTGCCGATTGGCCCACCCCAGGGCCGATCGACCTCGCTCGTCACGACTTGCCGCACCGCTCGTCGCTCACCGAATGGTGGTACACGAACGCGCACGTCGAGACCCTCGATGGACGTCAGCTCTCATTGTTCGCGGCGTTCTTCCGGGTCGCGGTCGGACGCGACGAGACGACCCTCGAGCCGCAGTACGGCCACGCGCTGACGTGGGCGCTGAGCGACATCGATGGTCGCAAGTACTATCCCGACACGCTGGTCGATAAAGCCTCGCCGCGCATGGGCCTCGAGCGGTTGAACCGCGCGGAGGAAGGCGAAGCGCGTGGTGCGGCACGTGACCCTCGGGTCCGGCGTGCGCTGCGCGAGATGTTGGAGCGTGGCCAGGTTCCATACCCAGATCACGTCTTCGAGGTCGACCCGCACTGCGGTTCGCGCAGGCTCGAGCTGGACTTCGATGGCAATCGCTTCGAGAAGCGCGACGACGGAAGCTATCGCCTGGTGCTGTGGCACAAGCATCACGAGCTGGGCGCCGACCTCATCCTGACCCCACGCAAGGGGCCCGTTCGACACGGTGATGACGGGCTCGTGCGCGGGCCCGACGGCGCCGACATGTTCTACTACTTCATCTCGGACCTGGCGGTCTCGGGCAGCGTGACCTTCAACGGCGCGCAGCTGCCTATTAAGGCCGGCAAGGGGTGGTACGACCACGAGTTCGGCGGCCAGCGCGGCGAGCACATGGACGAGGTCGCGATCGAGCGGGTCGCGTGGAACTGGGCCGCTGCACAGCTCGAGGACGGCAGCGAGCTGACGGCCTACAACATGGTCGACCTCGATACGGGCGACAGCCTCGCCAAGCGCCTGGTGCTGGTCGGGCGCGACGGCTCGCGCACCGAGATCGACGACGCCGAACTCAAGCCGATGAACGAGTGGCGCAGCACCCGCACGTTCAACAGCTATCCGACGCGCTGGTCGCTGTCTTCGGTCAAAGCCGAGCTCGAGCTCGATCTGGTCGCCGCGTTCGACGACCAGGAACTGGTCACGCTCATCTCGAAGCCGGCCTTCTGGGAAGGTCGCGTCAAGGTCGAAGGCACGCGTCGCGGCGAAGCGGTGCGCGGCGTCGGCTATGTCGAGCGCAGCGGGCACCTCGCGGTCGAAGACCTCGAAGGCTTCTTCAAGGCGGTCGGCAAGGAAGTGCGCAAGAGCGTCGCGAAGCTCCTGCCGTACGAGCCCACCTTCGAGAACGTGCGCGACCTCATCGCGAGCGAAGCGCGCAACCACTACATGGAAGGCGTCGACATCCGCCAGTTCGTGAAGACTGGCGTGGCGCCGGTGCGCGAAATAACCGACCGCGGCGGCAAGGGCTGGCGCAGCTACGCGGCGCTCGCGTGCTGCGACGTGGTCGGTGGCGATAGCCGTAAGTACGTGCATTGGTTGGCGATGCCGGAGCTGATGCACGTCGGCTCGCTGATCGTCGACGACGTCCAGGACAAGTCGAATGTGCGCCGCGGTGGGCCTGCCTGCCATGTCGTGCATGGCGAGGCGCTGGCGATCAACGCGGGCACCTCGTGCTATTTCATGGGGCAGCACCTGCTGCAGGGCACCGACGTCTCGAACGTGCAGAAGCTCGAACTCTACGACCTCTACTTCGAGGCGTTGCGCGCCGGCCACGCGGGTCAGGCTGCCGACATCGAGGGGCTCTGGAGCTACCTTCCCAAGGCGGTCGAGACCGGTGACGTCAGCGAACTCGAGTCGCGGGTCGTGGCGATCCATCGCTTGAAGACCGCTGCCCCGGCCGGTGCCCTGGCGCGCATGGGGGCGATGGTCGGTGGCGGCACGCGTGCGCAAATCGAAGGGCTCGGGCGCTACTTCGAGTCGCTCGGCCTGGCGTTCCAGATGGTCGACGACGTGCTGAACCTGCGTGGCTTCGCGGGCGACCTGAAGATGCGCGGCGAGGACCTGGCGCACGGCAAGGTGACGCTGCCGGTTGTGAAGGCGCTCGGGAGGCTCGGCCGTGCCGAGCGTGAGCACTTGACCGAGGCGATCATCGCGAAGCCGCAAGACCAGTCCGTGATCGACGAGCTGATCGCCATCATCGAGCACACGGGCGGCCTGTCGGCTACCGCGCAGACCGCGCGCGACCTCGTCGAATCCGCATGGATGGCGGTTGATCCGCTGCTCGAGCCGTCGGTCGTCAAGCTGATGCTGCGCTCGTTCGGGTGGTTCGTGCTCGAGCGGCACTACTAGTCCGAAGGGGAATTCGATGAGCCAGCGACCTACCGACGACGATGCCCGCGCGGCGATCAAGACGTTGCTCTCGTACATCGGCGACGACCCGGAGCGCGAAGGCCTCAGGGACACTCCAGCGCGCGTGATTCGGGCGATGGCGGAGCACTACGCGGGCTACCAGCAGGAGCCAGAGACCTATCTGTCGAAGGTCTTCGAAGAGGTCGAGGGCTACGACGAGCTTGTGCTCGTGTCGGATATCGAGATCATGAGCCACTGTGAGCACCACATGGTGCCGTTTGTCGGCAAGGCGCATGTCGCCTACATCCCGACCGGCAGGGTCGTCGGCCTGTCGAAGATCGCGCGCGTCGTCGACATCTACGCCAAGCGCCTGCAGGTCCAGGAGAAGCTGACTGCGCAGATCGCGCGCGCGCTCGATACGTACCTCAAGCCGCTGGGCGTCGCGGTCGTCATCCAGTGCCAGCACTTCTGCATGTGTTATCGCGGCGTGAAGAAGCCGGAGTCGTGGACCACGACCTCGAAGCTGCTCGGCGCGTTCATGGACGAGGCGTCGACGCGCATGGAGCTCCTGACGCTGATGGGACTACCGCGAGCCATCGGCGCCGGCCGCTGATTCGCTCGCGATGCACGCGGGGCCGCCGTCGCTCGCCCCTCGGCGGCCTATGAGGCCAGCCTTCGGGGCGGCTCCTAGTCCGCGCGCGCATCGCTTCGCGAATTCGTGAGCGAAGGCAGGACGTCAGGCTGCCCGCGAATTATACGGGACAAGGTCCTAATTTAACACGTCTATTTGATGGTCGCGCGCCAGGCTTTGTAGGCCTCACTGGCGACGAGTTCGGCGCCGTTGTCGAGCTGGGCGGCGCCCTCGTCGGTGATCGGCACGCTGAACTTGTCGTTCAGCATCCTGAGCGCTTCGGTGGCGCAGGCGTAGTTCTTCAGCGCGAGGCAGACCGAGGACTTGGTGTCCCAGGCGTCCTGCAGGTCGGGCTCGCGCTGGATGGCCTTGTCGATGTGGAGCATCGCCTGGTCGAGGGCGGCCGCCTGGAGGTAGGCGAGCGCATGCATCACGTCGAGGTAGGGATCGTTGACGCGCTTGTCGAGGCGGTCGAGCGAGGTGTGCAGGCGGTCGAACTGCTTGCGCATGAAGAAGCCGTCGATCGACACGAGGTCGAGCGCGGGGTCACCGGGGAAGGCCTTCTCGAAGCGCTCGATGGCGCCGAGATAGCGGGCCTCATCGCTGCCGGGGTCGAGGCCAATCTCGAGCAGCATGATCGACTTGTCGTTGCGCAAGGCTGGCGGCAGGTCCTTGATGAGGGCGAGCGCGCCTTCGAAGTCACCGGCGCGCTGCTTTTCGGCGATCTTCACCATGGTGCTGCCGTCGCCCATGTTGCCGTCGTCGATCGCCGTTTGCGCGCTGCCGAGGAGGCGTGAGAGGGTCCGGCTGAGCGGCTCGCCGGTGAGGTAGTAGGTCGTGTCGACGGCGAGCACGCCCTCGGGAAAGCGACCGAGCTCGAACTCGGCGTAGTTGAGACCGCCCCCGCTGATCATGCGAATGATGGGGTGCCATGTGCCGGCATCCTCGCGCACGCCGAGGTACTTGAAGGTCGCGGGTCCGTTCGAGGCGAGGCTCTGGCATTGCCCGTCCCACAAGCGCTCGGCCGTCAGAGCCGCGAGGATCCCGTCCTTCACCGCGCTGTCGGCCTGCGCATTCTGCACCGCGCGCGCGGCCGTGACCTGCGCGTTCCAGAGCGGCGCGAGCTCGGCTGAGTGACAGTTCGCGAGCAGCGTCGCAAAGCGCTTGCCCATGGCCTCGGACTCGTCCTTGGTGGCCGCTGCGAACGTCGCTGGCGGGGCTGGTTCGGACTTGCAGGCCGCGCTCGAGAGCACCGCGAGGATGAGCAGGGCGGCGCGCGAGGTGAGGTTCATCGAAGAGGTCTCCGTCGTGGCTCGGTCGGGCGCCTTGAAGGCTGCCGCGGATGCGCTGGTCTTGGCGCGCCCCGGGATGCTACTGCAAGCGGCGTGGCAAGTCGCGGCATGGGAGGGGGCATGGATGATCTGACGGCCTTGGCGCGGGCGCCGGCATGGCCGCTCGAACGGACCCTGGCGTTGCCGGGGCGATGCAAGGGATCGCTCTTGAAGCAGTGGGGCGAGCATGTGCGGCGACGCTTCGGTGAGGACGCAGCCGACGCGCTGCGGGCCGAGCTCGGCGTGAGCATTCGCGACCTGCCCGATGCGCCCGACGCGGACAAGTGGTTCCCGGTCGCATGGCAGCTCGCGCTGACGCGGCGCATCGCGGACCGTCACCTCGGCGGCGACATGCTGCGACTCGAGCCAATGCTGCGTGAAGACGCGCGCAGGCAACCGACCCGCCTCGTCGAGCGGTTGGCCCGAATCGCCCTGACGCCTCGCCGCATCATCGGGGCGACCGACAAGATCCAGGCGGCCCTGTTCGATCTCGGCAAGGCCGAGGCCCGTGTCGAGAAGACGCGCGCGACGATCCGCTGGACGGGCGCTGCCTACTTCGGCGACCCGACCTGGCGCATCGCACAGCTCTTCGCGGTGCGCGCGATGTTCGATGCGCTGCACGCCAGGGAACCGAAGTGTTCCGGGCTCGAGACCTCTCCCGACGGGTTCGAGCTGTTCATCGAGTTCTGAACCGCTCAAAAAGAAGCGGCCCCGGGTTGTTCACCCGAGGCCGCTTGGAGTGCGCGAACGCTAGCTCACTTGAAGCTGAGCAGCTCGACGTCGAACACCAGCATGCCCTGCGGAGCGCCGCCGCCGGCACCCTTGTAAGCGAGCTCCTCGGGGATCCAGAAGCGGACCTTCGAGCCGACTTCCATGAGCTGCACACCCTCGGTCCAGCCGGGGATGACGCCCTTCAACGGGAACGACGTCGGCTCGCCACGGGCGACCGAGCTGTCGAACATCTTGCCGTCGGTGGTCCAGCCCGAGTAGTGCACGGTCACGTTCGAGTCGACCGTCGGCTTGGGGCCGCCCTTGCCGGGCTGGATCACCTTGTAGGCGAGGCCCGAGGCGGTCTTGGTCGCGTCGGCGGGGGCGGCGGCGACATCGGCCGGGGTCTCCGGCGGCTTGACGACATCGACGAGCTCGACGTCGAACACGAGCATGCCGGCCGGGCGGCCGGGGCGGTCGTTGTAGGCGAGCTCCTTCGGGATCCAGAAGCGGAAGCGATCGCCCTGCTTCATGAGCTGAACGCCTTCGGTCCAGCCGGCGATGACGCCCTTGAGCGGGAAGGTGATCGGCTGCTCGGGCGGGATCTGCTTGTCGAAGTTCTTCCCGTCGGTGGTCCAGCCGACGTAGAAGACCTTGACCGTGTCGTCCGCGGTCGGCTTCTCGGTGCCGGTGCCTTCCTTCAGGAGCTTGTAAGCGAGACCGCTCGGGGTCTTCTGGGCGTCGGCCGGCGGGGCGGCGACATCCACCGGCGCCTGCTCGACCAGGCCCTCCTTGGGCGGCGGAGCGACATCCGGAGCGGCCGCCTGGGCGGTGTCAGCGGCGGGCTGCGGCGTGGCGGCGTCGGCCTCGGCGGGCTTGGTCGTCTCGGCCGCTGCGTCGGGCGCGGGCGGGGGATCGGTCTTCTTGCCGCCGCAAGCGGCCATTACGATAGTTGCGAAGAGGGGGATCGAGCGCTTCATATCTGCTCCAGAGCTACGCGAGGCGTCGCGCGGCGACGGTCTATATACATGTCGTCGCGGGATATCAATTCGTACGTGCCGGCTCGCCACGCTTCGCTGCTCGCTAGCCAGCGAATTCTCCTGCTCTGGGGTGGCGCCGAACGTGTACCTGGGCTCGGCGCTACTCGATCCCGAGCAGCTCCACATCGAAGACCAGCATGCCCTTGGGGCGACCGGGCGCGCCCTTGTAGGCGAGATTCTCGGGGATCCAGAAGCGCATGCTGGAGCCGACCTGCATCAGCTCGAGCCCCTCGGAAAAACCTGGAATTACGGCATTGACCGGGAACGTGGCGGGCTCGCCTCGCACGCGCGAGCTGTCGAACATGTCACCATCGGTGGTCCAGCCGGAGTAGTGCACGCGCACCTTGTTGGCGCGGCTCGGGCTCGGACCTTTGCCCGGGCGCAAGACCTTGTACGTGAGCCCTGACGGGGTGCGACGCGCATCCTGCGGCGGCTCAGCAACATCAGCGGGTACTTCCGGGGTCTCCACCTTGACCTCCGGTGGCGCTTTCGCAGCGGCCACCGCGACCAGCTCGACATCGTAGGTGAGCGCGCCCGGGGGCATGCCCGAAGCCCCGGCCAACACGAGCGCCTGCGGGATCCAGAAGCGGAAGCGCTCGCCCGGACGCATCAGCTGGATCCCTTCGACGAGGCCCGGAACCAGGGTCCGCAGCACGGCCTGGCTCGGCTCGGCCGGTCGCAGCCGATCGTCGAACGGCCTGCCGGATGTGGTCCAGCCGACGTAGTAGACGGTGACGATGTCACTCCGGGTCGGCGGGGTGGCGCTCGTGTAGCTGCGCAGGAGAGGCTTGTAGACCAGGCCGGATGCGGTCGTGATGGCATCGCTCGGCGGCGTGGTGACGTCCGGCGGCGCGACGATTCCCATCGTCGTGGCGTTGTTCGCGGGCACGATCTCGCTTGGCGTGCTCGGCACCGGCGTTCTCGGCACCGGGGCGTCCGCGACGTAGTCGTGCGCGCTGGCGCAAGCGGATGCAGCTGCGGCGCAGGCCGCGATAATGCACGCGCAACGCGCGCGGTAAGAAGAACTCTGCATGGCCGTGGTCACTCTCGCGCGCGCAATTCGTCGTACGGGCTGCCGTGCACCAGCAGGCCCTGTTCCTTCAGCTCGATGCGGGCGGCGATCCGCAAGAGCTCCTGATCGATGAGCAAGCCGCGCGTCGCGGCGATGAAGGCCGCGCGCAAGACGGCATTCTTGATGTGACCACCGGCCAGCTCGAACTCGTAGGCGAGGTCTCCCGTATCGATCTTCGGCGCCAGAATCGCGCGATTGGTGAGCATCGATTCCCAGAGGCGCTTGCGCTCTTCCATTTGTGGCTTCGGAAAGCTCACGCGCATCGCGATTCGACGCCGGAAAGCCTCGTCCAGAGCGGTCGGGAAGTTGGTCGTGAGGATGGCGATGCCGGTGAAATGCTCGACCCGCTGCAGGAGGTAATTCACCTCGAGATTGGCGTAACGATCATTGGCCGACTTGACCTCGGTGCGGCTCGAGAACAACGAGTCCGCCTCGTCGAACAGCAACATCACGCGCGACCGCTCGGCCTCGTCGAAGATGCGCGCGAGGTTCTTCTCGGTCTCGCCGATGTAGCGGTTGATAACCTTCGACAGGTCGATCTGATAGAGGTCGAGGTCGAGTTCCTTCGCGATGATCGACGCGGCCATCGTCTTGCCGGTACCTGGCGGTCCCTCGAACAGCACCGAGATGCCCTGGCCGGTCGCGAAGCGCTTGCCGAGTCCCCAGGTCTCGAACACGAGGGACTTGCTGCGCCAACGCCCGACCAGCTCGCGCATCTGCAGGTCGACATCGGGCGGCACGACCAGATCGGTCCACGCGTAGTCCGCGTGCACGAGGCTCGCGTTCTCGCCGAGGCGATGGCGCGTCTGGTGCTTGATCGCTGCCGATAGCGTCTCGTAGCTGAGCGGCATCTCCGGCGTGAGCTCGATCTGAGCCTGCGCAAGCGCCTCCTGCACGTGCCCAGGTGTCAGCCGGAACGACTGCGCGATGCGCTTGTTGGTGAGGCCCGGAGCCTTGGGTCGCTCACGCGGCAGGTAGTGTTTCCAGAGTGCCACCGACGCATTGAGGTCGGGCATCTGCATGTCGATGACCTTGACCGGGCGCGGCAGGGTCGGGGGCTCGACGCTCGTGTCCTCGGTCGTGATCGTGAACGGGCTGCGGCCCAGCACGCGCAGGATGTTGCGCGACGCCTCGAGCCGCGGCCCCTGGTCCTTCTTCGACGGCACCTCCTCCATGCGCGCCGGCTCGACGAGGCGCGCCCACTGGTCGAGGCACAACATCGCGCTCTGCAGACGCGCCTCACGCAACGCGACCCGCAGGCCATTTTCGAGATAGCCGTATTCCGCGACCAGCGCGACCAGGTCGACGCGCAGGTGCGCAAGCCCAAGCGTGTGCGCAATGGCGCGCGACCAGGTGTGCTTGCCGACGCCTTCGGGTCCGCGCAAGAAGAAGACCGGCAGCGACTCTGGTCGGTCTTTGTGCTCGGCCGTCTGCCGCAGCAACGACTTCAGGGCCGTGTCATCCTTCGGCGCGAGGATCAGCGGTTGCTTGTCGAGGTCGAGCGCGGGTTCCAAGCGCGCGACGCCGCCGAGCTTCTCGTCCAACCCTGAAAAGCCCTGTATATACCGTACAATACGCGGGTCGGCGACGAGCGGCCGATGGGTGATCGGTACGTGCTCCTTGCGGGTGCCGTCCAGACGCAGGAGCGCGTTCGACAGCAGCGTACCCTCGGGGTCGAGGATCCAACGCAACGACGTCGCCTCGAGCGCCGGTCGCAGCGCGTCGGTCAGCACCTGGAACGTCGCGTACTGCTTCTCGAAGTGGTTTTGCAGATAGGCGAACATACGCGGCATCGTCGGGTCGAAGTCCGACGCGACCGACAGCAGCAGCACCAACATCTCCTCGTCGCTCATCCCGAAGGCGCGCTGCATACGCAGGAGCGGGAGGTCGGGCGAGAGCGCGGCTTGCGCCTTCCGGATCTCGTCGGTGCGCTGGATGTCCGCGATGGCGACGAACTCGAGCGCATGCAAGAGGATATCGGGCTGCACCTGCTCGCGAAGGCGCGCCTCGATCTCGCTCGGCGCGATCGATGCGCCGGGAAAGCGCGCGTCCGGCGGTGGCAGCTTGCCGGCCTGCTGCATGCGGCGCAGGTGGCCTTGCAAGAGGGCGCGCAGGTGGTCGAGCTCGGCTCGGAGGTGGCGGAGCGCGAGCTCATTGGGGCGAAGGCCTTGCATCGCGGGTGACATTGCCAGAACGCGGCGGGTCCGGCCAGCGGCGCGGCCGGGCCGAGACGACCAGCCGGTCCTTTACGGCGAGCGCGGGGTTGGGCTAGAGTCTGCCCCGGTCGGGCCCTCCACACAGCGAGTAAAGTCATGGGAGACAATCGCGACGCCACGCGCGCACCTGGAGCCGCACCGGCCGCAGAGAAGAAGGCACCCGCCGCCGATGCCGGTGGTGGTGGCGCCGTGCCCGAGGGCGCGGCCGCCGATCCGGGCAGTGCCCTGACCGTGCTCGCCGCCTCGTACGGGGCGCAGTTGATCGGCGTTCTGCAAGGCGCTGGCGGTAACGCCGAGGTCGATGCCGAGCTGTCGAGCCTGCAAGAGGGCCAGCAGCTCGCCGCCAAGGCCAAGTCCGACAAGGACGCGGTCGCCGGGATGAACGACGGCGAGAAGGTCGAGAAGTTCGGTGGCAAGAAGAAGGGCGAGGGCGGCGGCGGCGGTGCACCTGCACCGGGAGCCGAGAACGCGCCGCCTCCGGGCGTGCCCGATCCGGGTGCAACGGCGGGCTTCCACGCCTCGCGCGCGGGTGAGCTCGCGAGTCTCGCGGGTCAGCATGCGAGCGTGGCGTCAGCGCTCGGCGCGGCGGCGGCGGTGCCGGGCCTGGCGCCCGAGCTGATCGCCTTCCTGAGCGAAGGTGCCGCCCAGTCGGCAGCCCAGCAGGCCGCGTTGAGCGGCTTGTCGTCCACCTACGCGGCCGTCGGCGCGTCGCTCGCGGGCAGCGAGTTCATCGGTGCCGCGATGCCCAGCGCGGGTGCTGCGGCGCTCTACGACAATCGGGCGATGGCGATCCAGGGTGTGGTGTCGACGCTCGACGCGATGTGCGGCGAGTACGACGCGGCGATGGGGGTCGAGCAGGCCAAGATCGCCGAGTGCGATGCGACCATCGCGGACCTGATGAAGCAGATCTCCGAGGCCGGGGCCAAGAAGGCGCCCGAGGGCGGCGGTGGCGGTGGTGCCGCACCCGCGGCGGCCGAGGCCAAGGCGGCCGCCCCCGGTGGCGCGCCTCCGGGCCAAGAGGCGAAGGCCGCTCCGTCGGGCAAGAGCGACGCGGGCGCCTCGAAGAAGTCGAGCTCCAGCTCGGGCGCTGGCTCGACGGGCAACACGGGCCTCGCTCCGGCGGCGGCGTCACCCCAGGTCGACGGCGCCGAGGCGAAGGCGAGCGGTGGTGGCGGTGGCGGTGAGGATCCGGTCGCGGGCATCACTGCCCAGGTCGAATCGCAGAAGACCAAGAAGACCGGTATCGAGTCGCAGATCACCTCGAACCAGTCGCTCATCTCGGCGATCAAAGCCTATCGCGACCAGATGAACACGCTGCTCGCGGCGTACTCGTCGGGGAGTACTCCCCCAGGTGCCGCCGGCGGCTGAATTCGCTCGCGAGACGCGCGGGGCCGGCGTCGCTCCTCCCTCGGCGGCCTATGAGGCCTGCCTCGGTCGGGCTCCTTGGCCGCGCGCGTCTCGCTTCGCGAATTCGCGTGGTTGGGGCTTCTTGGGGCGCGAAGGGGTCGGCCGTTGCGAAGCTATTGTAGCTCTGGATAGCGGCTGCGCTACGGCCTCGAACGAAACCTTGGCCGCGCGCGTTTCGCTTCGCGAATTCGGGTGGTTGGGCTTCTTGGGCGCGAAGGGGTCGGCCGTTGCGAAGCTATTGTAGCTCTGGATAGCGGCTGCGCTACGGCCTCGAACGAAACCTTGGCCGCGCGCGTTTCGCTTCGTGAATTCGCGTGGTTGGGGCTTCTTGGGGCGCGAAGGGGTCGGCCGTTGCGAAGCTATCGTAGCTCTGGATAGCGGCTGCGCTACGGCCTCGAACGAAACCTTGGCCGCGCGCGTTTCGCTTCGCGAATTCGGGTGGTTGGGCTTCTTGGGCGCGAAGGGGTCGGCCGTTGCGCGACGCTATTGTAGCGGCCAAGCTTGCTCGGCCGAGCTTTGCTTACGAACTACCTTCGGCGATCTGCTCGCATTGCTTTGCGGAGGTCACGCATCGGATTGATCCACTCGCGCCAGAGCACGGCGTTGGGCACGTCGATCTGGAAGATGCGATTGGGCGGCTCGTCGGGGGCGTCGCCGAACGCGGCTTCGGCGATGGTCGCGTCGGTCAGTGTTGCGAGCGTCGCTAGGGCGTCCGCGATGGCGCGCGCGGCGCCATGACCCGAGCGGGCGAGGAAGCGCGACGGGGACCACACGCTGTTGGGGATCTTGCCGAAGGCGATGTGCGGCGTGCGACTTCGGACGTGCACGGCGCTGCGACCAGCGGCCTTGAACCACTCGACGTTGTTCTTGGCGTCGTCGATCAGGAAGCGCGCGCTGGCGAAGGCCTCCTTGCCGAACAGGGTAGCGAGCTCGGGGATCTTGTAGCCCGAGTCGTCGGGGCGGCTCGCTAGCTGGGCGGCGATCGCGGAGCGCGCGGGCTCGGGCAGGATTGCGAGGCGCTTCTCGCGAACCTCGGGCTCGAGCAGGTCACGCACGATCGAGACGTAGTCTGGGCGCGTGAAGACGCGTGGGTGCGCGCTCAAGAGGTGGGCATCGTTACTGTAGAGCGTCGAAGGCGGTCCGAGCAGCTCGTCGAAGCCCTCGATCTGACGCAGGATTTTCCAGAGGCGCCAAGGGTAGCCGCTGGTCCAGATGCGCACGTAGGGATCTTTGCCGAGCGCCAGCGCGGCGTGATGCATGCCCCACAAGAGCTCGAGGATGCCGGGCCGCATCGCGATGTACTCGCGGTGGCCGAGGCGTCCGAAGATCGCGAAGGGCAGCGAGCCCATGAGCCGCACGCCCGAGAGCACCCAATCCCAGAGCACCTCGTCCGCGTCCCACACGAGGTGCGAGAGGTCGATGCCACTCACGACCAGCTCGCGCCCGCGGGCATACATCGCCTCGCCGTACGCGGTCGCCGTGATGCCCGGAATGTCAGCGAAGCTCTGCACCATCTCCGAAGATGGTTAGCTGACCATCCCGACCGATGCCAAGCGCTCGTCGCATGTCGGCGAGCTCGCACGTGACATCTAGTGTTGCCACGACGCTCTTCGGCGCGTGGTCACGTAGCCCCGCCGAGGCCTCACTGCTTGCAACGCCAACCTTTTCGAGGTGCGGCGTGACCGCCTCGATGAGCGACGCGGCGTCGTTGCCGAGATAGCTGCGGCCACGGGTGAGTGCGGCGAATCCGATAGCGCCGCTGCCCATGAACGGATCGACGACGACCTCGCCGGGCTCACTACCCGCCTCGATCAACGCATCACACAGTAGGCCTGGTAAGTGCGTCGGCGCCTCCGCCGAACGATGCGCTGTCACGATCTCGGCACCCGGGCTGCGCGGCCGGCCACGCGTGAGTGGCAACACGAACGCGAGCCGCGCCCCGGGACCATCGCCGCGATCCCAGACCAGCGGCGCGCCGATCACGAACCCGAGCCGACCCGCCATGTGCGCTGCCTTGAAGGCATGTGCCGTCTCGGTCACCCACCAACAGATCCGATCGCGCGCCAAGATCCGATGCACCTCATAGAGGAGCGCCGGCACCCGATGCTCCGCGAAGGCGGGGATCGCCGGGTCTGCCCGCCGTGCCCGACGCGGTGCCCGACCGGGCACCCCGGGATCGAGCACGACCAGCGGTACCGAGCCCGCTGCGAAGCCCGCGAGCCATTCGACCGCATCGTCCGTGTAGAGCTCAAACGCGCCAGCCATGAGCCATGTCTAGCGCATGACTGAACGCGTGTACAGTGTCAGGACAGCGCCGGCCGCATCACTTCCCAGGTGATCGCCGCGCTGTCGGTGAGGTGACCCTTCTCGTCGAAGAGAAGGAACGTCCCGTCGGTGTACGAGCGACCGGCGATCTCCATGTCCTCGACGAGCTGGGCGACCGACAGGCTGCCGTCGGGGCGGAACACCAGGGCGGTGCCGGCCTCGAACGGGATCCCGAGGAGGTCTAACGTCTCGGCCAGCGTCGCGACCGCGAGGCGGCCGGTGCTGTGCAGCTCGATGTCGGTGCCGCCCATGCATGGGACGTTGTCGACGACGTGATTCGCCGCGAGCGTCACACGCTCCGGCAGGCCAGTCGCGAAGCAGGTGACGATCGAGTCGGCCTGACACGGGATGCCGTGCACCTGGTCTTCGACCGCGAGGCGGCGCGACCAGCTCACCAGGCGACCTTCGTCGTCGAGGCGCAAGGTCGCGCCGGCCGGGATCTGCATGTGGCCGTGGCCGTGCGGGCCCGCGAGCTGGGCGCCGAGCGTGCCGTCTTCGTTCCACGACAGGGTCGTGCCGCGCGCGAAGGTCATGCCACGCACCGCGAAGTCGCGCGCGAGGGTCACCTGGCCGAGGGCGCCTGTCGGCTGGAAGTGCACGAGGCCCTTCTGGCAAGGGATGCCGGCGACGTCACGGTCGGTCGGGAGCACGCACAAGACGAGCTCGTCCGAGAGGCCGTAGAACACCTGCGTGCCGGCTTCGAACGGGATGCCTTGGATTTGGCAGGCGGCGGGGAGCGTCTGGGCGCGAGCGTTGAGAGTGGCCATTGGGGCATCTCCGCAGAGTTGGACGACGTGCGCCGGAGTGGCTTTGGAGGCCGCTGAGATGGCGCTTGGGACCGACAGGGAAGGGGGTCTTGCGTTGGTGTCGGGGACCAACGAGCGGCGGAATGTAGACGAGTCCGCGTTCGGTGCAAGCCTTCGGTCGGTTCCGGTGTGTGTATCGCAACCAACCGGCCTGGAACCTCGACCAGAAGCCGACTTACAACCCGAGGCCAGGCTGCAGGCGAAGCGCGCGCCTCTTGGCATCCCACCTCGTTTGCCGCGGCTCGAAGGTCGTGGGACAGTCCCTCTGGCTCGCCGACCAGGCGAACCCTGGCGAAGTAGTTAGGACTTCGAGGACGACTCGAGGAGGTACCCGTGGCGGACGTGATCATCATCGGAGACGGACCTGCCGGCCTGGCTGCCGCGCTGTTCCTGGCCAAGAACGGCATGAGTGTCGAGGTCTACGGCAAGGACGGGAGCTGGGTGCACAAGGCCCTGCTCAAGAACTACCTCGGCTTCCAGCGCATACCCGGACCCGAGTTCATGCGGCTCGCGCGCGAGCAGGTCGAGGCGCTCGGCGCGGTCCTGATCGACGCCGAGATCACCTCAATCAAGGTTGTCGAAGAGGGCTTCCAGATCGATGCCTCCGATGGCCAAGGCTCGACCGCCGGCTATCTCATCATCGCCGCGGGCCCGAAGACCGAGCTGGTGAAGTCGCTGGGCCTGGCGATCGACGGGCACGGCTACGCGGTCGCCGACCGCAACTGTCGCACGAACGTCGACAAGGTCTACGTCGCTGGCTGGTCGACGCGCGCCGACAAGATCCAGGCGCAGATCTCCGCGGGCGATGGCGCGGCCGCTGCACTGGATATCTTGTCGCGCCACAAAGGCAAGGACTTCCATGACTTCGACAGCATGGACGACGACCCCGACCGCGGCTGAGTCACCGTCCGACGCCCAACTCGTGGTGACCCACGGAGCCCCTGATGCGACCTCTCGAGTACGCGCCCTTCGCGCGGCCTGCGACCCTGCTTCCCACCCTCGCGCTCGCCATGCTCACGCTCGCGACGCCCGCCCATGCGGGCGACAAGGTGCCGCACCCCGGCCTCTATGTTGGCCTCTTCGCGGGCTACAACGCGGTGCTCGGCGACTGGGACCTGGCCGAGAGCAAGCTCAACCAGACCGCACCCGATGGCTCGTTCCTCGGTGGCCTGCGCCTCGGTGTGCAGCTCACGCACTGGCTCGCGCTCGAGGCCGGGCTAGGCATCGTTCCCATTTCGGCCGCGGGAAGTGACGGCGCCGAGCTGTCGGGTGTCGCGTTCTCATGGCGCGGCGACGTGCTCGTATCGCCCTTCGACTGGACCTGGTCGCCGCACGTGCTGGTCGGTGGCGGCGCCTATCAGCTCGCGTCGGGCGACCTCGGTGCGGACTCCGACTGGGACATCCACTGGGGCCTCGGGCTGCGCGGCATGCTCAGCGACTTCATGAACGTGCGCGCCGAGGTGCGCCACGTGCTCAGCGACAGCTTCTCGGGCGGCCTCGCGAGCAACCTCGAGCTCACGCTTGGCGTTGACTTCTGGCTCTGGAACGGCGCCACGCCGCCAGCACCACCTGATGGCGACCGCGACGGGATCCCCGACCGCGATGACAAGTGCCCGACCGAGCCTGGCGTCGAGACGGCCCAGGGCTGCCCGGATCGCGACAGCGACGGGGTGGCCGATGCGCGCGATGCCTGCCCCGACGCGCCGGGCTCGGCTGCGCTGCGCGGCTGCCCCGACCAGGATGGCGACGATGTGCCCGACCACCTGGACAAGTGCGTCGCTGTTGCCGGCTTGCCCGAGCATGAAGGCTGCCCGCCACCGCCCCCCGATCGCGACGGCGACGGTACGCCCGACAGCGACGATGCCTGCCCCAACGATCCTGGCCCCAGGCATGCCAAGGGCTGCCCTGATCAAGACGGCGACGGCATCATCGACGCGCTCGACAAGTGCCCGACCCAGCCCGGCGTTCCGCAGGAAAAGGGCTGTCTACCCAAGGTTATCCAGCGCAAGTTCAGCGGCTCGGTGAGGGGCATCAACTTCGAGACCGGCTCGGCGCAGATCAAGAAGGCCTCGTTCAAGCTCCTCGACGAGGCCGTCAAGGTCTTCACGCAGTACCCGGCGTTGCGCATCGCGATCACCGGCCACACCGACGACGAGGGCGCCGACGACATGAACATGCAGCTCTCGCGACAGCGGGCCGAGTCGGTGCAGGCCTACCTCGTCGACAAGGGGATCGCTGCCGAGCGCCTCACCGCCGAAGGCTTCGGCGAGACAATGCCAATCGGCAACAACAAGACCGCCGCCGGTCGCGCGAAGAATCGCCGCATCGAGTTCAAGATCCTCGGCGCGAACTGACCATTCTGGGGTGCTCACCCCTTCGCGGTCGCTTGATCACCCAGTGGCGTGTGGTGCGAACTGCGCGAAGCGCGCGCCGAGGATGGTGGCGAGCGTCTCGAGCGCAGCCTGGTCGGTCTCGTCGAAGGCGGCTTCGCTGTTTGAGTCGACGTCGAGCACCGCGAGCAGGCGCCCATCGGGCGTGAGCACCGGAACGACGATCTCCGAGCGCGTGGTCGACGAGCACGCGATGTGCCCAGGAAACGCCTCGACGTCGGGCACGAGCTGGGTCTCGCGGGTGCGTGCGGCCGCGCCGCAGACGCCCTTGTCGAACGGGATGCGCAGGCAGCCGTGACCGCCCTGATAGGGACCGAGCACGAGCACATCGAGCAGGTCGGGACCACGCACGCGGTAAAAGCCCGTCCAGTCGAAGTAGTCGAACGCATGATGGAGCTCACACGAGACCGTGGCCATCGCGGCGACCCAGTCATCTTCGCCTTCGAGCAGGCTCTCGATGCGCGTCATCACCTGGCGGTAGTGGTCGGTGCGGGCGGTGCCCAGGACGGCGGTCGTGATTGGCTCGAGCATGGCCCCGCATAGCACGAGCCAACCGTGCGTCGCATCGCATGATCCTGTTGCCGTTCGGGGATCGCCGTGATGAAGTCCCGCGCCTCCCCCGCGGGGGAGCCATGGAGGAAGACGATGCGCACGCGCCAAATCAGCCCCTACTTCGACATCATCGAGGACGAAGCCACCGGCGCCCAGCGCATGGTCGTCTACCTCGAGGGCATCGCCGTCCTGCGGCTCGTGCTGACGAACAAGGGCACCGCGTTTTCCCTCGAAGAGCGCAAGGCGCTCGGCCTCGAAGGCCTCCTGCCGCCCGCGACCAACACCCTCGAGCAGCAGGTCGAGCGCGTCTACGCCGGCTATCGTCAGCTCGCGACGCCGATCGCCAAGTACCAGTTCCTGCGTGCACTGCAGGAGCGTCAGGAGATCCTCTTCTTCGCGCTCTTGTCGAAGTACCTGACCGAGATGCTGCCCATCGTCTACACGCCGACGGTGGGTGACGCGGTCAAGCAGTTCAACGCGCTCTATCAGACGCCGCGTGGGCTGGCACTCTCGCCTGCCAATATCGATGATTCGCTGACCGCCGCGCGCAATTATCCGATGGAAGATGTGCGCATGATCGTGGCGACAGATAGCTCCGCCATCCTCGGGATCGGCGACCAGGGCTACGGCGGCCTCGCCATTCCGATCGGCAAGCTGGCCTTGTATACCGCGGGCGGCGGCGTCTCGCCGTTCCATACGCTGCCGGTCGTGATGGACGTCGGCACCGATCGCCAGGACCTGATCGACGACCCGTTCTATCTCGGCACGCGCATACGACGATTGACTGGCGCGGCTTATCACGACTTTATCGACAAGTTCGTCGCCACTGTAAAAGAGCGTTGGCCGATGGCGGTCATCCAGTGGGAGGACCTGTCGAAGGACGTCGCGTTCGAAGTGCTCGAGCGTCATCGCAAGAGCGTCGCGTCGTTCAACGACGACATCCAGGGCACCGGCGCGGTCGCTCTGGCCGGTGTGCGCTCGGCCTGCCGCCTCAATCAGCAGCGCTTGAGCGAGCAGGTCGTCATCGTGCACGGTGCAGGTGCGGGCGGCGTCGGCGTCGCCGAGGCGATCCGCCAGGGCATGTTGCGCGAGGGACTGTCGCCCGACGAAGCGCGCCGGCGCGTGTTGGTGCTCGACTCGGGTGGCCTCCTGTGCGAGCGCCGCGGCATCAGGGGCTACAAGGCGCCATACGCGCAGGCCGAAGCCGACATCGCCGGCTGGCAGTCGACGAACAAGGTGCCCGACCTCCTCGATTGCGTGCGTGAAGGCAAAGCGACGGTGCTTCTCGGCCTGTCGGGTCAGCCCGGCGCGTTCCCCGAGGAAGTCGTGCGCGCGCTGGCGATGAACTGCGCGCGCCCGATCATCTTCCCGTTATCGAACCCGACCGCGTCGTCGGAGGCGATACCGGCCGACCTGTTCGCGTGGACCGATGGTCGCGTGCGCTGTGCGACCGGCAGCCCGTTCGAGCCGGTCGTGTGGGGTGACGCCGCGCACGTGATCGGCCAAGGCAACAACGCCTTCATCTTCCCGGGCCTCGGGCTGGCGGCGATCCTCGGCTACGTGCGCGAGGTGAGCGACGCGATGGTGATGACCGCGTCCGACGCGCTGACCGCTTACACCGCCGCGAACCACCCGACGCTTCTGTACCCGCCTGTCGCCGAGCTCGACGAGGTGTCGATCAAGGTCGCGACCGCCGTGCTCGAGCGGGCTCTGGCCGATGGCCTCGGCGAGCTGCCGCAGCGCTGGGTCGACAAGGGCGTGTTGAACGACCTCGAGGGCTACGTGCGCGGCCACTTCTGGCGGCCGAAGTACCTGCCGTTCGTCAAGGGCGAGACGCGTCCGTTCTAGTCATCCTCGCGGCGGTTGGACACTGAGAAGACCGCGCGGTCTTCGATGCGGACGGCGGTGAGTGAGCCGTTCCAGACGCAGCCGGAGTCGAGCGCCATGACGTCGCCTTCGATCCAGAGGCCGAGGGAGGCCCAGTGACCGAAGATGATGGGCGTGCCGGTCGAGCCGCGAGGTGCCTTGAACCACGGGATGACACCACACATGGGTGGCTTCTCGGCGGCGCCCGAGCCGCTGGCGAAGCGGCCATCGGCGTCGACGAAGCGGATGCGCGTGAACACCGAGAGCGCTGACACGGCGCGGTCGACGCCGGCGAGTGACAGGCTCCAAGAGTGGCGCTTGCGGTTGAAGTAGGTCTGCAAGAGGCCAGCCGGATCGGTCGCGAGGGCGGCCTCGACCGCGCGCGCTTCCCGGCGGGCGGTCGCGAAGTCCCAGGCCGGTAGAAAGCCGGCATGGACCAGCGCGTGGCCATCGGCCTCGAACAAGACCGGGCACGTGAGCAACCAGGCGACGAGCGCGTCGCGGTCGGGTGCGGCCACGAACTCGGCGAGGGTCTCGTCTTCGGTCGGACTGGTCACGCCGAAGGCACGCGCGAGCGCGTAGATGTCGTGATTGCCGAGCACGGCCTGGACCGCGTGGCGGTGCTCGACCAGGTAGCGCAGGACATCGAGCGATCGCGGGCCACGGTTGACGAGGTCGCCGACGAGCCAGAGGCGGTCCCTCGCAGGGTCGAATGCGATTCGTTCGAGGAGCTGCAGGAAGGGCTCGTAGCAGCCCTGGATGTCACCGATCGCGTAGGTCGCCATGCGGCCTTCATACGTCGACCACCGGACCGATGCATCAAGGACGTGGTCGCTCGCGCGTTCAGCGGTCGGATCAGCTACCCATCGCGAATACTTTCGCATCGACACCTACCGACCATGGTCGCCGCATGGGTACTTGGCACATTCGGCTGCATCGGCGGCAAGTCGGAAGGGGCCGAAGCCGACGGCCGCGACGACCCCGAGGTGGCCGAGACCGTCGCAGAGACCAGCGTCGTCGAGACGATCGAAGACGTCGCTGACGCTGAGACCATCGCTGACGCCGAGACCGTCGCTGACGCCGAGACCGTCGCTGACGCCGAGACCGTCGCTGACGCCGAGGTCGACATCACGATGAACGAGGTCGTCGCTGCGGAGACCCGCGATGGCGACGAGACCGACGGGGGCGTCCGGCCGCAGGTCGATGTCTCGCGGTCGCATTGGCGCATCTTCGACCCATCGCTGGTCGAGGACGATGCGAGCGACAAAGGCACGCTTCGGCTCTTTGCCACCGCGGCTCCCGTCGAGGCGTCATGCATCTTCGGCGGAACCGGTGGCAATCCCGACTGCAAGCTGGTGGGCTTCGATGACGGCGGGGTCGTCATCGGCACGTCCTACTACGTCGACACCAGCCCCGCGCGCGCCGGCGTGTACTACGCAGCGCTCGATGGTCTGTGCTTGAAGGGTGGCACATTCACTGGCAGCGATTGCCGCGTCTACACCTTCGCGCCGCACGTGCTCGAGGTGACAGGCGTCGCCTATCGCGTGGACACCGGCATCCAATCACGCGGTGTCTACTACACCAATCGCAGCTACGCGTGCCGAGACAACATCGACTACGATCCGACCGTCAGCTACTGCAATCTAACGTGCCCCGTTCTCAATGGCGGTTTGATGAGCCGCGTAATCGATCAGAGCCCGTGGGTCGACGACGTGGGCGTGAGCCATGCGGGCGGGGTCGAGCAGAAGTATGGACGCTTCGAGGTGAAGGCGCGCATGCCCAAGGGCGTTGGTGCTCTGCCCAATGCGTGGCTCATGCCGAACGAAGGCGAGTGGCCTTATGACGGCGTCGAGCTGTCGTTGATGGAGTCACCGGCTGACGCCAGCGAGGTCTACCAGCGCTATCACAGCGGCGTTTGCTGCGCGGCCGGGACCGGCCTCGAGATCGACGCCACCGGCCCCGCTGACTGCGCGACCAGGGGCGGTGTCTCGGCCTCGATGACCGCAACCTTCACAACCCCCGAGCGTGCGGAGGACGAGCTCTCCAAGCGCTACCATGTGTACGCGGTCGAGTGGACCGTCGAGCCTGGGGGCACGCGACTCGAGTACTTCATCAACAACCCGATGGCCGGGTCGCTCGCCGCCGGCAGCGAGATGCAGCTCTCGGAGGGCGCGCCGGACAAGCTCTCGGTATTGTCAGAGGAGAATTTCCCGGTCAGCCCATTTTACTGGATCCTGAACCACACCAGCTGGGTCCCGCCTGCGCAGCAAGCGACATTTGCGCAGCAGGTATTCGAGATCGACTACGTACGCAACTACGCCAATGTGGCGTCGAGGCGTCTGAGTATTGCCCGGACGGTGGCATATTCGAAGAGGACGTCGGCGGCCGTCGCAACGACGGCACCCCTCCTTACGCGAGCCCGTGTCAGCCCTCGACGCGGTTCTGCGTCAATGGCGGCACGTTCGAGGGCGGCCGCTGCCGGGTCTGGAGCTTCACCTCGGGTGAGGTACTACCGGGCGTCGACTATTGGGTCGATCCGGATCCGCAGTGGCCCGGCATCTACTACCTGCAGACCAACGGTGGCTGCCCACACGGTGGCGAGGGCGCAGTCAATTGTTACCTCTTGCCGCTGCGTGGCGGCGTGCTCGAGACGGGGGTCGACTACGTCGTCGTCACCAGCCCCGCCGTGCCTGGGGTCTTCTACGATCCCGACTTCACCAGGATCACTCCATAGGCTTCCGAGCAGCGGGGGGTTCATGGGCTTTGCTTCGGGCCGCGGGCCGTGGGAAGCTCGGGGCTGGCCGGGCGGTTCTGAACGGCCTCACTCGTGGAGTCTGCCGATGAACGCCAACCGTTCGACCCTGTCCCTGCTCGCAACCTTCGCCCTGCTCGCGTTCGCGACACCCGCCAGCGCCGCGGCCCCAAAGGACGAGCGAGGCAAGCTGGACAAGGGCTGCCAGGCCGGCAAGAGCGCGGATTGCCTCGACCTCGCCTACATGTGGGCTGAGGGTGATCGTGGCGCCGAGGATCAGGTCAAGGCGCTCGACTTGTTTCACAGGGCTTGCGACCTGAAAGAGGCGCGCGGCTGCCACGAGGCGGCGCGCTACTATCACGTCGGGGTGCGCGTCAAAGGCGACCCGAAGCGCGCCATCAAGCTCTACGACGAGGCCTGCGACGGCGGCTATATCCCCAGCTGCAAGCAGCTCTCCGAGATCTACAAGGACGGCAAGCTCATCGCGCAGGATCTGACGCGGGTGCGCTTCATCCTCGCCAAGGCGTGCAAGCTCGGCGACGGCGCGAGCTGCTACGAGCTCGGCTCGTTGTGGCAGCAGGGCCACGGCGGCGCGCTGGACCTCAACACCGCGCGCGAGAACTTCCAGGCCGGCTGCGAGACCCAGGACGCGCGCTGCTGTCTGCAGGCGGGCACGATGTTGCGCGATGGTATCGGCGGCACCAAGGACGCGGCGGCCGCCAAGGGCTACTTCGACAAGGCGTGCACTTACGGCGGCGCGCGTTTCTGCGGCCAGGAGAGCGGCAAGAACGACACGCGCACGACCGACAACGGCCAGGAGATCGACAACACCGCGTGCGGCGGCGCGAACTCAGCCCGCTGCCTCGTGACCGGAGTCGTGCGCTACTCGCCGTCGGGCGGCACCGCGAAGCTCAAGCCGTCGGCCGACTTCTTCAAAAAGAAGTGCGACGAGAAGGACTCCGGCGGCTGCTACAAGCTCGGCCTCATCGCACACGGCGAGGACCCGACCAAGGCGCGCGAGATCTACGCCAATGCTTGCAAGGCCGGCAGCAACGAGGCGTGTGTCAATCTCGGCTATATGTATATCGTCGGCGAGGGCGGCATCGAGGACCATGACCAGGCCCGCCTCCTGTTCTTCGCGGCGTGCGACGCGGGCGACGCGCTTGGCTGCTTGAACCAGGGTATCTACTTGTTCACGGTGATAGGCGTCGCGAAGGACGACAAGCTCGCGCTCGCAAAGTTCGAGCAGGCCTGCAAGGGAACCGAGCCGGTCGGCTGCTTCAACGCCGGCGTGATGTACAACCTCGGCATCGGCACGGCGAAGGACCCGGCGAAGGCTCAGGACCTGTTCAAGTCGGCATGCACGGATGGTGTCGACCAGGCCTGCAGAGCCAAGAACTAGCGTCTTTGTTTCTGGCCGGCGTCAGGCCTTCGCTCACGAATTGCGGTCGAGGGCGGCCATCGAGGCTGCCTGGTAGCGCAGGCCGTGGGCGGCGCCGGGCGGCATAATCATGTCGATGGCGGCGCGTTCTTCCGGGGACAGCACCATGTCGGCGGCGCTGGCATTCTCTTCCAGGCGCGCGACCGAGCGGGTGCCGGGGATCGGCACGATGTCGTCGCCTTGGGCCATCACCCAGGCGAGGGCGAGCTGCGCAGCGCTGCAGCTGCGATGGCGCGCGATGTCCTCGAGCCCGGCGACGAGCTCGAGGTTTTTGGCGAAGTTCTCTTTGGAAAAGCGCGGGTTCATCAGGCGAAAGTCGCCGGGCTCGAAGTCGGCGCGGGACTTGATGGCCCCGGTGAGGAAGCCGCGCCCGAGCGGGCTATAGGCGACGAAGCCGATGCCCAGGTCGCGGCATGTCTCGAGGATGCTGGGGCTCGGTTGTTCGTCGTTGTCGCCGGGGATGCCACTGCGGTCCTCCGGGTCGCGCGTCCACAGCGAGTACTCGGTCTGCAGCGCCGCGATCGGATGCACCGCGGCGGCGCGTCGCAAGGTCGTGGTGCCCGCCTCGGACAGGCCGAGGTAGCGGACCTTGCCGGCCGCGACGAGGTCCGCCATCGCGCCGACGGTGTCTTCGATCGGCACGGCCGGGTCGACGCGGTGTTGGTAGTAGAGGTCGATCGTGTCGATATTGAGGCGTGCGAGACTCGCGTCGCAGGCGCTCTTCACGTAGTCGGGGCGGCCGCAGATGCCGCGCTTCGTCGGCTCTTTCGGGTCGAACAGGATGCCAAACTTGGTAGCGATGGCGAAGCGCTCGCGGCGACCCGCGATGAGACGCCCGAGCAGCTCTTCGTTGGTATGGGGGCCGTACATGTCGGACGTGTCGAGGAACGTCACCCCGAGGTCGAGCGCGCGGTCGAGCACGGCCTTGGCCTCGCTGTCATTCGAAGCGGTGCCGTAGAACGCGCTCATGCCCATGCAGCCGAGGCCCTGGGCGGAGACCTCGAGGCCAGAACGTCCAAGCAGTCGTGTCTTCATGCGTCGGATCCTTTTGACAGCTTTATGCCGCGCTCGGTCGGCTGGTCGTAGTCGATGTTGGGTTGCTCGCGCGAAACGACCTCGGGCTGCGCTTCCGAGGCTGCCGCAATGAACGCAGTCATATCGCGCAGATACGCTTGTCGCGCGCGCGCCTCTTCGGGTGATTCGTGCGGCACGTGCGCGCGCGTCATCGCTGCGAGCATCGTGTCGACGCCGATCACGCCGAGCACGAACACGTTGGCGACGATCGCGAAGAGCGGAGTCACCGCATCGAGCGGGTTCAGCTTCAGCGTCGTCACGATGTCGATGAGACCGATGAACAGGAACAGCCCACCCGCGCCGTTGAAGGCCATCGTCGCCATGCGGGTCGTGCGGATCGTCTCGAGGGTCGGTGCCAGCTCGGTCGGGGTCGCGAGGCGCCGGCCCGCGCGGATGAGGAACAGCGGTGCCGCGAGAAAGCAGAACAGTGCGAGCGCGACGAGGCCGCCGCCCGCGAGCTGATACGGCGTCACCATGACGATGAGCAGCAGCAGCATGTAGAAGGGCGTGCCCAACAAGATGAGCCAGCCCGGCGTCGGCGAGCCGGGGAACATCGTCTTGGTCGTCAGCGCCGCGCGCAGGAGACCGGGGACCAGGGAGAGCGCCTTGGGGGCCAGGGTCAGCACCGCGAGCAAGCCACCGAGGCGTTCCTGCAAGCCAACGCCGAACGCACTGTAGGGCACCAGCGCCATCACGAAGGGCGCGAGGAACGCGATGGCCCAGGTCCAGAACAGGATCTTGCGCGAACGCTCCCACCGGTCCCAGCGCTTGAAGGCGGCGTACGCCCCAAAGCAGAGGCCGATGCTCGCTAGCGTGCCGACGAGCGTCAGCCCCGCGATGGCGCCGCCCGCGCCGCCCGCGCCGATCGCGATGAAGTCGCGGATGAGGTGCACGAAGGTCGACGGCACGAGGAACACGAGCGCTACGAGGATGGCGCCGCGGCGCCAGAGCAGCACCCGCTTGAGCGGCTCGGAGCCGCCGTGAACGCGCTCGACGTCGAGCGCGCTGACCTCGTCGGGCAGCAACGTTCCCGGGTCGAGCTCGGCGCTGAACGCACGCTTGAACAAGATCCCGAAGCTGCCGGGTGGAACCCTCGGGGCATGCTCTCGCGCGCTCGCCTCGTCGGCTGCTGGTGCGACTTCCTCGTCGTGATCGCTCATGCGTTCGCTCCCGCCTCAGGCGATACGACTGCCAGCGACATCACGCCTTCGGCCAGAACCGTTCGCCAGAGGCCGCCATATTGATCAGCAACTGCGGAGGGTTCCAGCGCGACCCATGAGCCGTGTCTTCGGCCGCGAAGCCCGCGAGAGTCTTGATGACCTCGCTGGCCCCGCGTCGATCGATCCATGCGAGCGGACCGCCCGAGCTCGGCGCGAAGCCGATCCCGAAGATGGCGCCGACCTCGGCGTCGCGTTTCTCGCGCAAGATCCCCTCTTCGAGGCAACGCACGACCTCGAGCACCTGCACGTGCATGAGGCGGCTCGCGATGTAGTCGATGCCGGTCTTGGCGGGCGTGGCCGTCACGAGGTCCTTGAGGCCCGGCCAGATGCGGCGCTCGGTTCCGTAGTCGTAGAAGCCCTTGCCGGCCGACTTGCCGAGGCGGCCGTGGTCTTCGACCAGCGACTTCAGGAGCTTCACGCCCGCGATGTCGGAGATGTTCTGACCGAGGTAGCGCTCGCGCTGGAGGATCCCGTGGTGACCCAGGCGCAGCGTGACCTCGTCGAACACTTTCAGAGGCGGCACGACCATCCCGGCCTGCTTGGCGGCCTGCTCGATGACGGCCGGCTCATGCCCTTCGGCGACGAGCTGCACGGCCTCCATCAGATAGGTGCCGAAGACGCGGCTCGTGAAGAAGCCGTAGCCGTCGTTGACGACGATGGGAACCTTGCCGAGCAGCTTCGTGAACGCGAGGCAGCGCGCGACGGTCTCGTCGTCGGTCGCCTTGCCCCGGATGATCTCGAGCAGCGGCATCACCTCGACCGGTGAAAAGAAGTGCAGGCCGATGAAGCGCTCAGGACGCTGCGAGGCCTGGGCCAGATGAGTAATCGGGATGGCCGACGTGTTCGACGCCCAGATGCCACCTTCGGCGAGCAGCGGCTCGAGCTCACGCGTGACCGCGTGCTTCACCACGTCGTTCTCGACGACCGCCTCGATGATGAGGTCCGAGCCGGCGATCGGCCCGCTCTCGAGGGTGAAGGTGATGCGCCCGATGATCGCCGCGCGGGCCTCAGCCGAGAGGTGCTTCTTCTTCGCGACCTCGGCGTCGCAGTGCTTGCGACCGGCCTCGAGCTGCGCCTCGTTGATGTCCTTCAACACCACGTCGAGGCCCTTCTCGGCCGCGATGTAGGCGAGCCCCGCGCCCATCATGCCGGCGCCGAGGACGGCGACCTTCTTGATGCGCATGTCCTCGGGCTTGGCGACGGTGGGCAGTCCCTCGCCCTTGAGCGCCGCGTTGCGGTGGAACCAAAACGTGCGGATCATGTCTTTCGAGGTGTCGCTGATCGCGCACTTCACGAACCAGCGGTGCTCGATTTCCAAGGCGCGATCGAACTCGACGACGCAGCCTTCCTGCATCGCACAAATCGCCGCCTCGACCTGCGGCATCGTGTTCGCGACCTTCTTGTAGAGCATCGCGCAGGCGACCATGAAGATGTTCTTCGCGTCCTGCGAGGTCGGCGCGGGCGCCGGGAACACGAAGCCCTTCGTGTCCCAGGGCTGCTTCGCCTTGGGGTTGGCTGCAATCCAGGCGTGCGCCGCGGCATAGACGGCTTCGCGCGTCGGGTGCAGCTCGTCCACCATGCCCAGCTGTTTGGCCTTCGGCGCGCGCACGGGCTGACCCTGCGTGATGTGCTCGAGCGCCTTCTGCACACCGACGATGCGCGGCAGTCGCTGGGTGCCACCGGCACCGGGGATGACGCCCAGCGACACCTCGGGCAGGCCTATCTGGATCGACGGGTCGTCGATCGCGAAGCGGCGATGGGTCGACAGCGCGAGCTCGTAGCCGCCGCCGAGCGCCGAGCCGGTGAGCGCGCAGACGACCGGCAGACCGAGGGTCTCGTACGCGCGGAAGAGCGCGTTCAGGTCCTTCACGTAGTCGTAGGTCTTCTGCGGGTCGCGCATCGGATAGAGGCTATCGATGTCGGCGCCGACGCAGAAGTTCTTGTGCGCCGTGCCGATGATGATGCCCTTGAGATTCGTCTGCGTCTTCGCCCAGTTCAGCGCATCGAGCAGGCCCTCGGCCATCACGCGGTCGACCTTGTTGGTCTTGCCTTCCATCGCGAGGAGGAGGGTTGCGACGCCGGTCTGGGCATCGAAGCTACACTCGAGCGCTGCATTCTTGTGGGTGGTCATGCTGTGTCTCCTTCAGTGCCCTGAGGTCCAACTCGCAGGCGAAGCCGTTGCGAGTTGGTCGCTCTAATCAGATGCGCTCGATGATGGTCGCGATACCCATGCCGCCGCCGATGCACAGCGTGATGAGTGCCGTGCTCTTGCCGGTGCGCTCGAGCGCATCGAGAGCCGTGCCGAGCAGCATCGCGCCGGTCGCGCCGAGCGGGTGGCCCATGGCAATGGCGCCGCCGTCGGGGTTGACCTTCGCGTGGTCGACGCCGAACTCGTCCATGAACATGAGCGGCACCGCGGCGAACGCCTCGTTGACCTCGAAGTGGTCGATGTCGCCGATGCTCATGCCGGCCTTCTTGAGGACCTTGATGGTCGCCGGGATCGGACCGGTCAGCATGATGATGGGGTCCGCACCCGCCAGTGACACGGCCTTGATGCGCGCGCGTGGCTTCATGCCGAAGCGCTCACCGGCAGCCTGCGAGCCGACCAGCACGGCGGCCGCGCCGTCGACGATGCCCGAGGCGTTGCCGGCGTGATGAATATGCCGAATGTGCTCGACCTGCGGGTAGGTCTTCTTCGCGAGGTCGTCCATCGCGAAGTTCTTGCCGATGAACTCGAAGCTCGGCTTGAGCTTGGCGAGACCTTCGAGGGTCGTGTCGGGACGGATGTGCTCGTCGCGGTCGAGGATGACGAGCCCGCTCTGGTCCTTGACCGGGATGATCGAGCGGTCGAAGTAGCGCTTCTCCCAGCTCTCGCTGGCGCGCTTTTGCGAGGTCAGCGCGTACTGGTCGACGTCGTTCCTGCTGAAGCCGCGCATGGTCGCGATGAGGTCGGCCGAGATGCCCTGCGGCACCGTGTTCAGCGCCAGCTCGGTCTGCGCGTCCATCATCGCGCCGCCGTCGCTGCCCATCTCGACGCGCGACATCGACTCGACGCCGCCCGCGACGATCATGTCGTGATAGCCCGAGGCGACCATGGCGGCCGCGTGGTTCACGGCCTCGAGGCCGGAACCGCAAAAGCGGTTCAACGTCACCCCCGGCGCGTCGAGGTCATACTTCGCGAGCAGCGCGGCGGTGCGCGCGATGCACTGACCCTGGTCACCCGCCTGCGTCACGCAGCCGATGACGACGTCCTCGACCGCGGCGGTGTCGATGCCGTTGCGGTCACGCACCGCTTCCAGGACGCGCACCAGGAGATCGACTGGACGCACCACGTAGAGCGCGCCCGAGGACTTGCCGCGCCCACGCGGGGTGCGGACGGCATCGTAGATGTAAGCAGTCATTTACGTTCTCCGTGGCTGGGCAATCGGGGCTAGGGTTCGCCGAGCAGGCGAAGCCGTGGCGAGGCGAGAGCAAGATTGGCGAGACTAGAGGATGCCCTTGCGCTTCCTGCAGCGGGCATCGAGCCGGGCCGCGCGATCCTCGTGGATCCCGAGGGCACTGGCGACCTCCGCGAGGTGCGCGCGGTCGGCCTTGTCGAGGCGACCATCGGCGTAGGCGGCTTCGAGCGCCTGGTCGAACATGTACTCCTTGGCGAGCTCGAGGCCGCGCGTCTGGTCGGCGGCCGAGATGCCGAGGCCGGCGCCGAAGAAGGCGAGCTTTGCCTGCTCGCTGGCGTCGAAGTCCTGGTCCGAGACGGCCATGGCAGCCGCGAGGAGCCACATCACGTAGCGCACGTCGGCGCTCGTCTCTTCGAGGTCGGCCTTCGAGACGGCGGCCCGCTCGAGCAGGTTGTCGAGGTTCTCACCTTGCAGGAAGGTGTGGAAGAAGTCGCGCTCGCCTTCCGCCACCTTGCCGTCGGCGCTGGCGATCTCGGCCAGCATGCGCGCCAGGATCCCGCGGTCCCAGCCTTGCGTAATCTGCTTACCCTGCACGGCCACCGTGAACTCGGTCTGCAGGTCTTTGAAGACCGACGTCGACACGAAGCGCTGGTTGGATTCGTCCCATGCGAAGCGGCTGCCGACGCTCTTGAAGGCGTCGACCAGGGCCAGCTTGATCTCGGGCTCGGTCGCCTGGTGATGGCGCCCGTCGGCCGCGGAGCCGGCGGCGTCGACGAGGGTCGAGCCGACAACGCCACCCACGCCGTAGCCGAAGACCGAGTACATCATGCGCGAGAGGCCCCAACGCATGTTGCGCCAGAGCGAGCTCTTGATCTCTTTGCCGAGCGCCTTGCCCTCGGACTCGTTGATGCGCGCGCTGGCGCGGATCTGCTCACCCGAGACGGGGCACTCGAAGACGACCCGCACATCGCTGTTCGAAACGTCGCGCTGCTTGATGAGAGGGGCGACGAGTTCATACGTAAGCTCGGGCATCACAGACCTCCTTGGGCGCCGGACAGGCGGCGCACCATAGCCGGTTATAGGTACGGTAGGAAGAGGCGCGCCACCCCGCTCCGGAGGCGGCGGGCAAGGCCCACCTGGGCGAGCTGGGCGGTCGTCAGGAGGCGCGCGCCGGTGCGCTTCACGTCGAGGATCCCGTGCATGCGGCGGGCGAGCTCCGGCGAGTGACACTCGATGTTGAATTCGAAGTTGAGGCGAAAGCTGCGCGGGTCGAAGTTGGTAGAGCCGATGAGCACCCAGCTCTCGTCGACGATGACGACCTTGCTGTGGTCGAACGGGCCGAGCGTCTTCCAGATCGCGCAGCCCGCCTTGACCAGCCCGGGCAGGAGCGCCTCGCAGGCCCACTTCGCGACGAGCTGGTTGTTCTTCTCGGACAGGATCACCTCGACGTCGACACCGCGCATGATGGCGGTCGTGATGGCCGCGATGAGCTCGCCCTCGGGCAGGAAGTAGGGGGTCGCGATGCGTACGCGCTTCTTGGCGCAGGCGAGCGCGCCGAGGATCGCCCAGCGCAGCTTGTCGATGTCGACGTCGGGTCCGTCGCTGATGCCGCGCGCGATCACGTCACGGATGTCGCCCTCGCGCGCGTCCGCGAGTGGGATCGGAGACAGCGACGGGAACCACGCGCTGCCCTCGAGGCGCTCGCGTTTGGCGAACGCCCAGTCCTCGACGAAGGTGCGTTGCATGTGCGCGACGACCGGCCCCTCGACCTTGAAGTGGAGGTCCAGCACCGGGTGCGAAGGCAGCTCCGCGACGCAGTGGCCGTGCCGGAAGTTCATGCCGCCGGTGAAGCCGATGGCTCCATCGACGACGATTATTTTCCTGTGATTCCGAAGGTTTGCGTAGGTCCAGCGCCACGGCAGGAGCGTCGGATTGAAGCGTGCGACGGGGACCTTGCGCGCGGCCAGCGTCCTAACGATCGTCGGGAACGAGTAGCGCGCGCCGACCGCGTCGACCAAGACGCGCACCTGCACACCGCGCTGCACCGCCGCCGCGAGCGCCGCGACGAACTGCATGCCCGCCCGATCACGGTCGAAGATGTAGGTGGCGACGGTGATCGTGTGGCGCGCGTTGGCGATCGCCGCGAGCATCGCGGGATAGGCCGCGTCGCCGTTGACGAGCGGTGTCACTGCGTTGCCCGACACCAGGGAGCGCACGGTGACGACGTCGATGAGCCGCACGAGATCGGGCAGCGCGACGGTGCGCAGGAGGCCCGACGGGCTGTCGGGATCGGACGGGTCGTCGATCACCGGCGCGCGTTGCTCGCGCCCACGCAAGAGAGCGACCGCGCGCCGCTGTACCCGATTGATGCCGAGCAACCAATAGAGCAGCGCACCGATGAAGGGCAGGAACACGATGATGCCCACCCAACCGGTCGCGGCACGCGCGTCGCGCACCCGCAAGACCGCGTGGGTGGCTGCGATCACGAGGGCCAACGCGCCGACGATCGGCAGCGCTATCGGCAGTACCTCGTCGAGCAGGGTCGTCAGCGCGAGCCGGCCCGGTTCGAGGCTCATGCGCGCGGCTGCCAGATGCGGGTCCAGGTCGACCACGGGAAGACGCGCCGCTTGAAGAAGAGGTCGGAGGCGGCGATGGCGGGGGCGACGAGCTGCGCTTCGCCCGTGACGATCGGGACCAGCACCGGGTCGCGCGACTTCAGGTGGTACACGATCTCGGCGTGGAAGCCGGACGGCCACACGACCAGACCACGCTCGCCGATGTCGTAGCGGGTCTCGCCGGCCGCGCCGGGTAGCAGCGCCTCGATGTGCTCGCGCACGAAGTCGACGCCGGCCAATATATAGATGCCGGCCAACGCGGTCTCGAAGGCGTCCTTGCGGTCGGCGTCGAGGGCCGCCGTATCGCCTTCGGCTGCCGTCCCGAGGGCCGCCGTATCGCCTTCGGCTGCCGTCCCGAGGGCCGCCGTATCGCCTTCGGCTGCCGTCCCGAGGGCCGCCGTATCGCCTTCGGCTGCCGTCCCGAGGGCCGCCGTATCGCCTTCGGCTGC
>Ga0209181_10000914_pt1 | contig 53039 bp, 50 predicted proteins | sample MAT05_FD_187208 | JGI IMG/M metagenome (GOLD analysis project Ga0209181, IMG submission 187208) | Freshwater microbial communities from Lake Fryxell liftoff mats and glacier meltwater in Antarctica - MAT-05 (SPAdes) (version 2) | ecosystem: Environmental > Aquatic > Freshwater > Ice > Liftoff... | reverse complement strand
GTGGAAATTGTGATGATACGGGGGGCGGGTTGGTCTTCTAGGGCATCGATCGCATTGCTCAAAATGTTCATAAACACCTGATTCAACTGACCAGCGTAACATTCCACCTTAGGTAAGTCCCCGTAGTTTTTCACCACTTCAACATTGGCGTGACTACTGTTGGTTTTCAGACGGCTTTGTAAAATCAGGAGCGTACTGTCGATACCTTCGTGGATATTCACCCGCTTCATCGCCGATTCATCCAACCTAGAGAAATTGCGAAGGGACAGCACAATTTGCCGAATCCGATCGGTGCCTGCACTCATAGACGACAGAATTTGGGGCAGGTCGTTGGCAATAAACTCCAAATCGATCGCCTTCAACTGCGTCTTAATCTCTGGAGTTGGCTGAGCATAGGTTGTCTGGTAAAGCGCCACCAAGTCCAGTAGATCCCGTGCATAATTATGGGCATGGCTGAGGTTGCCATAAATAAAGTTGACTGGATTATTGATTTCGTGGGCCACACCTGCCACCAACTGTCCCAAGCTAGACATCTTCTCGGTTTGGATCAGGTGCGCCTGGGTGCGTTGCAGTTCCTGTAGCGTTTGTTGGATCTGTTCTGCTTGGGCTTGGGCAGTCAGAGCAGCAGTGCGGGATTGTTCGTAGAGTTCTGCCTGATCTAGAGCAATGGCCAACTGGTTGCCCACCGCTTGGAGCAAGTCCACTTCCCGATCGCTCCACTCGCGCCGTTCATCCCGGTAGATGCAATTGATAATCCCTAACCTGCCAGAGTGGGTTTTAATCGGGCAAACAAGCAAAGAGATATAGCCCTTTGCTAACATATGCGCCCGGGTTTCAACACCCAAGAAATTATCATGTCTCAAGTCATCGATCTGAATCAGTTCTCCCTGCTGAAGTGCCCGGATGTAGGGATCATTGAGCTGGGGAATGGGAGCAACTTGCTCATAACTAGGGCAATTTCCGTGGCAGGCTTCGTGACTCAGGCTGAGTCTGGGTTGGTCGCCTTCGATCGAATACCAGAGGAAATTGCACTGATGGACTTCTAAAAGGTTACGGATTTCATGCACCGTGGTAGAGAGAATCGTGTCAAGGTCGAGGGAATTGCGAATTTGCCCTGACAGACGATTGAGGAGTGCTTCCCGCTGGGCCAATTGGCGAGATTGGGCTTCCGACTGTTGCAACGCTTCTTCGGCAAATTTGCGATCGGTGATATCCTCCATTGTATTGAGAATCCCAATCACCTGCCCCTGCCCGTCGTGAATTGGAATCCGGTTGCGGTCTACCCAAACCTCCTTACCTTCCACATTGGGTTGGAGTTCCACAATATGCAGTTCTGCTTGGTCGCACTCCATCACCCGCTGAGCATACATTTGGGCATACTCTGCTTGCACTTGAGTAAAGACAGGCAACTCGTAATCCGTCTTACCAATAAGCTGTTCTGCGGTGCCAATACCAACCGTTTCGGCATACGCGCGATTACATCCTAAATACCTATAATTCCGGTCTTTCCAAAAGATATATTGTGGAATGTTATCTAAGATCACTTGGAGCAGTTCCGCGCTCTTGCGAATCATCTCTGCCCGTTTTTGCAGGGTGATATCTTCTACGGTGCCCTCGTAGATTAAGACTTCGCCATCATCATCAATCACAGCATGGGCATTTTCAGAAATCCAAATAATACTGCCATCTTTACGATAAACTTCGGACTCAAAGTTTCTAATAATGCCGTAGTCTCGCATCTGTTGAATGAACTCTAGGCGACGATCGTCTTGTACATAGAGTTGGTGCTGAATATCCTCGATCGCTTCCATCAGATCCACAGGGGATTCATACCCGTAGATTCTGGCCAACATAGTATTTGCTACCAGATAGCGACCATCGGGAGTCGTTTGAAAGATACCTTCGACCGCATTTTCTACAATACTGCGGTACTTTTCCTCCGCTCGCTTCAGCGCCATCTCTGCTTGCTTGCGATCGGCTTCGTGGCGTTTGGCTTCAGTAATGTCGCGCACAATCATCAGCACGTCCTGCTCTCCGCTCATCACCAGCCGCGCTTCATAATCGTTGAGCCTATCCTCCACAGTCAGTTGATATTCGTAAACCTGCGTTTCCCCTGTTTCCAGAACCCGTTCCACATACTCCATGCATTGCTGGGCACTGTCCTGGGGCATGACTTCGTAGATATTTTTCCCCAGCCATTCTCGATCGACCAGCAGGGTTTCAAATCCCTTCGCTGGAATCATATCCAGGAATGTTCCCAGACAGTCTATTTGCAGAATTAAGTCGGGGATCGCCTTTAATAAGGCCCGATTCTTGGTTTCGCTTCGCCGTAGAGCCTCATTTGACCTGCGCTGCTCGGTGGTGTCTTGGATGAGGGATGCAACGCCGACCACATTGCCGTCATCGTCTACCAATGGGGTGCTGTACCAGTCACAGACAATGGTTTTGCCGGATTTCGTCAGGTTTTTGAAGGTGCTGGGAAGGCTATCGCGCTGCTTGAGCAGGTTGTGCCAAAATTGCCCGACCGTTCGTTTATCTTCGGTGGAGATCAGGAACCCGATCGCCGATCGTCCGACTGCTTCCTCGCGCCGATAGCCAAAAATTCGCTCCGCCGCCAAGTTCCACTCCGTCACCGCCAAGTCCAAGTTCCACTCCACAACGGCTAAGGCTGTTTGCTGGAGGTGCAGTGAGAGCTTGCGTTCCGACTTTCTCAGGGCGGCTTCTGATTGCTTGCGATCGGTGATGTCGGAAATCACGCCATCCAGCCACAAAATAGTGCCATTCGCAGCGTAAATGGCTTGACCTTTTTCGTAAACCCAGCAGATCGTGCGATCGGACCGAATGAACCGATACTCAACTTCGTAGGATTGCTTTTGCTTCAGGCTCGTTTGAATAACCTCTTCCACCCTGGCTTGGTCGTCTGGATGGGTAATGCTTTTGAAGCTTCGCACCTGCTTGGAAATAAAAGCAGTGGCAGGATAACCTGTGAGATCGAAAATCCGATCGCTAATGAACTCGATCGACCAGACAGTCCCGTAGGCACACCGATAGACCGCTCCGGGAAGATTGGAGACTAAAGCTTTAAATTGCTCCTCTTGCTGATGTAAAACGGCTTGTGTTTCCGCACCACTAGACACACTCATAGCTGGGCTGCTCCCAAAACATTCATCATTTCTCGAAGCACCCCTCAACCTGAAACTTTGCTACAGTGCGCCAAATACTTCAGTTACGCTAAAAATACGATCGCGTTACTCCACCTATGACTCACTTCCTCAATAGCCCGTTTTATATTGTGCCTGGTTTTCCCTGCAAGTTCTAGTATCGGTTGCTACTATATCTCTGGTTAGATCGTTCCCAAATTCACAAAGATTCCCTCAAAAGGGGGATCATAAAGTGACAAACTACAGATTATTGATGATGAATGCTTGTCATCTAGCCTCATGGATGAGCCACAACTCACGCCCATAATTGGTGCTTTAGAGGATGTTTGAAAAGTGCGATAGACCTTGCACTCGCCCCCTTTTCATGGATGCCTGAAAGGCTTTAAGGCCCCAATTCTGGGGGACTTCGATCTCAGAACCCCCTAGAATTGGGCAGGGCTGATTCATTTGGAAAGTAATAACCTTGAAAAGCCTACTATCTCGTTTGGTTTAGATTAGGCATAACGCGAAGTAGAACGAAAGAATGAGGCTTTCGAGCTTTTTCGTTTTTCAATGAATCGCCCCTGCCTAGAATTGGGGGGGTAGGGGGGCGGTTCGGGCGACAACTTGAGCCTTCTGAGAGGTTTAGAATTCACATTTTTGAAAAATCTTCGATTTTTCAAAAATGTTGGTAATGACAAGCTCAGAATTGGGGGGCTGGGGGGCGGTTCGGGCAACAATTCACACCTTTTAAAACAACCTCTTATGCTGGATAGAGTAGATTCACGCCACAGAATTAAAGATTTAGAGGAGGAATGGGATGAACTGCGCTGAAACCTGTGTGAATGGCTGCATTTTGGGTGATCAGTGTCCCCATTTACAGCACTTAGCAGAAGCCCTGAAGTTTGTGCAAGAGACTCCGATGGAAACGATTTTGGAGGTGGCAGAGGAAGGAATTAGAAAGAAATTCACCCGCCCTCCAGAAGACTATTTTTCAGCACAGGAGCAGAATTAAGAAAATTTCTGGGAAAAATGCTACTGCTGTAGGGGCATTCGCGTAGCATGTGCTTTGCACTTAGCATTCGGCAAAAGGATGTAATTGAGCTTCAAAGGCTTTTGCCCGTAGCTTGCTTCCCGAAGGGTATGCTTCTCCTTTGCCCGAACTCAAGCTTATTAAATTCACGAGCCGCCTTACCGAATTGGCTTTGTCCACCATGCCAACGCATAGGGTTGAGCGGCATCGTTCACTTGCCTACGATAAACGACGCGAATTTTGTAGCGGCCGGTGGTGGGCACGGGATAAAAGAGGTGTTCTACACTGTCCACATCGCTGACAGACGACCAAATGCTGTTCGATACATCGTTGTCTTCGTCCCGCATCAGGTAAAGGTCGAGATTATTGAGTCCCCGATCGCTAAACTCTTCACCCAGGTCATACAGTTCATTGCGGTTGGTATCTTTCAGTTCCACACGGCGATCCCATGCCAGGGTGGCGGAAACGTAGCTCCCTGCTGGCAACGGTTTTTCCAGAACATAATCCTGGGCAGCATTGACTCCGATCGTGTGGTAATCCCAACCAATGGGCGGCACAGGGGCGGACGAATTCCATTCCCCTGGGCTAAATTGCTGGTAGGCTCGAAAGGCATTGAGTTGCCCAGTTCCCATTTGGATATGCAGCGGAATTTTCTGGTTCTTGTACGCATCTGATCCCAACCAATTCTGATTACTTTTATCCACGATCGTGCGGCTCATTCCTAAGCGCAAGCCATCTCCCGTGTCTTGGAGTTTGTCAGCAGCGTTCATTAACACAGCCTTCATGACTTCGTGACGGCGTGAGTCGGTTGTCCAGTTGGGGCGACGCTGGCTGAGTTGCCGATCGCCATACTCCTGGATCAGGGCCACTGTTGCCGTCACATGGGGAGCCGCAAAGCTGGTGCCACTGCCCCGCGTCAGTTTACCATCGGGATTCACGATCGGCACATTGCTGCCGGGCGCAATGAGGCTGATGGCGCGTCGATCGCCCACATTATTCTCTAGACCCAAGATGCGACTCGCCATCCCAGAGGCGGCATCCCCCAAGTTAGCCAAATCAACCTTGGCAAAAATTCCCTTCAAGCGGCTGCTAAAAGCGATATTCATCCCATTGAAATTATCGGTAGGGATCGAAATCCCCCCCCGTCCTTGGTTGCCTGCAACGACATAGAGCGTGTCATGCACTCGCGATGACCAATCAATGCATTGGGTCAACAGCGCATTCCCATCCAGCATTGCCCCGGGGCGGGGATCTTCTTCCAGGGATTCCCCAAAACTAAAATTGATCGCCCGCACGTCGCCCCCATTCTGTGAGGCAATGTGCTGGGCAGACAGACATTCTTCAGGTTGTCCGTTCCGTTTCAATAAACCCACTGCGGAGGAATAGAGCCTCGCTCCCGGTGCTACGCCGACAAACGCTTTGTCGGAGTTGATCATGACGCTGGCGACGTTTTGGGCATGGATGTCAACGTTGGCATTCTGGCGGGGAGGACTGTTGCGAAAAAATACTTGGGCAACGGAGGTGGAGCGATTTTTAGCTACTGCTTTGTCCAGTCCAAATTGCCCTGGACGACCAATTTCCACCTGTCCGATCGCAATCTTCCGCCCCTTCAAGTTATAGGGGGCTTGGTGGAGCTTTGTTGCTTCAATGCCATCTAAACCGATGGAAGATTTGGGTAGGGTGTCACCATAGGCCCTGAACACACTTGTGAACCAGCAGACACTTAAACCACTGATGAGCAAAAGGGAGCGCTGTCGATGTTGCATAATTTGTTGCTGAAGCTAGTAGATGAAACGATAAGTTTTGTACTGAAATCTTGTAACGTTGGCGGTGCGGGCATCATGTGCCGATCGCAGCATGGGGAATTTAGGCGTGTGTCCGACAAGAGTTAGGCGATGTGCAACTTAAAGCCTGCCCTCATCCCCCAGCCCCTTCTCCCTAGGGGAGAAGGGGAGCCGATCCCGGTTTTAGCCCCTCTCCCCTTCTGGGAGAGGGGTTGGGGTGAGGGCGGTTCGGGAACGTTGCATATTGCCAATCCCTCATGTTCAGGTAGCTCAGGGAATCCCAGAGGGTGCATCCCAGTTTTGTAACCGCCCGATCCACCCTCACCCTAAATCCCTCTCCCTAGGGAGAGGGACTTTGAATTCCGGCTCCCTTCTCCCTAGGGAGAAGGGTTGGGGATGAGGGCGGATCGGAGATCTGCAAAAGTGAGATGCACCCATCCCAGAGAATTAAGGATGATGGGGATCAAATCACGATAGGCTTATTGGATAATGAAACCAGCAATCTATTTCAGAACGGCTGGACTTTTTTGTGTTTGATTTTGTGTCTGACCTAGCTTGTCTTTCCATACTTTCAACCTGACGACTACCCCAGAGAGAATGCCTCCCATGACCCTAACCCAGAAGTCTGTTGTAATTGCTCCATCCATCCTATCAGCCGACTTCAGCCGATTGGGTGAGGAGATTAAAGCCGTTGATGCAGCCGGTGCAGACTGGATTCATGTCGATGTGATGGATGGACGGTTTGTGCCCAATATCACGATCGGCCCCCTAGTGGTTGCTGCGATCCGCCCTCTGACCCAAAAGCCGTTAGATGTGCATCTCATGATTGTGGAACCTGAGAAGTACGTCGCCGACTTCGCCAAGGCCGGAGCCGATCATATCTACGTCCACGCAGAACACAACGCCTCACCCCACCTCCATCGCACCTTGGGTCAAATTAAGGAGCTAGGGAAGCTGGCGGGGGTTGTCCTCAATCCCGGTAGCCCGTTGGAACTGATTGAATATGTGCTGGATTTGTGTGATTTGGTGCTAATTATGAGTGTCAACCCTGGATTTGGGGGTCAAAGTTTTATTCCAGGGGTTGTGCCTAAGATCCGCAAACTTCGGGAAATGTGCGACGATCGGGGACTTGATCCCTGGATTGAGGTGGACGGTGGACTCAAGGCCAACAATACGTGGCAGGTGCTAGAAGCGGGAGCAAATGCGATCGTTGCTGGATCTGCGGTGTTCAATGCGCCCGATTACGCCAAAGCCATTGCTGACATTCGCAACAGCAAGCGCCCAGAACTCGAACGGGTATCCGCTGTCGTGTAGTTTTCAGAAAAGTCTTCAAAAAAGGATATATCAGGAAATGTAGGGGCAAAGCAGTCGGTAAATTAGCTCCGGTACATCTCCAAAGACGATCGCCCGACTGCTCTGCCCGTGCAGGGTTTATGCGGCAACACTATATTTTTTACAGGTTCCGTAGTGTTGGATGAAGCAATAGTTAGGGCGAAGCATTCGGGCAATTCCTTCTAAGAAAGTGTTTGTAAATTAGCGTATAGTCTTGCACTCGCCCCCAACCCCCCAATTCTGGCTTGTTCTCGAGCCGTTCTTGTTCAAAGTCCCCCAGAATTGGGGCCTTAAAGCCTTTCAGGCATACATGAAAAGGGGGCGGATCGGGGCAAAATTTGTATTTACGAATATTTTCTAAGCGTCCAGGAACTTGCCTGCCGAATGCTTCGCCCCTACAGGCAGGAGAGCGCAGAAATCAGGCGTTTCAAGCATCTTCCCGCACGAGGAAGGCAGCGCATTCAATGTGAGCCGTTTGGGGAAAGAAATCAGCGGGCTGGACTCTGGTGAGGCGGTAGTCTCCGTTTGCACAGAGAATCTTGAGGTCACGGGCTAGGGTCGCAGGTTTGCAACTGATGTAAACGATCCGCTCTGGTTTGATTTGTAGAAGAGTGTCCAAAACACCCTTGTCGCAGCCCTTGCGCGGGGGATCGAGGACGACAATATCGGGGATCACATCTAAAGCTGGTAGCAAGGCTTCCACGGTTCCTGCTTGAAAGGTGACATTGGAGATGTCGTTCAACCCAGCGTTTTGTCGCGCCTGTTCCACGGCTTCTGGCTGCACTTCGAGGCCGATCGCCCGTTGGACGTGTTGCGCTAGAGGCAAAGTCAGCGTCCCGATGCCGCAGTAGGCATCCACTAAGACTTCCTGCCCTTGCAATTTCAGTTCATCCATCACACTCTGCAAAAATGCCTCGGTCTGTTCGGTGTGAATTTGGAAAAATGTGGTGGCTTGCACCCGGAACTGGAGTCCAGCAAATTCTTCTCTGAGATAGGGTTTGCCAGCAACACAGCGCGTTTCGGCTCCAAAAATGGCGTTGGTGCGATCGGGGTTGTAGTTCAAACACACGCCGACTAGGGAAGGATAGCGTCTCAGCCACTCCTGCGCTTGTTCCTCAATGCCCGACACACTGCGCTCTTTGGCGACCAGAGTGAGCAACATTTCCCCCGTACGCCGCCCAATGCGAAGCGACAGATGGCGCATTCTGCCTCGGTGCTGCTCCTCGTCATAAATCGCCCAGCCTTGATCTTGCATGTCCTGTTTGACCTCAGCCAGCAGGGGATTCAGCCGCGCATCTTGAATGGGGCACTGATTGAGATTGATCAGTTGATGGCTGCCTTTCTGGTAGTATCCCGCCTGCACCTGCCCTGTTGCCGATCGCGCTAAGGGGTAGGTGGACTTGTTCCGGTAGCCTAGGACATCTGCCACAGCTAACACGGGATCAACGGGGGGCTGCTCAAAGCCACCAATGCGCTCTAGAGCTTGCACAATTTGGTGGCGCTTGGCTTCTAGCTGATAGCGGTAGTCGATGTGGAGCCACTGACAACCGCCGCATTTGTCCGCCACAATGCAACTGGGACGAATGCGGTGGGGAGAAGCTTGCAGAATTCGCTCTAATTTACCGTGGGCGTATTGGGGTTTGACGTGGGTGAGCCGCACTTCTACCCGATCGCCCGGCACGGTGTCTGCTACAAAGACCACGCGCTGCTCGACCCGCCCCACTCCATCGCCACTGTCAGTGAGGTCGTCGATCGTCACCTCCACCCGTTGCCCCTGCCGCCACAGGTCTTGAGATTGAGTCGCTACATTGAGTCGGGGCATAACGTTACCTACTTGAGAACCAAAATTAGTTTGCAGTCCTTATCCAGCCTAAGGGATGATGATGGGAATTGGGCTATGAGCCTGTATTTCGGTAGCGACGATTCACGACTCAACATGGCTCTACTCATATCTTCGCTTACACTAAGCTCATAGCAGAACCATCAATTGCGCCGATCGCTTTATGTCCCAAATCGTTGAGATCCCGATTGAATTAACTCAATTTCAACTTCCTCCAGCAGTTCAAGCTCGGTTGCAATTTTTGTTGGATTGTCAGGATGAAGGAACTGCTCTACCTTTGGCAGAACAACAGGAAGCAGAAGGGCTGGTTGAACTAGCAGAATTTCTATCTTTGCTGCATTTGCGCTCAATCTGGGTAATGAAGCAAGTATAGATGACGACCATTCCAGCTTCTCTCCGTCGATTAGCTAGCTCTATATAGACTTAAGGAGATTTCTAGAAAAGTTTACACCAGGTACCGGAAGGGCGTTCGCGTAGCGTGTGCTTTGCACTTAGCATCCGGGCCATGACCTTCTGGTTGATTCAAGAGCTTATTTGCCAGATGCTTCGCCCCTACATGGGTAACATCTTTCTCGGAAATCTCCTAACTCTTAGTGCGCCTGAACCAAGTATCCACAGCGGTGTTCTCCATTGACGAGCCAGTGGGTTCGCTCCACTGTGCAACCTTGTAGAGCCACCGCAAACATTTCTAGCTCGTGCCCACAGACCGTCGGAAACGACTCGGCAATGTGGGAAATGGCACAATTGTACTCAGCAATGATGAACTGCGTCGTATCATTTGAATCCTCTGGGGTATGCCATTCTGCCATGTAGCCCTCAGCCTTGCGGAGTTCCACCAGATTCGCGACTCGCTCTTGCAGAGACCCTGTACCGAGCCGAGCGCGATACTCCAAAGCCTTGCGTTCCCACTGCTTCCGCAGAATCGTGCCCATTTGCTCCCGTCCCACCGTCTCTGCCAGCGTATCCAGCAGCGAGAGGGCAAACTGGTCGTAATGTTCAGGAAATTGATCCCGTCCCGATCGGCTCAACTCGTAGGCATAATTGGGGCGGCCCATCCCCGCCTGTACCGCCCGATGCCCAATCAACCCCTCAGCCTCTAAATCTTTCAGGTGGCGACGAATGGCTTGGGGACTAACTTCTAGTGCCTTTGCCAACTCTTGGGCAGTCGCCTGACTGTGTTTTAGCAAGTAGTGAAGGATGTCTTGCTTGGTGGAAGATTGATGCGTTGTTGTCATCGGAGTCTCAAGGGTGAAGGCGAAGGACAAACAGGTGAAGGTGCAGCCGATCGAGCAAACTCAAAAATCGACTTTGACAACATTCATGTTTCCAAAGTAGTGTAGAATCGAGATAAATAACAAAGATGTTGTTTAATCTATATAGTAGTCTAGTTTTCTCGCCCTCTTCAGCTAATGAACCCACCGACTGAAACAAACCAAGCCACCGATAAAAGCCTAGAAGCCATGCGGTACTTCTCGGAGACCTATGCCAAACGCACGGGCACTTACTTTTGCAGCGATCTAGGGGTCACTGCTGTCGTCATTGAAGGACTCGCTAAGCACAAGGACGATCTTGGCGCGCCTCTCTGTCCCTGCCGTCACTACGAAGACAAGGAAGCAGAAGTCCGTGCCACCTATTGGAACTGCCCCTGCGTCCCCATGCGAGAGCGCAAAGAGTGCCACTGTATGTTATTTCTCACTCCAGATAATCCCTTTGTGGGTACTGAGCAAGACATTAGCTTTGACCAAATTCGGGAAACTACCAGTCAGTATTAGATGAGTTATGACCGATCTAAGCCATAGCTCAAGTCCGGTGAAGCATAGTCCGTAAAGCCTTTCAGAAAACTCCTCAGACCTAGCTTGCATTCCATATCCAATTGAGAGAACACTGCCCATGACTGCCGCCCTGCAATCTCTGGTTAATCAGCCCTATAAGTATGGGTTTGTCACTGATATTGAGTCGGAAACGATTCCGCGTGGTTTAAGCGAAGAGGTCGTTCGCTTAATTTCCGCTAAGAAGCATGAGCCAGAATTCATGCTGGAATTTCGTTTAAAAGCCTATCGCCATTGGTTGACCATGGCTGATCCGGCGTGGGCCAATGTCAGCTATCCAGCGATCGACTACCAAAATATTGTTTACTACTCCGCCCCCAAGCAAAAAGAAAAGCTGGGAAGTCTGGATGAAGTTGACCCCACCTTACTCGAAACCTTTGAAAAGTTAGGCATTTCCCTTTCCGAACAAAAGCGGCTCTCCAATGTCGCTGTAGATGCTATTTTCGATAGCGTTTCCGTGGCTACTACCTTTAAGGAAAAGCTAGCGAAGGATGGCGTGATCTTCTGCTCCATCTCGGAAGCACTGCAACACCACGCTGACTTAGTGCAGAAATACCTGGGCAGCGTTGTGCCTGCGGGAGATAACTACTATGCGGCTCTGAACTCTGCTGTGTTTAGTGATGGCTCCTTCGTCTATATTCCTAAGGGCACAAAATGCCCGATGGAGTTATCAACCTATTTCCGCATTAACAACGGGGACTCTGGGCAGTTTGAGCGCACATTGATTGTGGCAGAAGAAGGTAGCTCGGTTAGTTACCTGGAAGGTTGTACGGCTCCCATGTTTGATACCAATCAACTCCATGCCGCTGTGGTGGAATTGGTGGCGTTGGACAATGCGGAAATCAAATACTCTACGGTGCAAAACTGGTACGCCGGGGATGCTAATGGCAAGGGCGGTATCTATAACTTTGTCACGAAGCGCGGTCTTTGTCAGGGCGTTAACTCTAAGATTTCCTGGACTCAGGTGGAAACAGGCTCGGCGATCACCTGGAAGTATCCCAGTTGTGTGCTGGTCGGCGATAACTCCGTAGGCGAGTTCTACTCAGTGGCGCTCACCAATCACCACCAGCAAGCCGATACGGGTACCAAGATGTTACATATTGGCAAAAATACCCGTAGCACAATTATCTCAAAGGGTATTTCCGCAGGTCAGTCCCAAAATAGCTATCGGGGATTGGTGAGAATTGGCCCCAAAGCCAAGGGCGCACGCAACTATTCTCAGTGCGACTCAATGCTGATTGGCGACAATGCCCAAGCCAATACCTTCCCCTATATTCAGGTGCAGAATAATACAGCCAAGGTAGAACACGAAGCTTCTACGTCCAAGATTGGGGAAGATCAGCTATTCTACTTCTCCCAGCGGGGCATTTCCACAGAAGATGCGATCTCCATGATGATTAGTGGTTTCTGTAAGGATGTCTTTAGTCAACTGCCGATGGAGTTTGCGGTGGAAGCCGATCGCCTCCTCAGCCTCAAACTAGAAGGCAGCGTGGGTTAAACCACTCTTCCTCTTGATCAGGAGTTAAACCAATGGAATCAGCGACTATGGGATTAGTATTTGCAGACATTGAACTGATTAGTGGCGATGATTTAGCATTTTTCCGTAGAGGTCAACTTCAAGAAAACCAAATTCATCGTTGTATCGTGCGGGCAATGGTTGACAGTGGTGCCACCATGCTGGCAATTCCAGGATTTGTTAAGCAGCAGTTGGGCCTGCAAAAAATAACTGAACTTGAGGCAGAACTTGCAGATGGCTCCGATGTGGTTTTAGAGGTGGTTGGACCAGTAGAGGTAAGGTTTCAGAATCGACGTACCAGTGTCGAGGCGATCGTTGTTCCCAACTCTATGACTACTCTCTTGGGAGCAATTCCAATGGAGGGTATGGATGTGTTAATTGATCCGAGACGTGAGCAACTAATCGTGAATCCAGAAAGCCCTGATGTTGCCCGAATGATGTTGATGTAGCGCTTAAGTTATGACTCAGTTTAGTGAAGTAACTACACGCCATGCAACTCAAGACGACATTCCACTCATCTTGTCGTTTCTGCAAAAGAAGGCTGAGTTTGATCGGAGTATGGGAGCCTTCGAGGGTATCTTGCAGGCAACGGAGCAGAAGCTGTATGAGAGCTTATTTAGCTCAGTTCCATTTGCGAGAGTCTTATTGGGTGACGTTCTAGGTAAGCCGATCGGGTTTGCTTTGTACTACTTCCGATACTCCTCTTTTGCAGCAAAACCAAGTTTATGGCTTGATGATCTCTATGTTGATTTAGCAGTTCGTAGCAAAGGTATCGGTTCTGTTCTTATGAAAACGCTGACTCAAATTGCTGAAAATACGAACTGTACTCACATGGCTTGGACTGCAAGTGCAAACAATCTTAGAGGTGTCAGTTTTTATGGGCGAATTGGAGCAGAAATCATTGATAGAAAAGGCAATACTCTGTTTCTCAAGATGGATGTCAACCCAGATTTTGAGTGACAACAACTATTTCATAAATTATGACTCAAATATTACAAGCAAGAAATGTGAATCTTCGGGATCTGATTGACCAATTTGGGCTTCAGTTAGTGCGCGATCGAGAATTTTTCACTGAATGGCATGAGGATTTGCCTGAACTTATTGAGCAGGAAGAGCAGTTTTTAGATAAGGTTCAACAAGGCTTTCTTAACCTAATGCAGTACCCTCCCTATTTGGAGAAAGCTGTTCAAATCTCTGTCTTATCGCCTTTACTGTTTCTCGCTAATTTCTTTCTGCCTCCCTTTCGCATCAGAGCAGAACAATCAACTGAAATTATCAGCGAAGACGAAGGTGTATTGATCCGAGGACAACTTGACCTAATTGTACTGAAAGATAGATTTTGGGTTCTGGTGATTGAGTCTAAGGAATTTTCATACTCGCCAGAAGCAGGACTGGCTCAACTCCTTTCCTATATGTTGGCAAATCCAGACGACGAAAAGCCTTGTTTTGGCCTGCTAACAAATGGACTTGATTTTAGGTTTATCAAACTATTGAAAAATCCTGCACGATATGCAGTATCTGATCGGCGTGATCTTCTAGATGAGGGCAATGCCCTCTATTCAGTTCTGCAAATCATGAAACGATTAGGGCAGTTGTAGAACAAGATTGAGATATATATTGGAGGAGTTGAACGATGATTAATGCAACCGGTGAAGTAGTTCTTTTGGTGCAGAATCTAACTGCTGAGGTCGATGGAACTCCCATTCTCAAAGGTTTAAATCTAGAAGTGAAGGCAGGGGAAATTCATGCCATCATGGGGCCAAATGGCTCAGGAAAAAGTACCTTTTCTAAGGTTTTGGCTGGACATCCTGACTACACGATTACGGGTGGAGCCGTGATTTTCCAGGGACAGAATCTACTGGAAATGGAACCCCAGGAAAGGGCGCGATCGGGAATCTTCCTGGCATTCCAATATCCCTTAGAAATCCCCGGTGTGAGCAACATCGATTTCCTACGAGTGGCTTACAATTCCAAGCGCAAACACGCAGGCTTGGAAGAATTAGATGCCTTTGATTTTGATGATTTGGTGCGGCAAAAATTGGATGTGGTCAAAATGAATCCAGACTTCCTCAGCCGAGGGGTGAATGAGGGGTTTTCTGGAGGTGAAAAGAAGCGCAATGAAATTCTGCAAATGGCTCTTTTGGAACCCAAACTAGCCATTTTAGATGAGACTGATTCAGGGCTGGATATTGATGCCTTGAAGATCGTTTCTGGGGGTGTGAATCAGTTGGCAACGGCGAAAAATGCCACGATTTTGATCACCCATTACCAGCGATTACTGGATTATATTGAGCCTGATTTTGTGCATGTGATGGAAGGCGGCAGAATCATCACAACGGGACCTAAAGAACTGGCGCTGGAATTGGAAAGTCGGGGTTATCTTTGGGTGCGGGAAGAAGAGGAAGAAAGGGTGAAGGTGCAGGGATGAAAAACATGATTTCTATGGCTACCGATCGTACCTTTGCTCAATTCCTCAAACAATGTTCCATGCCTAATGATGGAACCCTGCTTCCAGAGGCGATGGACTACTTACAAGCGTTGCACGATCGTGGCTCTGCCCAGTTACACGAGCAATCTTTTCCAACAACACGGGATGAAGAATGGCGATTCACAGACCTGAAACCCTTGCAGGACGCTACGTTTGCTCCTAGTGCTAAGCTAAAGCTGAGTGCAGCCGAAATTAGGGCGCTAATGTTGCCAGAAACCCATGAAAGTTTCATGGTGTTTGTCAATGGGCAGTTGGATTGTGCTGAGATTTCCAATCCTCCTGCCGGGTTGCTCTTGAGCAATTTAGGGCTGACCTTTGTGAGTGGTATGTTGTTAAATGCACCGGAACTCCCGATTCATAACTATTTAGCCAAGCAATTAGGCGCAGATGAAAGGTTTACAGCCCTTAATACGGCGGGATTCAAGGATGTGGCGATCGTCTGGGTGGGCGAAAATACCATTGTTGATATGCCAATTCACCTGCTATTTGTTGCGATTCCAGGTCAAACTCCTACGTGGTCTCAGCCTCGGTGCTTAATTGTCGCTGAAGCAGGAAGCCAACTAACTGTCATTGAAGATTATATTACTGTGGGTGACGGTGTTCACTTCACCAACGCGGTCACAGAAATTTGGATGGCAGAAAACGCTGAGGTGAATCACACACGGGTGCAACAGGAGAGCCAAATGGCTTTTCATATTGGCAAAACGGCGGTCTCCCAGGCGCGCAACTCCCGCTATACCTGCAATACGGTTAGCACAGGTGCAAAGTTGTCACGCCATAATTTGGAGATTCACCAAGCCGAGGAGCAGACCGAGACAACGCTGAATGGACTGACGCTGATTGGTGATGAGCAACTGGCAGATACTCACAGCACGATCGCCTTCACTAAAGCTCATGGAAGTAGTCGGCAATTGCACAAATGTATTGTGGACGATCGCGCCCGTGCCGTTTTCAATGGCAAAGTTCTGGTTCCCAAAGCCGCCCAGTTGACTGATGCAGGGCAATTGAGCCGCACGTTGCTTCTATCATCTAAAGCCAGGGTAGATACCAAACCCCAGCTGGAGATTGTTGCTGACAATGTGAAATGTTCCCATGGAGCAACGGTTAGCCAATTGGATGCAGAGGAGGTTTTTTACCTGCAAAGTCGGGGTTTAGATCAAACTACTGCTCAAAAACTCCTAACCTATGCTTTTGCGGCAGAAGTCATCAACCAGATTCCGGTTGTCTCGCTGCGCGATCGGTTAGCGCAACAGGTAAGAATGCAAACTCAGGATTAAGGTATTTGTGACTGGTAATGGTATGTAGCGATTTGTAACTTAACTCATTAAAACTATGACACTTACTCAAGAAAAAACGATCGCCAGCCGAGTTCGGGCTGATTTTCCGATTTTGCATCAGGAAATTAATGGCAAACCTTTGGTCTATCTGGACAACGCTGCCACCTCCCAAAAGCCCCTAGCTGTGTTGAATGCTCTCCAGGATTATTACCAACAGGACAACGCCAATGTTCATCGGGGGGTACATACCCTGAGTTCTAGGGCAACGGATGGGTATGAAGGGGCGCGGGATAAGGTGGCGCACTTCATTAATGCAGCATCGCGTCAAGAGATTGTTTACACACGTAATGCCAGTGAAGCGATTAATCTAGTTGCCTATGCTTGGGGCAATGCAAACTTGCACCCTGGCGACGAAATTATTCTGTCGGTGATGGAGCATCACAGTAATTTAATTCCCTGGCAACTCCTGGCCCAGCGCACGGGGGCGGTGTTGAAGTTTGTGGAATTAACAGAGACTGAGGAGTTCAACCTGGAGCAGTTTAGGGGGTTGATGTCTAACCAGACCAAATTAGTTTCAGTCGTCCACGTCTCAAATACGCTGGGTTGCATTAATCCTGTGCGCGAGATTGGGGCGATCGCCCACCACTACGGCGCTAAGATTCTGGTTGATGCTTGCCAGAGCGTGCCTCACATGGCGGTGGATGTCCAAGCCTTGGATTGTGATTGGCTTGTGGCATCGGGACATAAAATGTGCGCTCCAACGGGCATTGGGTTTCTCTACGGCAAATTGGATGTGCTGCGATCGATGCCTCCCTTCCTGGGTGGGGGCGAAATGATCGCTGATGTCTTCCTTGACCATGCTACCTACGCTGACCTGCCCCACAAATTTGAAGCCGGTACGCCAGCGATCGGGGAGGCCGTTGCTCTGGGTGCTGCGGTTGATTACCTCTCTGCGTTAGGCATGGACAACATCCACGCCCAAGAAGCTGACTTAACCGCTTACCTATTTCAACAGCTTGCAAAACTCCCTGAAATCCGCATTTATGGGCCGAAGCCAACTCCGACAGGTGACGGGAGAGCTGCCTTGGCTGCCTTCACCGCTGGCAGCATCCATCCCCACGACCTCTCGACCATTTTGGATCAAGCAGGGGTGGCGATTCGAGCGGGGCACCACTGCACCCAGCCCTTGCACCGCTATTTGGGGGCACAATCCACTGCCAGAGCCAGCCTGTACTTTTACAATACCCGTGAAGAAATTGATGTTTTTATCACGGCCCTCCAAGAAGCGGTAGAATTCTTTGGCGGTATCTTCGGCTAACCCTAGGATTCTCTACCCTAAATTAACCTATGCCTCTGCTCTGTAAAAACATCTCTTGCCAGAAAACACTGCAACTTGCGATCGTCTCTACCCTTTGCCTTCTCGTTAGTAGCTGTGGGAATGGGAACAAAGTCGCCCAATGCAACCGCCTGGGCGAAGTGACTAATCAGGTAAAAACCCTCTCGCAATCGATCGGTCAGGGGTCTAAGGAAGAGCAGTTTAGCCAATTGACTAAGGTGGCGGATAGTCTCGATCGCTATGCTGACCAAATTTCCACCCTTTCCTTTGAAGACAAGCAAATCCAAGGGTATCAGTTGCGATTTGCGAAGCTGTACCGAGATACTAGCCAAGCCAGCCGGAGTCTTGTTGATGCTTACAAGAAGCAAGACCGTGCGGCTGGTACTCAGGCAGTGGAGTCGTATAAGCAGGCGGTGGCTCAGGAAGCGCCGCTGATTGATGAGGTGAATCAGTATTGTATGAAGAGTTAGGGGATTGATGGGCGAACGCAGATGGACGCGGATGAACGCAGATGGGGTGACTATGGGTGGGATAAGTGGGTGTAGATAGGATGGGTGTAGATAGGTAGGTGTATGGATGGGGATGGGCGTAGGGCTGAGTTGAATCGGGTGACGGAGGTTGTGATTGGGTGTGCGTTTAAGGTGTCTAGTGGGTTGGGGATAGGATTTCTGGAGCGGGTGTATGAAAATGCGTTGGTGCATGAGTTAGGTAAGGCTGGGCTGGGAGTGGAGCAGCAGAAGTCGCTTCAGGTCTGGTATGACGGTGTAATCGTGGGGCAGTTTTATGCAGACTTATTAGTGGAGGGCGCTGTCATTGTGGAATTAAAAGCAGTCACAGCCCTAGACACAAAGCACTTTGCCCAATGCATGAACTACCTCAAGGCAACCGACCTCAACCTCGGCTTACTGATCAACTTTGGCACTTCAAGAATTGAAATCAAACGCATCGTCCGCAACTTCTAACCCCCTCATTAAATCCTCCTCCAACCCTCATCCGCGTTCATCTGCGTTCGCCCAACTTCCTAACCCCCAGGAACCAACCGAAATAACAAAGAAAAAACTCCAAAACCCACCAAAAGCGCCCCACTTGTGGGTGTAATCCAGCTAGACCAACGTCGTAATTCCAAGAGCTTTTTGACAGAAGCAGTGAAGGTACCCGCCAGGATTAATGGAGCAGAATACCCCGCTGTGTAAGCCAAAAGTAAAACACCGCCTAAAACGGGGTCTTTGGTAGAGGCAATCCAGGCAAGGAGAGTTGCCAACACAGGTGTGCTGCAAGGCGATGCAACCAATCCAAAGGTCAGACCAATGAGGTATGCCTGTAGGGGTCTCGGTAGATTCTGGGAAACCTCAATGCCATTTAGCGAAGGAAGTTGGAAGGGTAAAGCTTCTAGCAGATTTAACCCCATGACGATCGCAATCAAGCTCACAATAATCGGCAGCCCAAACCCCACCTGACCGTAAACTTGGCCCACCACAGTTGCCAAGATCCCCATCCCCGCCAGCATCGTTGCCAACCCCAAGGCAAACCAAGTCGATTGCGCCGCCGCTTGCCACCGGCTTTTGGCTTCGTAGCCCCCAATGTAGCCGATCGTCAGGGGCAGCATGGAAAGCATACAGGGAGTCAAGCTCGTCAATAACCCCGCCAAAAAGATAATGCCAACACTCAGGGGAGTCAGATGAATCAGTTGGGTAGAAACCAGATGATTGGCAAATTGCTCTAAATTGTAGAGTTGAGTTTTGAATGCTTCCATTGTTGTGAGGGAAAGGATAACCTTAGACATTGACCCAAATGGCTAGCCAAATTACGGGGTTAATTCAATTTTAATGGCTCTCTTGCTTCCTCTAGTCTTGTTACCTTTGCCTATGTTGAGAATGCTAAGACAAACGTTCTTTAGCTCGCAACGCGATCGAGTCCCTGTTTATCCTACACTGCACTTACACCCTCCCCTTTGAGCATCAATATGGCACAACAGTATGCTTTGGTGGCAGCGATCGTAGTCTTTACCGTGAGTTCTCCCCTCCTAGCGGGAGCCAGACCCCAATCTGCTCGTTTAACGAATCGCATCATGGGTGCAGTGACGCTAGAAAGTCAGATGTATGGCTTTTTTGAACTGTTGCAGCAAGCAAAATTTACGGAGGCAACTAAAGATTTTACTCCCGCAATGAAAACAGCATTACCTGCTTCCCAATTGCAAACGGTTTGGCAGGGCTTAATTCAAGAATTTGGAACGTTGAAGAGTACCCAAATCCTGCGTACCGAAACTGGGCCAGGAAATCGAGTCGTATCGGTGAAGCTGGAGTTTCAGAAAGGGAACCAAAACTTGAGGATGGTTTTCGATCGCCAGCAACAGATTGCCGGACTAGCTGTCGCTCCACCAGACTACCAAGCACCTGCCTACGTTCGTCCCACCTCGTTTCTAGAGCGAGAGATGCAGATTGGCACCGGAAAATCCGCCCTGCCCGCCACCTTCACTCTGCCCGTAGGGAAAGGGGCCTTTCCCGTTGTTGTGCTGGTGCATGGCTCCGGGCCCCAAGACCGGGATGAAAGCATGGGCCCCAACAAGCCGTTTCGCGACCTAGCTTGGGGCTTAGCGTCCCAAGGCATCGCAGTCCTGCGCTACGACAAGCGAACGAAAGTGTATCCCCAGAGCTTTGGCGGGACTTTCACCGTGAAGGAAGAAACCGTGGATGACGCGATCGTCGCAGTCACCCAGTTACGCCAAGTCAAAGAAATCAACCCTCGGAAAATTTTTGTTCTGGGACACAGCTTGGGTGGCATGATGATCCCCCGCATCGGTAAACTAGACCCCACGATCGCCGGACTCATTGTTCTGGCAGGCAACACAAGACCCTTTGAAGACCTACTTTTAGAACAAACCGCCTATTTAATTTCTCTAGATGGATCAGTTTCCCCCGAAGAGACCGCCTATTTAGAGGCACTGAAGCGATCGGTAGCCAAGGTTCGATCGCCCCAACTCAGTCAGGCAAAACCCGCAGAGTTACTCTTGGGCATTCCCGCCTCCTACTGGTTGGATCTGCAAGGATACTACCCGCCAGCAGTGGCCAAAACCTTAAAACAGCCCCTATTGATTTTGCAAGGAGAGCGGGACTATCAGGTGACTTTGGCAGATTTTCAGGGTTGGAAAACAGGGCTGTCAGGCAAGCAGAATGTGACGTTCAAAACCTATACCAAGCTTAATCACCTATTTATGCCTGGAGAGGTAAAAAGCAACCCTGAAGAATATCAAGTCCCCGGTCACGTCGCAAAAGCAGTAATTGACGACATTGCAGCATGGATAAAATCCTGAGGTGATTCAGCAGCGATCGGCAGCAACCATCAGCCCTTTTCTTCCCAGAGTTATTCTGTAATACTCAGGTGATGAATTGCATCTAGTGTTCTGTCAAGAAAATTTTGAGGGGTCGAAGACCCTCAAAATTTAACTCCAACTAACCTCCCAGCTTTCAGCTACCCGTCAATTAATGATTGACAGACTACTAGTGCAACGCGGCAGCACTAAGTGAGCAGCACTCAAAACTCAAAACTCAAAACAGTCCCCCTAACTGATTAGAAACTTCTGCTAAGCTGCACTAGCCCCTCGCCCCCGCCCCTTCCTGTGGAACCTAAGTATGCCCTGGTTCATGAATGGTTAACCCCCAAAGCCACAGGTGGCTCAGAATTGGTGGTGCGGGAAATTCTCAACCACGTCAATGCCGACCTCTATGCCTTAATTGACTTTGAGTCCGTCAACCCAGAGAGCTACCTGTACCAACGCCAAATTGGGACGACATTTTTGCAGCACTTTCCCTTCGCCCACAACGGGGTGCAGAAATACTTGCCCCTATTGCCCTTGGCGATCGAACAGCTAGATTTGCGACCCTACGACGTAATTCTGTCCTCATCCCACGTCGTTGCCAAAGGAGTGTTGACGGCGGCCCATCAACTCCACATCTGCTACTGCCACACCCCCATGCGCTACGCCTGGGATCTCACCTTCGACTATCTGCAAAACAGAGCGATCGGCTCAGGACTGCGTGGCGGACTCACCCGCTACCTCCTCCACACCCTGCGGCAGTGGGATGTACTCACCGCAAATCGCGTGGACTACTTCATCGCCAATTCCCACAACACGGCCCGCCGCATTTGGCGCTGCTATCGTCGCCTCTCCACTGTCATTTATCCACCCGTCAATACAGACCGATTTCCCTACACTGCCCAAAAGCAAGACTTTTACCTCACCGTTTCGCGACTTGTGAGCTACAAAAAAATTGCCCTGATCGTCCAAGCCTTTAATCAACTCGGTCTCCCCCTAGTCGTGATTGGCAGTGGCCCAGAATTGAACCAGATTCGATCGATCGCCAGTCCTAATGTTCAAGTATTGGGCTGGCAACCTGATGAGGTAGTGGCAACCTATATGTCCGAGGCAAAAGCCTTTGTTTACGCAGCCTATGAGGATTTTGGGATCGCTCCTGTAGAAGCCCAAGCCTGTGGTACTCCCGTCATTGCCTACGGTGCCGGAGGCACTCTGGAAACCGTGCGAGATATTCGTCAGCATCCCGACTCCGGCACTGGCTTACTGTTTCCAGCCCAAACCTCAGCCAGCCTGAGTGATGCGGTCACCTACTTCGAGGCGAATTCTCACATCTTTCAACCTGAATTGATCCAAGCATTTGCCCGATCGTTTGACACCAAAGTTTTTCAGCAACAGTATTTGGCATTCCTGGAACGTTCCTATACAGAATTTCGGTCTGAGAGGCTGAGTTAACTAGGATAGTTTCTTGAGATGCTCTCAGCCCCTTAGAGCCGGGGTAGACCACAGAGTGCAGCAACACCAGTGGTGAGGGTCGTTGTCATAGCTAGGGCGTATCATCAATTGGCTGGTATTCCTTACGGAGCCTGGATTGTAGCCTTGAGCTTGTTTTTGATGGGTAGCCATGAAAGCCTTGCTCTGACTACATTCCAGATTTGAATGATGACACACCCTAGGTCTTAACGTGAGTTTCTTTCCATTGCTACTCAAACCCCGAAAGTTTCCATCTAATAACGAGTTAGCTGGCTCTACTCGAGTCCTTGTGTAGATGTGCAAGCGTTTAGGCGATGGTTGGTGGGACAACTTGGGGGCGATCGTTGAACATTCAAAAAATATGTGTGGCTCAGCTTGATGTTTGGTGACTTGAGTCGTTGATTAGGATAAAAAACATAACTGTATAAGGTTAAGATCAACACACTTTAAGAGAAAAACTCCAAATTTAAAAATTAAGGACAGTATGATACACAGAAATACACTTGAATTTCTAAGAGATGTGAAACTAAATAACTCAAAGAAATGGATAGAAGAAAATAAAGAAAGATATATTTTTGCAAAAAATGATGTGCTTACATTCACAGAAGAACTAATTATTGAAGTTTCTGAATTTGATGTCAATATTTCACATGCGAATTTAAGTGCTAGTAAGTGTATTACAAGACTCAACAGAGATTTGCGATTTTCAAAGGATAAAACGCCTTACAAGACGGATTACTATATCATCCTAAATAAAGACGGGAAAAATAGTTCCTCAGCTTTTTATTACTTGCATATAGAGCCTGAGAACTGTTTTGTTGGAGGTGGTATTTACAATCCGATGAAAGAACCATTAGATAAAATCCGTCAAGCAATTGACTGTTCTTTTAATCAATGGAAAAAGATCGCTACAAATGAACAGTTCACGGCACATTTTCCAAGTAGTATTCATAGTTCAGGCGCATTGAAGAAAATCCCTAGAGGATTTGATGAAGACAACCCAGTCAAAGAATATCTCAAAATGAAGGGATTTTATGGCATGGAGAAATTGATGGATGAAGAGTTAATCTCAAGTGAGATTTTTGAAAGGATAATCAACTATTTTAAGATGGTTAAACCTTTAGTGGACTTTCTTAATCAGGCGATTGATCACCAAGAATAATTACTGTTCATCGCCATCGTTTAGTAAGCGCTAGATCGCGTAGTAGAGATTGACCTAGACTACATTAGTCTTTTATACAAGAGACAGCTAACAATGCCCATGCACACCGACCGCCGAGAGTTGATCGGTTATGATGCAAAGGTGATCTGCGGCGGGTGATAGGCACCGTCAGAGTGAATTTTCATTCAAAACGCCTAGTAAGCTGCATAACCCTTTAAGATTGGGAAATAGAAGTTTTGAGCTGTACTCCTTGAGAAGAAATCAGCTTGCCATCAACAAAGCTATTTCATACAGATATGAAAGTAGAAAATACACCGACTAGACTAGAGCTTTGTAGCCGTCCTTGGGCACTTTGGCTTTATTCTGCATTTTTCCCTATTGTTGGGTTAGCTTTTCTCACAATAATGTTTCAAATACATTCACTGACTTGTAAGCGAACCGAACAAGCCCAGGATACCTGTGAAATCTCTCATTTCACCACTTTCGGAATCAACTCTCAGAAAATCCCTTTAAATAAACTTAAAGAAGCTAGAGTACAAGAATCAAGTGATTCTGAAACAGGCACAACGTATAAGGTTGTGCTGCTAACAACCGATGGAGAAGAACTATCTCTTAGATCCTACTTCGATAATTTTGATGATCAAGGAAAGCGAGATACCGCATCTCGTATTAATGCTTTCTTGCAAAACTCTAAGGAATCAAGCTTGTCCATTCAGCAGTATCCCGAATTATTTAGTAGTTTGTCTACTTTGGCATGGAATGGATTTGTTTGATATATTTTTTTCTATGCATGTCAAATTACGACATGCGTTCTTGATAAAACTTTGGGAATCTTGAGCATTAAAAGACAAGGTTTGCTTGGCACAAAGACAACAGAATACCCTCTGAGTCACATTATTGATGTCATTGTGCATGAATATAATTCAGATGAGATTCCACTTGTTTCCTTAAAGTTGGTATCAGGAGAGCTCATTTGTGTTTACACAAATGGAGATGCATTCTGTCTAGATTGGTGGAAAAAAGATGAAGATCGCGTAGCTAAATTAATTCGTGAGTTCCTCAAACTTTCTTCTATTTAAGAGATGAGGTAACTATTGCCAGTTTCAGCAGTCTAACAATTCGGTTGGAGCGGACTGCCAAAAGTTTTGTCGATATTGCTAATATTACTTAAGCCGCTCAACCGGAACGTTCCACGGAACTGGCATCAAGCGTTAGGGCTTGGGAACACAAAAACTGCCAGTTCCATAGAACACGATCGCTGGAGCCGACACATGAGAGATTACAGTGGAGACCAACGATGAGGGTTAACTGTAAGGCTAGCCGCCCATCAACAGGCGTTGTTGGAGGCGATCGAGTCTCGCCTGGTCAGAATAGCGCGATCGTTAGCACTCCACGCGCTGGCGCACCTTCAGGGTGAAAGAAACCGAGTTCGCAAGATGAGTATATATGCTCATTCAAAATTTAGTTTCTTTAGGAGCCTGCTTTGCTCGTAGTTTGGTGGAAAATCATAATAATCTTTGTGTAAAAAAAGTATTAAACAAGCTATGAGAACTGACTATATAGGGCACGATCGCGCTTACCAACGTAAACGAAATGACCCTGATTATGCAGGCTGGATCAAACGCGACGAGTTAGTTGAAGATTGGCAACTCAGTTGGCAACCGTTGATTCAGAGAAAAGCAGTTCCAAAACAAGGAAAACTTCTAGAACTGGGATGTGGGGCAGGAAATCTTAGCATTTATTTCGCCCAAGCGGGATACAGCGTAACAGGTGTTGATATTGCTCCAACTGCAATTGATTGGGCGATCGAAAACGCAGCTAAGGCAAATGTTAATGTTGGTTTTATACAGGCTAATGTCCTAGCATTGGTTGAGGTTTCTGATGCGTCTTTTGATATTGCTCTGGACGGTCGTTGTTTGCATTGCATTATTGGGAACGATCGTGCTCATTTTTTAAGAACTGCCTATCGAATTCTTAAATTTAACGGCGTTTTGGTAATTAACACGATGTGTAATGAAGTTCCGAAGTCATCCTACTGGAGCGATCACTTTGATCCTCAAACACGCTGTACTATACATGATGGACTAGCAACACGTTACATTGGTGATTCCAATGATATCCTACAAGAGATTATCCATACTGGATTTCGAGTTTTGGATGTGGAGGTTTTACCACCTAGAAATCAGGAAGACTTAGCAGATCTGCAAGTAATTGCGGAAAAGAGATAAGAAATGTTGTATGGTCTGCAAGCCAACAATTCGCTTGGAGCGGACTGACGAAAGATCCTGGTATGTTGCCTAAGATTAGTTGCAGCCGCTCAACCGGAACGTTCGACCGCTTTATCTGTAGATATGGGTATTACCCAGTAGTTATCTGTCGGAATTGCAGTTTCAGTTCCTTTGAGATAGTTAGTAGAGCAGAAATATTAGAGCTGATTTATTTATAAATCTGAAGCAGCCTGAAAGCCTGATATCACTTGATGACAAGAGTTCGTCAAAAACTCTTAATCTACAGCGGTTTTGGGCGACTTAATACAGGGAGCATCTCACTTTTGCAGATCTCCGATCCGCCCTCATCCCCAACCCTTCTCCCTAGGGGAGAAGGGAGCCGGAATTCAAAATCCCTCTCCCTAGGGAGAGGGATTTAGGGTGAGGGTGGATCGGGTGGTTGCAAAATTGAGATGCACCCCTTAATACATCCTCTCTTACTATTAACCCACGACTAAAAGTCAAAGTAGATATACGGGGGACTGCCGTCGGGGGAGAGGAGCCACACCGCATAGAGGCAAAGGGGCACGAGCATAATTTTCATTGTCCAACTCAATTGGAGTTTTAAGCCTTGGTTTACTGCATAGGCTACGGCCATGAGCGCCACCAGCACCCAGAGGACGATCGCTAACTGCAACGGTTCCAACCCGATCGAATCCACATATACCTTCTGTACAAATTGAGCATCAGCCTGATGTCCCCACAGGTGAGCGATCACCCAGCCTGAATCTTTGAGGTTGGGCAAGCGGAAGAAGATCCAGCAGGTGAAAACAGTAACCTGAGTCAGCAGCCAGGCTAGGGCAACCCCGGGCCAACTTTGCCACCAGGATTTTAGCCATGGGAATTGGGCAGATTGGGTATCCGTCAAGCGGTGTAGAACCAGTGCCAACCCATGCAGCGCCCCCCACACCACAAAGCCCCAAGCGGCTCCATGCCAAATCCCGGCAATGAGCATGATAATCATGAGATTGACACAGGTACGCAGCAGTCCCTTACGCGACCCACCCAGGGGAAAATAGAGATAATTGCGGAGCCAATCGCCTAGGGTCATGTGCCAGCGTCGCCAGAAGGTGGCAATGTTAGCGCTGAAGTAGGGAAAATCAAAGTTTTCGGGCAAGTCAAACCCCAACAGAATCGCACTGCCGCGCACGATATCAACGTAGCCGCTGAAGTCGAGGTAAAGCTGAAGCCCGTAGGCGAAGGTGGCTAGCCACAGGTCGCCGCTACCCGCTCGTTGCATGTTGTCAAAGGAGAGATTGACGAAAATGTTGAGGCGATCGGCAATCAGTCCTTTTTTCACGGCTCCACAGGCAATCAGCCATAGCCCCTCCGAAATCCGTTCTGGCTTAGGAAAGGTTTGGGTTTGCAGTTGGGTGAGAAACGGCTGATAGCGGGTAATGGGGCCAGAAATTAACTTGGGGAAAAACAGCTTGTAGGCCGCAAAGGGCAAAAACTCCCTCGTTGCGGGTGCCCCTCGATAAACATCAATGAGATAAGCAATACACTCGAAGCAAAAAAAGCTCAAACCCAGAGGAGCAACCAGGGAAGCGCTGACCCAACTGGCACTGCTCTTCACATCCGCGAGGTTGAACCAAGTGCCCACGGTTCCTAGCAAAAATGGCACATATTTAAAGCTAATTAGTAGCAAAATATTGAGGATAATTCCGACCCACAGGGTTTTGAGGCGGCGCTGGTTCCAGTCTTGCTGGGCAAATTGCCAATCTTCCTCACTGAGGCTAGCGACAGCCTGTTGACTTAAGGAGGCGCTCTCCCCGATCGCCAACCCTAGCCAATAGTTGATGACCACCACAATCAACATCAGAGGTACGTATGCCACTTGCAGGGAGGCGTAGAATACGAGGCTGGCAATCAACAATGTCCACAGCCGCAGTTCTTGTCGGGCAAACGACCAATAAATGCCCAAAACGCTGAGGAGAAATAGGGCATAGGTAATGGAGAGGAGAGTCATGGGGAGGGCAGACCAGAAGCTTGCAGACTACACAGCAAAGATAGTGGTGAACCCAGACGATCGCAACCCCAGTTTATACCTTTGTCAGATAAGAATTGTTGACAGGTAGCAAACAGCCAAACTTTTCCAAGCGAAACCATGAATACCCTTTACCCTTTACCCTTCACCCTCATCCAAGCCAGGTAGCCAAACTTAAGCCCAAGACTACTCCTCGTAAACCGTTTCATCTTCCTTGCGCCAGGCAGGATCAACAATACAGATGAATATCAGCGGCTCGGTACCCCTATTGTGAATAAATTGTTTTGCATCAGGAGGAATATAGATTGCGTCCCCCGGCTCTACCGGTTGAACTTCCTCCCCAATGTGCATTTCACCCGTGCCACTGAGAATGTAATAGACCTCCGAGGTCTTCAAGGAGTGGGAGGTTGAAGTTTTTCCAGCAGGAACGACAGCATGGGCGAGGCTATAGCGCAACTCTAAGGGCTGCTTGTCAGGGTGGAGTAACTCTCGGAGTAGAGTGTTATCTCCAGCGGTGAACTCCGGGCAGTTGTGCAGCTTTTGAATCAACATTGGGGTGAAAATCTGGGATTACCGTTGAACACTGGTGAAGGGGCTAGGGACTAATTCATAATCGGTGCAGTCGATCGCCTCATGGGATAACGCTTTCGCAGGATGAACTGTACATTTCAAGTGATAGTCTCTCGTGAAAAACTGACAATTGGCACAGGGGATCTGGTGCATTTTCTTTGCCTCGATAATCCCATCTCTCACGGCTGCTCCCACATTCCATAACAAAAGGGCCACAAATGTCCAACCCAGCACAAAACATAGGGGTACTGCAACGGGCTGGATTACTTGGAGCAAGCTATAGAGTAAGTGCAGTAGAAAAAACATTGGTGACATCAAAAAAGGGCGAGGGGCAATATTTTTAGCTCTTTACTTGAGCTTCCTAGCGCAGCTTGGCAGAAGTTTCTCACCATTTAGGTGGATTGTTTTGAGTTTTGAGTGCTGCTCACCTACTGCTGTCAGCCTGCACTAGTGTTCTGGTAAGAAAATTTTGAGGGGTCGAAGACTCTCAAAATTTAACTCCAACTAACCTCCCAGCTTTCAGCTACCCGTCAATTAATGATTGACAGACTACTAGTCGGATACAACATTAGAAAGTAAGAGGGCAAGGTTTGATAACGTCCATTTATACAGGCAATTTATACAGGCAATTAGTTTTGGTTAATCCAAAACTGTTTTAATTCTTACAACATGACTTGACAGATTTTGTGAAGTTGCTTTTACCAAGTCGATCGCCAAAAAAGCTGCTCCTCAAATCAGGTTAACGATCGCTACACTAGAAAACCTATGCCCTTGGACAAAGATTTATTTCCTACCCAAGGATGGATTTGCATAGCACAGCAATTTCTATGATCTATCAATAGTCCCACGAGGTTCTGATGACACTGCACCACAGTTCAGGTCGGTGGCAATTGGGGTTGGGGCTTTCTTTGCTGACAATGAGTTTATGGGGCTTTTTGCCGATCGCCCTCAGCATCAGCCTCCAGTCCCTGGATGCCTACACCGTCACCTGGTTTCGTTTTTTGGTTGCCTTTGGATTGTTGGGGCTACACCTAACCAAGCAAGGGAAATTACCTGATCTTCGCAAACTGCCCGTTTCATCTTGGCGATTGTGGCTAGTGGCTACAGTTGGGCTAGCGCTCAACTACGTGCTGTTTCTCCAGGGCTTGGCGTATACCACGCCCTCAGTCTCTCAGGTGCTGATTCAATTCTCATCGTTGCTGATGGGGTTGGGCGCATTGGTGATTTTTAAGGAACGCTACACCCTCAGCCAGTGGAGCGGATTAAGCGTCATGGTTTTGGGCTTTACCCTCTTCTTCAACGATCGATTGCGTAACCTTATCAGCACCTCTTCTAACCAATACCTCATCGGGTCCGGCTTGCTCCTGCTGGCATCGATCGCCTGGGCCATCTATGCCCTCGCCCAAAAACAATTGCTGCAAAAACTGCCCTCGCCTGCAATCATGTGGGGCATTTATGGCGGTTCTGCCCTCCTATTTAGCCCATTTGTGACTCCCCAGAAATTATTCTCCCTCACCCCATTGCAAGCAGGCATGTTGCTCTTCTGTGCCCTCAATACCCTCGTTGCCTACGGTGCCTTCGCCGAAGCCCTGGCCCATTGGGAGGCATCACGAGTCAGTGCTGTGCTGTCCCTCACCCCCATCATGACGATCGCCTGTGCCACCAGCACCGCATTCTTTTTCCCTAATCTAATTAAGCCTGAAAGCCTAACTCTGTTGAGCGTGACTGGGGCTATCCTAGTTGTCATGGGTTCCCTGGCAATCGCTTTAGGCACGCAAAAAAGTAGCTCAAATGCTTAAAATTTCATCTCTAGGCGATGTGCAACTAATTTGCCCTCATCCCAACCCTTCTCCCTAGGGAGAAGGGCTTTCAGACATTTCCGGTTCCCTCTCCTTGGGGAGAGGGCTAGGGTGAGGGCAGGATTGGCGAGTGTTTCAGGAAAGTTGCACATCACCTATCTCTAGGGTTTGAGTCAACGCTCACCAATGTCACCCGATCGATATTTGAGGCATGATTGAACCATGGGCGATCGTAAACGCAACAAATTCAGGCAGGGTAAACAGAAGTCCCTTCGACAGTGGCTGATTGGAGATTTTTCAGTAAAACGGCTTGTGAGTTCCTTTCTTTTGCTTTATGCCTGTTTAATCCTGTATGGGATATTTTTCACTGATGGGATGATCTTTCGACCATCGCCATCTGCCTATGCAGACACGGCTGACATCATTAAACTGACCGTCAAAAATGGTCGTCGAATCTCGGCGCGGTATTTTCCCAATCCAACCGCCACCTACACCCTGCTTTACAGCCACGGTAATGCAGGAGATTTGGCAGACTACCTGGAGACCTATCAAAAACTGCAAAAAATGGGATTTGCGGTCTTCGCCTATGACTACCAAGGGTATGGCACCAGTGAAGGCAGCGCATCTGAATCCAATACCTATCAAGACATTGATGCCGCCTATGATTACGTGACCACGAAGCTGAACGTGCCACCGCAACGCATCATTGCCTATGGGCATTCTGTAGGCGGCGGCCCGACGATCGACCTAGCCTCTCGCAGACCCGTCGCCGCTGTAGTGGTTCAAGGCACCTTCATCACGGCTTTTCGGGTGCGAACTGTGGTGCCAATCGTACCCGTGGATAAGTTTGACAACTTAGGCAAAATCAAAAAAATTCGCCATCCTGTCCTGATCATTCATGGCGTTGAGGATGAAGTCATTCCGTTTTGGCATGGACAGGCGTTGTTTAAAGCCGCGAATGAACCCAAGCGCTTCTTCGGGCCAGAACGTGCAATGCACAACGACCTGATGGATGTGGCAGGGGATAGTTACACCAAGACATTGCAAAGCTTTGTGCAGGAAGTGGTTACCCCAACAGTGCCCAAATCTCCCTGATTTCCCCCGATCGGAACCCTATTGTACCGAACCCGTAATGGCTTCCTTTAGCTGACTCGCCGTGAACGATCGCATCAAACTGAAGGTCAGGGGAGACTGAGTAATGCTCTTTGCATATGCAGCACTCAAGTACGGACGATAGTCTGGGCGATTTGCAACATAGGTCTCGCAAAAAGCGACGCTGAGGGCCACCAAGTAGCGACGGGCAAGCGCTGGGTTAGGGCCAATGACCTGAAGCGGTAGCGCCACTGGCGCACTGCCTGACGGTGCCTCCGCTAATGTTGAAAAATGGGTGGCTCCCTCAATGAGGGCAAAATATCTGTTGGGCGTGGTTAACCAGGTAAAGGGTTGGATTTGCTCTGGCAACGCTGGGGCGATCGTATCAGCACTCCCCGCCCCAATTAATACCGGAATCTTGATCTGACTCAAGCTCTCTTGCCCTAAGATACCGCTGATGGGAGGATTCAGTGCAATCACTGCTTTCACGCGTGGATCGTGCAGGCTAGACCGGGGCGGAACCAGTTCCAGGGCCCGGCACTGGAGCAGCAGGGAAATATTAAACGTTTCGTTGTTATAATTGCAGCTTTTTTGCAAATGTTGAAAATCGATCGGGGCCCCTGCCAACGCCAGAGCCGTATAAGCCCCAAAGGATTGCCCAATGACCCCCACTTGCTCCAGATTTAACTTCCCCTGAAACATGGGATCATCCTGGGCACTCGCTAAATAATCCAGCAGATATTTCACATCCAGGGGGCGATCGATGAATTCTGACGGTTCCGCCACTTCATTAGCCTTGCCATTTAACAACGCCGTTAGCTGCTTAGCATTACTGCCCGGATGTTCCGGAACGGCAACCATAAACCCATAGGAAGCCAGATGCTCCGCCAAATACGCAAACGTGGAACGATCTGAGCCGACACCGTGGGAAATTACGATGATGGGATAGCGCTGTGAGCCGCCCTGGGGAAGGTATAGGTCAACGGGGAAGATACGATTGCGGCTGCGATCGGTCAAAGCCACCGCCTGCTTCTTCCAAGTCAACCGCCCTCGTTTTCGCAAATCAGGTAGCTGCGTAAAGTCAACCTGGGGATCGCTTGTAGCCTCCGCTGCGGCTTGGCGATCGACAGCGGCGATCGTCTTTTGTGTCTGCGTCACCAGCGCTTCCAGCACTCGGGCCAACTCCAGCGATCGGCTCACATCAATCCGAATACTGCGGGTGGGAAATTTTCGTAACACATTCAACAGCGTCAACCCTTCTGGTTGGTCTGCCCCCAAAATCAAGGCGGCTCGTAGCGCATAGAAGCCAGGTTGTCGCGCCTCTGTTTGAATCACCTGCCCCAAGCGGTCTAGGACTGCCTCGCCTTGGGAGGTGTAGAGAAATTGCGAGACTGCCACATGCGACAGCGGAATCCGTGCCATGAGAACCGTCCGCAGTTGCGCCAACTGTTCCGCATCGGCGTACTGAGCATAATCTGCTAAATCCCGATCGATTTTACCGTTTTTGGCATAATTCTCTAGAGAACTAATGGGGATCGAGCGTTCTAAAGCGCCATAGGCAAAGTAAATCCGATCGGCTGCAAACGCTGGACGGGCAGTGAACATTGGAGCCAGCAGGAAAAGTCCCAGCGATTTAATGCCCAAAGATTTAAACGCTTGCCTAACCCAGTGCCGCCGATTTTGTGAGCCTGAATCTGTAGAACTATGCATTTAATGTGCAGCTTAAAGGTGCTGATTAAAGGGGATCGATCGGGGAAGCATCCCCATTGGGGGGGGTATATCTCACTTTTGCAGATCTCCGATCCGCCCACCCTTCGGGAAGCAAGCTACATCCCCAACCCTTCTCCCTAGGGAGAAGGGAGCCGGAATTCAAAGTCCCTCTCCCTAGGGAGAGGGATTTAGGGTGAGGGTGGATCGGGCGGTTGCAAAACTGGGATGCACGCCATCCCCATCTCCATGTCGCCCAAATCGTACTGGTGTTCCTTGAATCTTGCAGCTTTCTAAAGGATGAAGATGGGTAAATAAGTAACGCACTTGCACAATTTATTCGTGGGGCGAAGCATTTGGGAGCCAAGGCGATTTTCGGGAAAGAAGACACCACTGTAGGGGCGAAGCATCCGGCAGATAAACTTTTGAGTTGACTAAAAGGTCATTGCCCGGATGCTAAGTGCAAAGCACACGCTACGCGAACGCCCTTCCGGTTCCTGGCATAAATTTTTGTGGAAATTTCCCAACCTCTGCACAGAAGATAAATTCTGGCTTCCCGAATGCTTCGCCCTTCCGGTAGCAATGGATATGACTTCCCTGTATAGCCCTTAATCTTCTGCGAATATGTACCGATACAACTCCTCAGATGCTGGCTCAGGACTTTCTTCCGCAAATTTCACTGCCTCATCCACGATCGCCTGTACCCGTTTCCCGATCGCCTTCAACTCATCCTCATCGGCTAAATTTTGCTCAATCAGATAAGCTGCCAGCCGTTTAATCGGGTCGCGGGAGAACCAAAACTCTTTCTCAGCTTTGTCCCGCAATTCGTCGGGATCAGCCAGGGAGTGTCCGCGGAACCGATAGGTCAGCGCCTCGATCAGCGTTGGACCTTCCCCAGCCCGGCCCCGGGCCACGGCTTCCTGGGCTACCGCGTGAACTGCCAACACATCCATCCCATCCACTTCGATGCCAGGCATCCCAAACGCCGCCGCTTTTTTGTAGATTTCAGGAACCGAGGTGGCGCGATCGTGGGCCATGCCGATCGCCCACTTGTTATTTTCCACGACAAATAGAATAGGCAACTTCCACAGCACCGCCATATTCAAGCATTCAAAAAACTGGCCGTTATTCGCTGCCCCATCGCCAAAAAAGCAAGCTGTGACTTGATCAGCCGTTGCGTCGCCCATTGCTTCCCGACGATACCGGGTTTGAAACGCCGCCCCCGTTGCCACAGGAATGCCCTCCGCCACAAACGCAAAGCCACCCAAAAAATTATGCTCGGCTGAGAATAAGTGCATAGAACCGCCCCGGCCCTTGCTACATCCCGTAGCCTTGCCAAATAGTTCCGCCATTACTTCCCTAGCTGGAACGCCCGCACTCAAGGCGTGGACGTGATCCCGGTAGGTGCTGCAAACGTAGTCATCCGATCGCATCGCCTTAATCACCCCAGATGCCACCGCTTCTTGACCGTTATAGAGGTGAACGAAGCCAAACATTTTGCCCCGGTAATACATCTCGGCACACTTATCCTCAAAGGTGCGCCCCATCACCATATCTTCGTAAAGCTTCAACCCTGTTTCTAGAGTGATTGAGGTAGAAGTCGGTTGAAAAGTTTTAATAACTCTTTCCTGAACCATTTGCTTACAAGTATCCTCGCGATAGAACCTAAACTAAACTTTGATCGTAACTACTTAGGCTGCCAACTCAATGTCGAGCCTGCCCTCATCCCCCAGCCCCTTCTCCCAGTGGGAGAAGGGGAGCCGGATTGAAGTCCCTCTCCCCAGGGAGAGGGATTTAGGCTTCGACGTGAGCGCTCAGCCGAACGGTGAGGGTAGGCTGAGTAGTTACCTTTGATCAATAGTCCAACTAAAAATGTACAGTTAATCCTTGGGAAATTTAGTTGTTAAGGCTTATGTAAGCCTCTATTATTCTGGATAACTCTCTGAGCAGTCAGCCCAATTCTTACTATTGCTTTTATAGTGATAGGGATAAATTGCTGTCTCTGTGGAAAGGGGTATCATTGGGCCAGCATCTCGATCGCCAACGTTTGTGGTTCCGATCGGTTTATTTGTGTACGGTTTATTTTTAAAATAGTAAATTAACGTTATCCTAAAGCGTTACTGTATTGACTAACTTAATTGACTGACTTAAGTCATCGCCGCCGGGGAAGTGGACTGTGCAAATCCCGCTAGACTATTATCGCATCTTGGGCTTGCCCATCCAGGCTACAGTTGAACAACTGAAGCAAGCTCACCATGACCGAACGCTACAGCTTCCTCGTCGCGAGTACTCAGAGGCTGCAATTGCTGCGCGTAAGCATCTGCTTGACGAAGCCTACACCGTTCTCAGCGATTCAGAGCAACGCCAAACCTATGATGCTAGCTTTTTAGCTAAAACCCATGACTTAGAGGGTAACCACTCCCTGGAATTGCCTACCGAGCGCATGAGTTCATCCAGAGCCAAGTCAGGTGACCCCATCACTGATCCCCACGCTCCAACGATCGAGGTGCCGGATGAATTTTTGGTTGGGGCGCTGCTAATCCTCTTGGAACTAGGGGAATACGAGTTGGTACTCAAGATTGGGCGGTTGCAAGTGGGCAGCAGTCCTCGTGTGAAGCGCAACTATGGGTCAGAAAGCGGGTTGGTTTACGCGGATATCGTGTTGACCGTAGCCTTGTCCTGTCTAGAGTTGGGCCGGGAGCAGTGGCAGCAAGGGCAATACGAAAATGCCGCTGAATCGTTGCAGGTGGGACAAGATTTACTTCTGAGAGAAGGCATCTTTGCCAATGTACGGGGTGAAATTCAGGCTGACTTGTATAAGCTGCGCCCCTACCGTGTGCTGGAATTGCTGGCTCTCCCCCAAAACCATCAGGACGATCGCCGCAAAGGGATTCAACTCTTGCGGGATATGCTCCACGAGCGCGGCGGCATTGATGGCAACGGCAATGACCAATCGGGTTTGGATGTCAACGATTTTCTCCGCTTTATTCAGCAGCTACGGAGTTATTTAACGGTTGCTGAGCAGCAGGTTCTGTTTGAAGAAGAAGCCCGCCGCCCCTCAGCCGTCGCCACCTATTTAGCAGTCTATGCCCTTTTAGCACGGGGGTTTGCCCAGCGCCAACCTGCCCTCATCCGTCGTGCCAAGCTGATTTTGATGCGTCTCGCCACTCGCCAAGATGTTTATCTAGAGCAGTCAGTCTGTGCATTGTTGCTCGGACAAACTGAAGAAGCCAGCCGCGCCCTAGAGCGTAGCCATGAGCTAGAACCCCTGGCATTCATTCGAGAACATTCCCAAGGCTCTCCTGACCTTTTGCCGGGTCTCTGTCTCTACAGTGAACGTTGGTTGCAGGAAGAAGTGCTGCCCCACTTCCAAGATCTCGCTAGCCAACACGTAGCGCTCAAAGACTACTTTGCCGATGACCAAGTGCAGGCTTATCTAGAAGAATTGCCCAATGAGACGACGACGACCAGTGAATGGGTGGTGCAGCCTCAAACATCTTCCTCTGGCGCATCCAGGCGGGCGGTGAGCCACACCAATAATGGTCATAGCGTTGTTCAGGGTCAGGGGACTTCAACGATCGCCTCTCCTCGCAATATCACCCCGGCTGACGATCATTCAGACTTGTCTTCGGTGGCTAGGTCTGCCCAGCCCTCTGCTAGCGTTGGCAACGGGGTTCCTCGCGGTCGTGTTGCTTCAGACCCCCGCACTGTGTCCCAAAATGGCACGGCTGCTAGAGCGGGAAGGCGTGGCGAACCCGCAGGAGTTGTAGAGGCTGGTTCCAATGGCAGACCGAGCCGGGCTAGTGCCGCTTCTGCAACTGCGGTTTCCGATCGCCACACCCGCCGAGTAGCAGAGCGAATTGCGACCCCAGGCGATGGTTCCCGCAGAGAGACAGACGACCCGGCCCTGCGCCATCCCCCCTCTGGACAGCCCTCCTCTAGGCAACTGCGCCTGATTCTGCTTGTTCTGTTCACATTACTTGGTCTCTTTGGCATCGGGTTTTTAATCAGAGGGCTGGTGCAACAGTTGCAAACCCCCAAGGGCCCAGCGTTGGAAGCAGATCAGCCCATCCTACAATTGGATCAGCCGCCGATCGCTCTCCCGCCTCTCACCCAACAACCCGTAGCAGCCTCCCCCACCGCACCGCTGGATAAGCAATCGGCCCAGCAAGTCCTACAAACGTGGTTGACGACAAAAGCCGCTGCCTTAGGCCCTGATCATGCGATCGATAAGTTGGACACAATTTTGGCTGAACCCGTTTTGTCGCAATGGCAAAGGCGCGCTGACGAAATCAAGCAAAATGGCTGGTATCGGGAGTTCAAACATACGCTGACTGTAGACACCGTGCAGCCAGATGCCGCCAACCCAGACCAAGCAAAGGTAGAGGCAGAAGTGGGTGAGGAAACCAGCTATTTTGAAGCAGGTCAGTTTGTGCGCTCTCAAACTGACTCTGTGCGAGTCCGCTATGATTTGATTCGTAAAGATGGGCAGTGGCGGATTCAGGACTGGATTGTGCTGCCCTAGGGTACCAAAAGGTAGATTGTGCAACGATCGTAGTAAGTAGCGAGGCATAATCATTTACAAGATGGGTTAATTGCTTTATAAAGCATGAAATCTTTTACCAGCAAGGGTTAGTTTGTCTGAGTTGGTCTGACATTTAATTCAGCCCACCTACTTACAGTCCTCACACCAATCTTGGAATTCACAAAAATTTTGCAGAAGTAGCATAGAGGCTCCCATTGCTTAAGGCAAATTCTCCTGACTATGACTGATGCGCTGCTTCATGCCTACACCCCCTTGATTGTATGGATAGGGATAGGAGCAGTCCTATTCCGGTTTCTACCCCAGTCCTTCCCTAAGCTGTTGGGGCGAGGCTTGTATTGGGTGGGGGTGCCCATTCAAATTTTTATGCTCTCTCGCCAAACTGACTTTTCTGCCACAGTTGGGCTAGCACCTATCGTTACCTTAATCGCCTTGGGGATAGGATTTAGCCTGGCTGGACTGTACTTGTACTTTGCCAACTCACGGATCGCCCACGCCTCTAAAAACCATCTTCAAGCAGAGAGCTTACAGCCCCCTGCTTTAGAGTCTGGTCTTTCCGATCGCTTTTACCAGGGAAGTTTTTTGCTGGCTTCCACCTTGGGGAACACGGGGTTTATTGGGTTGTCAATCGTCCCCTCTTTAATTGACTCAGCTTCCCTAGGCTGGGCGGTTTTTTACAGCATTACGCACAATGTAATCGGCAGTTACGGCTTAGGGGTTCTGGTTGCGAGTTATTTTGGGCGTTCCGCAGAGCAGCAGGTTGGCTGGAAACAATTGCGAGATGTAGTAACTGCTCCTTCAATATGGGTCTGTGCCGCTGGTTCCCTCACTCAATCTATTCCCTTGCCGGCTGTCCTCGAAATCGGGCTGCGATCGGCACTCTGGTTAGTGATCCCCTCCGCGCTACTGCTCATGGGAATTCGACTAGGACAACTCTTTGCAAACTCCTTAACTTCTAGCACTGCTCCCGAAGTTCTGCCCCTATCCAATTCTTCTCTTTCTGACCCCAACCGCAAAATAACGGGACACGTCTCTAGTTCAAATTCAATTTGGCAGAACCTAAAAACAGCGTTAGTTCCGTCCTGTATCAAAATGCTGCTCGTTCCTGGATTAATCGGCATAGGCATCACCCTGCTCAATCGATCAAGTTGGGTTGAAATATCCAACGATGCCCGACTAGCCATCGTCTTGATGGCGGGAATGCCTTCAGCGTTTGCCAACCTAATTTTGGCTGAAGAATACGGATTAAACCGCAGTCTGATCATTAGTAGTATTGTTCTGACAGTTCTGGGACTCTTAGTGACTATTCCCCTGTGGCTAGTCCTGTTTCAATAGCCCAGTGCAGCTTGGCAGAAGTTTTTAACCAGTTAGGGAATAGTTTTGAGTTTTGAGTTTTGAGTTTTGAGTTTTGAGTGCTGCTCAGTTATTTCTACCAGCCTGCACTAGTAGTCTGTCACTCATTAATTGACGGGTAGCTGAAAGCCGGGAGGTTAGTTGGAGTTAAATTTTGAGGGTCTTCGACCCCTCAAAATTTTCTTGACAGAACACTGGAGCAATTCAGCAGTGAAGTTAACTAAATCTGTATTAGAAAGCACTTGCCAGCAAACCAATGGTATAGTTTTTCTAGCTTTGGATAGCGATCATCAGTCTTGAAACATAAACTCTATGCCATCTGCTCTGTCACCACAACTTACTCAAATTCATCCTGGAATCAAGCTTGGGCGTGTATTAGTCGTTGAGGATGAAGAACTGATTCGCGAAACCATTGCCCTCGCGCTGACTGAAGAGGGCTACGATGTCTTGCTGGCTGAGGATGGTCGCAGTGCCTTGGAATTCTCGCGGCGGGCTGAGTCAGGCGACGATGGTAGGGGCGCTCCCCTGAGTTTGATTATTCTGGACTTAATGCTGCCCTACATCAATGGTTTGGATCTATGCCGCCTGATTCGGCATGAAGGCAGTGGTGTGCCGATTTTGATGCTGAGCGCTAAGGGTAGTGAAACCGATCGCGTGGTTGGGTTAGAAGTCGGGGCTGATGATTATCTGACGAAGCCGTTTGGGATGCGGGAGTTGATTGCTCGCTGTCGGGCGCTGTTGCGTCGTCACCATCACGCTCATCCACAAACTCAAGAGTCAGTGCTACGGTTTCAGACGATCGCGCTGTATCCTCAAGAATGTCGGGTCATTGTTCGGGGAGAAGAAATCAATCTCTCTCCTAAAGAGTTTCGCATTCTAGAGTTGTTTATGACCCATCCGCGTCGAGTTTGGTCACGGGAGCAACTCATTGAGCGTGTCTGGGGGCCAGATTTCATGGGCGATAGCAAGACGGTAGATGTACATATCCGCTGGCTCAGAGAAAAGATGGAGATTGATCCCAGCCGTCCTGAGTATCTAATGACTGTGCGGGGATTCGGCTATCGATTTGGCTAAGGAGATTTCTAGAAAAGTTTATATCAGACAGCGGAAGGGAGAAGCATCCGGGCAATGACCTTCTGTCCGATTCAAGGACTTGTCTACCAGATGCTAAGTGCAACGCACACGCTACGCGAACGCCCCTACAGGAGTAGCATCTTTCTCGGAAATCTCCTAAAGGTGGATTTTCCTATAATCTTCCTAGGTATCGTACTAGGTGGCCATGTACTGTTGAGTTTCTGCTGGGATAGAGTCAGGAATACCGAGGATTGAATTGTATAGGCTGACGTACTGTTGAGCTGACTTGTCCCAGCTAAAATCCATGGACATGCCCCGCTGTTGGAGTTCTCGCCAATCGTCCTTGTACCGGAAACTTTCCCAAGCCCGCACCATACAGGTGTAGAGATCGAGGGGTTCGTAGCGATCGAAACAGAAGCCAGTGCCGTGATGGTTCATTGGGTCATGATGTTCCACGGTATCCACCAGTCCTCCTGTGCGCCGGACGATCGGCACAGAGCCATAGCGCAGAGCCAGCATTTGACTGATGCCGCAGGGTTCAAACCGCGAGGGCATGAGGAAGGCATCAGTACCCCCATAAATTCGCCGCGAAAGCGAGTCACTATAGAGCAGATATGAGGACATCCGCCCAGGGTAGCGAGAAGCCATCTGCCAGAGTTGGGTTTCGTAGTACCGATCGCCTGTTCCGAGGGCAATGAACTGACAATCTGTGTAGGACATAAAGCGATCGAGCGTCTGAATCAGCAGATCCAGCCCCTTTTGCTCGACTAAACGGGTCACCATCCCGATTAAAAATACTTGGGAATTAACCTCTAGTCCCATTTCTTCCTGCAAAGCAATCTTATTGACTCGCCGCTTGTCTAGGGTTTCTGCTGTAAAGGGTTCAGGTAAATGCTTGTCATTGGAGGGGTCATACACTTCGGTGTCGATGCCATTTAAGATGCCACTCAATTTACCACTGATAAAGGACATCAACCCTTCTAAGGTTTCTCCGTAGGTGGGGGTTTGAATTTGTTGGGCGTAGGTGGGCGACACAGTATTTACTCGGTCTGCGAACTGTACAGCCGCTGCCATCGCATTGTGTCCTTGCATGTACCAGGGACACCAGGTCATCCGTTCCAGCTTCCAGCGCCAAGGGCCTTGGTACGCTAAGTTATGAATCGTATACACTGTGCCGATGTCAGAGGTTTGATGCATCCATACAGGAATCATGCCGGTGTGCCAATCGTGGCAATGGACAATCTGTGGCTTCCAATAGTTCCAACAAAACTCAGCAGCGGCATTGGCAAACAGCGTAAACCGCCAATCTTCATCGTCTCCAGAGTAAATATGACGTGGTAGGAAGGAGGGATGCCCAAATAAGTACAGGGGAACTTCTGTGCCAGGCAAGACTGCTTCAAACACATTAAAGCTCTGAAACATTGCCGATCCCTGCCAGATCGGGTTTTGGGGAACGTCCATTTTGTCGGGCAAAAAGCCGTAGTAAGGCATGAAAATTCGCACATCATGACCCATGTCTCGGAGGACTTTGGGGAGTGCGCCGACGACATCACCCATTCCACCGACCTTGGCGATCGGAGCTGCTTCTGCCGCCACAAATAAAATCCGCATAGTCTCTTCCTTGAAGTCGCTGATCTCGTCCTGCTGATCTAACCCTAGTACAAATCAGCCAGATTCAAACGAGACTTTTTGCGGGTTTATTCGGGGACGCTGCTAGTGCAGCTTGGCAAAAGTTTCTGACCAGTTGGGGGGATTTTTTGAGTTTTGAGTTTTGAGTTTTGAGGTAACTACTCAACCTACCCTCACCCTAAATCCGGCTCCCCAAGGAGAGGGACTTTAATCCGGTTCCCCTTCTCCCAGTGGGAGAAGGGGCTGGGGGATGAGGGCAAACTCGACATTGAGCTAGCAGCCTGGGTAGTTACGTTTTGAGTTTTGAGTGCTGCTCAGTTATTTCTACCAGCTTGCGCTAGTTAGAGACTTTATCGGAACGGAAATATTCTTCAAGGTGCAATTCAATTCGTAAACCTTTAACCGGAATGTCTAGAATTGCAACTAGAAGGGATGAAAATGCGTCTGATATTGGAGGGCTATTAGCCTCTATCAGATCTTTACTCTGCCCTTCATCTCCTCTTCTCCCTAAAATACCGCTATGTTTAATCCTTTTTCTCTTACCTTCTACCGATCGCATCGGCGCTGGCTTTACCTCTTGATGGCGTTGGTAACAGCTTGCAGCTTGTGGTTTGGGACAGCATTACGCACCCAAGCAATTGACCTATTGCAGATTTTGCCCCAATTGATTCAGGTAGTGCAAATTTCCAGCCTCTCTGACCAGCAAGAAGTTGGTTTGGGACAGCAGATGAACCAGGAACTGCTCAATAGTGAATTTAGGCTATACCGGAATTCTGCGGTTACCGCCTATGTCAATCAGGTAGGGCAACGGGTGGCAGCTAGCAGCGATCGGCCCAACATTCCCTATACCTTCCAAGTTGTGGATGACAGTGACATCAACGCCTTTGCGACAATGGGTGGCTTTGTCTACGTCACCTCTGGATTGCTGAAAGCCGCAGACAATGAGGCCCAACTTGCCGGAGTGCTGGGTCATGAAGCCGGTCACATCGGGGCCCGCCACCTGGTAGAACGGATTAAGCAAACAGCAATTCAGCGCGGCATCGCCACGGCGGCTGGGGTTGATCAAAGCACAGCCGTGGGCTTGGGGGTGGAATTGGCAGTCAATTTACCGAACAGTCGCCAAGCAGAATTTGAAGCTGACCAGCGTGGACTCAAAAGCATGAGTCGTGCAGGCTATGCTCCAGTTGCCATGGTTTCTTTTATGGAGAAATTGTTGAGACGGTCGTCGGGAGCGCCGGAGTTTTTGAGCAGCCACCCCAACACGGCCGATCGCATCAAGGTGCTTCAGCGCAATATCGATCCGGTGCGTGGCAAATCTGGTGAAGGACTCAATGCCTCTGCGTATAAAGCTAAGGTCAGACCCCTGCGATAATACAGGAACTTACAGGAAAATAACATTCCATTAGTCCTGTAAGAGTGAAGTATATCTAATCTCCATCTTGTTAAATCCACGATCCTCAGTACTGCTCTTCATTAGTAAGGTTCGCAAATGAATTGGGGGTGCAGGGGGCATTGCCCCCTGCACCCCCAATTCATTTGCTGATCTGTAAGGAGGGTGTCTTAAGTGCAAAGTAACAGCTATGCGAATGCCGGTGCAAAGTTTGTGCTTATTCGTTTTCCTTGATCCACTCTTTCAGGCTGTTTTCCAAGGACTGAAAGGCTTCATCTAAGCTGGCATAGTCGTCTATGTTCTCCCAGACCAGACCGCCCTCATTGAATGCCCTAATCAGGGATTCGCTATATTCTGCTTCGCCAATCTCAATCCAGCCAAACTCCTCAACCCATTGAGTGATGTTGGGGTACTTTTGTTCAAATAAGTTTGCCATCTTTGGTGTCATGCTTAAGTTGTTGTGCCCTAAGTTCACTACTTTTTAACCTCTTACTATTTAACCTGGTTATTGCATTCTTTGAATGAGCATTCCAGACTAAACCTCAGTTGGCTTGATTTTGTTGCCGATCGCCTCTACAAACTATTGCCGTTTTAATTGCCGGATTTAGGGTTGGCAATTTCCCCCTCGTCCATCATCGCTAAACGCGTCACTTCTGTAATGCTGGATTTGATACCGATTATGACATTAGGCTCTAGGGAGCTTGGGACATTTGTAGGCAGAGGAGGGGGCACTGGCATCCATTTCGCGCTCCTATTTTAACCTAGACACCTATGACCACGATTATAGTCCCAAGTAAAATCTTGCTTGCGATCGTGGCTGGGCAGAGAAAGAGGTGTTGGGGTTCTCTTCGTCACGCCTATATTAAGGATCGATCGTAGGGATTTTGCCAATGATTTTTGCTGGGGGTGAGGTTGATAGATGGAAACGATCGTTACAGACAGATCCTCTTTCGTTTTTCGTTTGCACATACCCTACCTATAATTGAGTCCACCTAACGGTAAAGTTGTGCGACAGTAGATGGCTTTGGACACTTACCCACAACCTCTATTCCGTCCGCGCCAACGAATTCTTTGACTGTTTGACTGTCCTACAACTTCCACAGCTCTATAATTTTTCGCAAACGGGCATTCCTTTCGACTATATGGATCAAGAAAACTTAGTCAAGCCACCAACGTGGAAAATTGATAATATCCGGTGATTTATGATCTGCGTTGGCCCGATTACAGCCTATTGATGGAACAAGGGATACAGTAAGGTAGCCGAAACCACTCAAATAACCACTTACACTGTATTCCTCAATGCCTAAACAGGCTGTATCTGTTGGAATCGACGCTAGATAAGCAGGAACTTTGAGTAGGAAGCACCAATTATTTGCGATCGCAATCGTGAAAATTTTTTCATAGACTTTTCATACAGGCATCACGCCAACCGACGAGATTAGGGACTGTAAGGCAATCAAACCTTACAAACGAACTTAACCCAGGCTTTTCAAAAAGTCCTATCATCCCTGACCTTGGAGAAAATCAATCATCAAAGCCCATCTCAAATCGGTTCTGATGTTTGATTTCGCTGGTCTGGCAACGGTTGTAGGTTTCATACCTCTGCTCAACACGGCTCGTTCAGCTAACAGTCCAGTTGCCAGTATGGAAGTGGCTCAGGCAGCGACAGAGCCATTATTGGGACAGTCGGATTGGGTGATTCGAGTCGGTAGTGCGCGCTGATTCTGGCTGGTGGCTTTTATCTGATCAACGGGATTCATTGGTTTTTGTAATTATAGATTCAGGAGATTAGAGATGAGTTTGCCACGTCGAGCATTTATCACAGGAACAACTGCATTGACTTTGAGTACTGTCGGAGCGATCACACTGATGCGATCGCAATCCAATGCTCAATCAATTCGTTCATTGACAGATTCTGGGAAAGATCGAGTGTTTATTTGCAATGAAGACTCAAATACGGTGTCAGTGATCAATCCTTATACGAATCAGGTCGATCAGACGATCAATCTCACGAGTTTCGATGAAGACTTTCGACCACCATTCCGCTTTGTGACTGGAGGCGTAATGCCAACTCATGGCGCGATGGTTTCTAAACCTCTCTATCACGGTGCTATTCACATTCATGGGTCTGCCCCTTCGCCTGATTCTCGGCTCTTGGCGGTTACAGGACGCGGCACAAGTAATCTCTACCTAATTGATGTTGAGTCCAGGCGGGTGTTGGGTAACAAGCCAAATCCATTGATACAGAAAGCGAATACTGAGGTCGAGGTCAATCCAGAGTGGCTCTCTAGCGGTCTGCTGGTCGGGCGGGAACCCCATGAGCCAACTTTTACTCGCAATGGTAAAGAAATCTGGGTGATGCTGCGAGGTGAAAATCGCATTGCGATCGTGGATGTACGTGCTGCGGTTACAATGTTGCAGCAAGGAGCGAGGGTTGGAGCCGTTCGCCAATTTGTGGATACGTTAGAAGGGCCTGCTCAGGCGTGGTTTTCACAGGATGGACGAACTGCCTTTGTGATTTCTCAGAAAGTAGCGATGGTGGATGTGTTTGAGGTAAATCGCGATCCCAACGGATTTAGCCGACCCACCCGGAAAGCCCGTTTAGATCTAAGCAAGATCGATCGCTACAGCTTTGTTCCATTCCAGAAGACAACGCCAGATGGTCAAGAAATTTGGTTTTCTCATAAACTCGCAGATTGTCTATCTGTCTGGGAAACTCAAGGCTCTTATCGAATGTTGAATCAAATCGAACTTGGAAATCGTGCTCGTCCAAACCATATCGAATTTGTCGAGAATGCTCAAGGAAAAGTAGCTTATGCGACCTATGCCCGAGTGGATGATCGAAACTCTGGAGGTATTGCTTCAAGTCAGGTGGCGATGATCGATCGAACTGCTTCGCCGAACCAACCACGGGTGAACGATACATTTTTCAGTCACGGACGTGAGGCACATGGACTCTGGACAAACCCAGAGAACACTCGCCTTTACATCGCTCACGAACAAGATGAACTGCCTGAAACGCCATCCGCTGGACAGACTGTCTGTACTGTTTTTGATGTTTCTAATCCAATCAAGCCCGTGTTTATGACTCAAATTCCACTGGGTGAACTCGCACTGCCCTCTGGCAAACTTCGCAACAAGAAAAGCATCAACTTGGTGTATGTTCGTCCGGGTGCTCGGAGTCAAACTGCATAGTGAGGAGATTTGTGAATGCTTCGCCAACCCTTAGTAATGATCATAGCGATAGTCTTAACAATGATCGGAAATATCAATCCTGCGATTGCTCAACCCTCTGGACATACCTCGCATCATCTGTCAAAACCGTTCGGTCGGGAGTTTGTGATATTCGCCAAAGAAATGGATGCCAGCATGAAAAAAATGATGAGCGATATGCATCACCCTAGAATGATAGGCAATGTCGATACGCATTTTCTAACCATGATGATTCCCCATCATGAAAATGCTGTCGAAATGGCGCGGTTAGTCTTGCTCTATGGTAAAGATCCTTTGGTTCGGAATCTAGCTGAGGAAATCATTGCCTCACAGCAGGTAGAAATTTTGGCAATGCACGAGCGATTACTTGTGCTTCAACAAGGCGAAGACCCCGACCCTGATAATTTTCCTGCACTCACAGGCGTTCGCGGCACAACAATGTTTCGCTCTCAGAATGAGTGATGAAAATTCCCATCAATCATTCACTCGCTATGCCTCTATAGGTCGAATAGTCATCAGTAACATTCATTGCGATTAAGGTAGAATTTTAGCGATGAGAAGGGGAAAGGCAACCATGAAGCGCCTAATCAAGCCCGCTGGTTTGAATAAACCATTCCGCGATTGGTGGGGCACCTTTGTCGGCGTGCGATCTCGCATTCTCGTTTGGTATTTTCTCCTCACGACAGGTATTACCTTTGTCTCTGTTTATGCCACCTACCAAATCTTTTGTGATTCAACTCAACGAGAACTTGGTGGACAACTTCAGCGAGATGTTGTAGCCTTTCAGCAAATTGTCGAGCAACAACAACAGTCTGGAACACAGACGCTCAACACTGAGGCACTTAGAGACACTCTAAACACATTTCTCGCCCAACAAGTGCCGAATTCAAATCGACATCTATTGGTGGTTTTTAATGGACAGATTCTCTATCCACCGCAACTGGAGCGGGCATACTTTGTTCAGCAGAATCAAGCAGCCATTCAACGCTGGATTAATTTAGCAACTAGTTCAGCTTATCAGTTGGATGGTTATTCTATTCGCGTGATGCAACCGCTGGAACTGAATGGGCCACGGCAAGGCATGATTATCGCAATTCATGATGTCACGATGCGCTATCAGATGGCAGAACTCACCTTGAGGATTGTCATCAAAGTAACGCTAAGTGGGTTGATTCTGTTTATGACGATCGCCTGGTTCACCGCTGGACGCTTACTCGCCCCTCTGCGCCAGTTAAAAGAAACCGCCCAAATGATTACTGAAACCGATCTATCAGAACGGATGCCGATCCGGGGTAACGATGAGATTGCAGAGCTGACTGACACCTTTAACCAAATGCTCGATCGTCTCCAGGCAGCCTTCACCAGCCAGCAAGATTTCATCAAAGATGTCAGCCACGAACTCCGCACCCCCATCACCATCATTCAGGGACACCTGGAATTCTTGGAGGATGACCCGAACGAACGAGCAGCAACCGTTGCTTTGGTGCGCGATGAACTGAAGCGAATGAATCGCTTTGTGAATGATCTGCTGCTGTTGATGCGAACCGAACGTCCCAATTTTCTGCGGTTCAGTGTGGTTGACCTGGAACCGTTCACGCAGGAACTGTTTACCAAGGCGAAAGGGCTGGCACAGCGGGATTGGCAATTGGAGGCAGTTGGCAGCGGTGAGATGATGTGCGATCGCCAGCGCCTGACTCAAGTGATCATGAATCTGGCTCAAAACGCAACACAATATACTCAAACTGGAGACGCGATCGCCCTTGGATCTGCTATCAGTAACGATATCGTTCGCTTTTGGGTGCGGGATATGGGCGAAGGGATTGCCCTAGAAGATCAGGAACGCATCTTCAATCGCTTTGCCAGAGGCACAAACAACGAACGGCGTTCTGAGGGTTCCGGACTGGGCCTATCGATTGTGCAAGCCCTGGTCAAAGCACATCATGGACATCTGGAACTGTTCAGCCGTCTGGGAGAAGGTGCAACTTTTACTATCTTTTTGCCCCGACAGCGGACAGAGGCGCTTGACCCATCTCAGCCCTACCCGTTCCAGAAAGAACGATGAGTCTTTAGCAACAGCCGGAGAGAATGCCATGAATCGACTGTTACTTGCCGAAGACGAAGTCCGGATCGCTGCATTTTTAGAAAAAGGATTCCGCGCTAACGGCTTCACTACCACGATTGCCAAAAATGGTCATGAAGCGATCGCCCTGGCCCGCAGCGATGATTTTGACCTGCTGATTCTCGATCTGGGGCTTCCCGGCAAGGATGGCTGGCAGGTGCTGGAGGAAGTGCGCGGACGGGGAGAACGGTTGCGAGTGATCATCCTCACGGCGCAGGATGAAGTGGAGGATACGGTGATGGCGCTGGAAAACGGAGCCAATGATTATGTCACCAAACCCTTTGAATTTAGTGAACTGCTGGCACGGGTGCGCGTCCAGTTGCGAGATAGCGTCATTCCCAAAAGTAAGAGCGGTAAGGAAACCACGCTTCAAGTGGGTAAAGTTACCCTGGATTTGTTAACCCGGCAGGTCTGGACGGACAGTGAACCGATCGAAATGTCTGTTAAAGAATTCGCCTTGACAGAAATTTTCTTGCGCCATCCGACGCAGGTGATGAGCCGTGAGCAATTGCTGAACCGAGTTTGGGGTTACGACTACGACCCTGGTTCCAATGTCGTCGATGCTTGTGTCAAACAGTTACGAAAAAAGCTCGGTAGTGAGTTGATTGAAACGGTCAGAGGAATTGGTTATCGATTGCGAGTTTAACTGTTCAGAAGGGCGATCGACATATGTAGGGAGCGATCGGCTCTTGCCTCAACATTCTTATTTAGTGCGGTCGGTATAAGTGAGGCACGATCGGTCTCCTATCAAAAGCGAGGTGCGATCGTACTGAAGTCCAACAATGCTTCTCCCAGTGCTTCTAGCTGGTCTAAGGATAACGAGTCAAGGGGCGATCGAAGTATCTGTGGGAGTTCTCCGACTCGTCGAGTTAATTGGCGTAGGACAAGCGATCGTTCTCGCTGCACTCCAATTTCCTCCCCCTCAGCCTTCGCTTCCCGATATACCCGTGTTTCTTGTAAATTAATACCTAGCATTTGTTCTACCTCCTGACGACTCAAGTTTGTGAATTTGTAGACCATAATTGTTGCAATCATATCTATGATGGCACGACTTTGTTGGGGTGCTTCTCCGCTTGCCTGCGATCGATTCACCAACGCTCGTGCTTCCATCGCCACCTCGCCATCCTTCAGAATAGTCAGCACCATCAGTGCCACACCCAAGGGTAATTGCCGGATGTCTCCCAACTCATTCAAAAACACGCGATGGACTTTAGGACTCTCTAGCAAAGGTAGATATGGCTCAATGTTGCTCTGCTCTATGCTGCGAGATGGGTAGATGACGACCGCTTACCAATCCGAAAACCGATCGCGATTGCGGTAGAAATAGAGAAATGCTTCACCAAACAAGCGCTCGTAAAGCCGATCGTCCTTCTGGAACTGCACCTCTGCAAAAAATACCACCCCTAATTCTTCAGTATCAGGGGGGAGAAATACTCCATCAATAACAAAGGTAGGTTCTTTGACCGTTACAGAGTCAAAGCGATAGTTGGCGGCATTGTCAGGGGGAGTTGTGAGTAGCTCAAATAGTAGAGTTGGAGACTGCGCGAAAAGTCGGTAGAAGATGGAATCGCGGCGCATGGTCACTGCCTGAAGGATGAAAGCAATTGTACTACCAATAGACTCGGTATTGTTTAAAGGGGATTATCCCGCGATCGTCTTTGCCATTCATATGTTGGAAAGTAGAATCGCTACTTGTCTAGAGCGATCGTGCTTCACCCTTCCTGATGAGTTTGCAACCAATGTTCTAGGTCAGCAAAACTAGAGAAGTCCAGTAGTGGTTTTAGCTGGTCTAGGGATAATGAGTCGAGGGGCGATCGACACCTCATTCAACCAAATTTCCTTGATGCAGCACAACGTTGAGGCGTTCCAGGGTGCGCTGGTTCTCAGCGGCAGTGCCGATCGTGATTCGCAGTCCCCCGCCCGTATGCCGAATTAAGGTTCCCTGGATCTTCATTTCCTGGGTGATTTGGGCTAGGGCAGTGTCAGGCTTGAGCAATGGAGATTTGAGCCGTATATAGACAAAATTGGCGCTGCTATCCCACACCTGCAACTGGGGAAATTGCCTCAGGGCGGTGATGAGTTGCGATCGTTCTTGCAATAGGGCGGGAATGGAGTCTAGCAAGAGATGCCGATGGAGCAGGGCAGTGTGGGCAGCAGCTTGGGAAAACGTGGGCAAGTTGTAGGGCAAGCGGACTTTTTCCAGAGCAGTGATGAGGTCTGGGTGTCCAATGGCATAACCGACACGATGGGCAGCGAGGCGAAAGGCTTTGGAGAAGGTGCGGAGAATCACCCAGTTCGATCGCGCTAGCACCTCATGCACCACGGTCGTTTGGCTAAACTCAAAGTAGGCCTCATCCACCACAACGAGAATATGTTCTGGCAAGCTCCGCAGCCAATCTAATTCTGCTGTCGTCAAGGCGTTGCCTGTGGGCGAGTTGGGATGCACGATAAACACAGCCCGGATAGGCGGATTTTGGGTATCTTCGATCGCTTCCTGAGCCGCAGCTAAATTAGTTTCAAAGGTGGTGTCCGATCGCCCCACAGTGACTACAGGGATGCCCAGCGTTCGGGCCAGAATTCCGTACATCGAAAACGTCGGCTCAGCCACAAGAATGGCACCCGCTCCACCCAGGCATGTCGCGATCAAGAGGGCGCGAATGAGTTCATCAGAGCCGTTGCCGAGGGAAATATGGGAGGTTGTAAATGTTGCGCTGCTATCGTGGCTGGACTCCTGGATATACTCAACTACTGCCTGCTTCAGCACATCGTGACCCCCATCGGGGTAGCGGTTGGTGGCGATCGTGTGCTGGTAAGTCCAAGCCAATTTTGCTTTCAACTCATCGGGCAACTGAACAGGACTTTCATTGGTGTCCAATTGGTCGAACTCGATCGCTGGAGGAAGTGACTCTCCAGCACTGGCGGGGTGGGGAGTATACGCCTTGAGTTGGGCTAAGTCTGGACGAAGAAATGGCAGCATGATTTTCTGATGGTTCAGGTCAAGAAGGGGCGATCGAATCGGGTTACTCGTTACAGTCAGAGACGGCAGATAGGCTTAAACTTACTATCACTCGCGCTCATCCACCATCTGCTGCATTGGGATCATTAATCTGGCAGCCAATCTTCTGCTAGTACCAGCGCTAGAGAATAGGGACACGTCTCTGGAAACATCGAGATTTCTATGCTAGTTTGCTTGGCTGCTTGGCGGCGTGCCCGTTGATAACTCTTTTCAAGTTGCTCTGCGGAATAACTCTTCAGGCTGGGACTATCTTCGATCGCCAATTCAATCTGAGTTCGCGCATCAGTGATGGAATCAAGCCAGCTATCTGAGCGGCGTTGGGGTTGATACTGCCACTTAAGCAAATGCAGGAGAAGCCGAGCGAGTTGACTGGCAATCCCCCGCCGTTCACTTTTACCCAAGTCCTCAACCTCTTCAATCAGATGCGGCACATCAATTTCGTGCCAACGTTGCTCCCGCAATAATTGGGCTGTTTGGTTAATCCATGAACTAAAATCTGTTGAATACTTCACGCTCATGTTCAGTTTCACACTCTAACAGCACTCAGTATCTAGTTACAAAGCACCTCTATTAGCTTTTCAATAATAACGCTTGAAACCTCATCTGCTACTGAGGATAGCTAAAGCTCACACTAGACTCTAACCGGAACCAGGAGAGCTACAGACTTTCTCATTCCTTCGGTTTGGCAACCCGATCGCCCCCTTAAAAATGCTGAATTTCGTACCAAATCTTTTCCATCACATCATGAAGGCTGTGATCGCTGTCTAATTCGACCAGCTTTACCCACGAGCGATCGGCGGCATAATCACGGCTTGCCTGGATGGGAATCGTTGCGTCTGCCTGTCCATGCAGAATGAGGGTGGGTACAGGTCGCTGAAGGTCAGCGTCGCGATACTGGGCTGCGTCGGTGAGAAAGTCATAGTGGAGAGGAAGCATTTTGCCCTCGCCGTAGTGGTGAACCGAGAGGAATTGGTCTTGTTGCCAGCGATCGATTTGCGCCTGTCCCAATTTGGGCAACCAGTGGGCGAGAAACTGGAAGGCGGGAGCCAACAAAATTACCTGCTGCACTTGGGGATGCCGATCGCCCACCCAAGCTGCGGTCAATCCCCCCAGACTGGAACCAATCAAGACTACGGGGTCTGCACTGGGTAGCTCTGCGGCGACCTGCTGAATTTGGCGTGTCAGGGTCAGATGGGAAAAGTCACCCTGGTTCAAGTCGGGGATTTGAAGATCGATGCCAGTTTTGGTAAAACGATCGTGGAGGTCGATCGCCTTAGTAGAGCACGGACTGGATGCAAACCCATGCAAGTAGAAATAGCGTTCCATTAGCCTCACGCTCCTACTCGCTAAACTATCCTCATTCGTCAAGGGTTGACGAATCACTTGCTGAAGACCTGTACTTCACAACCCTCCGTGAAATCAGCCCTCTTGCTCTAGCCAAGTTGTTAGATCTGCGATCGACGAGAAATTCAGCAATGCCAAGGCTAAGGCTTCGAGTTGCTTGAGATTGAGGGCAGAAACTCGATCGCGCTCTGCTGACGACAAATGTCCAAGGCGCTGCTCTAGCAATAAAAGCACCAGCGATCGTTCACCTTCCTGACGACCTTCTTGGCGACCTTCCTGGCGACCTTCCTGGCGACCTTCTTGCAGAATTTCTTGATAAATCACTGACTCCCGCATCATTACTTCTTGGCGACCTTCTTGGCGACCTTCCTCCAGAATTTCCTGATAAATTACGGACTCCCGCATCATGCCCTCCC
>Ga0209181_10000913_pt1 | contig 53039 bp, 57 predicted proteins | sample MAT05_FD_187208 | JGI IMG/M metagenome (GOLD analysis project Ga0209181, IMG submission 187208) | Freshwater microbial communities from Lake Fryxell liftoff mats and glacier meltwater in Antarctica - MAT-05 (SPAdes) (version 2) | ecosystem: Environmental > Aquatic > Freshwater > Ice > Liftoff... | reverse complement strand
CAAGAATCAAAACTGATGCTGCAAGGCGCGTCTAACGATGCAGAAGTGCTGCTGTTTGATATGGCGGCATAGCAGAAAGCTACAGACTTTGTCTCCGCTAACCCGACAAAGAGCATGGCAGGAAGGGAAATGACCCGTTCTGTAAGTCCATGCTGCCATCAACCCGGATCGCTCACACTCAATTAGGAGAAACGTTCATGACGATTCACAGTTTGTTGACTCCCGAAAATTCCACGATGATCTTGATTGATCATCAGCCGCAAATGACCTTCGGCGTTGCCTCGATCGATCGATCGCCAACTGTTGGTGAATAACACGATCGGTTTGGCAAAGGCAGCCAAGATCTTCAATGTGCCCACCATCCTGACCACAGTTGAAACCAAGAGCTTCAGCGGCTATATGTGGCCACAACTATTAGAAATCTTTCCCGACCAAACGCCGATCGAACGCACCAGCATGAACGCCTGGGAAGATACTAAATTCGTGGCAGAAGTGGAGCGCATTGGGCGCAAAAAGCTGGTGATGGCAGCCCTGTGGACAGAAGTCTGTCTGGCGTTTCCAGCCATTCAAGCGATCGAGGCAGGCTATGAAGTGTATGCGGTTGTGGATGCTTCTGGTGGCACAAGTCAGGTGGCTCATGACACTGCCATTCAGCGGATTGTGCAGGCGGGAGCCGTTCCCGTTACCTGGCAACAAGTGCTGCTGGAATATCAGCGCGATTGGGCACGCAAGGAAACCTACGATGCGGTGATCAATCTGGTGAAAGAACACTCTGGAGCCTATGGCGTGGGCGTTGAGTATGCCTCCACGATGGTGCATGGTGCGCCTCCCAGCAAAGAGAAAGCAACTGCCTTGACTCATTCATAGGTTGTTGGTGTTATCTCCCCTGACTGGGCGACCGTTACTTGCAACTTAACCGTTACTTGCAACTTAGCGGAGATCAACATTCTCAAGAAGAGCTAGGTTTCAGTTTGTGATTGAGAAGCTTGTTTCTTCCAATCGTCAGTCAACAAACCTGAGAAGCCCCAGTCTTCTTCTGAAACTTCTTGAATAACAATATGTGTATGCTCTGGCTTCTTGCCAAGTATACGCGTAAGCGAAGCTGTCACCTCTTTAACTAGTTGAGCCTTCTGATCTCTCGTTGCACCTTTTGTAATTTGGATGTTTACGTATAGCATCGTGTTTTTCCGTGAATGTTCGATCGCAAGGCATCGATCCCAATCAACTACCCAATTAAGGCGTAACGGATGCGCGATCTGCTTTCCCCTTCTGCTTACGCCGAAACCACCACATGACAAAGCCAGTAATGAACAAGATCAGCGGAGACAAGCCAACAAAGACATAGAGAATGCGCGTTGGCAAACCGCCAAAAGTACCATAGTGCCGATTTTTTTCATCCCATCGCCGACTTAGAGCCTGCCTGGAGAGCGTCCAATAAATGGCAGAAATCCAGGATGTTAAAATAATGAAAAGTGTTGGGGCAAGAAGCACAATGGTACAAGCACTAAATAAAATATTGACCCTAGAAGAGTTTCTCGCGTTACCAGAAACTGAACCCGCTAGCGAGTACATCGATGGTAAAATCATTCAAAAACCCATGCCCCAAGGAAAGCGTAGCCTTATCCAATTGGAATTACCGAGTGCTATCAATGCAATTACCAAATCCCAGAAAATAGCTTTGGCACTACCAGAATTACGGTGTACTTTTGCCGGACGTTCTATCGTTCCCGATGTCGCTGTCTTCACTTGGACAAGACTCCCCATTGATGAAAATGGGGATATCGCGAATAAATTTGCCGCAGCACCCGACTGGATGATTGAAATTATTTCCCCAGAACAAAGCCATACAAAGGTTACTAAGAAAATTATCCACGCTCTTAACCATGGGACTCAAATGAGCTGGTTAATTGATCCGGATGAGCGATTCATTGCTGCTTATCCTGCGGGACAACAACCCTTAGCGTTTGAAGAAACTGAATCTGTTTTACCAGTGCCAGAGTTTTGTCGAGAGTTGCAGTTGACATTCGGTGATATTTTTGATTGGTTGAAAGTGAATTTGTAACGAAGTGATTTGTGCGATCGCAGAAATTCGGTTCTGCTTGCCAAGCGCCATCTCGATCTGAAGCTCCAGGGCTATCTTTTACTGATTGGCTCAAACATTTTCTTTTCATCCTGTAGATCGGTTTTCTGTTTTCGGCGATGCCGCCACATGGTGAAGCCAGTGATGAACAAGATCAGTGGCGCGATCGCCCAGAGTCATGGAATAAACCGAGGAAAGCGCGATTGGTAGAGGGGAACGGTTTACCATCAGATTTTTGGGTGTACAGGAGTTTGAAGGGTGAACAACGTGTCAGATGAGGAAATTTATCAAGCGATTGGGGCGATCGTCAGCAGCTACGGACTATTAAAATGTGAAGAGTGCGCCAGAGCCGTTTTGAACTGGTTGAAAAGCAACCAGATCGAGGGAACAGTATTGCGGCTAAAAACAAAATATAGAGAGCGTTTCATCCTTAGTTTACGATTAGAAAATTTGGGAATAGATGAATCGATTACGAGAAATGGTGTTCATTATGGTGTGGAGGTTCGAGGCAGGGTATTCGATAATTTGTCAAGTGAGGGGCTAACACGGAACGAATGGATTCAGGATTTTCGCAGTTGTAACGATGAGTTTCTAGTTGAAGAGTTAGAAGATTTTTAGGAGGATTTATGGCGGGAATGTTTGATCTCTTGGAAAAAATTCGGGTCAGACCTGGTATGTATATTGGGCGGGCATCGGCGCATGATCTGTTTATCTTTTTAGAAGGCTATTCAACCGCTAGGCATGAGCTAGGAATTGAGTTAAATCAGGCGGAAATTGAGTTTTATGATGAGTTTCAGCCGTGGCTACAGAAGCGGATGAAGATTTCAACGAGCAATTCTTGGGCAGCGATGATTCAATTGCAGTGTGCGAATGAGCAAGAGGCATTTAAGTGGTTCTTCGAGTTATTGGATGAGTTTTTGCAATGGCATCAGAGCAAAACGGCAGCGGTGCCAGCCACAGAAGCATAGAAAGTAAATGTTTAGAACTTTACCTTCTATGGCATTGTGGAAGGCGTTGTAGGTTTGGGTTTGCGAAATCGCCACATAACAACCCCGGTAATAAACAAAATCAGCGGTGCAAGACCCACAAAGACGTAGAGAATGCGCGTTGGCAAACCGCCAAAAGTACCATAGTGGAGGGGCGTGAAGGAGTTAAGAACACGATCGCCCAATCCCGCAACTCTACTATCTGTGACAGCTAGAACTTTGCCACTGTACTGATCGAGTTTGACAGAACTATTGAAGTCTTCGGTGTCTCCAGGCAGTTTTTTGTAAATCTCAACCGCGTCATCAGGTTTACTGGGCAGATTGATAAACGTATTTGCTGCACCGGGAAGCGCAGTGTTCGATCGCGCAATAATCTCATCTAATCCCAAAGGTGGGTTGCCTGGGATCACAGTAGATTGAACTTCCGGCGGTTTAGGTGTGAACGTTGCAGCATAGATCAGCGGTGATGTTTGGTCGTAGAAGTTCCAACAAAATCCGGTGAATGCGATCGCGCCGAGAAACACAGCCGTCACAATTCCTGCAACCTTGTGAATATCGTAGTTGACGCGCTTTGGATGAGCATTCCACTTAATCTTAAAGCCCAGAAAGAACTTGCGCCAACCTGACCAAAGCATGATTCCGGTGATGCTCAAAACGCAGAGGAACAAAGCAGCAATGCCGACAATTTTCGTGCCGATATCGCCAGCGAGTAGCTGATAGTGCAGAGCTAACAAGCGACTGAACAAGGCAGTTTCTCGTTGTTGATCGCCCATCACCACACCAGTATAGGGATTCACAAACACTTCCCACTGAGTGTCATCTGAGCGATCTAGTCGAATCGTATAAAACTCCTGATTAGAAGGCATATTTACCTGTCCTACTTTCCAATCTGGATGATGGGCATAGGCAGTTTTCACAGTATTTACCAGTGTTCCTGGTGAGAGACGCTGTTCTTGAGGAATGGTATGTCCAAAATGCTGTTGAATTCCCCAATTATCCATCTCATGCTCAAACACCAACAAGCTACCTGTTAATCCAACAATCACGAGAATCAACCCAACAACTAGCCCAATGTAGCGATGTAACTGAAATAACACATCCCGTAGCTTTTTAGATCTCATGGTAATGCGCTCCTAATGATTGGAAAAAGTAGAACTTAATTGGGCTTCAGCTTGAGTGGGTTATGCGATAGGAGAATGGAATTAAAACTGAAATGAAACCGTACCCTGCACGGTAAATGGCGCACCAGGATATATGATTTCTCTGCCTTGAGCAGTTTCGTAATACTCAACCCCGAAGAGATTTTTGATATTGAGCGCAAACCGCCATTGGTCACGCTTGTAGAAGACGGTGGCATCTGTTCTGAAATAGCTTGGCAATTCAAATGTGTTCAATGAATCCCCTGGTCTATCCCCAGCAAAAAAGAATCCAAGTCCTCCGCCAAACCCTTTCAAATCGCCCTTCTGAATTTGGTAAGTTGTCCAAAAACTGGCAGTATGTTGCGCTGAGTTATCCAATCGATTGCCAATGGAAACTTCATTATCTTCCGTGACGCGAGCGTCTATGTAGGCATAGGTTGCAATGACGTTCCACCCTGGTAAAATCTCGCCGATCACATCTAACTCAACACCCCGGCTTTGCTGCTCACCAACTTGAATCGAAAATCTAGAATTATTGGGGTCAGAGGTCAAGACGTTGCTTTTTGTGATCTCAAAGGCTGCTAATGTTGCCGCTAGCTTGCCATCCAGAAACTCCCCTTTAATGCCCACTTCAAATTGTTTACCTCTCTCCGGTTTAAAGGGTGAATTGGTAGCAGAAATACCGATTACAGGGCGGAAGGAAGTGCTATAGCTGGCGTAGAGCGAGATGGCTTGACTCGGTTGGTAAACAATGCCAACCCGTGGACTAAAAGCATCATTAAATTGTTCACTAACAGGGTCAGATAGACTCCTTTGAGTAGAAAAGTCAAATCGTCCCCCAACCAAGAGTTTCAGATTGTCTAACAAAGCAACTTGATCTTGCAGATAAATTCCCCACGTATCTGTGCGATCTGAGAAGCTAGCGGGATCTGAAAGAATGCTAGGACGGGGAATGTCAAATGCTGGATTGAAAATGTCATTGGGGGATAAGCTGGCAAATTCAAATTCATAGAAAGAGGTGTTTCGATTGAAATCGAATCCTAGAATTAGCTGATGAGCGATCGAGCCAGTATTAAATTTTCCAATCAGGTCAGTTTGCACACCATAATTTTGAACAATGAATCGATCGTCATAAAAGTCTCTACGAGTGAATTGGTTGTCTATCAAGTCTCCAGCCGTGTTAACACTAAGTCCTCCTGCATCAAATGATGAAATAAGAAAGCTATTTCGGATGCGCCAGTCATCGCTAAATCGATGTTCAAACCTGTAACCACCTCTGTAAACTGTCTGGCTATAATTATCTAAAGAAGGATAGTTAAGATAGCGATTAATAGGAAGGGCAAAGGAGTTATCATCCAATACCACAAGCCCCCGGTCAAACGGAGATTTCTCTCGTAGATACTCAAAATCAATATCGAGGGTTGTGTTACGACCAATTTTCCAGGTCAGTGCTGGGGCAACGAAGAAGCGTTCTGTATCAACGAAATCGCGAAAACTTCCAGAGTTCTGATAAGCAAAATTTAGCCGATAAAGAACCGTTTTTTCAGCATTCAGAGGACCGGAAATGTCGAAAGTAGGGCGGTAGAAACTATAGTTCCCCGCAGTAAACTCGACCGAGTAGTAAGGGTCACTCAGGGGCTGTTTGGTAATGAGATTGATGATGCCACCGGGTTCAACCTGACCAAATAGAATAGAAGCAGGTCCCTTCAACACCTCGACTCGCTCAATATTGGCAATCTCTGGAAAGGCATAGAAGTTGTTGTCACGCAGTCCATTTCTAAAGTTCCCTTCTTGAGTAAAGCCCCGAATGACAAATCCCCCTGCGGCTCCACCGCCATAGTTTCCCCGTTTGGTGACACCGCTGACATTTTGCAAGGCATCTTGCAAGCGCTCTGCTTTCTGGTCTTCAAGCACTTGTCGAGGAATGACTTGAATGGATGCTGGAACATCACGCAGGGGAGTGTCGGTACGAGTTGCTGTGGAAGCATTGGGCACCCTATAACCAGCGCGATCGCCCGTCACCACAATTTCCTCATCTGCCTCATCATCCTGATTCAGGCTGTAGGCAAGTTCTCCCACTTTCAGCACCACTTCTGTAGTCGGCGGCGCTTTGGCTCCTGTCACGCTGACTCGAATGTTGGTCGCATCCAGTTGTGTCACTGCGATGTTAGTTACATCCTTAGCGGGATTGGTCGCCTCAAACGATCGCCCACTTGGCAACATCAACACGGCATTCGGAATATCCGCAATCAGCGTATTGCCTTCCATCCTGAATTTGCTGGCATCCACGGCTAACGGTTTGCCATCCTGCGTTTCCAGGATAATTTCTAACCCAGTTTTTATTTGATTCAGCTTGACTCCAACCACCTGAATTGGAGAGTCGCTTTTCATTTCTTCAACCTGCGCCAACCATTCTTTCACCGTCTTAGCAGAATGGTTCTCTTTGAGAAATGTGCCGCGATTTTTTACTGGAATAGTTTCTGCTGCAACAGGCAAAGAAACACTGACTGAAAACAGGCTAGCAATTAGACTTAGCCTACTCAATTAAAAGTAATTCACAAATAATCCTCACACTCAAACAAAAAATGATGCCAAAAAATCTCTAGCATCCCAGCAAAAACTGCTCAGGATGATTCAATCGGAACAAATTAGACTTATTACGTATTAAGAGTCTTTCTCATTAGAGATCTTAAAAAGTAATATGTTTGGTAGCTAAAGTCAATCTTTATCTTGATAAGAATGAACTCTAGGGGCAGGCTAAAACCCGTTTTAGTAGCCTTCGGTGGGTAATTTCATTTAATTTATCTTCAGCGATAGTTTCAGATTTACTGAAAATCCCTTTAAGAAACTAGCTTTAACTTTAAATAAAAGTGTCAATATGTTTAAATCGATTGGAACAGGAATGACGATCGCCGTCAGAGTAGCTTAGCCAGTTTCAAAACTAAAATACTTGCCTTTTATTCTCATTAAGTCTTATAGTGCTGTTGGAAATAGAATGACTACAGGTTTCCTTTTTCTTTTCGCAACGGTTCTCAACACACTGCCATGTCAAAACTCATCGACATTTTGATCTCAGGTGGATTCGTCATGATTCCCCTGGTTTTCTTCTCTATAACGGTTGTAGCGCTGGCGATCGAGCGATCGCTCTTTTGGTGGAAGGTGAAAAAAGAGCAAAAACGAGTCACCCGCAGAGCGTTGCAACTGTATCAGGAAGATCCGACATTGGCAGAAGAATTGCTTAAAAAGCATATCGACTTAGCGATCGCGCGTGTATTTTTAGAAGCGCTCTCGATTCCGAATGCCACGCCGACTGAATTTCAGTTAGCGCTAGATGCTGGAACCCAAGCAGAAATACCCAGCCTGAAGCGCTTTAACAATGTGTTTGAGACGATTGTCGGTTTGGCTCCGCTGCTAGGATTATTGGGCACAGTAACTGGCTTGATTCAGTCTTTCGGGTCGCTCACTTTGGGTGAGGTCGGTGGTTCTAAAACCTTAGGGGTGACCGCTGGAATTAGTGAAGCGTTGGTATCCACGGCTGCTGGCTTAGTCGTGGCAGTGATGGCGCTAATTGCCGCCAATATTTTCAGATCGTTTTATGCTCAGCAGGTTGCCTACATTGATGAGTCTTGCACTCAGTTAGAGCTATTGCATCTGCGATCGCAGCGGGAGGTCGCTCATGTCTAAGCGTCGTCGCTTTGATCCTGATTTGCTCGATCAGCCGCTTGAAATTAAAAATGTCTTGCCATTGCTGGATGTGATGTTTGCCCTACTCACATTTTTTATCATGTCTACGTTGTTTCTGACTCGCACTGAGGGCTTACCAGTCAACTTGCCCCAAGCAAAATCGGCGACGGAGCAGAAAACTGCTTCCCGCGCTACGATTACGGTGAACGAAAAAACTGAAGTGTTTTTGAATAAACAAAAAATTGGCATTGAGGATGTAGGCGATCGCGTTCAGAAATTAGTAGAACCCAATCAAAACTTGGTTGTAGTACTCAATGCTGATCAAACAGTAGAACATGGTGAAGTGGTTCTAATTATGGATCAATTGCGTCAAATTCCTGGCGTAAAAATGGCGATTTCAACGAAACGGATTTAACGTTAAATCTGTTTTTCCTACCAGAATTGAATCTAGTAAAAAATTGATTTCCACCACCGCTTCAACTTTTCTGTTGCTGCCTAAAAACTCTCTCACCCGCTATTGACCAACTTGATTATGGGTATCTTAGAACTCACTACTGCACAGCGCGAAAAAGAACGAAAATTTTTGTTCAAGTTTGTGTTGCTTAGCTTATTGGGGTCGGTAATACTGCACGCGATCGCCATGGCAGTTCCCACCCCTGGCGTGTGGCGACAGGCAGAAGCCGAAGACGATGAAATGGAAGTCGTGATTGAGAATGCTGAGGAGCCACCCAAGGCGGAAGAACCTCAAGAAATAGTCAAGGAGCCAGAGCCGGAGATTGCCCCAGAACCCCAAGAGGTTGCCTTTGCCCCCGATCTTGCGCCGCCGCCCCTTGCCCCCGACACTCAGGCTCCCTTGGCACCGGGTGAAGATGCCCCTAGCAATCAACCGCCTTCACCCAATAGCGACCCAACCTCTCCTCTGACCAGCACCACCGGAGATACTGCGGTTGCCAGCGGCGGTGGTCCCGCTACCAGTCCCGATGGCACCGGTAGCGGTTTTGGAAATGCTAAGGTGCCATCGGGTTTTAACCCAGATGGGAAACCCGATGGCGATGTTAAAGGAGTTCCCGGCGGTACATCAGGGGGCACTCCCGGCGGCACTGGCACGCAAACTACCTCAACGCGTCCAACCCCTACCCCGATCGCGCCAGTAGGTAAGCCAAAGTTGACTTGTTTAGAATGCCCCAAACCAAAATACAGAGGTGCGGAAGGCGATCCAAAAGTGACCTACGACATTGCACCCGATGGCAGGGTAATTAATGTGCGGTTACGAAAATCGAGCGGCAACGCAGACACCGATCGCGAAACCCTGGAAACCATGGGCAAATGGCGGTTTGATCCCAAAACCGTGCCCGAAGGTGGGCGCAGCAATGTGCGAGTGAAAGTCACTTTTGAAGAAGAAGGGTCATCATTTCAGCGCCAAAATGAGCAGCGACGACGAGAATCAGATCGGCAACGAGTGGCGGAAGAAGATCGGCAGCGGCGCGAAGCGGAACGAAAAGCTCCAGCACCCGCAGCAGCGATCGACCCTCCCGCTAGACCTGCTCCTGTTTCTGCTCCGGCTCCCGCACCAGAACCCGCTTATGTGCCACCACCAGAACCCGCCTATGTGCCACCAGAACCCGCTTATGTGCCACCACCAGAACCCGCTTATGTACCGCCGCCAGAGCCAGTGTATGAAGCACCCGTAGCACCCGTCGAATCAGCACCGCCTGCGGCACTTTAGTTTGTTTCTCAAATAAAGTGATTTATCAATCAGAGCCGATTAAGTGGATTATCCAAATAGCAACACTTAGGTATGAATTTAAGAGCTATGTCGTGCTTGCTTCAATGTCCAAATTAATCGGCAATGGTTAATTCAGATGTTTTTCTTGCCATATTAATGGAGTAATTTATGCAATTCAATGTCGTTAAAATGTGGGTCGGTGTGGGTGCGTTTGCGTTTGCAGAGGCAACTTCAATGGCGATCGCGACTCCTCCACTAGCTGCGACTGAAGCCATGGTAAAAGTCGAAAGCAGTGCCTTCACAGCGGTGTCAGCCGAGGCTGCAACCCCTACTTTGGCTCAGGGCGGCGAAGGTGGTGAGGGCGGTGAAGGTGGTGCTGCTAAGCCAGCATTCCAAGATAAATTAAGTGGTGCTCAGTTAGTGAATGCGCTGCGTCAGGGCGGTTACGTAATCTATTTCCGCCATGCCCAGACCGAAAAAGATTATGCTGATCAAGTCAGTGCTGTGATGGGCAAATGCGATACACAGCGAATGCTCAGCGAAGCAGGTTGGAAACAGTCAAAAATGATTGAGCAAGGTTTTCAAGCGTTAAAAATCCCGGTGGGTACAGTCTACTCCAGTGAATATTGTCGGGCGTGGCAAACAGCAGATTTAGCGTTTGGACGCTACCAAAAAACAGCCGCGCTTAATTTTCCTAAATCGGCGGAGTATAACGATGCCCAGAAAGCCCAAATGCGAGCGGCTCTCACGCCCATGCTGATCGCTCCCCCTGCCGCTGGCATGAATACCGTGATTGTGGGACACGATGATCTGTTTGATGCGGTCGTGGGAATCTATCCAGAACCACAAGGGATTGCCTATATTGTCAAAGCTCAACCTGGCGGCAAGCTAGATGTTGTTGCCAATGTAGAAGCGGGTGAGTGGCTGCAACTGCCGCGCTAGTAACAACCATATCTGGGTGCTGTTGAATGGTAATGTGCATTGCCCACGTTTTGACCCGTGATCAAGTCAACGCGATCGTATCTAAACTTGCCCCTAGTGATTTTGTAGATGGACAGAGCACCGCAGGGTGGCACGCTAAACAGGTCAAGCGTAATATGCAGCTTAAAAGTGATGCCGTGGGCAGTGTCGCTATTCGCACCCAGATTCAACACGCAATCCAGAGCAACGCTGTGTTTCAGATTGCCGCCTTGCCCAAAGCAATCAGCCCTTTGCTGTTGAGTCGCTATGAAGTCGGCATGGAATATGGTAGCCATGTAGACAACGCTTTTATGGGAGACGATTTCCGAATGCGATCTGATCTCTCACTGACGGTATTTCTGAGTGACCCAAATACTTACACTGGGGGCGAGTTGATTATAGAAAGTATTCAAGGAGAGCAGGGGTTTAAGTTAGAAGCAGGGGCAATGGTACTCTATCCTTCAACAACGCTGCATCGCGTTGCACCCATCACTCAAGGAGTCAGAATTGCCGCCGTTGGCTGGGTGCAAAGTCTAGTGAGAGATGCTCACGATCGCGAAATTTTGTTTGATTTAGATACAGCACGTCAGTCATTGTTTGCTCAGCAGGGTAAAACTTCAGAGTTCGATTTGATTTCCAAAAGCTATACCAACTTGTTGCGGCGGTGGGGAAATATTTAATGGGTCAATCATTCGTCAAACTGCTTCTGCGCCCGCTGCCAATCACTTTCTGCCTATTGATTGGGCTGCTGTTCACCGTCATCCTATCTCTCTGTCAGGGCACCATTCCTATGAGCCTGACTCAACTGGGGCAAGCTTTTTTGCGTCAGGGCGATCCGCTTTACCAAACGGTGATTTGGGAGCTACGCTTGCCCCGCATTTTGGCGGCGTTGGTGGTCGGTGCAGCTTTGGGAATGTCGGGAGCCTTGTTGCAGGGAATGCTGCGAAATGGATTGGCAGATCCGTTTGTGTTAGGCATTTCCTCTGGGGCGGGTTTGGTGGCAACGTTGATGTTTGCCGTTGGTGGTTTGCAAAGTTGGATTCCTGTCGCGGCATGGGTTGGGGCAATGTTGACGGCGGCGATCGTCTACCTACTGGGATTCACCCGTACAGGACTCGCGATTGAACGGCTGTTGCTCGCCGGGATTGCGGTAAGTTCGCTGTTAGGAGCCTTTCAAGCAGTCTTGTTGTTGATGACCGAAGAAGGACGGGTGCAATCGGTGTTGAATTGGCTGGTGGGCAGTCTGAACGGGCGCGGTTGGAGTGAAGTGTGGATGGTTGCCCCTTATGTCGCGATCGCGTTACTCGGTGGCTGTTTACTGGCTCGGACTCTCAACGTGATGAACTTAGGCGATGAAATGGCGACGGGGTTAGGCATTTCCTTGGGGCGATCGCGTCTGTTGATTGGGGCGATCGCCAGCCTGTTAGCCGCCAGTGCTGTCAGCATTTCTGGATTGATCGGCTTTGTTGGCTTGGTCGTTCCCCATGGCATTCGGTTGTTAATTGGGAATGATTACCGCTGGGTATTGCCGCTGTCTGCGTTGGGCGGTGCCTGGGTGCTCACCTTTTCAGATTGGCTGGCACGGATTGGCGCGATCGAACTACCCGTTGGAGCCGTCACCGCCATTCTTGGATCTCCCCTATTCATTCTGTTAATTTACCGCCGCCGTCAATAATACGCGAAGTACGAAGTCATTCTCTATAAACTCAAAACTTTTCCAAGAGTACTAACTCGAAACTCAAATGCCCCACTCATTAGACACTGTTGACATCAAAGTGATATGACATCAATAACCGCAGCCTCACTACTAGAAATTCAAGGGGTCGTTGGAGGCTATCAAGCCCAACCTGTTGTCAAGGATATTCACTTCTCGCTTCAGCACGGTGAATGGCTCAGTTTGGTGGGGGCGAATGGCTCAGGAAAATCGACCTTGCTGAAGTTGATCAGCCGAGTGTTGCTACCGCAGAGAGGAGTGATGTTGCTGGATGGCAGGGCGATCCATACCCAATCTGCCCAAGCGATCGCCCAACAAATGGCGCTGTTACCGCAGCAGCAAACCATTCCGGCGGGACTAACCGTACAGCAATTGGTCAGTCTGGGGCGATCGCCCCATCAACCTTGGTGGCAGTGGGATTTGACTGAAGCGGATTGGCAGCATGTCACCACCGCGATCGCAGAAGTACAGCTTGAAGAGTTTCGCGATCGCCCGGTTGATCAACTCTCTGGCGGCGAACGGCAGCGGGCATTTTTAGCTTTGGCATTGGCACAAAATCCTAGAGTGCTGTTATTAGATGAACCGACGACCTATTTAGATGTGCGATATCAACTAGAGCTATTAGAACTATTAAAACGGTTGAATCATACACAGAAGTTATCCATCATCACGGTGCTGCACGATGTCAACTTGGCAATTCGTTACAGCGATCGCATTGCCATGCTGCATCAGGGTTGCCTTTGGGCGATCGGCACTCCGCATGAGGTCATCACCCCGATCAATTTACGACAAGTCTTTGAGATTGAAGCCACCCTGCTACAAACCCCCGTGGGTCTACAGATTTGCCCATTTCTCTAAAAAGATTTCTCAGCAAAAAACCACGATATTCACAGTTCGGTTCAACAAGGCTAAAGAAACTATCCCTTGCCGATTGAGTTGAGGCATGAAACTCCAACAAGTCCAAATTTCTATGTTCAACAACTTGACATTTATTCTCATTAAGTGAGAATCTATTGTAATAGATATTTCATGCTTGATCTGCTGTGGAAAGTTTTAGAGCTTTCAGAGGCAACCTTTCTGTGGAAGGGTAGTTTGAGATAAATCCAGGATGTTTTTAGGGCTGTGCTATCTGGCAGCCCCCAGTCTTTTCATGTTTTGGTGTGGGGATTATTGTGAAATATTTGCATTTAAGAAATACCTTTCTACTAGCCACTATCATTTGTGGTGTAGGGATTCAACCAGGGCGATCGCAAGAACAGGCTCCAGTGCCACCAGCAGAAATCTCTAGTGATGACCATTTCTCACACCAGCTTGAGGAGGCATTCCCACAAAACCCTCAAATCCCCGATGCCTCCTTTCCCTCACCCCCTAAAGTTCAGCGCTTGAAGGAGTTTCAGCCTGCTCACACCCGCGCTCAGTGGCTTGTGCAAACTCCTGCACCCGCGACCAACCCGCCAGAACCGACTCAGGCAGCAGACAGCGACGATGAAGAAGAGATTACTGTAACTGGAACCCGCACACCACGCCCTGTGCGCCTTTCTCCGGCTGGCATTTCAGTAATTGACGAGCAGGAAATCGATCGCTTTTTAATGCAAGACCTACGCGATTTGTTCAAGTATGAGCCAAATGTTTCTGTTGGCAATAACCGCCGTTACGGACTGCAAGACATCACCATTCGCGGCATTGGTGGCAATCGCGTTCTGCTGCAAGTGGATGGGATTCGCTTGCCGGGTCAGTTCCAGTTTGGCACGCCGTCTATCGGACGCGATTATGTAGATCTGGATGCGTTGCAACGAGTAGAAGTGATTCGCGGTCCCGCTTCGGCGTTGTATGGCAGTGATGCTTTGGGCGGTGTGGTCACGTTCAAAACTCTTGATCCTGCCGAGGTGCTAGAGCGGTTTGGTCGCCAAGATGCGTTGACTACTTTTTCAACGCAGTATGATACCAGCGATCGCAGTTGGGTAAACACTGCCGCGATCGCCTTTCGGGTGGGTGCATTTGAAGCATTATTTGGCTATACGCGTCGGGATGGCAACGAAGCAAGAGTGCCCACCGACAATGAATTTGTAGACTCCCGCACCAACAGCCGCAACAACTATTTAATTAAGCTGAACTACAACCTCAGCACCACCAGCAAATTCACATTTGCCACCGAAATTTATCGGAATGAAGATGACTTTAGAGTGGCAGATATCATTGCCCGTGACTTGATTGGACCGATGGGGTTTCGGGGCAAAGATGAATCTTTAGAAAACAAAACTCGCCGCGATCGCGTCAGTCTGGGCTACACCTACAACGATCCTAAAAGCACAGGATTTTTAACGGCGGCGCGGGTGCAAGTTTACTTTCAAAATGCTCAGGTAGAAGAAGAACGCACTCAGGATTTTGTCAGAACCGGAGCAGGCAGCGATCGCCGCCGCTTGCGAACGCTTAACAATGAATTTAGCGATCGCGTGTTTGGTGGAGACATCCAATTGCAAAGCAGCTTCCGTTTCAGCGACAGCATCCTCAACAAGCTCACCTATGGCATTGATGTTTCCTCGACTTACAACGATCGCACCCGCGATGGCATAGAATCGCAGTTCAACGCCGCTGGCAGCCTCTTACGCACCACTAATCTGATTGGTGCCGACAACTTTCCAGTCAAAGACTTCCCCGACTCAACCACCACCCGTCTAGGCATCTACGCTCAAAATGAAATCGAATTTGCCGACACCTTCATTCTGATTCCCGGCATTCGCTTCGATTACTACAGCCTCAAAACGAACTCTGACGACATCTACGCCCGGAATGTGGGCGCTGTTGCGGCTGATCTGACCGCATCCGCCGTGTCACCTAACTTAGGAATCGTTTGGCGCATCACACCGGAAGTGTCTCTCACCGGACGCTATGCACGCGGTTTTCGGGCACCGCTCTACAGCGAAATCAATGCTGGATTTACCAACTTGACCAGTCCCACTTTCCGCTATAAAACCCTCTCCAATCCCGACCTAGAACCCGAAAGCAGCGACACCTTTGAACTGGGAGTACGCGGCGGGTTTCGCCAGATCAACTTCAGCGCTACAGGATTCTACAATAACTACAAAAATTTCATTGAAACCTTTGCGCCTGCCGGAACCAATTTCACCATTGTGCCCGGTCGTCCGGTGCAATTATTTCAATCTCAAAACGTGGGCAAAGCCAGAACCTACGGCTTTGAATTGAGCGGTGAATATCGCTTTAGCCCGGAAAATCACGGCTTCAGCATCCTCACGGCGATCGGCTACACGATTGGAGACGACCTAACCAAAGACCAGCCCTTGGAAAGCGTTGATCCGTTTAAGGCAGTGGTGGGGTTGCGCTATCGTGCGCCTGCGAATCAGTGGGGAGCCGAACTCGCCGCCACCTTTGTAGGCAAACCGCGCACCCGCGATCGCGCCTCTGGACTCTATCAACCTGAAGGCTACACTACCGTTGATTTAGTCAGCTACTACAACTTCACACCGCTGATTAGCCTCAACGTCGGGCTATTTAACCTGTTTAACACCCAATATTTTCAATATTCCGATGTGCGATCGCTGCTCGACACCCCCGAACCCCGCGACATCGGGCGCTATGCCCAACCCGGCTTGGGTTTTCGCGTCGGTTTAACTTGGCGGTTTTAACTTAAAAATAGGACTTAAAAAATGCTTGTGAATTTGAAACAGATGGTGGCGATCGCCCTAATGGTCACATCCTTAGTCGGCTGTGCAGCCCCATCCACCCAAACGCCCACCTCTACATCATCCATCACCAGCCAGACTGACCCTGTTGCCGCGAACCGAGTGGTTGCCCTCACCTCCCTTTCTGCCGATATCATTCAACGGCTAGATAAAACCAAACTGGTGGGAATGCCCGGTAGTCGCCTGCTCAGCAGCAATCCGGCATTCAGCCAAGTCACCAAAGTTAGTGAGGGGCGCGTTCAGCCCAACCTGGAAAAAATTATGGCGCTCAAACCCGATTTGGTCGTGGGTGCAAAAGGATTTCATGACCCAATATTAACCAAGTTAGAGGGCATGGGCATCCGCACCTTGCTGACTGAAGTAAATCGCTGGAGTGCCTTAGAAGACTTAACCCAAACTCTGGCAACCTCCATCCAAGCCGACCCAACTGCACTGTTAGCCTCCTATAAAACCTTTATCAACCCAGTTTCACAGTCACAATCTACGCTCGTGCTAGTCAGTCGGCAACCGTTGCTAGCGCCCAATAAAACTAGTTGGACAGGCGATTTATTGACTCAGTTTCAGGCAAAAAATTTGGTAGCAGATCTTCAGGGCAGTAGTTCGTTTAGCGGCTACGTCACCCTTTCACCCGAAAAAGTATTGCAAAGTAACCCCGATATTTTGCTGGTGGTAGACACGGGGCAAGGCGAAGTGGAAAAGATGAAGACCGAACCCTTTTGGAGCAAACTCAAGGCAACCCAAGGCGATCGCGTCTATGTATTTGACTATTACGGCTTAGTCAATCCCGGTAGCATTGATGCGATTCAAGATGCCTGCAAAAAACTGAAGCAAGCCCTCGATCGTCCCTCCTAACCCGCAATTCACCCGTAAGATAGGTGAAGCGCCGCCATAACGCGTCAAGCAAAAATGGATCTACTGTCAGTTGATGTAACCATTACCAGACAGGATAATTGGCACGTACGGTTCTGCCGAACACCACGAAAAAAGAGCCGAACGAGCCACAAGCAGACGCAAATCTGTAACGATTTCGCAGCGCCATACCAGAATCACCAAACGTGTTGGGTATGGGGTTCAATGAGTAGTCGTACAAAAACTCACGCTAAGGCTGAAACACTTACTGGGTCGATATTCCCCAAGACAGTTCTCAGGTTCACTGAGGTTTAGCAATGAGCTTTAAGTGAGACGGAGGCGGACATAAAGGCAAAAGGTGCCAAATGACCGAGAAGGCTTGTCTAGACTGAGTTTGGGAAAGAAATGATCCGTTTCTCTTAAACCCGCACTATTACCCGCGCGGCAGAAGGGCAGCGGCAGCATAAGGGTTCTAGAGGTTCCTTTCAACGAAGGAATCGACCTTTGAGGCATGTGCCAGTTGAAGCATTTAGTTCAAAACCTGTCCAAGGGTCAAAGGAAGGGCAAGTGAAATCTGTCTTGCTTTTCTGTCGACCCTAGCCCGGCTCAAACTCCTTAGCGTGAGTTTTTGTACGACTACTCATTGAACCCCGGCTAGAGCTAAAAACCGTAAAGATTAAGAGTGTTAATACATGAATATGTATTCATATGTTAGAGTGTTCAAAGAACTGAAAGGAGTCAATTTTATGTCTACCGTTACCCAAATGAAATGTGCTTGTGAATCCTGCCTGTGCGTGGTTTCGTTATCAGATGCGATCCAGAAAGACGGCAAGCCCTATTGTGGCGAAGCCTGCGCGAATGGTCATCCTGCTGGACAAGGGTGTGGACACACAGGCTGCACTTGCGACGCTTAGGTTATATCCAATGCAGTTGACCCGCCAGATCACCCTCCTGAACCAGTTATGACCGAAGCTTTTGTGCATGGGGAAGACCTCTGTTGCGAGTCACTCTGACGACGCGAACCCCTCTCCAACCGAAACGCTGACGGTTGAGAAGGCACAGCGGATGTCAGAGTTTCTTGGCTTTTTAGCCGATACCAACCGATTACGCATTCTCTCAATCCTGGCAGCCGGGGAAATGTGTGTTGGGGATTTAGCGGATGCCTTGGACATGAACGAATCAGCGGTATCGCATCAGTTGAGAACGCTCCGCGCAATTCGATTAGTCAATTTTCACAAGCAGGGACGGCACGTCTTCTACCGTCTGCACGATCAGCATATTCTTAGCTTCTATCAAGCCGTGATCGAGCATCTTGATGAGACCGCGTGAGATGACATTGAGCTTAACCAAAGCCTTGACCCCGCATATTTTTTGACCAGATCAGCAATGCCCCGTTTTGTCCTCCTGCTGCCAGTTGATGACCTTGCGGGTGCCAGGATAGGCAGGAAAACCCACTGGGCGAGCCATTGAGAACTTGAGTCTGACGCTTTGCTTTTTGCCACAAACAGACCCAACCGTCTGCTGACGCTGAGGCAAGTAAAAAGCTGTTGGGTTGAAACTGGATGGACTGTATCGTTGCTTCATGTCCTGCGAGAACGCGACCTTCCCAGCCCAGCGTCTCATCTTCCTGTTTTTCCCAGACTATAATCCCTTCGACACTGGAAGAAGCGAGGAGCGGCGCACCAATTTTGGTGAAGACATTCGACCAGGCGAGTTGCCGAATTTTACCAGGGAAACCTCGCATCACCCAAGGGTGGGGGTTGTCCCACTCCAGCACTGTGATGGTGCGATCAAGATTGCCAGAGGCGATGTACTTACCATCGGGTGACCAGGCGATCGCCACACTTGCCGAAGGAATCGTCAGTAGATAGGGGTCATCATCCCAGTCGTCCGCCGTCCAAATTTTCACGCCTTGATAACCGCCCACAGTCAGGCGTTTGCCATCAGGATGCCAGGTGATATCAAGGGCAGAAGAAGTATCAAAATTCAGAGTGGTGGCAATCTCACCCAGGGCAGCATCCCACACCTGCACATATTTTCCCAAGCTGAATGCCAGTAGATTCTGAGTCGGACTCCACGCCAAGCGATCAACCCAGGCAGGAGAATTTTCCAGCGTGCTAACTAGTTCAAACGCTTCTGACTGCAACTGCCAAATCTTGACCTGCCCATTCTGTCCAGCCGCCGCGAGAAATTGCCCGTCCTGGGAGAAAGCAAGGCAATCTACCGATCGCCCGTTCTCCTTCTGTAAGACCGTGATTTCCAAGCCTGTGCCTTGACACAGAACAACTTCTCCAGCCCCAGAACTGGCAGCTATGGTTTTGCCATCCGGGGAGTAGACGATCGCCGTCACGTAGTCCGACAGTGTTCCCTGCCAGTACAGCGCAAATTCACCTTGCTTCTTTGTCTTTAGATCAAACACGCCCGAAAATCCTCTTTCAGTTGGGCTTCGTCTAAATTGCGACCAATGAAAACCAGTTCATTTTTGCGGGTTTCACCTGGTTTCCAAGGGCGGTCTGCTCTGCCATCAAACAGCATGTGAACACCCTGAAACACAAAGCGCTGATCCTCCCCTGCAATGGTCAGAATGCCTTTCATCCGAAAGATGTCGGGTCCTTGGATTTGCAGCAATTGACCCAGCCACTCGTTGAGTTTGTTGCCATCAAGTTCACCGGCTTCGACGATCGCCACCGATCCAACAGTTTCATCGTGCTCATGGGCCGTTTCGTTCAAAAACTCCGGGTCAATTTCCAGGGCCCGATTCAGGTCAAACGCACCGATACCCAGCAGGGCATCCATTTCTAGTTCGGCGTTACGGGTGCGGTAGATTTTGGCAAGGGCATTCATGCCCCGAATTCGACGCTCCAGTTCGTCTAGCTCCTCCGGCGTAACCAGATCCGTTTTGTTGAGCAGCACCACATCAGCAAAAGCAATCTGTTCCTGTGCCTCTTCTGCGTCCCAGTGCTGCCAGATGTGTTTGGCATCTACGACCGTCACCACTGAATCGAGATTCGTTTGCGCCTGCACATCCTCATCCATGAAAAAAGTCTGAATCACCGGAGCCGGATCAGCCAGTCCCGTCGTTTCAATCACCAGATGGTCAAACTTGTCGCGCCGCTTCATCAGATTGCCAATGATGCGAATCAAGTCGCCTCGGACGGTGCAGCAAATGCAACCGTTATTCATCTCGAAGATTTCTTCGTCAGCGTTAATAATCAGTTGATGATCAATGCCCACATCCCCAAACTCATTGACGATAACTGCGACTTTTTTGCCGTGTTCGTGAGTGAGGATGCGGTTGAGCAGGGTAGTTTTGCCTGCGCCTAAGTAGCCTGTGAGCAAGGTCACAGGCACTGAATCCACGGTTATCGTGTTGACCATAATTGAAGGCTCACTGTGTTTAGGAATGATAATCATTATTGCTCATAAACACCAGACTGGCTGAAAAAGTAGCCTGCTCTGGAGACAAAAATCTATCACTGCCTTTGAAGCCGCGTATCCTGTAATAGCGATCGCCAAAATTGCCAGACCCTAACTAAGGCGGTTTCGTAAATACTCTGATTACCGGGAGTTTATGACAAAGCCTAACCCAGTCGATGAGTGTCTAAGCTTTCAACAGACGCAAGCCACTCAACGTCACCAACACCGTGGAACCCTCATGCCCAATTACACCCAGCGGTAGCGTCATCCCTCCGGCAAAGTTAGCGACCAACAACAGCACGATAAAACTCAGAGCAAAGATAATATTTTGTTTGACAATGGACTGCGATCGCCGTCCCAATTGCACGGCGGCAGCAATTTTTGTCAGGCGATCGGTCATCAACACAATATCTGCCGTTTCCAGAGCAACATCGCTGCCTGCTACGCCCATCGCAATTCCCACCGTTGCCTGAGCCAGTGCGGGAGCATCATTAATGCCATCGCCCACCATTGCCACTGACCCATAGCGCTGTTGCAGTTGCCGAATTAAATGGAGTTTATCTTCTGGCAGCAGTTCTGCGTGAACTTCTGTAATCCCAACTGCTTGAGCCACGCTCTGAGCAGTTTCCTGGTTATCTCCAGTCAGCATAATCAGGTGTTTTATGCCAAGCTGTTTCAGGAGCGCGATCGCCCTTGCTGCATCCGATCGCACCTGGTCAGCGATGGCAATGATCCCTAACACTTGCTTGGCGCGAACCACCCAAACAACGGTCTTCCCAGCTTTTTGTAACGCTCTTGCCTGTTGCCGCAAATCACGATCTAATTCGGAAACCAGCGGTTGGACAAAGGCAAGCTGACCGACTACTACGGATTGATCATCCAGCTCTCCAGTGATGCCTTGTCCAGGATGTGCCTGGATGTTCTGGATGGGTGAATGGATGGGTAGAGGGGTCGATAAGTGATAAGCGGCGATGATAGCGTGTCCGATCGGATGTTCAGAGTGGGATTCTAACGCGGCGGCAACCTGCAACACCTCGGCTTCTGAGTGTCCAGCGGCAGGAATGACGGCAGCAACTTCTGGTTGTCCGGTGGTGAGAGTGCCGGTTTTGTCGAAGGCGATCGCCTGCACTCGCCCCATCAACTCCAACTGCGCCCCGTTTTTGAACAGAATCCCTTGCCTCGCTCCGTTGGCAATGCCGGAGAGCAGGGTGGGCATAATTGCCGCCATCAAAGCACAAGGAGAAGCGACCACCAGGAAGATTAATGCCCGGTAAATCGTCGTTTCCCAACTCCACTGCCACAAAAAAGGAGGCAGCAGGGCGAGCAAAATTCCGACCAGCACAATGACTTTGGCATAGCCCCGCTCAAACCGTTCGATCATCTGCTGGGAGGGTGGTTTCTCAGTTTGCGCCTGCTCTACCAGCCGAATCACGCGCTGAAGCAGGCTGCTTTCGGGCGATCGATCAACTCGCAGCTTCAACGCCCCGTTCCCGTTCAGGGTGCCGCCAAAAACAGTTTCACCCACGGTTTTCTCTATGGGCATCGACTCTCCCGTAATCGCTGCCTGATTAATCATGCTGTAGCCATTGATAATCAAGCCATCGGTGGGAATGAGTTCTCCCGGTTTCACGAGAATTTCATCGCCCACGCTGAGATGGGCGATCGCCACCTCGGTTTCCCCGGTCGATCGCAAAACTCTAGCCGTATCGGGAGCCAGACTCATTAAACTGCGGATACTGCGATCGGTGCGTCGCATCGCATAACCTTCCAGTGCTCCACTAATCGCAAAGATCAAAATCAGCACCGCTCCATCAATAATTAGGAAATATTCCCGTCGCCATAGCCCTAATCCGGCTGCTCCCAACGCTGCCATAATCATCAGCAGGTCTACATCCAATTCCTTTTCCTGAAAAAGGGTAGTCAACCCTTCGCGGGCACTCTCGTAGCCGCCAACCACATAGGCAGCCACCAGAATGAATAACGCGATCCCGACCCACTCTAAGTGCAAGGCTAACCAGCCCAGGAGCAACAGAACTCCGCAGACGATCGCAGCGAGGACATCGCCATGTTCTTGGCTGAGCACGAATAATCGCGAGTCAGGTAACCGAGTTTGAGGTAGGCGAGGCGAGTCAAGCATAAGACACAATCCAAATGACTCTCTCACCTTAAACCTTGACATCAATGTTAATGTCAAGCGTTTGCTGCCCTGATGCTGCGATAGAATACAGAGAATTCACCTACCCGTGAGTCACGCCCCATGCTAGCCACTCCTAGCTACCAAATTGTTTGGGAAAAGCTGCCTGATGATTTTCGTTTATCCAACGACCCTGTGGACAACATTAATCAGCCTCCCTTAGCGGCAGCTTTGACCGAAAGCTTGCAGATTGCCAAACGCCTACCAGATAACGCTTTAACCCCAACTAACTACGGCATCTGTGCCACAGTCAACGGCAAAATCGTGGTAAAAGCACCCGACTGGGCATACATCCCAGTGATTGCCGTGCCGCGCTCAGAAGTGGTTCGCAGCTACACCCCTCGGCTCCAGGGCGAAATTCCGACACTGGTGCTAGAGTTTCTATCCGACACTGAGGGCGGCGAATATTCTGTCAAGGAAACCTACCCGCCTGGAAGATTTTTCTACTATGAACAGATTCTGCAAGTGTTCAACTATGGCATCTTTGAGCCAGAAGCCGGAACTTTAGAGCTTTACCGCCTTACGGATAAAAAACGGTATCATCTGGAATCTGCGAATGAGCAGAACCAGTTTTGGATACCCGAAATGCAGCTTTTTTTGGGAGTCTGGCAGGGAACCCGTGAAAACCGCCAAGGCTACTGGCTGCGCTGGTGGGATGAGCAGGGGAATTTACTCCTGTGGGGCACAGAACAGATAGAACGCCTAGCCGCTCAATTACGAGCCGCTGGAATTGAACCAGACCTATAGGTAACATGAGTCCTCTCACGATTAAAGAATTAACCGATGCGATCGGAACAGGCATTACTCCCCGGATGGTGCGGCATTATCATCAGTTGGGGTTGATGCCTCAGCCAGAACGATCGCCCGGAAATTACCGCCTTTACACTCAACAGGATGTGCAACGGCTCAAGCGCATCATGGCGTTGAAGAAACAGGGATTTCAACTGACGCATATTCAGAAATTGCTGGAAGCCGATTTAGCCAGCGAAACGCCTGAAATTCTGTTGACTCAGTTATATCGGCAATACCAAACAGTGATGCAGCAGATCACCCAGTTACGCCATACGGCAACGGCACTCGAACGGCTGTTGGGGCGCGATCGCCACTGTCAGGCAACGCAGGCAGAAGCGATCTCCCGATTGAAACAGTTAGAAGCCGAGACTCAAACCAGTCTGGATAGCTTTGAGCATCTGTGGAATGAAATGGATACAGAAGTGCATCAGCATCCCGAAGTCTTCCAGGAATCGCTGCACTGGCTGTTGCCCGACTTAAGCGATCGTTCTGAAATTGAAGTCGATTTGTTGTCTCGCTTAGTGTTGGCGTGTGGCGATGTCAGCCTGGTATCTTTTGTCCGGTTGAGCCGGGATGCGATCGCGGTCAGTCGAGAGGTTTTGAAAGCAGGCTGCCAAATTGTGGCGGATGTTCCCGCCGTCACCAGCGCGCTCGATCAACCGCGTCTGCGCCATCTGGGCTGCGACATTGCCACACTGATCGATGATCCGCATATTACCAATGCTGACGAGGCAGAGCAGGCATTTTGGCAGCAGCAACTTTGGCAAGAACGCTTGCAAGCCTGTAAATCTGGCTGTATTCTCGTTATTGGCTATGCGCCATCGGTCTTGCTGACTGTTTGTAAAGCGATCTCGCAACAGCAGATTCAGCCTGCATTAGTAATAGGAATGCCGATCGGGTTTAGCCATGCGCCGATCGCCAAGCGTCAGTTGATGCGCTCTGGAGTTCCCTTCATTACCATTGAGGGAACGATTGGCGGTGGATTATTGGCAGCCACCGCGCTCAATGCTTTGGCAGAATCGCTGATTGCTAAACCCGATTGCCACTGCTACTTGAGTCAGCCGTAAGGTTACCTCATGGGAGAAAGATAAGCGCCATTTCTCTTTTGAATCAACGATGTTTTAAACGATATTTTATGAGATTATTTCTCAATAAAATGTTGATTGGGGGTAAATTATGGCGATCGTCATTTCATCACAAGCTTACTCAAATCTTTGGGACGAAGCCAACGCCGCACCCCAACACATTGACCCCTTAGATCAATTGGATGTCAGTTGGAGCTTTCCCCCTACGCTAGGAAAGGGATTTGTGCGCGAGATTGAGTTACGCGAGGGGTTGGAATTGCAGGTGATGGATTATCAACTCCACAACGGCTTGAGGCGGAAATTTGACGAGCACGAGCACCCAATCCAGTGTGGCTTTCTGCTGGCAAGCAATTTCCAGATTAAGAACAAAGAGGAAGTCGTGACTCCAGGACACTACTGATTCTGTGGCAGTGGTTTAGCGCCGGGCGGATTATATGAAGAATCTGCCCAACAGTCGATGCTCCAAATCAATGTTCATATTTCCGCTACCCTGTTTCGCTCATTTCTTGCCAAACCTGGCAGAGACATTGATCTGGAATCGCTGCATTTACTCAAGCAACCTAATCAGAAATACTACTATCGTTATGGCACGATCACGACAGAGATGCAGATTGCGGTACAACAACTGCTGCGCCGATGCTATCAAGGAACGGCGAAACGTATCTATCTTGAAAGCAAAGTATTGGAACTGCTGGCGCTGATGGTGGAGCAGGAAATTGAGCTGCGGCTGGGGAAAACCCATCCCCCTGCGTTGAACCTGGATGATCTGGATCGAATTTATCAAGCAAAGACTATCTTGCTGCAACGGTTAGATCATCCGCCCTCATTAATGGATTTGGCTCGTCAGGTGGAGCTAAACGATTGCACCCTTAAGCGAGGGTTTCGCCAGGTATTTGGCAAGAGTGTGTTTGACTATCTGCATGACTACCGCTTAACGCAAGCAAGTTGGCTGTTGGTAACTGGGGAGATGAGTGTGGCAGAAGTGGCGCGGGAAATTGGCTTTACTCACCGAGGACACTTTTCATCTGCCTTCAAAGAAAAGTTTGGAATTACGCCCAAAGCTTACGCGATCGCTCATAAAAAAAGCCAACTGATCTAAAAAATTCCGGCTAGGGATCAAAAAATTCCGGCTAAGGATCAAACCTGGCTACCATCCTGCTCTACTTCACAGTGATCTTCTTGAGATATGTTCTTGATAACTGTTGCGTGTGTGAGTGTGAGTGGTATGGCATTTCCATTTCGGTTGAGTGTGTTGGTCAGCGCTGCTTTAGTGTTGCTCTCTCCATCTGCACAAGCAGAGACAATCAATGTCTCTCGTGTTCGTGATCTGAGCCATCCGGCAACAACGGTGAAAGACTGGCTGGCACAAGTGGAAGCAGCAACCGTGCAGGTGACAGGTGTGAAGCTAAATCGCACCGATACGGGACTGGAAATCACCCTAGAAACCGCAGAAGGCAAACCCTTACAGGTGGATGCGACCAAATTTCGCACGGAGGGTAACAGCCTAGTTGCTGATATTCCCAATGCAGTGCTGGCGTTAACCGAGGTCCAGGCATTTACTGCTGAGAATCCAACTCAGGAAATTGCCAGTGTGCAGGTGGTGCAGCAGGATGTCAATAGCATTCGGGTGCGCGTTACCGGAACCAATGCCCTGCCCAAACAAGAGGTGACGCTGAAAGCCGCAGGACTCGCGTACAGCCTTAACCCGGAAGCAGAAGAACCCGATGAGGAGATTGTGGTCACGGGAGAACAAAACCGCTACTGCAAACAATGTGTCACCGTGCTGTCACGTTGCGCTACAGTTCAGCGAGGTTTAAAGCCTGGTTGCCTGCTCACTGGTGGGGGCTAGAAATTAATGCGATACTTTCTTGTTAAGAGTTCTCTGTTTCTCAGTTGACCTGACATTGCCCTATGACTGTCAGCATTTCCCAACCTGCCTACGATGAGTTGTTTGATGAAATGGAGAGCGTCGAGCCGACGTATCATCCAGATCCAGCCGATGATCAGGACTTTATGGGTAAATTTCCGCCCATCATGGGTCAAGGCTATTGGCGCACGATCCAGTTGCGAGAGGGGCTGGCACTGACGCTGGGTCATCTCCAACTGCGCGATCGCGTCCAGTCTGCCCAGCCAGAAGCGCCAGAAGAGTATCTAGAGTTCCACCTGCATTTGGCGGGAAGCTATGAGAATGATGGCGACCTGCTGGGGGCGAAGCAATACTGTCTATATGGTAGTGGAGTGATGCCCAAAGCGACCTTTGAGTTATTGGATCAGCAGCCTTTTCTAGAAGTGCTGGTTTTCATGCGAAGGGACGTGCTGCGATCGCTTATTGGCGACTCAGAAGGGGAACTGCCCACTGCCTTACAGCCTTGGGTGCGACCACTGGAGCAACCGCGCTATAAACAGTTTGGGACGGAAACTCCGGCAATGCAATCGGTTGCACGGCAAATGTTGCGGTGTGAGTTTCAAGGGATGCCGAAGCGGATGTTTTTGGAGGGCAAATCGCTAGAACTTCTGGGGCTGGCGGCAGCAGCAGAGATGGCACGGCAGGAGGGCGACCCTGACGGTATCGGCACAGCGCGCCGCAGGGTGCAACCCGATGCGCTCGATCGCATTCACCATGCCAGAGATATTTTGCGGCAACAGTTGGACAACCCTCCTAGTTTGGGGGAACTGGCACGGCTGATTGGCTTGAATGAATGCACCCTGAAGCGGGAATTTCGCCAGGTGTTTAGGACAACGGTGTTTGGTTATTTGCATGACTATCGCACGAATCAGGCGCGAGAAGCATTGCAAATAGGCGATTGGACGGTGGGAGAAGTTGCCCACATGGTGGGTTATACCAATCTTCCGGCGTTTAGTCGCGCCTTTAGCAAACGATTTGATATCAACCCACGGGATTGTCACTAAAAAATTCCGTTTGACCAGAGTGGGAATCGTGTGCAGGGCTGTGGAGGAGTGATCGGGAAAGGCGGCGACTCCTTGCGGGTAACTCGAAGAGATCGCGGTTATGCTGTGATCGAAAGTGTTTGATCAACAACCGGAACATTGGGGTTTAGCACGATGGTCATTCAAAATCTCGACTTACCGATGGTTCATATTAAAGAACTGTGCGATCGCTGGCAGATTGTCGAATTCGCGCTGTTTGGATCAGTCCTACGAGAGGACTTTCAACCCACCAGCGACATTGATGTATTAATCACGTTTGCGCCCAATGCTCGAAAGGGCTTGCTGACTCTGGCTCGGATCAAGCACGAATTAGAGGATTTGCTGGAGCGAAATGTGGATCTTTTAACCAAGAAATCGATTGAGCAAAGCCATAACCTCGATCGGCGCTCCACCATTTTGCAATCGGCTCAAGTGCTCTATGTCGCGTGATCAGCAGTCCATTCAAGATATGTGAAATGCCGTTCGTCAGGATATTCCTGAATTAATTGCGTTGCTACAGCCCCTGCTGTCCTAGGGACGGTTTGGCAAAAAATTCCGTTTGAGCAAACAAGAAATTCCGTTTGAGCAAACTAGCGATCGCCTATACCTCACCACTTGACCGTAAGCTACTTGAGAAAGATTTGTATTAAGTGGGTGTGTGGTGATGAGACACGAATTGCGATTGCTCTTTTTAGCAGGTGTGTTTTCAGTTATGGGAATGCGATCGGCGTGGGCAGAGCCAACGACTCGAATTCGCGATCTGGCTCGTCCGGCAAAAAGTGTGACGGAATGGATAGCACAGGTAGAAGCCGCCAATGCTCAAGTTACTGCCGTGAAAGTCAACCCAACTGCTGCGGGGCTGGAAATCATTCTGGAAACCCAGGACAACCGCTCCCTACAAGTGGATGCCAGCAAATTTAGAGCCGAAGGCAATAGCCTGGTTGCAGATATTCCCAATGCGGTGCTGGCATTGCCAACTACTCAACCCTTCAATGTTGAGAACCCCACTGAGGAAATTGCTAACATCCGCGTGGTGCAAGTGGATGCTAACAGCATTCGGGTGAGCGTAACCGGAAAAACCGCACTGCCCAAACAAGACGTGACGCTGAAAGCCGCAGGACTTGCCTATAGCCTCAACCCGGAAGCGGACGAACCCGATGAAGAAATTGTGGTGACGGGCGAAGGACAGCAGGGCTATCGTGTGCCGAATAGCTCAGTGGGAACGAGAACCGACACGCCCTTACGAGATATTCCCCAGTCGATTCAGGTGGTGCCGCGACAGGTGTTGCAAGATCGTCAAGCAAGAAGCATCACAGATGGATTGGAAAACGTCAGCGGCGTAACCTCAGTTTCTACCACAGATGGAAGTAGAGACTACTTTACGATTCGAGGCTTCGAGGTATATTCTAACTCTCTGGTAAACGGACTTCCCGATCCACAAATTTCTTCAGATGGTAGCTTTGTCAATGTAGAACGGTTAGAAGTGTTAAAGGGACCTGCCTCCGTTTTGTATGGCGACACTGGATTCAGTGGCATTGGCGGCACTGTCAACTTCGTTACTAAACAGCCACTGCGCGATCCGTTTTACGAAATCAGCACGACTATTGGTAGTTTTAATGACTATCAAGGGACAATCGATCTCTCTGGACCGTTAAATGATTCTAAAACTGCTCTCTACCGCTTCAATGCTGGTTATCGGAGTACTGAGATCTTCGAGAACGGGGAGCGGCAGAGTTGTCAGGCGCGATCGCGTTCCTCAGAACCGATTATCTTTTGAGAATTGGGTGACCGTGATCAACCGAGATAGTGATAATGACCTGGCGGATGCCCTGCTTCGCCGCATCGGCGGTCAACGTGCGGTTAGATCTGCCCTCGCTTTATTGGGGGTAAACTCAAACAGTTATGAGCAGGTAGATGGATCAGGATTATCTCGACACAATCGGGCGAAGCCATCGACCTTTGTGACGCTGCTGAGAGAAATGTATACCCATGATGAAAGTGGGCTGTTTTATCACTCTTTATCAGTAGCCGGGGTGAATGGAACCTTACGAAATCGCTTCCGCGATCCCCCCGTTCAAGGTAGAGTTTATGCCAAAACCGGAACCTTACAAGGGGTGAAGGCATTGTCTGGCTATCTGGAGAATGCTGACCATGGCACGATCGCCTTTAGCATTGTGGTCAATCCGCCTGGTCAATCCGCTCAAGTGATGACGCAAGCCATTGATCAGATTGTGCTGCAAACTGCCCAAGTGACTCGCTGTAATTAAGCTGCGCTTCAATCAAGTTGCCCAGAGCAAACGACCTCCCCAAGCCAGGACTAAGGTGAAGACGATTGCGGCGATCGCCTGTCGTGCCATCAACCCCAGCGCAAACTTGAGCGACTGTTCACGGGCAATCGTTAGCGCCGTGACTAAACAAGGCAACAACACACCTGCTAAATAAACGCCTGTGAGGATTTGCAGCGGAGACAATCCACTGGCTGCGTTCGGTTCAGCAAACAGCAGCAAGCCATCTTTGCGAATGGATGCCAAAATTACAGGCAATGCTGCATCCGGTGGTAGGTCAAATAACCGCATTGCCGGATTGATCAATCCGCTCAAGGCATTCAAAACACCCAGCCAGTCGAAGATAGAAGCAATCAATGTGATGATCAGGAAAATGGGGATGGCATTGGTGAAGAACTGATTGAGTGTCCCCTTCGCCTCGCGCCAGATCGCTGACCACTGGGGAACTTCCAGAAAGGCGCGACGTTCGATCACCAGCGTATTTTGTGGAGAACGAGCCGCTTTTGGTGCAACCAGACCCGTGTAAATTAACGTTGTGATGACCAGGTAAAGCAAATAGGGAATCACCAGATAGGGTAGATTTGCCGCGCTAAATACTCCCAGCGTGGCACCCAATTGATAAGAACAAGCTGAGCCAAAGGCAATCGCCGAAATGCAAGTCTTACGAGAACAACTGGAGCAAGCACGGGTACTAATCACGGCTGGCACATTACAGCCAAAACCCATGATCACACGCACCAAATCGCGCCCCGATAAGCCAAACGGACGCAACAGCGGATGCAGGGCGATCGTAATTCGTTCGACTAAACCGCTGGCTTTGTAAGCCCCTAGAAACAGAGCGTAGAGAATGACTGTCGGCACTGCCCAGACAAACAGCAGCGGTCCCATCGTCACCAATCCATAGCGTCCAATCAGGATCTCTTTGAGTAAGGGCGGCAAGCCAGAGAGGGCTTCTAGGGTTGGTTTGACCAATCCCTGAACCAGCGGATCGGCAAACGCCGCAAAGCTATTGGCAGACCAGACAGCCAGGATGGCAGGGAGCAGCAGTAGGGCGATCGCCAACAGCCAGCCAACGTGGGGATGCTCCAACAATGTGGGACGGGGTTCAATGATCCAACCCGCAGGCGTGGGTTGCCATTGACTGGGAAAAACTGACGGCTCATGCATTGCCGCTAAAATTTCGTCACGCTGCGCGGCGGTCAGATGTCTCGCATCGACTGGAACAAACGCTAGATTGGAGGTCTGTTCCCAGCGTCGGATCACCTGACATGTAAAATCTGAGGGTGCAACTTTGTCCCAAAACGGGATGACAACGATGCCCCGCTTACCCACCACTAAAGGCAACAAATCCGCTAGGTCTTCATCGACATGAGTGGCTTTGACCACCAGCAACACCGTGTCATATGCCTGCAATTGTTCCAGTGCGACTCGTGTTGTGGCAGTGTCAGAACGATACAAGATGCCGGGAGTATCCACAAAAGTAACCCCATCTCCGGCATAGGTTTCGCAGTCAACGGTTGAGCCGCGAAAGTTGGTGCTGTAGGGAGAATGTCCAGTCAGGGAGGCAATCAGTTGAGACTTACCGGTGCTTTCTTTGCCGATCAGGACGATCGAGCGTTGGGTAGAAGGGCTAAGGAGGGGCATGGGGGATTAATCCAAAATCTAAAATCTAAAATTGCTTCAGCAGATGCAGTCGTTCTCGCAGCAGGAAAGGTCGTCGAGAAACATGCCCTCCTGACGATAGATTTCTAGAGGTGTCGTATCGATGCCAAGACGATGGGCGATCGCATTTGCCACCACTGCAAAGCGTTGACGAAACTTGTAGATAAAACAAAAGATCACATTGTCATGACGCACCGAGGAACCCACAACAAACAATCCAGAGGTCAAGGTGGATTCATCTTCATCAGTTAGTCTGGCATAGCCTTCAGACCAATTAAACAGCGGGGCGATTTGCTTCAAGCTGCCCTCAAACCCAGTGCAGAGGATAGGTTGAGTGGATGTCACCCACTTGTTGTATTCGCTGTAAACAGCGTAACCGCCCGGAACTACCTGCACATTTTCGATCGCCACATTCCCAATCAGTTCTAATCGCCCAGTGGAATAACACAACTCGATTCGTTGCTGCGTGTAAGGAGACAGAGAAATACTGGGGTCAGAATCTGGGTTTGCCCAGGTTCCAGCCCGGTCTAACACCTTAACTTTTTTCCCCAGCGCCACTAGATTCGCTGCTGCATCCATACCACTTTCATACCCGCCAATCACGACAAATTCATCTCCTTGAAGTTCTGTCCAGGAAGACACTTGGGAGTTATGCAGACATAAATCTGCACCCGGAAAAGGAGTCAGGTTAGGATACTGAAACTCACCCGCTGCCCAAATTAAAAACCGGGTTTTGAGAATGCCATCGGGGACGTGAAGCAGAAACCCTTGATGCTGGGGTAAGGGTTCAACGTTCTGGACTGCAACGCCTGTGTAGACGGGCAGTTTGAAGTAGTCGGCAACGGTTTCTAGATACTGGGCGTATTGCGTACCACTCAGGTGTTCTCGTCGGAAGCTGATCGCAGGGGAGGTTTTACGGGCGATCGCATTCAAGTCGAGATGCCCAAAGCCGTGGCTGGGAAAGGATGGGGTGATAAAGTGCATCTCCTGGGGCCAGCGTCGGAAGGACTCGCCGATCTGATGCCGTTCCAAGATGGCAAAATTTTCCAGACCCAAGTCTTGCAACACAACTCCAACTCCAATCCCCGCCGCACCGGCACCGACGACAATGACATCAAACGCTTCCGGCTTTTTCATGAGGAGCAGTGAGTAAACTTAATTGATAATGATAATCATTCTATATTTTTTCCTTTAACTTGAACAGGACGACCAGACAAACAATTCGCCTCGCTGCCCTCCGGCTGCTAAGTGTCGTCCATTAAGGTGCCATGCGAGACAAGAAAAGCCTTCCTCTGCGCCTTCAAGCACCTGCACCGCTGACCGTGCTGCTTGCCATAAGATGATCCAGCCGTCGTCCGAAAGCGAGGCAAGAAGCCCACTCTTGGGTTGAAATGCCACATCCAGAACATTGCCGCTGTGGAGATCCAGCACCCAGCTATCCCAGCCTGCTGGGGTTTGCGTCCACATCGTCACCAGTTCACGAGTGGCGGCTGCCAGAATGGGAGGCAAGTCAGCCGAGGGTGGCAGATCTGCCCATGCTAACTGTCGGATTTTTCCAGGAAATCCGCGCATCAAAGTTGGGAGGTCATTCTCGTCGGTCGGTTCACGCTGGAGGTGTTGCGCCTTTGACCAGTCCAGTACACCGATGCTGTGGTCATGAACCGCGCAGGCGAGATAGGAACCATCGGGAGACCAGGCGATCGTACTGGCTGGAGAGGTCACTTCCCACTGATACAGTCGCTCACTCCAATTATGAGCATTCCAAATGTGGATATTGCTTTTAAGGGCGATCGCCAAGTGCTTTCCATCCGGTGACCAGCGAATATCCTGAGAACTGGCAATCCCTGCCAGGCTGGTTACTCTTTCAGACTGCTCCGCGTCCCAAATTTGCACCGTTTTCCCCTGACTAAACGCCAGATGATTGCAGGTCGGATTCCAGACTAGGCGATCGACCCAGGAGCCACATTCAAGGTAATCAGCAACTTTGGGGATATCTCCATCCATCTGCCACAGCGTAATGTTGCCAGCTTGCCCACCCGTTGCCAGCCACTTGCCGTCAAACGAAAAGGCTAAAGCATCAATGGATTGTCCGGTTGGCTCACACAGAGACGCACCGACACCCTTGCTCAGCAAATACACTTCCCCCGCACCAGAGGCAGCCGCTAAGGTATTGCCAATCGGTGACCAGGCGATCGCTGTCACATAATCTGACAAGACTTCTTTAGCGCTCAACTCCAGGATGGATTTTAGGTTCATGCTTGGTGCCTGTTAGTTTCGTTGATTTATCGATGCCACTGGGTTTGTCCATTGGGTTGGTCAACGAGGATAATTCCTGCGGCTTGCAGTTCGTTGCGGATGCGATCGCTTTCTGCATAGCGTTTTTCCTGCCGTGCCTGTTGCCGTTGATGGAGTAGTGATGCAATCCAAACAGCATCAGGCTCCGGTGCAGAAGACGTTTCTCTACTGGCTTCCAAGCCGAATACTTGAGCCAGTCGGGTGAGAGTCTGCAATGAAGTTTGTAGCTGTATGTCAGAGAGTTCTTTTTCCGATTGATATTGGCGCAGATTAAACTCTCGTTTGATCGATTTGGCTAGCTCAAACAGCACTGCCAATCCAGCCGCTGTGTTGAAGTCATCATCCATTGCGGTTTGGAAACGGTTGACTGATGCTGCATTGAGTTCACTAGGGATTGGCATCTGAGGTGATCGATTCAATTGCGGCAAATCCAATGCCAGCGAGTCTTGGAGCGTTTGCCAACCATTCTCGGCGGCGGTAATTGCCACCTTCGTAAAATCCAATGGCTTCCGGTAGTGGGCTTGCAGCACAAATAGCCGAATCACCATTGGGTCAACTGGCTGCGGATACTCTGACCATTTGCCATCCAGCAAATCTTGAATCGTGGTGAAGTTACCGAGAGACTTAGACATCTTCTCGCCATTCACCGTCACCATGCCGTTGTGCAACCAGTAACGGGCTAAAGGTTTACCCGTCAGCACTTCCGACTGAGCGATTTCATTTTCATGGTGCGGAAACACCAGATCGCCACCGCCCCCATGAATATCGATCGTTTCTCCCAGCCGTGCCCGGATCATGGCAGAACATTCGATCTGCCAGCCCGGTCGTCCCTTGCCCCAAGGCGAATCCCAGGCAGGTTCATCGGGTTTTGCCGCTTTCCACAGGGCAAAGTCACAAGAATCTTGCTTTTTCTGCGCCGGATCATCGGGGTCAACTCGTCCACCCGCCCCGGACTGCATCTGCTCTAGCTGTCGTCCAGAAAGTTTGCCATACTCCGCAAACTGCCGCACGCTATAGTAGACATCGCCATTGACGGCATAAGCATAGCCTTTCTCTTCTAATGCTTGAATCAATTGATGAATCGCTGGAATATGCTCCGTGACACGGGGATATTCATCTGCATCCAGAATATTTAACTGTCGAACATCTCGAAAGTAAGCCGCAATATAGCGATCGGAAATGGCTTGCATCGAACTGCCTTCCGCCTTTGCCCGATTCAAGATCTTGTCATCAATATCCGTAAAGTTTTGCACATAGCGAACTTGGTAGCCACGCCATTGCAAATATCGCCGCACTACATCCCAGCCAATGTAAGAGCGGGCATGACCCAGATGGCAGTCGTCGTAGACCGTTACGCCACAGCAATACATCGTGACCTTACCTGATTCAAGGGTCGCAAACGGCTCTTTGCAGCGATTTAGGGTGTTGTAGACGGCGAGGCTCATAGCAAAATTAAGGCTGTTAGTTTTCGGGTAACGTTTGCAGCTAAAATGAGAATGATTATTATTCTCATTTTAGCATGGACAGCCACAGTATTCCTGCTCCGCCAACACCCTGGTCACAACAGCTTATTGAGCCAGCGATCGATGCAAGCGTCTACATTCACTCGCTGACTAACGTGATTGGCGATGTGCGAATTGGGGCGCAGGTTCACATCGCGCCGGGGGTCTCGATTCGGGCAGATGAGGGGATGCCATTCTACATTGGGGCAAATGTGAATATTCAGGATGGTGCGGTGATTCATGGCTTGGAGCAGGGGCGAGTCACTGGAAATGATGGTGAACCTTACTCTGTTTGGATTAATGACAATGCCTCCATTACACACATGGCGCTCATTCATGGGCCGGCTTATGTGGGGAACGGCTGCTTTATTGGCTTCCGCTCCACGGTATTCAACGCCCGTGTTGGGGATGGCTGTATTGTCATGTCCCATGCCTTGATTGAGAATGTCGAAATTCCGGCAGGTAAATACGTGGCTTCCGGATCAGTGATTACCTATCAGCAACAAGCCGATCGCTTACCCGATGTTCAAGAAATAGATTCAACGTTTGCCCGTCATGTGATCAGCGTTAATCAAAAACTTCGGCAGGGATACCTGTGCGCTGATGATAATGTGTGTATTGCCGCAATCCGAGATGAATCAAATGGACACTCTGATCGTTCGCAAAGTAATGGATCTAGCAACGGTCATCGATCCTCTTTGCCTTTAAACCCTGAAGCGTTAGCCTGGATTCGCAGACTGCTAAACCAGGGATACCACATTGGAGTAGAACAGGCGGATGCCAGGCGATTTCGAGCAAATTCCTGGTCTGATTGTGGATTAATTAAAACAACTCGCGAGGCGGAGGCGATCGCTGTTATTGAAGATTGTCTGCATGAACAGCCTGATCAATATATCCGCTTGTTCGGCATTAATCCTAAAACGCGACAGCGCGGCAGTGAGATGGTTATCAAACATTTGAAGGAAAGATGAAGGAGTTGAAGGAGTTGTATCATTTCTATTACCTCATCACCGCTTTACCGCTTCACGCTTTAGCGAGTTGAACAGTATTGAAAAAACAACTTCTGACTCCAGTGTGACAGGCAATATGACCCACTTGCTCAATCTTCAACAGAAGCGTATCCGCATCACAGTCGTAGTAAAACGCTTTAACTTTTTGAATGTGTCCAGACGTTTCACCTTTGTGCCAAAGTTCAGCGCGCGATCGGCTCCAGTAGTGTGCCTCACCTGTTTCTAATGTTCTCTGAATTGCTTCGCGGTTCATCCATGCCATCATCAGCACGGCATTGTCTTGATGGTCTTGAGCGATAGCTGGAATCAATCCCATCTTATTAAATCTCAATTGTTCGATCCAAAGTAGATTCTGGTTCATCGTCATGACCGGGTAAGACAATTATTCAAACTTTGAATGAGAAAGAGTGAATCTAATTTGCGCCCAATCAATACTATCTGATTTTTGGGAGCAGTCGTCCACTCACTATCGTCAAGGGTGAAGCGCTTACCGCTGAGTTGAAATAAATGGCGTTTAGGACTTTCGACAAACCAGAGAATGCCCTTTGCCCGAAACACAGTGTCGGGAAGCCGATGATCGAGGAACTGTTGAAATTTTTTGATGGCTAGGGGGCGATCGCTCTGGAATGATACCGACATAAACCCATCATGATTGAGATGTTTGGCATTGGGTGCGGGTGCTGTTAGCGTTTCCACGGCAGAACCTAATTCAGCAAGATTGACATCTAGAATCAACGAGAGCGGCACCCTGCCATATTCAGAGCGCAAAATTCTGGCGTTTTCTTTAATCGAGCGGATATTATTTTCCAATGCGGCTACTTCCACATCAGGAACCAAATCTGTTTTATTGAATAGGATAATATCGCTATAGGTAATCTGGCTCATGGCAGCACTACTAAAATAGTGTGCTGGAGTGAACGTCTCAACATCAACCACCGTCAAAATCGCATCCAAATGAGTTAAATTTCGCAACTCTGTGCCTAAAAACGTTAAGGCAATGGGTAACGGATCGGCAACCCCTGTTGTTTCAACGATCAGATAATCAATCCGGTCTTGACGCTCCAACACTCGATAGATAGCATCCGCTAAATTATCATTGATGGTGCAGCAGATGCAGCCATTCGTCAGTTCAATCATGTCTTCCTCAACGGCAATCAAGAACTGACTGTCAATGTTAATATCGCCAAACTCATTGACTAAAACAGCTACTTTGTAGTGCTCAAAGTTTTGCAGAATGTGGTTCAACAGCGTGGTTTTACCGCTGCCTAAAAAGCCCGTAATGATTGTTACAGGAAGTTTAGTGTCAGAACTTAAGAGATCAAACATGAATCAGGGGAGAGAGTAGGGAAGTGGATGGGTGGAAGTGTGGATGAGCAGAGGAGTGAAGTGCGGATGATTGGATGAGTGACCCATCTACCCTCCACCCATCTACTCCTTAATGAAACGCTGGTGTGTGGCGAATTAGGCTCATAAACTCTTGGCGAGTACGAGCATCATCGGCAAATGCCCCTTTCATCGAACTCGTCACCGTCCAAGAACCGGGTTTCTGAACACCGCGCATGACCATACACATGTGAGTGGCTTCAATCACCACCGCCACACCTTGAGGTTTGAGCAAGCCTTGCAGGGCTTCAGCAATTTGATGAGTCAACCGTTCCTGCACCTGCAAGCGACGGGCATACATCTCACAAATCCGGGCAATTTTGGATAAGCCGATCACCTTGCCGTTTGGAATATAGGCAACATGGGCACGTCCAATGATGGGAAGAATATGGTGTTCGCAGGAGCTGAACAGATCAATGTCGCGCACTAGCACCATTTCGCTGGCATCTTCATGGAATACGGCTCCGTTGAGCAATTCATCCAGCGATTGCTGATAGCCAGAGGTGAGGAATTTGAGGGCTTTGACCACCCGTTTGGGCGTATCGCGTAGTCCTTCGCGATCGGGGTCTTCACCCATGCCGAGCAGCAAGGTGCGAACGGCTTGCTGCATTTCTGCTTCAGAAACGGGGGATTTAGCTTCAGTGCTGATCAGTTGCTTGCGGATATCGTCGGGTGAGATTGATAGAGTCATGAGTGAATTTTGGTTAAGTGATCATCAGCCGTAGAAATAGGGCACGCGGTATGTCCCTCCTTTCAACAGACGACTGAACTGCTGTAAGACGATGGATCAGGCGAGACAATTTGCTAAATGCTGCCGCAGTTCATCAGCATTCAGGTTACGCCCGATAAAGACAAGCTGGTTCTTAGGAGAAGTTCGCCATTCTTCTCCTTGCAAGTCAAAACGAGGACCGCTGAGTTGAAAGACGTTGCGTAGGTCACTTTCGCTAAACCAGAGAATGCCTTTTGCCCGGAAGACTTCCTTGGGCAAATGTTCTTGTAAGAAGGTCTCAAACTTTTTCACATTAAAGGGGCGATCGCTCTCAAAGGAGATCGACACAAACCCATCATTGTCCAGATGATCAGAGTGATGGTGGTGATGTTCGTGAGCATGATGATCATCGTGATGATGGTGATCATCATGCTCGTGGTGATGTTCTGTATGCGGATGATCCTGCTGAGATTGCTCAATCTCTTCCTGGACTAAATCGGCATAGGCTTCTGGATTGTTGTAGCCTACATCCAAAATTAGCGGCAACGGCACCTGACCATGTTGACTATGGAGGATTCTGGCACCTTCCTTGACTGTGCCAATATAGGCTTCTAAGTTCTTAACCTGATCTGGATCTGCTAGATCGGTCTTATTCAAAATAGTGACATCGGCGTAGGCAATTTGTTTGAACGCCGCTTCGCTATCGAAGTGATCGGGGGTGAAAGTTTCAGAATCGACCATCGTGACGATCGAATCCAACCGAGTCATATCCCGCAGTTCCGTTCCTAAAAACGTCAGAATAATCGGCAGCGGATCAGCCACTCCGGTCGTTTCAATCACCATGTAATCGACCTGATCATCTCGTTCCAGCACTCGATAAACGGCATCCACCAACCCATCATTAATGGTGCAGCAAATGCAGCCATTGCTGAGTTCTACCATATCTTCATCCATCGACACGAGTAACTGACTGTCGATATTAATGTCACCAAACTCATTGACTAAGACCGCAACTTTTAGATTTTGACGATCGCTCAAAATGTGATTCAGCAATGTCGTTTTACCACTACCCAAAAAGCCCGTGATGATGGTGACAGGCATTCCTCGTTTAGGAATTTCTAGAGAGGCGGTAGTAGTTTCAGTCAAGGTGCTCGTCATATTGATTCCTCAGTTAAAAATGTTGATGCTAAATCGCAATACAGTTAGTTAATTGCTGCTCAATTTCGAGGGCATTCAAGTTTCGTCCAATAAACACGAGTTGGTTACAATCTGGTGGTTGTGAACGATTCGCTTGCAGAGACATTGCATGAACGCCCTTTAAATCACACCGCTTGCCACTCAGTTGAAACACATGACGTAATTGGCTGCCCTGAAACCAGAGAATTCCCTTCGCACGGTAAATATTCGAGGGTAGATTGTCGAGGAAGGTTTGAAATTTGGGCAAGTCAAAGGGGCGTTGGCGAAGCCTCTCTGGAAGCGAATCGCTCTCAAAGGAAACTGTCATAAATCCATCATTCTGTAAATGGTGAGAATGATGCTCATGATGGCTTGGATGGTCGGCTTGAGAGAGATTGAGATAGGAATTAGAGTCATTAAATCCGACATCTAAAATCAACGGCAATGGTACTTGTCCATGCTGGGTCTGAATCACCCTGGCACCCGGCTTGATGGAGCGAATATAGGTTTCTAATTCGTCAACGCGATCGGGTGTGACCAGATCGATTTTGTTCAGTAAGATAATGTCACCATAAATCAACTGGTTCAGTGCAGCTTCGCTGTCGTAGTGATTCGGCGTGAAGGATTCTGCATCAATCACCGTCAGAATCGAGTCAATATGCGTGACTGATTGCAGATCGGTGCTAATAAAACTCAGCATGATCGGCAATGGATCAGCAATTCCTGTAGTTTCAATCACGATGTAGTCCACTGCATCATCGCGATCGACCAATTCGTATACCGTATCGACTAAGCTCTGATTGATGGTGCAGCAAATACAGCCATTGCCCAGTTGCACCATATTTTCATCGATCGATACTAATAATTGGGAGTCGATGTGAAGGTCGCCAAACTCATTCACAATCACCGCCACCTTTAAGCCTTGACGATTACTCAAAATGTGATTGAGCAGGGTCGTTTTACCACTGCCCAAAAAGCCTGTGATAATTGTGACAGGTATTCCTCGTCTGGGAAGCGTAACGGATGCTGGACGAACCTGGACAATGGTATCGGTCATAACTACTGGTCTTCCAATGATTAGATGATGGGGCTTATATCTCTAAAAGCGTTACTTAGAAAGCATTTCGCGAAAACCTTACTCATCAACTATTGTTTGATACACCACTACTCCTAATGCAATGAAGGTACATCAGCAAACTGACATGCCGTAGCTTTGCGCTGCATAAATTGGAAAATGTTGTAAAACCCGTTACTGCGAGAGGGCGTGAGGCTGATATCAAATCCGGTTATCTTGATGAAGTCGGGCGTGAGTTGCTGGATTTCTAGCGGAGCCGATCCGTTCAGTCCCTCAATCAGCAGTGCCACCAGTCCTTTTGTGATCTGGGCATCCGAGTCGCCCTGAAACGCAACCTTGCCATCTTCTAATCTGGCAGTGATGTAGACTTGCGACACACAGCCCATAACTTTGTTGGCTCCCACTTTTGCGGATGCTGGAAATTCTGGCAACCGTTTGGCAAGACAGAGCAGATGCTCGTACTTTCGCTTGGGGTCAGATACCTGCTGAAAGCGTTGCACCAGCCGTTCTAAGGTAAGAGGAATGGTGGCTGAGGGATTAGGCATTGTCTAGAGAGATGAACCGCAGACATTGAAATGATAATCATTCTCATGATACAGGATTATGATGGGAAACTGAAGCGCTTTGCAACTAATATTTAGCCCTTCGCCTCACAGCAGCATTCGATACAATCAGCAAAACTCTATGTGCAAGAGTCAAATTATGAGCAAAGAGATCGCAACGCTTCTCCACAAAGCCTTGCTGCAAGACGACAAGATGGAATATTCCCTCTATGAATTTGAGCTAGAGGAGCATATTGATTGCTGGTACGAGGGGCTAAAAGCCGACCAGGATGAGTTTGTCTTTGCAGTGACAGAAAATTCAGGGCATGTGGCAATGGTGCTGATCATGCCTGATAAAACGGTGTTTGTGAATGAATCTGCCAAGGCGAAATTGTCAGAGTTCTGGCAAAGTAACTACAGCATTAATCTGAAGCGACTGATTCCGATGATGGCAAAGGAATTAGTGAACGATACTATCTTCGTTAATGGAGTGAAGACGTTTAGTAGCAAGCCACCCAAGCGAGTGTGGAGGAAGGCAAGATCTTAGAGTGGAGGCGTGATGGAGTGTAGGCTGTGACAGCCGAGTTGCCGAACTAAAATTCGGCATTTCCTGGTGGCAGTGAGGGCAAAACCAGTAAATGCCAGCGCCTCGAGCATGGCGGAGGAGCGTATCGGTACAGCAAGGACAGGTAGCCATAGGGACTCCAAAAGGTTGACGTTGATAGCGATTCCAGTGTTGTCCTCTCTATTGACCCGCAATTAATAAAGCTTCAAAAAGGGTGAACCTGTGGGCAATCAGCGATTCAGGACATCATCGCCAGCCTGATACCCACAGACACTAACTAGAATTCTGTCCGTTAGTTCGGCTCCGATGCCAAGTTGGGCAGAACCGATCTGGATAACAACAGACCCGCTGGGATTCCGACTCATGACCTGAACTTCCACACCACAGTTGCATCCCATTTTCGTGAGAGAACACATCTGACTTGATGTTCTCTGTAGTCTTTGAATCAACAGGCGATCGCCCACAGATGCTCTAGAGATTGGGAACAGGTTATCTTCAATCGAAGATTGAGAAGACGGCTGAATCCAGTTGGGATTCTGATCGACCTCAAACTCAGGGCTGGGAAAGGCTTCTCGCTCTAACCTGCCACCAATAAATGTAAAGCCCCAGCCCTCATAGTTCTGCCAACTACCGCTCATAAGTCGATGTCCCGCTTGAGTTCAGAGTTAATGCAAAGATTGTCAAGAAAATTTAGACTGCTCGCTGAAGCAAGATCAATCATGGATGACTTGTATTCGGCTGGAGTGAGCTAACCCCTCTCTGAGATTATCTACGTCTAATTATTGCTAATCTTTCTCAATAAGTCAAGAACTACTGAAATTTTGTAAAGGCGGAATTCTCGCTAAAATTCCCTTCTTGAGGGCATCAGGACGTTCTTGGCGGGGAACCATGCCATCTGGAATAGCATGGTATTGTTCTGCCAGTTGCAAAATCGCTGAGGCACTTTGCAGAGGAGGCAAATCACCAAACATTAGAGTGGTTTTCTGAGGTGCAGCGAGGGCGATCGCACAAGCCCGATTACAGCCACTCAAACAATCGACTGCCTCAATTTTGTACTCAGTTTGGAGTGTCCATTGTTGTTGCAGACGTAATAAGCTTTGCAGTAAGTGATAGCCACCCCGTTGTCCCATATAGTCTCGTTGCGTCGATGAAAACGCACAGGACTTGCACACAAATAAAACATATTGAGCCATGATTTAATTCACAGAATTACTTACGATCTCCACACATCAACTAGAACACTCAAGTCAATCGACAAATATCTATTTCGTCAATCTCGTTTACAGCTTTGTGAATTTTGTATTGCTGCACTGGATGAGTCATCACAGCAATCACGGTTTCAATTGGAGGACAACCCGGTTCTTTACAGGCAAGTTGACTAATGGAAATCGGAATTCCAGCATCCACTTCTAGAATGCGGTAGACCCAGCTTTTGATCTGCTGAACCTGCTCTGGGTCAGCTTTTGGTTTGTTCTGGGAGAATAGATTCATAAGAGGTGAAGGGGTGAAGAAATGGGGAAGTGAAGGGGGGAGGGTGATTGGGAGTTAATGGACTGGACGGGTGAAACGGGTTAAGGAAAGGTGCATGAGCATGAGTCCGATCGCCCAAACGCCCTCTTTGATTAATAGGCTGCGAGTGATCGCCCAGGCCAATACGTGGCTGCCCGTTAGCAACCAATCGAGTGCCAGAATCAAACTTTCAAATGCCGTAAAGCCAATTAGGGCAACTGCTCCAAACCACAGGCAGTGACCTTTCACCGTCTTTTGACTAAACGGAGGACGGAGCGATGCCAGTAACGTGACAACGAGTATCCCCAACCCCATCATCAGTCCCCAAAGCAAAGAACCTGCTGTCCAGGGATACTGTCGCAGTGTGTAACCATAAACTTGATTCAGCAACCAGATCAGCATGGCAACCAAAATAGCTGGCTTGGGTTTGAGTGTGGTTCCGGCGATCGCTCCAAATGCTACGAGCGGCGGATGGGGATAAATCACACTGCTGAAGGCACCGACCGCGAGAAAGGACATGAACCAGATTCTGCTATGGGCGATCGCCTGCCATTGAGTTGTCCAGAGGGGTTGGTCTGCAACCAAAGCATGGTGAGTTGTATTGTTCACGTTCCTCCTGTCTCCCTAGTAACATCTGAGATCGTCGTTTATCATAACGGCTAAATGGTGATGATGTGATCGAGCGGATTGCCAGCCAAAGCAGCATACAGGTCTGGAAAACAGCCGACCTGAACGCCTTCAACGGTGCCCGTTGGGGTGCAGTTACCGGGTTCACCTTTTGCCAATCCGCGTGACAGCGCACAGCGATCGCACATCATCAACAAAATGTTCTTTTCCCTGGCAACCGTGGCGAGTCGTTCGCCGATCGGGCTTCCCTGATGCAGACAGTAAGTGTTGTCGTCAAAGAAAAACATCCCGACGACTTCTGCACCATGATTATTTTCTTTTAACTGCGGCAAGATCATTTGCCCCAGCTTGTAGTCTGCGGTATGTCCAGATGTACTAAAAACGTAAGCAACTTTCATGGTTCTCCTGACCTAAATCTGCTGTTTGTTGACAATTACCTGCTGCATTTTTTCGTGCAGTGCAGCTAGCGTTAACGCTCCGAGTTCTCCTCCCTGACGGGTTCGCACACTCAAGGTTTGGTTTTCCACTTCGCGTTTACCGATGACAGCAACGACGGGAATTTTTTCGAGTTCGGCGGTGCGAATTTGTTTGCCCAGGCGATCGCCACTCACATCTACCGCAACCCGATAGCCTAGGTGTTTCAATTGTTGGGCGATCGCTTCTGCATAGCCTCGATGGGCATCACTCACCGGTAACAGACGCACCTGCACCGGAGCCAGCCACAGCGGAAAATCCCCCGCATAGTTTTCAATCAAGATGCCAAAAAATCGCTCTAATGACCCGAAGATGGCACGGTGAATCATGATGGGGCGCTGACGAGAACCATCCGCTGCCACATATTCCATGTCAAATCGTTCGGGCAAGTTAAAATCGACTTGAATCGTGGAGCATTGCCATAAGCGATCGATCGCATCCTTGATTTTGATGTCAATCTTGGGACCATAAAACGCCCCCCCACCTTCATCAGTCACATAATCCCAGCCTTTCGTATCCAAGGCTTGCACTAATGCGATCGTCGCTAAATCCCAAATGTCATCCGTGCCCACAGATTTACTCGGACGGGTTGAAAGATACACTTCGTATTCAGTAAAGCCAAAGTCTGACAGAATGGTTTCCGTCAAGTTCAATACGCCCAAAATCTCATCCGCAACCTGGTTTGGTAAACAAAAAATGTGAGCATCATCCTGGGTGAAGCCACGCACCCGCATCAAACCATGCAACACCCCCGATCTCTCATAGCGATACACGGTGCCTAACTCTGCCCAGCGAATCGGCAACTCCCGATAGGAATGCAAATGACTCTGATACGTCAGCACATGAAACGGGCAGTTCATCGGCTTTAGCTGATACTGCTGCGCCTCAATCTCCATCTGGTCAAACATATTGTCGCGGTAGAAGTCGAAATGACCCGACGTTTTCCAGAGATCGAGATTGGCAATGTGGGGCGTGTAGAGTAGTTCGTAACCTGCATCTAGATGCGCTTTACGCCAGTAGTCCTCAATCAGCAGGCGCATTCGCGCCCCTTTGGGATGCCAAAAGACTAGCCCTCCTCCAGCATCGTCTTGAATGCTGAAGAGGTCCAGAGCTTGTCCTAACCTGCGATGATCGCGCCGCTTAGCTTCTTCTTTGTGAATCAGGTAAGCCTGCAATTGTTCTGGAGTTTCCCAGGCTGTTCCGTAAATGCGTTGAAGTTGCGGCTTGGTTTCATCTCCGCGCCAGTAGGCTCCGGCAACATTTTCCAGGGCAAAGGCAGCGGGATTGATCTCACCCGTGTAATTGAGGTGCGGTCCCGCACACAAATCCCACCAGCAATCTTTACCAATATTTTTTTGCGCTAAAGCATCAGCAGAAACGCGAAACAACGAAGGCTCTGACACGCCTTGCAGGGTATCGAAGCAACCGATGAAGTAACGGGTAATTGGTTCACCTACGGGAATGCTGTCGAGGATTTCCAGTTTGTAGGGTTCGTTGAGTTGCTCAATTTCTGTCCGAATTTGCTCTCGATCGCCCACTTCCTGAACAATGGGCAGATTAGCTTGAATAATTCGCCGCATCTCCGCTTCAATCTGGGTCAAGTTTTCTAGGGTAAAGGGTGCTTGGCGATCGAAGTCATAGTAGAACCCCGTTTCTGTCCAAGGACCGATCGTCACTTTGGTTTCTGGAAACAGCGTTTGCACTGCCATTGCCAGCACATGAGCGCAGGTGTGACGAATCCTCAACAGTGTTGCAGTGCTGCTTTGAGTTAAAGGAGCCTGAATCAGGGTGTTGATCATAAATCAATATAATGATAATCATTCTCATATTATCCTAATCTGAGGAATCTTGTCATGCTCAATCGCTGGTTTAGAAAACCACATCGCATTTGGTATATTGCCGCTCCATTGCTAACCGCAGGATGGTTCAGCTATCTGGCTCCTCAAACAGAGGCACAGAGCAAGCCAACGGTTGTTGCCACGACCAGTATTCTGTGTGACATCACCCAACGCATTGCTCAAAACACGATCGCGCTCAAATGCTTACTCAACCCTGGTAATGACCCGCACACCTACACCCCTAAACCGGGCGATCGCAAAGCGATTGAAACCGCAGCACTGATTCTTTATGGCGGTTACGATTTTGAACCTGACCTCATTAAGCTGATTCAGTCCACATCCAATCGATCACCAAAGGTAGCAGTTTACGAGGTAGCAGTACCCAACCCAATTATGGGTGGACATTCCCATAGCCACGGCGATGGCGGACATAGTCATAGTGGCGGAACCCCAGATCCTCACGTATTTCACAGTGCTGAGAATGGTGCAAAGTTAGTGCAAGTCGTCAGTCAACAGTTAACAAAGCTACAACCGACTCAAGCCAGTCGCTATCAAGCCAACGCCAAAAAACTCACTAATGAACTGACCCAAATTCATACCTGGATTCGATCGCAGATTCAAACTATTCCCTTCAAACAGCGTTGGATTATCAGTACCCATGATGCCTTTGAATACTACGCGCGCACTTATAATTTAGGATTAGCGCCGACGCTGCAAGGCATTAGCACAGAGGAACGACCAACAGCGTTTCGGGTTGCAACCTTGGTGAGAGAAATCAAAACATTGGGAGTGTCCACCATTTTTGCTGAGGCAAGTGTGAATCCGAAGTTGATCACGACTGTGGCAAAAGAAGCAAAGGTGAAGGTCAGCCCACGCAAGCTTTACGCTGACGGCATTGGCACAGCAGGCAGCGAAGCCAGCACCTATCCCAAAATGTTGATTGCCAATACCAGGGCGATCGTCGAAGGCTTAGGTGGAAAGTACACGCCCCTGCAATGAAAGTTGCCCAGTTGCGATCGGGATGGGCAGTCTTTCACTGGAATCAAACCCGTTAAGCAGCCTGATGAATCGATTTAACTTTGATCGTGGCTTGAGGCGGAGTTGGATTGATCAAGCGAGAGGTTTTGGGCTGAAACGGCACAAACTGACCTTTTAGCCCTTTGGCGATCGCCTCCGTGTTCGCAAGCAGCATCTTCTGATAGGTCTCACCCGATGACCCCGGCTCCCCCAGTCCATCGGCATACAGTTCTTGCTCTGAAAGTTTGACGTTGGCTTCTTTGGCAACCGCTGCAATCAATTTGGGGTTAGAACTAAGTTCGGCAAAAATCGTTGGTACATTCGCCGCTTTGATTTCCTCTACCAATTCTTTCACTCGTGTCGGAGTTGGGGCTTCCTCCGTGCTAATGCCCTGCAATGCTCCCAGCACTGGAATACTATAGGCTTCTGAGTAATAGCCCAACGCATCATGGGTTGTGACTAGCTTGCGAGATACTATGGGAATAGTAGCAATTTGAGACTTGACCCAGGTATCAATCTGCCCAACTTCCGCTGTAATCTTCTGGGTATTCGCAGCGTAGAGTTGCGCATTAGCTGGCTCTAATTTGCTCAAATTCTCACTAATCACTTTGGCGATCGCGATACCGTTCTGAGCATTGTGCCAAACGTGAGGGTCTGTTTCAGTTTTGCCATCTTCTTCAAAGGTGAGTGGTTTGGACACCGCCACTTCGTGAACTGCCACCTTGGGAGCCGAGTTAGACGTGGCTTGAATCAACTTAACCAACGTGGGTTCAAAGTTGAAGCCGCCATAGAGGACAAGGTTTGCGGTTTCGATCGCCTTTTTATCATCTGGAGTGGGTTCATAGACGTGAGGATCGGCACCGGGCGCGACCAGACATTTCAGGTCAATGGTTTGGGCGGCGATTTGTTTCGTCAGGTCGCACAGAACTGTGTTGGTGACGACCACCAATGGCTTCTCATCAGCGGCATCGGTCGGGCTGGAGGTTGCCGCTGGACTGGGTGCTGTTGATTGAGGTGCAGAGCCACAGCCAGCCAAGCCAGCGACTAAGGTTAGGGTCGCCACTCGCTTCCAGGAACCATGCAAAGCCGTACTAAAACTCGTCATTCCGAAACACTCTTGGTAGGATTACTGTTCTAAGGGTACTACAATAATGAGAATCATTTTCATTTTTTCGTTATGCTAGAGGTTCGTGAGTTGGCTGTCAACTACCGGGGAATCAGTGCTGTCGAGGATGTCAGTTTCTCTCTGGAATCTGGGCAACTGATTGGGATTATTGGTCCCAATGGGGCGGGTAAAAGTACCCTGATCAAAGCGATTCTGGGCTTGGTTCCGGCTGAGCATGGGGTAGTAACGTTTAACTCGCGTCCGCTGAAGCACCAGTTGGGCACCGTTGCCTATGTGCCCCAGCGATCGCAAATTGACTGGGACTATCCTGTCACCGTCTGGAATGTGGTGATGATGGCGCGGACGCTGCACTTGGGCTGGTCGCGATTCCCCAGTCGGCAGTCGAAAGAGTTGGTACAAGCCGCATTGCAGCGGGTGGGGATATGGGAACTGCGCGATCGCCAGATTGGTGAACTATCAGGTGGGCAACAGCAGCGGGTGTTTCTAGCACGGGCACTGGCACAGCAGGCGGAGCTATTTTTCTTCGATGAGCCGTTTGTCGGCGTAGACAAGAAAACTGAAGCCGTGATTTTTGAAGTGTTTGGCGAACTTAAGTCTGCGGGCAAGACGCTGTTGGTGATTAGTCACGATTTGGGAACTACGACGCGGGTGTATGACCACTTTTTGCTGCTGAACAAGCAATTGATTGCCGAAGGGTCGCGGGATGAAGTCATCACAGCGGCAAATCTGCGAGAAGCCTATGGCGAGAACGTGATTCTCTTAGAACGCAGCGAGGAAGAGCGATGCTAAATGGATTATTGGAACCGTTAGGCTTCGAGTTTATGCGAAATGCGATCGCCATTGCGGTGACGATGGGCGTTCTCTGTGCCGTGGTGGGCTGTTACTTGATTGTGCAGCATATGGGATTGCTGGGTGATGTGATTGCTCATGCGGTGCTGCCGGGATTGGCGATCGCCTTTTTCTTGGGAGTTGATATCTTTATAGGAGCGTTTATTTCTGGAACCATTAGCACCTTTGTTATCGCCTGGATTCAAACACAATCGCGGATTAAGGTCGATGTCGCCATGGCGCTGGTCTTTTCCGGGTTTCTGGCGTTGGGCATTGCCTTAATCACCATTCTCAAAAGTAAGCTTGATCTGCATAGCTTTCTGTTCGGCGATATCTTATCAGTCACGGGTGCAGATGTGGTGAGGACATTGGCGATCGCGATCGTGGTGTTGTTTGCCGTGTTTATCTTTTATCGTGAACTCCTGTTCTACACGTTTGATCCGCTAGCAGCGCAGGCAATGGGATTGCCCGTCACCTGGATTCAAATTGGGTTAAATGCGGCAATCACCTTAACCATCATCGCCAGTATGCAAGCCGTTGGTGTAGTGTTGGTGGTGGCGCTGCTGATTGGACCTGCTATCACGGCTTATTTGTTGGTCAAAGAACTCTATCGGATGATGCTTTTGGGCGCAGTGTTCGGTGTAGTTTCCAGCGTCAGCGGCATGTATGTGAGCTACTACTGGAATATTCCATCAGGAGCAGCGATCGTCTTGCTCGTTTGTCTGTTGTTTTTAGTTGCACTACTGTTTAGTCCTTCTCAAGGGATTTTGACGCGACCCAAGGCAGCCAATCCCTCTGCACAGCGCTTAGTCAAACAACTGCGGCGAAATTAATCTGGCGGTTTATCACACCTCCGTCACCGCAACATCAACGCTACGTCTTTGGCAAAGTAAGTCAAAATCAAGTCTGCTCCGGCTCGTTTCATACTCGTCAGCGTTTCCAGAATCACCTTTTTCTCGTCGATCCATCCCTGTGCCGCCGCCGCTTTGATCATGGCGTACTCCCCACTGACGTTGTATGCCGCAACAGGCAAATTTGTATGCTGCTTGATTTGATAGATGATATCCAGATAGGCAAGAGCAGGCTTCACCATCACAATGTCTGCGCCCTCTGCGATATCTAAATTCACTTCTTTGATCGCTTCTCTGGCGTTCGCTGCATCCATTTGATAGGTTTTCTTGTCGCCAAATTTGGGAGCCGAATCGAGAACATCGCGGAACGGACCGTAGTAGGCAGACGCATACTTAGCGGAGTAGGCGAGGATGCCGACATTGATCCATCCCTCGGCATCCAACGCCTTGCGAATGGCTCCCCCGCGACCATCCATCATATCGGAGGGAGCAACAAAATCGGCTCCGGCTTCTGCCTGAACTAAGGCTTGTTTCACCAGCACTGCCACCGTTTCATCATTGAGAATCGTGCCATCCTGCACAATGCCATCATGCCCTTCGCTGCTGTAGGGATCAAGGGCAACATCGGTAATCACCAGAATATCGGGAACGGCTTGTTTAATGGCTCGGACGGCGCGGGGAATCAAGCCGTCGGAGTTGTAGCTCTCAGTTCCGGCGTTGTCTTTTTGGTCGTAAGGGATGAGCGGGAAAAGAGCGATCGCCCCAATGCCTAACCCATACGCTTCCCGCACTTCATCCAGCAGCAAATCTAACGTGTAGCGATAACATCCCGGCATTGAGGGAACTTCTTCCCGTTGCCCATCTCCCTCCATAACAAATAGGGGGTAAATTAAATCTTCCACACGCAGAATGTTCTCCCGCACCATTCGACGCAGAGTTTCGGTTCGCCGCAATCGCCGGGGACGATGAGTGATGGGTGTAGCGAGTGGTTCAGATTGACGGTCAGACTCAGCGGTTTCATTTTCAAGGGTAGAGACATCAGATGGAGGCATAAGATATAATGAAAATGATTATCATTCGCCTATTTTATAGTAATACGATGTGAAAAGTAATTCACTTTCTCCGAACAGCAACTCTCAGCATCATCGTCTGCCCCGCAACCAGCAAGCAGTGCTAGATGCCCTGAACCAGCAACCCTACCCCCTCTCGGCTCAAGAGTTGTGTGGTGTGGTGCGGGAGCATCAGGCGATCGGGTTAGCAACGGTGTATCGCGCGTTGGAAGCCTTAAAGCTACACGGGTTAGTTCAGAGTCGAGCCAGTGCTAATGGAGAATTGCTCTACAGCCCGATCGAGCAAGATCAGCATTATTTAACCTGTTTGCAGTGTGGTCAATCTTTTCCATTGGAGCAGTGCCCTGTCCGTGATTTAGAAGCGCACTTGCACCCCTCAGTTCCGTTCAAAATTTACTATCATACCCTAGAGTTTTTCGGATTGTGCGAACCCTGTACGCATCAGCCGAAGTGAACCTTACTTATTTTGGCTAGTGTGCTGAAAGCCCTTTCCTGAGCCATACCGCACGGTTCTAAATTCGACCTGATTGGAGTTAGGGTTGTAGAGCGTATAAGTTGCCTGTCTAGGAATCCGCCCCACATTACCCACGCCAATCACCTGTCGCGGTTTAGCCGCGATCGCTTGTGGTGGGGCTACCTGATCTAAGGTGGTGACACTGGATGTAACCGCGCCCTGCTGAATTTCGTATTGAAACGTCAAACCCGAACGACCACAAAAAAGTGTGTTTGCATCCATTCGCACGAGGCGATCGAGCATTTGAATCGGGGGCGTATCTGGCGTTAACTCATCACTAACGCTGACACTACTTCCATGAATCAACAGGCAATCGAGTTCAAATAAACCGAAGTCGAGCGATCGCACCCACTCAACCATCTCGCGTGAAATCGCATCCCACAAGGTTTTCACCATTGTCATGCCATAGCGTTCGATGAGTTCGGTCGGTTCTCCCGTTCGTCCCAATCCATGCAAAATCAGCAACTGTTCTTCCCACCAACCTTGACAAACTTGTGGCTTAGGTTCATGTGGTTGAGGCGATCGCACTCGCTGAATCACCTTTTCACTTTCCGAGATGGGTGCAATCACATCACCCAAAATATAGAGTTCTTCTACAAGTTGCCGCTGACGTTTGATGTCTGCTAACACCGCTTCATACGCGGCTAAATTGCCTTCAATTCCGCTCAAAACTGCCCAGATCATTTTTGTACTACAAATTTTCGTGATTTTAGATAACCGCAACTACTCTGAAAATGCCAATCAGCCTGTGAAAACAAACGCAGTATAGAAACGAGTTAGTCTTCTAAAACCAGCTTGGTTCAGTAATTCCAGCGTTCGCTCTTCTGAGATGAATTGGAGATGCTGCCACATCGTCTCGACCAGTTCAGTGAGACGTTGTGATTCCATTCCTGCTAATTGCGCTCGTTTCTGCCACCCATCAACTAAGCGCTTAAACACCTCAGATTGTTTATCTCCTTGAAAATCTACCAACACAAACGGGCTACCCGGTTGGAGACGAGTCGCGATCGCCTTTAAATAGTCCAACTTGGCACCATCATCTGGTAGAAAATGCATGACTAATAAGCTAGTAGCGGCGTTAAACGGATGTAACGGAAGTTCTTGTATGACTCCGTTGTGAAGAGTGACGCGCTCTTCTAATCCGAGTGATTCAATTTTTGCTTGAGCCACTGCCAGCATTTTTTCAGATGGATCAACACCCGTAAAGCGCCAGGTTGACTGGGCTTGTCCCAATACACTAATTTCGTTGCCACCACCCGCTCCAACGACGAGAATATGCGCATTATCAGTCAAGTAGATTTGGCACAAAGCCGTCAGCATCATGAGTAGGGCATCATAACCCGGAATACTCTGACGAACTGCGATGTCGTAATCAGTCGTTGGCAAAGCGGAATTTTTATCGAAATCGAACGAATTACCGTTAGTCATGGCTATCGTTCACATACATGGGTTGGATCATCGGCGCGTTCGGCAAACTCCAGTCCCCTAGCTAAACGCCATGCGAAGATCGGAGGCAAACCATTTTCAATGATGGCAGCACAGGTTTTTTGATAGTCGTATTCCACTTCGCGCAGCGTGATTTGATCTGTCTCAGTGTTGTAGATAACATAAGGTAATTGCTCAACTGGGGTAAATTGACAAAATTTCAAAAGCGGATAAAGTGACGGTATGACAGAACTTCCCGACCTAAAGCAACTGACGGATGAGGCAAAAGATGACCTGATTC
>Ga0209181_10000909_pt1 | contig 53192 bp, 41 predicted proteins | sample MAT05_FD_187208 | JGI IMG/M metagenome (GOLD analysis project Ga0209181, IMG submission 187208) | Freshwater microbial communities from Lake Fryxell liftoff mats and glacier meltwater in Antarctica - MAT-05 (SPAdes) (version 2) | ecosystem: Environmental > Aquatic > Freshwater > Ice > Liftoff... | reverse complement strand
GCGCCGGCCGCGCTCATCGGCCTGGGTGTAGTGCTGCACGATGAAGCTGCGGGTGCGGCGCACCATGTACAGCCGGATCAGCTCGCGCCAGTCGTCGAACTCATCACTCTTTTCGATCGCCAGGATCGAATTGACCTTGCACTGGTACTTGCGCTCGAACTCGGCCTCGCCAATGCCTTCGCGCCGCATGAAGTGCTCCGGCCGCAGGCCGATGTTGGCTTTTTCATCGATGAACAGCCGCAACTGGCCCGACAGGTCGGTCTTGGTCTTGTTGTAGGGCGTGGCGGTGAGCAGGATCACCCGCGCGTCACAACTGCGGATGTAGTCGGCAATGGCCTTGTAGCGCCGGCCTTCCCGGTTGCGCAGGTTGTGGCTCTCGTCGATCAGCACCAGCCGGTAGCGTTTCAGGTCAGGCAATCGCTTGATGACCTGGCTGATCGGCATCACCGTGCCTCGCAGCCCGTATTCAGTCCGGTAGCGCTCCCACATCGGCTCCAGGTTCTTCGGACAGATGATCAGCGTCTCAAAGCCGAGATCGTCCTCGAACATGCGCGCCAGCGCCGTGGCCATCATGGTTTTGCCCAGGCCCACCACGTCGCCGATCATCACGCCGCCACGGCGCTGCAGGTGGCGGGCGGCGATCTTGACGGCGCTTTTCTGAAACTCGAACAGGTCGGCCTCGAACCGTGCCGGCAGGCGGAACTGGCTCAGGCCGGCACGGGCCTCGGTGCTCAAGTGGTAGGCGATGTTGAGGTAGATGTGGAAGGGCGGTATCGCCGCCTCGCGCGCCCAGCTGGCCTCGATCAGCTCGGCCAATTCGACCGAGACATCCAGAGCCCAGCGGTCCGACCAACGGTTGTCGAACCAGGTGGACAAGCGCTGCGTGGCGTGGTGGTCCAGCACATCGACGTTCAGCTCGCCCTGCCGGGCCAGGCCTTGCAGCGTGAGGTTGCTGCTGCCGACAAAGCCGGTGATGGGGTTGTTGACATCGTCCCGGAACAGCAAATACAGCTTGGCGTGCAGCGGGTAAGGCAGAAACAGCTTGATGCAGACCTGGCCGGCGCGCAGTTGGCGGGCCAGGGTGCGCAGCGCTGTCTCGTCCTTGCCGGTGGGGATACCCAGCGTGATCTGCTCGCGCAGATGCGCGGCAAACTGGGTTTTGAGGCGCAGCGCCGTCGCGTTGTCCAGCCCTTCTGCGCCTGAGTCTGCCCGGTACAAGGCCCGGATTTCGTCGTAGGGCGGGCGTTGCATGCCCACCAGCACGCGGCAGACCTGGCCGTCGGCCACCGACCAAGGCTGCACCAGGTCATCTACTGCCTGCCAGCCGCGCAGATTCAGGTAGCCGACGCAAAAGTCAGCACGCTTCGACACCGCCAGCGTGGCGCGCAGGGCGCCCAGCAGGTCTTGCTCAATGTTGTCGAAAATCCTGGACATCTGCCCCCCGTTGTCGGGGGCATTGTGCATTTCAGCCGAGCGGGCTGAAACCCAGCTGTGAGCAACAGCAGTGCAGGTTCGTCGCGGCCGCGCCTCACGAGGAGCAGCCAGTTTGGCTAGGCCTCACAGGCGCGCGTTGAAGCGCGCGCAGCAGGTTTAGATCGACGTTGGTGTCGGCAAGCCCGCCATGCGGTCGGCCTTGACAAAGTAGCTGCGCGCCAGCGCCACCAGTTGCTTGTCACTGGGGCGGTCGACCGGCTCGTAGCCGACGATGCGTGCGGCCACCGCCGGTTGATGTTTGTCGGCGTAGTGCTTGAAATCGGCCAGGCTGGTGTTGCCGCCCGTCACCAGCACCTCGCGAATGTCGGCCAGCGCAGCGCAGACCAGGGCATAAAACTCGTGCTGTTCGCGTACCTCGCTGCCGTGTTGGCGGGTGGGGTGGCTGTGCGACTTGACAGTCTGGGCCTGCACCTGGTCCGCATCAAATTGCAGCACTTGGGCGGTGTGGTGATCGAGCCAGACGACGGCGTGAAAAAGCGACATGACAAAACTCCTGTTGCGGGCCCGGACAAGGGGCGCCGGTGGGGGGAAGAGAAAAGGACATCGAAATCGCCGACGCCAGGCCGGCAAGGCAAGGCAATTGCGCCAGCGCAAAAAACAGCGCTACAGCGTCGCAGGCTTGCTGGCGCCGCGCTCTTGAAGCGCCTCGCAGGCCACGCAACGCAAGGCTTGCGGTGTTGATTGCAGGCGCGCCAGCGCGATCTCGCAACCGCAGGCCGCACAGTGGCCGTAACTGCCGTCGGCCAGCCGCTGCAGCGCGCGGTCGATCTCGGCCAAGTTCACCGCATCACGGTCGCTGCGGGCAAAGTCGACTTCTCGCTCGGCGTCGCGCTGGGTGGCGTCGTCGCCGTCCTGCAGCAGCACGTCGCGGGCGTGCTCGGCGCGGCTACTGCCACCGAGGTAAGCGCTGCGTTGGGCTTCGAGAGTGTCGCGCCGGACCTGCAGGTCGGCGCCCAACTGCTGTTTTTGTGCGGTGCTGATGGGCGGGCTCATGGTTTGTCTCCTTGCAAACATCCTGGCACTGGCCGTGGCCGGCGGCGTTGACCGGCATCAAGCCCGGGCCAGCGCGCCAGTGGGTGCTGCCTACAATGAAAACGCAGGTTGGCACCGTGTGTCGGTGCGCTGACACGCTTTGCTGCAGCCAACCGATCCCACCCCGCCCCGCGCCGACTCCATAGCCTTCGCCAACAGCCCCGCCATGTCCACGTCCGCTCTGCCCCCAACCCATTGCGACGTGCTGGTGGTCGGCGCCGGCCCCGCCGGCAGCGCCTGCGCCCAGTGGCTGGCGCGCCAGGGTGTGCAGGTGGTGCTGGTCGACCAGCAGGCCTTTCCGCGCGACAAGGTCTGTGGCGACGGCCTGATCCCCGACGCCCACCACGCGCTGGCCCGCCTGGGCGTGCACGACGAGGTGATGGCCCGGGCGCTGAGCGTGCCGCACGTGGCCTGCATCGGCCCGCGCGGTGGCCGGGTCGACGTGCCGGGCCAGCTGGCGGTGCTGCCGCGGCGCGACCTGGACGACATCCTCAAGCGCGCCGCCGAGCGTGCCGGCGCGCGCTTCTTCGCGCCCTGGCGCTTCGAGGCACCGTTGCTGGCGGGTGCAGAGGCGGCCGGCGGTGCGGGCACGGGCACGGCGGGCCAGGATGGCCAGGGCACCGTCGTCGGTGCGCGCCTCAAATCCCCCACGCTCGGGCTGTGCGAGGTGCGCGCCCGCTGGGTGGTGCTGGCCACCGGCGCGGTGCCGCGTGCGCTGATGGCCGCCGGCCTGTGCGACCGCCACACCCCCACCGGCATCGCCTTGCGCGGCTATGTGCACCACCCGGCGATGGCCCTGCGCCGCCCGGCGCTGGAGGTGGTCTGGCACAAACAACTGCGCAAGGGCTACGGCTGGATTTTTCCCGGCCCGGGCGGCGTGTTCAACATCGGCGTCGGGTTGGCGCAAAGCCACGGCAAGCAGGTGGGCGGCCGGGCGACGATGGCCGACGTGAACCTGCGTGAGCTGTTTGCCGCCTTCACCCGCGTCTACGCCCCCGCCGGCGAGCTGATGGCCGGCGGCACGCTGATCGGTGAGATCAAGGGCGCACCGCTGCGCTGCTCACTCGACGGCGCCCGGTTCTCGCGGCCCGGCCTGCTGGTCACCGGCGAGGCGGCGGGCAGCACCTATGCCTTCACCGGCGAGGGCATCGGCAAGGCCATGGAGACCGGCCTGCTGGCCGCCGAGGCGCTGGCCGGCGCGCTGGCGCAGGGCGCTGCGGCGCCCGCCGCCCAGCCCGCGGACGACGCGGCGCTGCGTGCCGGCTACGGGGCGGCGCTGCTGGCGCTGAAACCCCGGTTCGACCTCTACCAGCGCGCCAGCCGGGTCAACGACCACCCCTGGCTGACCGACCTGCTGATCTGGCGCGCCCAGCGCAGCGAGCGCATCCTGCGCGGCATGGCGCGTGTGCTGGACGAGACGGGCAACCCCGGCAGCCTGGTGTCGCTGCGCGGCCTGTCACGGCTGCTGCTGCCGGGCCGCTGAAAGCCACCCCCGATGTGCCAGCTGCTGGGCATGAACGCCAACACGCCGACCGACGTGATGTTTTCGTTTGCCGGCCTGGCCACCCGCGCCGACGAGCACAAGGACGGCTTTGGCATCGCATTTTTCGAGGACCGCGGCGTGCGCCTTTTCGTCGACCCCGAGAGCGCCCGCGCCTCGCCGGTGGCCGACATGGTCAAGCGCTACCCGATCAAGAGCGGCAACGTCATCGCCCACATCCGCAAGGCCACCCAAGGCCGGGTCGCGCTGCAAAACACCCACCCCTTCGAGCGCGAGCTGTGGGGCCGTTACTGGGTGTTTGCCCACAACGGCGACTTGAAGGGCTTCGCGCCGCGCCTGCACGGCGCCTTCCGCCCGGTCGGCGATACCGACAGCGAACTGGCGTTTTGCTGGCTGATGCAGGAGCTGGCCAAAGCCCATGCGTCGGTGCCGTCGATCGAGGAGTTGCGCTGCACCCTGGCCGAGTTGCTGCCGATCCCGGCGTCGCACGGCACCTTCAACTGCCTGCTCAGCAACGGCCAGGCGCTGTGGGCCCATTGCAGCACCGAGCTGCACTGGCTGGAGCGGCACCACCCCTTCGGTGCGGCGCACCTGGCCGACGACGACCTGAGCGTCGACTTTGCCGCACTCACCACCCCGGGCGACCGGGTGGCGCTGGTGGCCACCCAGCCGCTGACCCGCGGCGAGACCTGGACCGCCTTTGCGCCGGGTGAGCTGCGGGTGTTTGTGGGCGGGCAGTCGCCGGCCAGCGCCGCCGGGTAGAGCGCCAGACCGCGCACCGGGCACCGGGCCGCCATTTGGCCGCAGACCCCCGAATCGGGGGAGTGCGGCCGCTTCGGCTTGTTCACCGCTGGCGCATCGTCTAGCATCTCCCTCAACTTTGTCTGGACGGGATGGAATGATGAAAACAGCAATTTGGGTCGGTTTGGTTTCGGCGCTGGGCCTGGTCGGTGGGGCTTCTGCACAGACGCCGCCGCCGTGCCCCTGTGCCGGCGGCGGGATTCAGCGTACCGACGTGGTGGCGTTGGTCACTGGCAAGACCGCCTGCGCGGTGCGCGGCAGCGAAAAATGGCAAGAGCTTCACCAGGCTGGCGGCAGCCTGATCGACTACAAGCTCGGCCCGACCAGCAAGACCGATCCGTCGGAAAAGGTCGGTACCTGGCTGGCCGGTGTGGCCTCACGCACCAACCCGCTGCCCACCGTGACCTACAACTACGGCTCGGGCGGAACCTACGCCTACGCGGTCTGCGCCCCGAACGCCACGACCGCCGGACCGTTCCTGTTCTGCAACATCAGCACCAAGGAAAAGTTCGACCCGGTGACGCTGAAGGCAGGCCAGGTTCCCTGCTAGTGCACACGCCGCACGGCGCCCCAGGGCCGTGCGGCCGCCTGAAGCTGGCCTGCGGACAGCGCAGGTGCTGCAAAACCCTGTGCCAGCGCACCGGGTTTTTTGCCGTCTGACACCCCTGAAACCCGCGCCATGGCCCTGAACCATGCCCGGCCGGGCTGGGCACTGTGCCTGGGCTGGTTGACTTTTGTGGTCTACGGCAGCTTGCTGCCGTTCGACTTCCAGCCGCTGACCGTCGACGCCGCGTTGGCCCGCTGGCAAGCGCTCCCGTTCCTGAAGTTGGGGGTCGAGTCACGCGCCGACTGGATCGCCAACGGTGTGCTGTATCTGCCCGTGGGCCTGCTGTTGATGCAATGCCTGCGCGCGGCCTGGGGTGGCCGCAGGCTGGCCCGGGGCCTGGCGGGGCTGACGGCGCTGGCGCTGGGCTGCGGCCTGGCGCTGGCGGTCGAGTTCAGCCAGCTGTTTTTCCCGTCGCGCACGGTGTCGCAAAACGACGTGATGGCCGAGTGCCTGGGCACGTTGCTCGGTGTGCTGGTGGCGCCGCGGGCAGGCCGCTGGGTCGATGCGCTGCAGCGTGCGTGGGCGCTGGACGGCCAGCGCCTGCTGCCACGCCTGCTGGAGGGCTATGCCGCGGCCTACTTGCTGCTGAGCCTGTTCCCCTACGACCTGCTGCTGTCGGCGGCCGAATGGCAGGCCAAGCTGGCCTCGGACAACTGCGGCTGGTGGCTGGCCCCCGCGTCGCAGCAGCGCGGCTGGCTGTTGGGTGTGCTGCTGGGTGTCGAGGTGGCGCTGTCGGTGCCGGTGGGCGTGTGGCTGGCCTGGCGGCGTGCCGTGCGCCGGCTGGCGCCGGGCCAGCAACGCCTGCAGCCGCCAAGGGCACCACCGCCACGGCTGGCAAGGGCCATGCTGGCCGGCGCCGGCCTGGGCCTGCTGATCGAGGGCGGCCAGCTGGTCATCGCTTCGGGCATTTCGCAGGGGCTTTCGGTGTTGACCCGCGCGGCCGGCGTGGCGATTGGTGCGCAACTCGGCAGCGTGCTGCTGGCGCACCTCTCGGGCCAGCGCAGCGCCGGACATTGGGCGCACGCCTGGCGCCGCGTCGCACCTTGGCTGGCGTTGCCCTACCTCGGGCTGCTGGCGGGTGTGAACGGCTGGTGGTCGCAAACCTGGGGTGGCCCGGACACCTGGCAGGCACAGTGGGCCGCAGTGCACCTGATGCCGTTCTGGTACCACTACTTCACGACCGAGGCCGAGGCGCTGTTCAGCCTGGGCAGCGTGGCGCTGATGTACCTGCCGGTGGCCGCCTTGCTGGGTACCCTGCGCGTGCCTGTGGCCGGGGTCGTGCTGGCTGCAGGCGGCCTGGCGGCGGTGATCGAGACCAGCAAGTTGGCCCTGTCCGGCCTGCACCCGGACCCGACCAACGTGGTCATCGCCATGGCCACCTGCTGGCTGGCCCTGCGCCTGGCGGGCTGGGCCGTCCGGCCGGTGAAGGCCGCCGGCGGCGCCGCGCCACGGGCTGGCGGTCACCCGGGCGACGCGGCGCCAGCGCCGGCCCTGCTGCCGGCCGACGGCCCGCGGGCCGCCACAACGCAGACCGCTGGCGCAGGCCTGGCCGGGCTGCGCACAGCCGCCTTGCTGGCGTTGGCTGCGGCCTCGGCGCTGTCCCTGCCCTGGGGCGCAACGGCGGTGGCGGGGGGCGTGGCCGCTGCCGCAGCGCTGGTCTGGTGGCGCCCGGTGCTGGCATTGGCGCTGCTGCCGGCGGCGCTGCCGGTGCTGGACCTGGCGCCCTGGACCGGCCGGTTTTTCTGGGACGAGTTCGACATCCTGCTGCTGGCGGTGCTGGCGGTCGGCTGGCACCGCAGCCGGCCGGCCGGCCCGGGGTCGCCGCGGCCGGCCCACCCGTCAACCGCACCCGCCGGATTTGCGATGCTGCAAACGACGGCGCTGGTGCTGCTGGGGCTGAGCCTGGCGCTGTCCACGCTGCGTGGCCTGCTGCCCTGGCACTGGCCAGACCTGAACAGTTTCTCCAGCTACTACAGCGGCTGGAACGCGTTGCGCTTGTTCAAAGGTGCGCTCTGGGCGGCGGGTTGGGTGGCGCTGTTCCGCAGGTTGCCCCAGGGCTCCCCATTCAAGCAGACGGTGTTTGCCTGCGGTGTGCTGGCCGGGCTGGCCCTCACGGTGCTGCAAGTGGGCTGGGAGCGGCTGGCCTTTCCGGGTTTGCTGGACTTTGCCAGCGACTACCGTGTCACCGGGCCCATCTCCGCCATGCACACCGGCGGGGCCTATATCGAATGCTGGCTGGCGGTGGCCTCGGCCTTTGCGATGTGGGCCGTGCTGCGCCCGGGCCCGGCGCTGTGGCGGGTAGCGGCGGGCATGCTGGTGCTGGCCAGCACCTATGCCATGGCCGTGACCTATTCACGCAACGGCTACGGTGCGCTGTTGGCGGTCGTGCTGGTGATGGCCGGGGCGGCGGCAGTCAACGCGGTGCAGGCGTTGCGCCACGCCGGCCGCCAGCCTGATGCTGCCCCGCCCCGAGGTGTCCTGCTGCCGCTGGCCGGGGTGGTGGTGCTGTTGGTGGCCCTGATGGCCGCCGTGGCGCTGCCGGTGTTGACGGGCCCGTTTGCGCGCGCCCGCCTGGCCGACCTGGCGCGCGACCATGCCGTGCGCCTGGCCCATTGGCAAGATGCCGTGGCCATGCGCCAGCCCGGCGGACTGGACGGGCTGCTGGGCGCCGGCCTGGGCAGCTACCCGGCGGCCCATTACTGGCGCAGCGCCGAGCCGGTGCATGCCGGGTCCTACGCGCTGGCCGACGAGCCCGGCCGCCGCTTCTTGCGCCTGGGCACCGGTGCGCCGGTCTACATCGAGCAAGTGGTGGCGGTGCGGGCCGGCCAGCGCCTGCAGCTGACGCTGGAGCTGCGCGGCCCGGCCAGCGCCGTGCTGGGCGTGATGCTGTGCGAGAAGTGGATGCTCACGTCAGGCGCCTGCGCGGCCGTGCAGCCGGCCCCGGCCGCGGCCGCGGCGGCCCCGGCGGCCAGTGCCGCAGCCGCTGCCGACACCGCCTGGCGCCCGGTCACGCTGTTGTTGTCGACCGAGGGCTGGCCCGCCACACACGGGCTCATCGGCCGGCCCGTCAAGCTGGCGGTGTATCACGGCGCCGGCGCCGGCACGGTCGACGTGAGCCGGCTGGTGCTGTCAGCCCAGACCCCCGACACCACAGCGGACGCGCCTACCACTTCGCCCTCAATTGCGCCCTCGATTGCGCCCTCGATTGCGCCAGCGGACAGCGCGGTGCCACGGGCCTCCCTGCTGCGCAACGGCGACTTCTCGGCCGGCCTGGACCACTGGTTTTTCAGCACCGACATCGACCCACCGTGGCATGTGCACAGCACGCCGGTGGCGGTGTGGTTCGAGCAGGGCTGGCTGGGTGTGCTGGCCTGGTCACTGGCGGCCGTGCTGGCCCTGGGCGCAGCCGCCCGGCGCGCCTGGCGGGGTGATTTGACCGGTGCGGCGGTGCTGGCTGCGCTGTTGGCGGCGGGGGTGTGTGGCGCGTTCAACACCCTGACCGACGCGCCCCGCTTCCTGACACTGCTGCTGGTGCTGCTGTGGCTGGCGGGCGAGCGTGGCAGCGCCGCTGCAGGCAGCGCACTGGCCGCTTCGGCCGTCCCCTCCACTGGCTTGTCCCAAGCCCCGCTGTCGCCAGCCTCTGCGACACTCGATCACGCTCCCAACCGGCCTCCACCCGCCCACCCGTGATGCCCCATCCCGCCGCCTTGCCCGTCCCGCGTTTTGACACCTTCTACCGCCACGCCGAGCTGACGGCGCTGCTGCAGGACTACGCCGCCGCCCGGCCCGACCTGGTGCAGCTGCGCTCGATCGGCCAGAGTTTCGAGGGCCGCGACATCTGGCTGGCGGTGCTCACCAACACCGCCACCGGCACGGATACCGACAAGCCGGCGTTCTGGGTCGACGGCAACATCCACGCCGGCGAGCTGACCGCGTCCACCGCCTGCCTGTACTGGCTGCACCAGCTGGTGGCCGGCCATGGCAGCGACGGCGGCATGACGCAGCTGCTGAACACCCGGGTGGTCTACCTCTGCCCGCGGCTCAACCCCGACGGCGCCGAGCTGGCGCTGGCCGACAAGCCGCGCTACATCCGCTCGTCCACCCGGCCCTATCCCTGGGACGAAGAAACGGTGGAGGGCCTGACGGCCGAGGACATCGACGGCGACGGCCGGGTGCTGCACATGCGCATGCCCGATCCGCACGGCACCTGGAAGTGCCACCCCGAGGACGCCCGGCTGATGATCCCGCGCGATCCGGGTGAGTTCGGCGGCAGCTACTGGCGCATCATGCCCGAGGGCACGCTGGCCAATTTCGACGGCCTGCAGGTCAAGGTCAACCCGGACCGTGAAGGGCTGGACCTGAACCGCAACTTCCCGTCGATGTGGCGGCAGGAGTTCGAGCAGACCGGCGCCGGGCCCTACCCCGCCAGCGAGCCCGAGGTGCGGGCGATGGTGGACTTCATCGTCAAGCACCCCAACATCGGCGCGGCCGTCAGCTTCCACACCCATTCCGGCGTGATCCTGCGCCCGATGGGCACGGTGAGCGACGAGCAGATGACGCCCGAGGATTTGTGGATGATCAAGCGGCTCTCGGCGATCGGCGAGAAGCTCACCGGCTACCCGGCCGTCAGCACCTACCACGACTTCAAGTACCACCCCAAGGAGGTCATCACCGGCACCCAGGACTGGATCTACGAGCACTTGGGCGCGCTGTTCTGGACGGTCGAGATCTGGGCGCCCAACAAGGAGGCCGGCATCACCGGCTACGACTGGGTGCACTGGTACCGCGACCACCCGCCCGAGGACGACCTGAAGCTGCTGAAGTGGAGCGACGAGCAGTGCAACGGCTTGGCGCACGTCGACTGGTACCCCTACCGCCACCCGCAGCTGGGCATGGTCGAGCTGGGCGGCTGGGACCGGCTGAACTACTGGCGCAACCCGCCGCCGCACCTGCGCGAGCGCGAGGTGGCGCGCTTCCCGGCCTGGCTGACGCAACTGGGCCTGTCGCTGCCCAAGCTGGAGTTGCTGCGGGCCGAGGTGCGGTCGCTGGGCGGCGACACCTGGCGCATCCGCTTTGCCGTGGCCAACGCGGGTTACCTGCCCAGCTATGTCACGCAGCGCGCGATCGAGCGCAAGGTGGTGCGCGGTGTGGTGTTCGAGCTGCACCCGCCGCCGGGCCTGACGCTGCAAACCGGCAAGCTGCGCATCGAAGGCGCGCAACTGGACGGCCACGGCCCGAAAGCGTCGTTGCAGGCCTTTTTGCCAAACCGCCAGATCACCGCCGACAGGGCCGTGGCCGAATGGGTGGTCAACGCACCACGCGGCACCCGGGTCGCGTTGACCGCCGTGGCCGACCGCGCCGGCACGGTGCGCACCGAGGTCACGCTGGACTGAGCGCCCGCAGCATCGGCGCGGGTCAGCGACGGGCCGGGATCAGCGGCGGGCGCCGGTTTGCACCGCCCGGCGTGCCAGCCAGCCCAGCCCGACCAACAGCAAAAGCGCTGACGCGGGCTCGGGCACCGGGCTGACCGCGAGGCCGCTGGTGTCGGGCAAGCCGCGGACGGGGCCGATCACCGGCCCGGTCAACAGCCCGACAACAGACCCTGGCGCCGGGCTTGCGGGCGGTCCGGCATCGGTCAGCAGTCCCCGGTTTTCGGGGGGCAAGGCGCTGATTTGGCGCGGTGGCGGCGCGGCACCGTCCACCCCGAGGGCAACCCCACCCAGGCTTGCCCCGCCGGCAGCAGTGGCCCACGAGCCGGGGTGTGCAAGATCCGCGCCGCCGGCCGCGCTGGTGACGGCCCCCGGGCCGCTGGATCCGCCCGCACCATAGGCGCTGGAGACACCTGGCGCGGCCGCCGCCTGGCTGAAACTGGTGGGTGACGGGCCGCCAGCCGCCGATGCAGGCGCGCCGGATTCGGCGCCGGGTACGGCCAACGCCTCACCCGTGCCGGGTGCGCCCGGGCCACTGCCGCTGGCACCGCTGGACCCACCGCCACCGCCGCTGCCCATGCCACCCGCCATGCCCGGCACGCCGCTCGGCGCAGCGGCGTCAGCCGCGGCCACATCCTGCCGGGTGATGCGGCTGACGTTGCGGCAGACCGTGGGCACCAGCACGCAGTGGCCGGACTCGCAATACACCAGGCCGCGCTCTTGGGCATCGGCGGCCCATTGGGCCCGGTTCACGGTGCCGCAGACCTGGCCGGCGCCAAAGTGCATGCCGGTAATGGCGGCACCGTAGCGGGCCTTGCCGACGATGGCGTCACGCCGGATGCTCACCACCTCGTCGTAGCTGCGGGCGGCCATGCGCGCCTTGAGGCGCTCTCGAACGGGCGCCGGGATGTCGCTGTAGCGGTCGACAGCGGCCACCACATCGCCCATGAACGGGTTCTGGCCCGGCCGGTTCCAGGAACAGGACGGCACCGCAGCGGGCGCGGCTGCGGATACGGCAGCAACAGGAGCGATCGCCAGCAAGGCGGCAAGGACCAACGACATCGAAAACTTTCAGGCAAACCCGGCCGGCATTCTGGTTGCCATCCGGACAAACCGGCCCGCCATTTCGGCGAAACAACTGGGCTCCAGGTCTGCCACCACTGTAACGAAGCGTTTCCGGCGGCCGTGCGCCAGCCCCCCCGGTTTGCGGGGCGGCGCGCCGTGGCGCTTGTCACGCCAGCGGCGTTGGCGTGGTGTCCTGCGGGCTGCCCAGCACCCGCAGCAGCGCTGCCCTCAGGCGCAAGGGGTCGATCGGCTTGGTCACGAAGTCGTTCATGCCGATCGCCGCGGCACGCTCACGCTCGCTCACCAGTGCGGCTGCGGTCAATGCAATCACCGGCAGTTGTTCGGCGCTGTAGGTGGTGCGCAGTGCCTTTGTGGCCTCGTGGCCGCTCATGCCAGGCATCTGCAGGTCCATCAGCACGGCGTCGAAACGCCTGCCCTCGGCCGCCGCCTTGGCCACCGCCGCCACGGCCTGCAGGCCGTCGCCGGCCTCGGTGACGGCTGCGCCCCATTGTTCTAGCAGGGCCACGCCGATCATCATGTTCACGCTGTTGTCCTCGACCAGCAGCACCCGGGCACCCTGCAGCCGGCTGGCCGCATCGGCGTAGGGCGGCAGCGCTGCCGCCCCGCCCTGCAGCGGTTTCAGCGGCAGTTCGGCATGGAAGCAACTGCCCTGCCCGTCCCGGCTGATCAGGCCGACACTGCCGCCCATCAGCAGGGCCAGTTCGCGGCAGATCGACAGCCCCAGTCCGGTGCCGCCATAACGCCGGGTGGTGGATTCGTCGGCCTGTGTGAAGGGTTGGAACAGGCGCGCCTGGGTGGCGGCATCGATGCCCGGGCCGGTATCGTGCACCTCCAGCCGCAGCCGGCCGCCGGGGCGGGACATCGCCACCAGGCGGATGGCCCCGCCGGGCGTGAACTTGAGGGCGTTGTTGAGGTAGTTGGCGGCGATCTGGCGCAGCCGCAGCGCGTCACCCCGCACCCAGACCGGCAGCGACGGGTCGATCTGCACGTCGAACGTCAGGCCATGGCTGGCGGCCAGCGCGGCATAGGTCTGCTGCAGCGCGCGCAGCAGGGCGTGCAGGTCGAACGGCGCTGACTCCAGATACAGTTTGCCGGCCTCGATCTTGGCCACATCGAGGATGTCGGTGAGGGTGGCCGCCAGCAATTCGGCGCTGTCGCTGATCTGGTCGAGGTACAGGCGCAGCCGCTCGGGCGCCAGGCCGGGCACGCGGGCCAGCCTGACCAGCCCGAGCACACCGCTCAGCGGCGTGCGGATCTCGTGGCTGGTGTTGGCCAGGAAGGCGCTCTTGGCACGGCTGGCGGCCTCGGCGGCATCACGCGCGCGTTCCAGGTCTTTTTCGGCGCGGCGCGCCAGCGTGACGTCTTCGCTGATCCAGATCGTGCCGCTGGTGGTCGGGTTCTGGGGGTCGATGGCCTTGCCACGAAGTCGCACCAGGAACGGGCTGCCGTCGCGCCGCTGCACAGGGCGTTCGATGTCGATGGCCTCGCCACGTGCCAATGCCGGACCGACCGCAGCGCCAAACGCCGCGTAGTCGGCCTCGTCGGCCCAGATCACCTCGCCGGGCTGGCCCGTCAGCGTCCCCGGCGGCCAGCCGTACATGGCCTCCATCTGGGCGTTGACCAGCACAAAGCGGCGGTCGCGGGTGAAGGCGATGCCCACCGACGCGTTGGCCAGCATGGCCTCTCGCTCCAGCCGCACCCGACTGGACTCGGACATATCGCGGCCGTTGAGCAGCAGGTAGGAAACCCCGTCGCTGTCAAAACGGATGCCCGACATCAGCAGCTGCTGGTCCCGGCCATCGCGGGACTTGAAACAGATGAGCCGGTCCTGTACCACGCCGTCGTCGGCGATGGCTTGCAAAAGCGCGGCACAGTCGGCCGGATCACGCCACAAGTCAAGCTCGTGCGAGGTATGGCCCTCGACCTGCGCCCGGGCATGGCCCAGCAGGCGGCAGAAACTGTCGTTGACCATCACATAACAACCGGTGTGCAGGTCGGTCAGCGTGATGAGATCCGGGCTGAGCGAAACCACGCGCGACAACAGCGCCTGCGAGCGCAACAGCGCATCGGACGCCGCACGCCGGTCGGTTTCATCAAAGCTGATCGACAACACGGCGGCATGGCCGGAGAAGTCGGTCCGCGTGCCCACCGAGCTGACGGTGCGCTGCCGGCCACTGCGGGTGAGCAGGCGCACATCCAGCGGCGGCACCGCCTGGCCCAGCGGCAGCGCCTCTATTTGAGCAAGCCGGGCCAGCACCGCGGCGCGCTGGTCCGGCGCCACGTGGTCGGTCACCAGGTGGCAGCCCAGCATTTGCGCCACAGTGTCGTACTCCAGCAAGCGCGCCGCGGCCGGGTTGGCGTCGACGATCACGCCGCTCTGGTGAAGCATCAGCGGCGTGGGTATGCGGCGGAAAAGCTCGCTGTAACGGGTCTCGGTACTGGCCAGAGCCTGGTGGGCCAGATGCTCGCCGGTGACATCGCGGGCCACGCCCCAGTAGCCGATGAAACGGCCTGCGGCGTCGAAACGGGGCTCACCGCTGGCCAGGAAATGGCGTTCAGCGCCTTCCGCAGGCTGCCAACTGAAAGCCAGATCGCGCAGCGTGACACGCGACTCCATCTCGGCCCGCATCAGGTCGATACTGTCCTCGTCGAATTCGAGCGCGGCAACCTGCCAGGGCACCTGGCCCAGCATCGCCAGCACCGGTACAAACCGCCCGCTGCCGTCACGCTGGGACAACTGGCTCAGGCGCAATTCGGCATCGGTCTCCCAGTAGGCACTGGTGGCAATGCCCAACAGGGCCCGGAAGCGCTGCTCCCGGGCGTCGGCCGCACGCAGGTACTGGCGCGACAAATTGGCCATGACCCGGCCCATCAGCGTGCCGACGACGATCGCCGCACAGGCCAGCACCAGCCGCACCGCAAAGGTCGGCAGGCCCGAGGGCTGGGTCAGCACCCCCAGGCGCTCGCCGATGCCCAGTGCCAGCAACCCGGTCAGCGCCAGGCCGGTTGTGGCCCAGCCCAGCCGCGCCGGACCCACGGTGTGGGCCAGCAGCACCACCAGGCCAAACATCACCAGCCCCGGTGTTTGCAGGCCCCAGCCGCTGATCCAGCCCACCGCGCACACCGCCGCCAACGCGCCCAACAACAACGGCGCCAGCAACGGCCGGGCACGCCCGGGCGGCAACCGGTAGATCGCCGCAAAGCCCAGCCCCAGCACGGCATAGACCCCGGCCATCACGGCCTGGGTGTGCGCCGCCTGTGGGTTGCCGCGCAGCAGTGTGAAGGCAACGCCCATCGTGCAGACCAGCGCGGCCACCGCGCAAAACGCACGCAGCAGGCTGTCCTGCATCGCGTGGTGCAGGTCTTGCTCGACGGGAGTGGAGGCGGGGTGGGTGGCCACGGCTGAGACGGCTGACAACGTGCCAGTTTCGCAGCTAACCACCCACCCGAACGCCCGGTCAGGCGCCGTTCCGCGGGTCTGTTCGGGTCGCCCCGGTCGGCGTCGGCCCGGTCGGCGTCGGCCCGGTCGGCGTCGGCCCCAGCGGCGGCGCGGCGGCCTCAGCGCGCAGCGTTGAGCGCGCGCCGGGTGGCGTCCGCCACCGCGCGCGCCGCGGCCGCGAAGTCGTCACCCGGCGAGGCGTACAGCACGGCCCGCGACGAGTTGACGATGATCGGCCCGCTGCTGCGCCTGCCGTCGGGCCCGACGCTGCCGCGCCAGCCGGCGCGCACCGTGGCCGCGGCATCACCGCCTTGCGCGCCCACGCCGGGGATCAGCAGCGGCAGCGTGGGCGCCAGCGCGCGCACGCGTTCGATCTCGGCCGGATAGGTGGCGCCCACCACCAGGCCCAGCTGGCCGGACGCGTTCCACGGCCCGGCGGCCAGCCGGGCGATGTGCTCGAACAACCGGTCGCCGGGCTGGCCGTCGCCGCCCTGCGCCGCCGAGCCTGGCGTCACCGAGCCCTGCGTCATCGTCCCTTGCAAGCGCTGCGCCTGCAGATCACTGCCGCCCGGGTTGCTGGTGCGGCACAGCAGGATCAGGCCCTTGCCGGGGTACTTGAAATACGGCTCGATCGAATCGAAACCCATGAACGGCGACAGCGTCAGCGCATCGGCCTGGTAGCGCTCGAAGGCCTCGACCGCGTACATCGCGGCGGTCGCGCCGATGTCACCGCGCTTGGCGTCCAGGATCACCGGCACGGCAGGCGCCACGCGCTTGATGTGGGCGATCAACCGTTCTAGCTGGTCCTCGGCCCGGTGCGCCGCAAAGTAGGCGATCTGCGGCTTGAAGGCACTGACCAGGTCGTGCGTGGCGTCCACGATTGCCGCGCAGAAATCGAAGATGCGCGACGCGTCACCGCGCCAGGCGCCGGGGAATTTGGCCGGCTCCGGGTCCAGCCCGACACACAGCATCGAATCGGCGCGGCGCTCGGCCGCTTGCAGCTGGTCGGTGAAGGTCATGGCCAGGCATTTTAAGGAGGGCCCACGCTCAAATCAGAGACACTCGCTTCATGTTCTCGCGTATCCAGACCCGCCATTTCCGCTGCTTGAAGGGCGTTGATCAGGCGCTGGGGCCGATGCAGGCGCTGGTGGGGCCAAACGCAAGCGGCAAAACGACATTTCTTGACGTCATTGGCTTGCTCAGCGACTTGATCCGCCGCCGTGGCGATGTGCGTGAGGCGGTTCTCGCGCGCAGTGCGAACTTTGACAAACTGGTCTGGCAGGGACCTGGTGCTTCGAATACTTTCCAACTGGCGGTAGAAGCGCCGATCCCCGCAGCGGTACGCGAGCGGATGGCGCCAGCCAAGCGACATTTCGACCGGGTTCGTTACGAAATCGAGGTTGGCCTGGACAGTGTCCGCAACGAGCTTGGTCTGAACCATGAAACGCTGTGGTTGCATACAGCACGCGCAGACCGCGTCGATCCGCAACGCGATTTTTTCCCTGCCACCACGCTGGAGCCACCTTCGGTGCTGAGCCACTCAAAGAAGGGCTGGCTTGTCGCGCTGAAGAAGGTGCCGGGCGGAAACGACAATTACTACCCGGAAGGTGCGCAGTCGTACACGCCGTCCTTCAAGCTTGGACGTGGCAAATCGGCACTGGCCCATATCCCGGCAGACGAAAAAAGCTTTCCGGTAAGCAGCTGGTTTCGCCAGTTGCTGGAATCTGGGGTGCAGACCGTGGTACTCGACAGCCAGGCCATGCGCCAACCCAGCCCGCCCGGGCTGGGCTTGAAGTTCCAGACCGATGGGTCGAATCTGCCGTGGGTGATTGCTGAGTTGCGGCGCGATCCGGTGCGCTTTCGCGGCTGGCTCGACCATGTGCGCACGGCGCTGGAGGACGTGCACGACATCGATACCGTCGAGCGCGAAGAAGACAGGCACCGCTATCTGGTGATCCGCTATGCAAATGGTGCTGAAATACCGTCCTGGCTGGCCTCCGACGGAACCCTGCGCTTGCTGGCGTTGACCATTCCCGCCTACCTGAACGATTTGGACGACGTGTTCCTGATCGAGGAGCCGGAAAACGGAATCCATCCACGCGCTATCGAAACCGTGATTCAGTCTCTGTCGTCCATCTACGGTGGCCAGGTACTGATCGCGACGCACAGCCCAGTTGCGCTGAACATGCTGGAGGCACAGCAGGTACTCTGTTTTGCAAAAGACGCCACCGGTGCCACCGACATCGTCTCCGGAGACCGGCACCCGGCCTTGCAACAATGGCGCCAAGGGCAGCCCGACCTGGGCGTCTTGTTCGCTGCCGGCATTCTCAGCTGAGGTCGGGGTGAAAGACCTTGTCATCCTGGTGCCGGACAAGAACATCGAGTTTGCGCTGCGCGGTGCACTGGGTCGGCCCGCAGCGCTTGCGATTCGTTCGATCAGTCACGAGTACCGGCCCCACATGGGTCGTGACGGCGGCGCGCGCACGACAGGTGTTGATGTGCTGGCGCGAGAGCAGCGGCGATTCACCCACGCGCTGCTGGTTTTTGATCTGGAAGGTTGCGGCGCGGCAGTCGGCGTGGGCGCGGACGATCTCGAAAGTGAGTTGAACATCCGGTTGCAAGCGGTATGGGGTGTGCGCGCCAAGGCCATCGTCATCGCGCCGGAAGCCGATATTTGGGTGTGGGGCTCCGACAACGCTTTGCATCAGGCCTTCAACTGGCCGATGGAGCTCGGCATGCGTGACTGGCTCAAACTCAAGGGCTTTGCCTTCGACGGCCACGGCAAACCCGAACGCCCCAAGGCAGCGCTGGACGCCATGCGCCCGATCCACCGACAACCTCGGTCATCCGCGCTGTACGAGAAGATCACCAGCCAAATCAGCTTGCACCGCTGCGCCGATCCCGCATTCAAGCGGCTGCGTGCCACGCTGCAAGACTGGTTTCCTCCGACGGGCTGAATGCCGTCCTTGAGGCGCGCCGGTGTAACTCAAACGCTGCGCGCCAACTCTGCCGCCAGCCCGGTGTAGCTGGCCGGCGTCATCGCCAGCAGGCGGACCTTCTCGGCGTCCGGCAGCGCCAGCGCGGCGACAAAGCCCTGCATCAGCGCGCGCGTCATCGGCTGGCCGCGGGTAAAGGCCTTGAGCTGCTCGTAGGGCTCGGGCAGGCCGTGGCGGCGCATCACCGTTTGCACCGCCTCGGCCATCACCTCCCAGGCGTTGTCCAGGTCGGCGGCAAGTGCTGCGGGGTTGATCTCCAGCTTGTCCAGGCCGCGCGCCAGTGAATCGAGCCCCAGCACCGCGTAACCCAGCGCCACGCCCATGTTGCGCAGCACCGTGCTGTCGGTCAGGTCACGCTGCCAGCGGCTGACCGGCAGCTTCTGGCTCAGGTGGGTCAGCAGCGCGCTGGCCAGGCCGAAGTTGCCCTCGGCGTTCTCGAAGTCGATCGGGTTGACCTTGTGCGGCATGGTCGATGAGCCGACCTCGCCGTCCTTCAGCCGCTGCTTGAAGTAGCCCAGCGAGATGTAGCCCCAGACGTCGCGGCTCCAGTCGATCAGGATGGTGTTGGCGCGGGTGACCGCGTCGAACAGCTCGGCCATGGTGTCGTGCGGCTCGATCTGGGTGGTGTAGGGGTTGAACACCAGGCCCAGGCGGTCTTCCACCACCAGGCGCGAGAACGCCGGCCAGTCGTGCTCGGGGTAGGCCGCCAGGTGGGCGTTGTAGTTGCCCACGGCGCCGTTCATCTTGGCCAGCAGCGCGACCGAGGCAATGCGGGCGCGGGCGGTGATCAGCCGGGCGGCGACGTTGGCCACCTCCTTGCCCACGGTGGTGGGGCTGGCAGTCTGGCCGTGGGTGCGGCTGAGCATCGGCAGCGCGGCCTGCGCTGCGGCCATCGCCCGCAGCTTGGCGATCACCCGGTCCAGCGCCGGCAGCAACACCTGCTCGCGGGCGGTCTTGAGCATCAGCGCATGGCTGGTGTTGTTGATGTCCTCGCTGGTGCAGGCGAAGTGCACAAACTCCTGCGCCGCCTCCAGCGCGGGGTGGCCCTTGAAGCGCGCCTTGAGCCAGTACTCCACCGCCTTGACGTCGTGGTTGGTGGTGCGCTCGATGTCCTTGATGGCCTGGGCATCGGACTCGGAAAAACGCAACACCAGCGACCGCAGGTAGCCGCGCGAGGCCTCGGGCAGCGCGGCGAGCTCGGCAAAACCGGCGTCGGTCAGCGCGATGAACCACTCGACCTCGACCTGCACCCGGCGGTGCATCAGGCCGAACTCGGACATCAGCGGGCGCAGCGCGGCCATGCGCGGGGCGTAGCGACCATCCAGCGGGGACAGGGCAGACAGGGCGGAGTGGTTGGACATGGCGGGCGGCACGCGTGAACGTGGCAAAAACGTGGCAAGGACGTGGCGGATGCGGCGGCGGGCGGCAGGGCCGGACATGCGGGTTGCACATGCCGGCGCGGCATCCGCAACAGCGGGCCGCTGACAGCGTGGCCACCCTCGGGACAACCCGCGATTCTAGTCGGGGCAATCCCGATGGACCGCAGGGCACAGCGCTTGCTTAATCCTGGACTGGCGCACCGAGCCGGTGCCTGACCGGCAGCACGCCAGACCCAACGACCCACCCGAGGAGAGCCCATGACCGTATCCCGCCGCCGGCTTGTTGCCGCCACCGCCGCCGCAGTCGCCCTGACGACGCTGGCCGCAATGCCCGCCGCAGCGCAGACCAAGATCTTGGTCGCCGCCATCTACACCGTGCCGGTCGAGCAGCAGTGGGTCAGCCGCATCGACAAGGCGCTGAAGGCCGCGGTGGCCCGCGGCGAGATCGAGTACGTGTTCAGCGAAAACGTCGCCAACGCCGATTACGAGCGGGTGATGCGCCAGTACGCCGAAAAGGGCAATGCCCTGATCGTCGGCGAGGCGTTTGCAGTGGAGGACGCGGCCCGCAAGGTGGCCAAGGACTACCCGAAGGTCAGCTTCTTGCTGGGCAGCTCGCGCAAGCCGCAAGCGCCCAACTTCGCGGTCTTCGACAACTACATCCAGGAGCCGGCCTACCTGTCGGGCATGGTGGCGGGCGGCATGAGCAAGACCAACAAGATCGGCCTGGTCGGCGGCTTCCCGATCCCCGAGGTGAACCGGCTGATGAACGCCTTCATGGCCGGCGCCAAGGAGGTCAACCCCAAGGCCGAGTTCACCATCAGCTTCATCAACAGCTGGTTCGACCCGCCCAAGGCCAAGGAGGCCGCCTTCGCGATGATCGACAAGGGCGCCGACGTACTGTATGCCGAGCGCTTCGGCGTCAGCGACGCCGCCAAAGAGCGCAAGGTGCTGGCCATCGGCAACGTGATCAACACCCAGAAGGACTACCCCGACACGGTGGTGGCCTCGGCGCTGTGGCACATGGAGCCCAGCATCGACGCCGCGCTGGCTGCCGTGAAGGCCGGCAAGTTCAAGGCCGAGGACTACGGCCACTTGAGCCAGATGAAGGCCAAGGGCAGCGAGCTGAGCCCGTTGGGCACGTTCGAGAAGAAAGTGCCGGCCGCCGTGGTGGCCAAGGTGGCGGCCAAACAGAAGGCCATCCTGGACGGCAGCTTCAAGGTGGTGGTGGACGACAGCCAGCCCAAGGCCAAGTGAGCCCGTTGCCGCCAGCTGCGGCACCAGCCATGCCGATCCCGGCTGCGCCAGTGCTGCTGCGCCTGACCGGCATCAGCAAGCGCTTTGGCAGCTTGCTGGCCAACGACGCGATCTCGCTGACGCTGGCGCGTGGCGAGGTGCTGGCGCTGCTGGGTGAAAACGGCGCCGGCAAGAGCACGCTGGTGTCCATCCTGTTCGGCCACTACCGGGCCGATGCCGGCACGGTCGAGGTGGACGGCGTGCCGCTTGCGCCCGGCAACCCCAAGGCGGCACTGGCGGCCGGCATCGGCATGGTGCACCAGCACTTCACGCTGGCCGACAACCTGACCGTGCTGGACAACGTGATGCTGGGCACCGAACGGCTGTGGCAGCCGTTTTCGCGCCGCGCTGCGGCCCGTGCCGCACTGGTTACCACCGCAGAGCGCTTTGGCCTGCAGGTCCAGCCCGACGCACGCATCGCCGACCTGTCGGTGGGCGAGCGCCAGCGGGTCGAGATCCTCAAGGCGCTGCTGCCGTTCGGCCGCAAGCAGGGCGCCCGCATCCTGATCCTCGACGAGCCCACCGCCGTGCTGACGCCGCAGGAGAGTGAGTCGCTGTTCCACACCCTGGCGCAATTGGTGGCGCAGGGCCTGGGCGTGATCTTCATCAGCCACAAGCTCGACGAGGTGCTGCGGGTGTCGCAGCGCATTGCCGTGTTGCGCGCCGGCAAGCTGGTGGCCGAGCTGCCGGCAGCGGGCGCCAGCAAGGCCCAGCTGGCGCTGGCGATGGTGGGCCGGGCGGTGGACCGGGTGACGCGGGCACCGGCAGCGGCCGGCCCGCCGCCCATCACCACAACGCCCCCGGTCTGTGTGCTGCGCGGCGTGACGGTGCGCGGCCACGGCCCCTGGCCGCAACTCGACCAGATTGAACTGACGCTGGCGCCCGGCCAGGTGTTGGCGGTGGCCGGTGTCTCCGGCAACGGCCAGGCCACGCTGGCCGACCTGCTGCACGGCCTGGTCGCGGCCGACGCCGGCACGGTGACTGTCGGGGGCCGGAACCTGCCGGCCCGGCCGCAGGCCTGGGTGGCGGCCGGCGTGGCCCGCATCCCCGAAGACCGCCACGCGGTGGGCGTGGTCGGCGACCTGCCGCTGTGGCAGAACGCGGTGCTGGAGCACTACGCCAGCCCATCCTTCTCGCGCTGGGGCCTGCTGCGCCGGGCGGCGGCGCGCACCTTTGCCCAGGGCCTGGTGCGGCGCTTCGACGTGCGCGGCACCGAGTCCGCGGGCACGGCCACGCTGACCCGCGGCCTGTCGGGCGGCAACATGCAAAAGCTGATCCTGGGCCGCGCACTGGCCGGCGACCCGAGGCGCAGCGGCCCACCGCCGCTGATCGTCGCCAACCAGCCGACCTGGGGCCTGGACATCGGCGCGGTGGCCTATGTGCACCGCCAGCTGCTGGACGCCTGCGCCGCCGGCGCCGCGCTGCTGCTGATCAGCGAAGACCTGGACGAGGTGTTTGCGCTGGCCGACCGTATCGCGGTGATGCACCACGGCCGGCTCACCGCCCCGCGGCCCAGCGCTGACTGGACGCTGGCGGCGATCGGGCTGGCGATGGCGGGCAGCGATGCCACGACAAACGCCAACGCACCGCACCCCCCCGACCTGGCACCCCATGCAGCTTGAACGCCGACCCCAGACCTCCACCACCCTGCTGCTGGCCGCGCCGGTGGCCGCCGTGCTGGCCACGTTGCTGATCAGCTCGCTGCTGGTGGCCTGGGCCGGCGCGCCGGTGGGCCAAGCCTATGCGCTGCTGCTCGAGGGCGGCTTCGGCTCGCGCTTTGCCTGGACCGAAACCCTGACCCGCGCCACCCCGCTGATCCTGACCGGCCTGGCCGCGGCGGTGGCCTTCAAGGCCCGGCTCTACAACATCGGCGGCGAGGGCCAGCTCTACGCCGGCGCGATGGCCGCGGTGGCGGTGGGCGGCCTGCACGGCGGCAGCGGTTTTTCAGCGCCCGTCTGGCTGCTGTTCCCGGCCATGATGGCAGCAGCCGCCGGGGCCGGCGCGCTGCTGCTGCTGGGCCCTGCGCTGATGAAAAGCCGGCTCGGGGTGGACGAGGTGGTGACCACGCTGCTGCTCAACTTCATCGTGCTGCTGGCGGTCTCGGCCTTGATCGACGGGCCGATGAAAGACCCGAGCGCGATGGGCTGGCCGCAAAGCGTGGCGATCCAGGACAGCTTGCAACTGGGCAAACTGATAGAGCGCAGCCGGGTGCACACCGGCCTGCTGTGGGCGCTGGCGCTGGCCGGGCTGCTGTGGGCGCTGATGGGATTCACCACCACCGGCTTCGAGATCCGTGCGGTCGGCGCCAACGCCCGCGCGGCCCACTTTGCCGGCATGCCGGTGGCGTGGGTAACGGTCAAGGTGGCGCTGCTGTCGGGCGCACTGGCCGGGCTGGCGGGTGCCATCGAGGTGGCCGGCCGCGCCGGTTATGTCACGCTGGACATGTCGCCCGGCTATGGCAGCAGCGGGGTGGTGATCGCGATGCTGGCCGCTTTGAACCCGCTGGGCGTGGTGGCGGCGGCGGTGTTTGTCGCCGGCATCCTGGTCGGCGCCGACAGCATGAGCCGGGCTGTTGCCGTGCCCACCTACATCGCCGACGTGATCGTCGCGGTCAGCCTGATCACGATGCTCGTCGCCACGCTGGCCACGCAGTACCGCATCGTGGGGTTCGGGCGCCGCAGCGCCGCGGCGAGCGCCGGCGGAGGCGCCACGTCTGGCATCGGCGGAGGCGCCACGTCTGGCATCGGCGGAGGCGCCACGTCCGGCATCGGCGGAGGCGCCACGTCTGGCATCGGCGGAGGCGCCACGTCTGGCATCGGCGGAGGCGCCACGTCTGGCATCGGCGGAGGCGCCACGTCTGGCGCGGGCGGGGGCACCGCCTGATGGCCGAGGTGCTGGACCTGCTGCTGGCCGCGCCCTTCTGGGTAGCCGTGCTGCGCATCGCCACGCCGCTGATCCTGGGCACGCTGGGCGTGCTGCTGTGCGAGCGCGCAGGGGTCTTGAACCTGGGCATCGAAGGCATCATGGTGGCCGGCGCCTTCTGTGGCTGGCTGGCCGCCTACCACGGTGCCGGCCTGTGGGGCGGTGTGCTGGCGGCGATGGCTGCCGGCGCCGTGTTGGGCGCGCTGCACGCGCTGCTGACCGTCACGCTGACACTGTCGCAGCATGTGTCCGGTCTGGGCATCACGATGCTGGCCACCAGTCTGGCCAGTTTTGCCTACCGGGTGAGCTTCCCGAAGGTGGACAGCCCGCCGACGATCCAGCCCTTTGCCGCGATGGACTGGCTGCCGCTGCCGGTGCTGGGCGCGCAGACCCCGCTGACGCTGCTGGCCTTGCTGCTGGTGCCGGCGCTGGCCTGGGCGCTGAACCGCACGCCGCTGGGCCTGGCGGTGCGCATGGTGGGCGAAAACCCCGCCGCCGCCGAGGGCCAGGGGCTGGATGTGGTGCGCCTGCGCACCGGCGCGGTGATCGCCGGGTCGGCGCTGATGGGGCTGGCGGGCGGCTTCCTGACGCTTTCGGCCTTCAACGCGTTTTACTTCAACATGGTCAACGGCCGCGGCTGGGTCTGTGTGGCGCTGGTGGTGTTTGCGTCCTGGCGGCCGGCCAAGGCGCTGCTGGGCGCGCTGCTGTTTGCGTTTTTCGATGCGCTGCAGTTGCGGCTGCAGCAGGCCAGCGGGGCTGGGGCTGACGGCGCCGGGCTGTTCGGCATCACCCTGCCCTACCAGCTGTACCTGGCGCTGCCCTACCTGATGGCCATCGTCGCGCTGGTGCTGGTGGCGCGGCGCGCTGCCTACCCGCAGGCGCTGATGAAGCCGTACCGCAAGGGCGAGCGGTAGGGGCGGCGCGGCCGGCCCCGGGGTTCAGTCTGCGGCGAGGTCGGCCAGGCTGGGGCCGCGCGACGCTGACCTGGTGCGACAGCGGTGCGTTGTCAGCCGCCATGCAAACGGTGAGCGTCGCGGCGCTGGCCAGTGCGGCCAGCGCGCAGGCAAACAGCGTCAGCGCTGCGCCCAGACGCCTGCCCGGTGGTGCCGCTCGGTGCCGGCTGCGGCCGGCGGCGCGGCTAGCGCTCTTTGCCACCGCGGGTGCCCACGTAAGCCCACAACAGGCCGATCTGCTCGGGCGAAAGCGCCTCCTTGAACGAGGGCATGTTGCCCTTGCCCTGGCTCACGCTGTGCTGGAAACGGTCGGGATCGTCCAGCGGAAACTTTCGCAAGTCGTAAACCGTGGTGCCGGCATTGACCCTGTTGCGGCCGTGGCACTGGGCGCAGGTGCGGTGGAACTGCACACGCCCGGCCTCGATCTGCTCGGTCGTGAAGCCGCTGCTGCCGCTGTTGGCTTGCGCCAGTGTCACCACCGGCAACACCAGCAGCGCCAGCCCGAACTGCGCCATACGCTGCAAGGTCAGGCCCATCAACGGATCGCGAAGGCCCAGAGCGAGCCGCCGGCCGGGGTTGCGGCCATGCGCTCGTCACCCGGCAGCGCCCAGACGCCACCGGCGCCCACCGCGACGCTGACGTACTGCTTGCCGTTTTGCTCCCAGGTCACAGGCAGGCCGATGATGCCGCTGCCGGTCTGGAACTCCCACAGTTTCTTGCCGGTGTTGGCGTCCACCGCCATGAACTCGCCCGTGGCCGCACCGGTGAACACCAGCCCGCCGCCGGTCGACAAGGTGCCCGCCATGCTGGGCTGGCCCGGCCAGGCCATCTGCCACTTGCTCTTGCCGGTCATCGGGTCGATCGCACTCAGGTGGCCGCCCGGCGTGCCCTTGGCCGGCAAGTTGACACCGCGAAAGTTGATGCCCGAGTACCACTCACCCTTGCCCGCAGGGCGAGCGGCAGGGCGCGCTCGATGTCACGGCCTACGACAACGTGCCCTCGTTCGACATCTACGCCCTGGTGATCGACGCCGCCGCGGCGATCGAGAACAGCCTGTTCCGGCCGTCTGCAGACAGCCTGCTGGTGCGCTTCCACCCACGCGCCGAGCTGGTGGGCACGGCATCGACGGTTTGACGGCCGGGTGGGTGGGTTCAAAAAAGGGCTTCGCGGCAGCCCCGCGTGTTCTGCCGCCTAGCGCCGACCAAACATCATCTGCCGCGCCAGCGCCGATTTCAGCCACGGCAGGCCTTGCAGCGCGGCCAGCCCCAAGCCCCGGGCTGCCGGCAGCCCGGGCCAGCGCCAGGTGAAGCTGCGGGCCAGAAAGTCGGTCGCGGCGATCATGCTCCAGCGGTCCGGGCCGCGGGCCCATTCCAGCCGGCGCAGCACGCGGTCCAGGTCGGCCGGCCGGGCGTGGCGCAGGGCCTGCACCAGCTCGGTGGCGTCGCGCAGGCCCAGGTTCAGGCCCTGGCCGGCGACAGGGTGCAGGGTTTGCGCCGCGTTGCCGATGCGCACGATCGCACCATCGACCAGCGTGCGTTCGGCGTTCAGGCCCAGCGCAAAGTGCTTGAGCGGCGAGACCGCCACCACCCGGCCGGCCTCGGGCGGCAGCAAGGTGTTGAGCACGGCAACACGCTGTGCATCGTCCAGCGCCGCCACCGTGTCGGGCAATTCATCCGGTCCGCCCGGCGGGCGGTTGACACACCAGACCATCGCGGCACGCCGCACGCCGTCGGGCCCGGCCGGCAGCGGCAGCAGCGCCAGCGGGCCTTCACGGGTGAACCGCTCGACCGCCAGGCCGGGCCTGGCGCCGTCCAGCGTGACGCTGCCGACCCAGGCGGTTTGCCGGTAGTCGCGGGTGACGGCCTTGCGTGCCTGGTCGGCAAAAACACCGCCCTCGGCCACCACGGCCAGATCAAAGCGCTCGGCGATACCGGCATCGACCTCGACGCGGCCTGTCCAGCGGGTGGTGCCGGCCTGGTGATGGTCGGCGCCACGGTCAGTACCGGCGACACCCGCGCTGCCGCTGTCGGCGGCCAGCGCTGCGGGGCGTTTGTCGCGGTCGCCCAGGTTGCGCACCTCGGCCACCGGCTGGCCGAAGCGGCTGTGCAGGCGCTGCGGCTCACGCGCCTCGGCCGCCTGCCAGGCCCGCTGCAGGCAGGACACCAGCGCGCCATAGCTCAGCACGGCGCCCAGCATCGGCACGGCCTCGTCGGCGGCGCGCAAGTGCACCGCATTGGCAGCGCCGCGCAGGTTTATCGTGGGCGGCACTTGGGACACCAGCACTTCGGTGATCGGCTGGGCGGACGCCGCCGGCCAGCCGCCCAGGCGCTGGAGCAGCAACACGCTGCCCAGCGCCAGCGCCAGGGTGCGTGGGTCGGCCGACACGTCCTTGTCGGCGGGCCGGGCGTCGAACAGCGTGATGTCGGCGCCTGGCAGCAATCGGGCGGCTTGCAGCGCCAGCGCCAGGCCGGCCGGCCCGGCACCGATCACCGCGATACGCCAGCCCGGGCTGGCGGTGGGGCTGACAGACCCGGCCGGGGCTGCCGCCCGCGGCGCGGCTGATGCGGTCATGAGCAGCCCTCCAGCCAGCCGACGTCGGGCAGACGGCCGCCACGCAACGTGATGATGCGGCCGCTGTCGTTGCTTTCCATCACCAGCGCAAAACGCCGGTCCGGCGAGTAGACGGTCAGGGTGTGGCCGTTGTCGAAATAGGGGTGCGGGCCCACGCTCAGCCGCTTGCCGTAGGCCTGGCGGGCGCGGTCCAGCGTGTCGCCCACGTGCACGCCGCTGAGCGTGGCGTAGCGCCCGTCGCGCGTTTCAGCCCGGGCGACCACACCGGACGCCAGGGTGAATCGCACACCAGGATGGCTGTCCACCCCGTGGTACTGGCAGGCCCGCTCGGCGGCCGATGCGGCCCGTGCAGGCGCTGACGCCACCCGGCCCGGCGCCGCCGCCTCGGGCTTGAAGGGCTGGCCGAGAGCACTCTCCGCCTGGGCCTGGGCCAGCCCGGCCGCCGCCGGTGCCAGGCCGTAGAAGCTGAACCGCGCGTTGGCGCTTGCGTTGGCCGGGGCCGACGCTGCGGAGGCTGCAAGGGCAGCGGCTGGAGCGGCTGGGGCGGATGACTTGCCAGGTGGCGTCGAGGTCTTGGCCTGTACGCCGAGCCCGCAAGACGCGGCCATCACCAACAGCACACCGCTGGCCAGGCCGGGCGCAGAACGGCGGCTCACGCGCTCAGGCTCCGAGGCGCTGCCAGCGCATCGCCCGTCCGGCGCTGCGCCGCCGCCAGCTGCGCCGGTGTGCCCAGGTTGTGCCAGTCGCCCTGCAGCAACTCGCCGGCCAGCCGTCCGGCCTGGGCGCTGGCAAACAGCAACGGACCCAGCGCGGCGTGGCTGCCCGGCGCAACCGTTGCCACCAGCGTGCGCCGCAGCAGCGCCAGATTGGCATAGGTCAGCGGCCGCAGCACTCCGGCCGGCGGCCGCTGCACCCGGTCGCCGTCCAGTGCAAAGTCGCCCGCGGCGTGGAAGTCGGGGTTGGGAAGCAGCCAGAGCCGGCCGTCGTCCGGGCCGGCGGCAAAGCGCTGCGCTGCCGCGGCGGCGAAGCAGAAACCGGGCGCCAGGATGTCGCCCGACACCAGCCAGAAGCACTCGCCCAGCCAGGGCAGCGCCTTGGCAATGCCGCCAGCCGTCTCCAGCGCGCCGCCGTGGTCGCGGCCTTCCATCGAGTAGTGGATCGTCAGGCCCCAGCGGCTGCCGTCGCCCAGCGCGGCAGGGAACTGGTCCTCCAGCCAGGCGGTGTTGATCACCACCGTCTTGACGCCGGCGGCGGCCAGCGCCAGCAAATGCCACTCGATCATCGGCCGGCCCGCCACCGGCAGCAGCGGCTTGGGCACCCGGTCGGTGAGCGGGCGCATGCGCTGGCCCCGGCCGGCGGCCAGGATCAGGGCGTGAAGGTTGTGCGGCGCGGGCGGGGATGTCATGCGGTGGCGAGTTTAGGCCGGCCGCCGCCGCGGCACGGCGCTGCCGCCGCATCACCCCAGACCGACCGGCGCCGGTGCGCTCATCACGATCTTGCTGAACAGCGGGCGGAACACGTCGTCCGCCTCATGCCCGGTCAGCGGGTCGCGGTTGCTGGCAAAGGCGGTGTCGAGCACCGCCCAGTCGGCGTCGGTCAGGTGGGCGCGTGCGGCGGGCAGGATCTCGCCTTCTTCGACCGCCATGTGGGCGAGGTAGCCGCTGACGTAGCGCTCCATCGCGTCGACAAAATCTTGCCGGCGCGACTCGCCCAGCACCTCGTAGGCCAGCAAGGCGTGCTCCAGCACGCGGATCGCCGCCTCGCCGCGGCCGTGGTCGGCGTCCAGCCGGTCGAGCGTGGCGGCCAGTTGCGGGCAACGCTGGCGCACCCGAGGGAACAGCAACTCGCTCTCCTTGGGGTGGTGCAGTCGCTCCGGGAACTCATCGACATAAAACAGCATGGCGCGCAGCACGCTGAAGTCCGGCGCGTGGTGCTCGCGGTGGGCCTGCGCGACCAGCAGGCTCATCGAGCGCAGCATCGCAGCCAGCGCCTGGTGTTCGTCGCGGATCACATCGAGGGCAAGGTGGCGCATGGTCGGGGCTTCCAGGGTCGGGGGTTGTCTGGCCCGTAGCGTGCGCTTTGGCCTGCCCGCACGCCTTGCGCAAGATCAAGCACGGCAACCGCCGCAGCCGCGCTACCGGACGCTCGCCGGCCCGGCCAGCGCCCGCTAAAATCCATGGGTTCGCCCCCGACAACCCCCTTCAACGCCACCAGGCGCAGCGCATGGCCACCTCCCAGCAGCAGACATCCCCCGAAGCCAGCGCCCTGATGGCCAACGCGATCCGCGCCCTGGCGATGGACGCGGTGCAGCAGGCCAACTCCGGCCACCCCGGCGCGCCGATGGGCATGGCCGAGATGGCCACCGCGCTGTGGGGCAGGCACCTCAAGCACAACCCGGCCAACCCGCACTGGGCCGACCGCGACCGCTTTGTGCTGAGCAACGGCCATGCGTCGATGCTGGTCTACGCGCTGCTGCACCTGACCGGCTATGACCTGGCCCTGAGCGAGCTGCGCAACTTCCGCCAGCTGCACAGCAAGACGCCTGGCCACCCCGAGGTGGGCGTCACCCCCGGCATCGAGACCACCACCGGCCCGCTGGGCCAGGGCCTGGCCAATGCGGTGGGCATGGCGCTGGCTGAAAAGCTGCTGGCCCACGAGTTCAACCGCCCCGGCCACAGCGTGGTGGACCACCACACCTACACCTTCATGGGCGATGGCTGCCTGATGGAGGGCATCAGCCACGAGGTTTGCGCGCTGGCCGGCGCCTGGAAGCTGGGCAAGCTGGTGGCGCTGTACGACGACAACGGCATCTCGATCGATGGCCAGGTCTTGCCCTGGTACATCGACGACGTGGCCAAGCGCTTCGAGGCCTACGGCTGGGCCGTGATCGGCCCGATCGACGGCCAGAACGCCGACGCGGTCGACGCCGCGCTGACGCAGGCCAAGGGCAGCGCCGCACAGCCTGCGGTCAAACCCACCTTGATCATCTGCAAGACCACGATCGGTCAGGGCTCGCCCAACCGCGCCGGCACCGCCAAGGCGCACGGCGAGGCGCTGGGCGCTGATGAAATCAAGCTCACCCGCGAAGCGCTGGGCTGGCCGTACGAGCCCTTTGTGATCCCCGAGGCCGTTTACGCTGCCTGGGACGCCAAACGCGCCGGTGAGGCCGCCGAGGCCGCCTGGACCCAATCCTTTGCCGCCTACAAGGCCCAGCACCCCGCGCTGGCCGCCGAGCTGGCGCGCCGTGTGGGTGGTGACCTGCCGGCGGGTTTTGCGCAAGTCGCGGTCGACGCCGTGATCGACGCGATGAGCGCCGCCCAGACCGTCGCCAGCCGCAAGGCCAGCCAGATCGCACTGGAGGCCTTCACCGGCGCGCTGCCCGAGTTGCTGGGCGGGTCGGCCGACCTGACCGGGTCCAACCTGACCAACACCTCGCACACCCCGGCGCTGCGCTTCGACGAGGCCGGCACGCCGAACGGCGGGCGCCACATCAACTACGGCGTGCGTGAGTTCGGCATGGCCGGGGTGATGAACGGCGCGGCGCTGCACGGCGGCTTCATCCCCTACGGCGGCACCTTTCTGACGTTTTCGGACTACAGCCGCAACGCCATCCGCATGGCCGCGCTGATGAAGCTGCGGGTGATCCACGTCTTCACCCACGACTCGATCGGCCTGGGCGAGGACGGCCCCACCCACCAGAGCGTCGAGCACGCCGCCAGCCTGCGCCTGATCCCCGGCCTGGACGTCTGGCGCCCGGCCGATACGGCCGAGACCACGGTTGCCTGGGCCTGTGCCATCCAGACCCGCAACCGCCCCAGCGCGCTGCTGCTGAGCCGGCAGAACCTGCCCTACGCGCCCAAGGCCACCTCGGACATCGCGCCAAAGGCCAGCGGGCTGGACGCCATTGCCCGCGGCGGCTACGTGCTGGCCGAACCCAGCGAAGTGGGGCTGAACAAGGCCGCGCAGGCGGTGATCATCGCCACCGGCAGCGAGGTGGCGCTGGCGCTGCATGCCCAGGTGGCGCTGGCGGCATTGAAGATCGCGGTGCGGGTGGTGTCCATCCCCAGCACCAGCGTGTTCGACCGCCAGAGCGCGGCCTACAAGACCAGCGTGCTGCCGGCCAAGCTGCCGCGCATTGCCATCGAGGCCGGTGTGACCGACGGCTGGTGGAAGTACGGCTGCGCTGCAGTGCTGGGCATCGACACTTACGGCGAGAGCGCACCAGCACCGGCGCTGTTCAAGTATTTCGGGCTGACGGCAGAAGACCTGACCCTCACCGTGCGGCAGGTGCTGGGCAAGTAAGAGCTGACAGCGCGTCACGCCCGCGGGCTCGGCGCCTCGGATTCCCTGTTTCCTTCAACCCTGGAGATTGACTGTCATGACCATCAAGATCGGCATCAACGGCTTCGGCCGCATCGGGCGCATGGTGTTCCGTGCCGCCGTACAGAACTTCTCCGACGACATCGAGGTCGTCGGCATCAACGACCTGCTCGAACCCGACTACCTGGCCTACATGCTGCAGTACGACAGCGTGCACGGCCGCTTCAAGGGCGACGTGTCGGTGGACGGCAATACGCTGATCGTCAACGGCAAGCGCATCCGCCTGACCGCCGTCAAAGACCCGGCCGAGCTGGCCTGGGGCGACGTGGGCGCCGAGGTGGTGGTCGAGGCCACCGGCCTGTTCCTGACCAAGGAAACCGGTGAAAAACACCTGACGGCCGGCGCCAAGAAGGTGATCTTCTCGGCCCCCAGCAAGGACGACACGCCGATGTTCGTTTACGGCGTCAACGACAAGACCTACGCCGGACAAGCCATCATCAGCAATGCCAGTTGCACCACCAACTGCCTGGCCCCGGTGGCCAAGGTGCTGAACGACAACTTCGGCATCAAGCGCGGCCTGATGACCACGGTGCACGCCACCACCGCGACACAAAGGACGGTGGACGGCCCCAGCCACAAGGACTGGCGCGGCGGCCGCGGCATCCTGGAGAACATCATCCCCAGCTCGACCGGCGCGGCCAAGGCGGTGGGCGTGGTGATCCCCGAGCTGAACAAGAAGCTGACCGGCATGTCGTTCCGCGTGCCGACCAGCGACGTCTCGGTGATCGACCTGACGGTCGAGCTGGAGAAAGAAGCCAGCTACGCCGAGATCTGCGCCGTGATGAAGGCCGCGTCAGAGGGCGCCATGAAGGGTGTGCTGGGCTACACCGAGGACAAGGTGGTGTCCACCGACTTCCGCGGCGAGCCCATGACCAGCGTGTTCGACGCCGACGCCGGCATTGCGCTGGACAGCACCTTCATCAAGGTCATCGCCTGGTACGACAACGAGTGGGGTTACTCCAACAAGGTGCTGGAGATGGTGCGCGTGATTGCATGATGGCGTGACCGCCGCCACGCGGCGGGCCGCTGGGGCAACCCGGCAGCGAACCTTCTTGACAAAGCCGGGATAGCATCCCGGCTTTGTGCTTTGTGCTGAGTGGGCGCCCCGCGCCCCGGCGACTCTTGTGGGTGGCAGTGTGACGGCTTCACGATCAATCAAACGCCTGCCGGCCCAGGCTTGGGCACGGCGATGGGGGCTGATGCCGGCGTTGCTGCTGCTGTCCACGCTGGCCGTGTGGCCGGACGCCGCCCTCAGCGAGCGCGGCCCTCGCCTGCTGGCCGACCCTGGCGCGGTCAGCGCTGCAGCCGCCGACGACGACCCGAACTCCGCCCGCGTGATCGTGCAATACCGCAGCGGCAGCACGCTGGCCCGGCTGGCGGCCACCGCCGGCCGCGCCCAGCATGCCGGCCGGCTGGGCTCGCGGCTGGCGCTGCCGTTGGTCGATGGCCGGCCGCTGGGCCCACATTCCCAAGGCCTGCGCGGCCAGGGCCTGTCGTCGCGCCAGCTGGCGGCCCGCCTGTCGGCCCAGCCCGACGTCGAATGGGCAGTGGTGGACCAGCGCCGCACCATCACCGCCGAGCTGCCCAACGATCCGTTTTACGGCGCCAACCAGACCAGCATCACGCCCACCGTGGGCCAGTGGTACCTGCGGGCGCCGGACGCCACCACGCTGTCGGCCATCAATGCCGAGGGCGCCTGGGCCATCACCACCGGCTCCTCGACCATCACAGTCGCGGTGATCGACACCGGCGTGCGCTTCGACCACCCGGACCTGGCGGGCAAGCTGTGGCCGGGCTACGATTTTGTGCGCAGCTCGGTGTCCGGCGACGGCGATGGCCAGGACGCCGACGCCAGCGACCCGGGCGACTGGACCACCGCCACCAACACCTGCGGCGCGTCCAACAGCAGCTGGCACGGTACCCAGGTCGCAGGCCTGATCGGCGCGGCCAGCGACAACAACCTGGGCATGGCTGGCGTCGGCCGCAACGTGATGGTGCTGCCGGTGCGTGCGCTGGGCAAGTGCGGCGGCTTCGACTCCGACATCCAGGCCGCCATGCTGTGGGCCGCCGGGCTGACCAGTTCACCGGTCGTCAACCCGCACCCGGCCAAGGTCATCAACCTGAGCCTGGGCTCCAGTGGCAGCTGCGGCTCGTACCAGGCGGTGGTCAGCCAGCTGGTGGCGGCCGGCGTGACGGTGGTGGTGGCCGCCGGCAACAGCGCCGGCCTGGCCGTCAACTCACCCGCCAACTGCGTGGGCGCGATCGCCGTGGCCGGGCTGCGCCACGCCGGCACCAAGGTGGGTTACTCCAACCTGGGCCCGCAGGTGGCGCTGGCCGCGCCAGCCGGCAACTGTGTCAACGAGACCGGGCTGTGCCTGTACCCGCTGCTGACCACGGCCAACGCCGGCACCACCGCGCCCGGCGCCAACACCTACAGCGACAGCATCAAGAGCTCGCTGGGCACCAGCTTTGCCTCGCCGCTGGTGGCGGGTACCGTGGCACTGATGTTGTCAGCGGACCCGACGCTGACACCCGCCAAGATCAAGGCGGCATTGCAGGCGACGGTGAGGCCGTTTCCGACCACCGGCGCCCAGACCCCGGGCGCCACCGCCTGCGCGGCCCCCAGCGCCACGACCCAGGTCGAGTGCTACTGCACCACCAGCACTTGCGGTACCGGCATGTTGGACGCCCGCGCAGCGGTGACCAGCGTGCAGGTGGCCGCTGCCGTGCCGCCGACAGCGTTCATCATCGTGTCGCCCAGCGCGCCCACCGTGGGTATGGCGGTCACGCTGGACGGCAGTGGATCAACCGCGGCCGGGGGGCGCAGCGTCACCGCATACCAGTGGGCGATCACCAGCGGCGCGACCCTGGCCAGTTTCACGGGTGCCGTCACCGGCAGCGCCGCCACGCTGGCAACCCTCGCGGCGGGTGATGTTGTGGTCAGCCTGACGGTAACCGACAGTGCGGGCCTGACCCGCAACCTGGCGCAGACCATCACCATTGCACCGACCCAGGCCGTGGTGGTCACGCCGCCGACCAGCGGCGGCGGTGGTGGTGCGATGGGCTGGGGCTGGATGCTGGGGCTGGCCAGCGCAATCTTGCTGCTGGCGCGTCGCCCGCGCCGTTGATCTCGGTCTGGTCCTCCCGCCGGTCGCAATGCGCCACGACAGTCGGCCATTGTGTGGAGCCCTCCATTCTTGGTCACCACGGTGGGTGCTTTGCAGTGCGTGCCGTACCGACCCACCATCGCGGGCGGTTCGGGCCAGCCAATTGCCGGGTCCTCCGGCCTTTTCAGCGCACGGGCCGCCGTCTCGTCGGCCATCCAGCGGCCCAGGGCGAAGGCCCGACGGTGGACCCGGTCAAAGTCGGTGGTGCTGTGGGTCTGGGTGCGGCCGATCAGCCAGCCGATTCGGCTGGGCGCGCGCCGCAGCGTCGGGCGATCGGGCGCAGCGCGCTGGCAACCCGGCGCCAGGCTGCACGAACGGCCCCGCACGGCAGCCCGGCCGGCAGGATCAAACCGGCGCCACCCGCAGCCCGACACGGCGCAGGCGCGGCAGTTGCAGCGTCAGCAGGCCGTCGCCGCCGACGCGGGCCAGCCAGTCCCGCACCCGGGCTTGATCGGGCTCCGGCATCGCGGCCAACAGGTCCAGTGTGCGCTGCACCATCCACAGCGTGTACGGGATCGCCGCCCGGCGGAATACACCGTCGCCCATGGGCATCTCGACATCGGCCAGTGCGCGCGGCAGGGGCTGGCCGGCAGGCAGCTTTGGCAGCAGCGCCAGCACCTGGCGGTTGATGCCGTCCAGCATCGGCACGAAGCTCTCGAACAGCAGGCGCATGACGGCGTCCAACGTGGGCGCGACGCTGTCGCCGGGCAACCAGCCCGGGCCGGGTGGCGGCGCTGCCGGGTGGGCCATGCGGGCGATCCAGGCCCCCAGCTGCGGACGTGGCGCGATCAGCATGCGCACCGGCCAGGGGTCGCGCCCGAGGTGGGCGACCATGCTGCCGGCCAAGCTGAAGTCGCCCAGGCCGGGCCGCGCGCCAAACAGGAACGGCTGCTGCGCAAAGTGGGCGTCCAACAAGTCCAGCATCTGCCCGGTCCAGGCGTCCAGTCGCGGCAGTTGCTCTGGCCGCACGCCCACCGCGTCCAGGTAGCCACGCATCGTGTCGGCGATGCGGCCCGCCACGTTGCGTTGAAGCCAGGCCGGAAAGCCCGGCAGCAGGCTTTGCCCGGCCTCACGCACAAACAGATCGCGGTTTTCAGCGTAAGACCATCGCGTGTGCATCGCGATCGGCACCCACCACTCGTCTCCCCAGGCCTCCATCAGCGAGCTGGCAAAGCGCTGAATCGGCGTGGGCGGGTTGATGGCGGGCTCGGGGTGCAGCGCGTCCAGCCGGTCGATGATGACGCTGGAGTCCTGCAGCCACTCGCCCTCGGGCGTCACCAGCACCGGCATCACCACCTCGCCGGTCTTGCGCCGGATGCGCCAGGCCAGGGTCAGCAGGTCCACCGGCCGGTCGTCAAACGGGATGCGCTTGTAGCGCAAGGTGCTGCGCACCTTGGCGGTGTAGTACGACAGTTGCCAGCCGTACAGGATCAGGGGCTTGGCCATGTCGCTGCGGGTGCGGGCTTGCCAGTGGCGGGGTCAGTCGCTGCCGGCCTCGGCGCCTGAGAGTTTTTCAGGCGCGACCGAGCAGCGCGTCCAAAGGCGTCCGATCTAGGCGCAAAGCACAGCCATAGCCCGGGCTATGGCGAGCATTTGCAACGACGAGCGGGCGTTTTTGGGCGTGATGAGCGGGCATGATCGAAAGACGCTCAGGCGCTCAGCCGCCGTGCTCGCCGCCGAAGGCCTTGCACAGGTTGGCGATGTACTGCTCGACCAGCTTTTCGTTTTCGCTGATGGCAAACGGCGCCACCAGCGCCTTCATCAGCCCGGGCAGCGGCACCGTCAGTTCACCGGCGATCTTGAGCACGATGTGGGTGTACTTCTTCTTGTCGGTGACGGTCCAGCTGCCGCCGATCGAGGCATTGCCCTCACCAGCCACCGGCGTCCACACCACCGTGCCCTTTTTCTTGTCGGCCACGTACTTGGAGGCGTAAATCGTCTGGATGTTGAGCTTGGCAGTGCCCACTTTTTCCATCTCCCAGCGGTAGGCGCCCTTGCCCAGGTCCACCAGCTTGGACACCTTGGGGAAGTGGCTGGCCGAACTGGGCACGTCGGCCAGCACCGCGAACACCTCGGCGGCGGGCGCATTGACTTCAAACTCGTAGGCCAGATCGAAGGGGACGGTGATCGCCATGGGGTTGCTCCGGGGGTTGTGGTGACGTTTGGGGGGTGAAGGCTCGGCTGCGGGCCCAGGGCCTCAGTTGTACCAGCAGGTGACCGCGTTGGCTGCGATCCGCTGCGGGTTCAGCCACGCCGTGGCAGCCCGGCAGCAACGGTGCAACGTTCCCTGCGGGCATGCCCGCCGTGTGCCAGCGTTCGCCAGGCGACAGAGCGCCGCGCCGTGCTGGCCTATGCTGGGCCCATGCCTGCCCCACCGCCCACGCCCCGGCGCAGCAGCGATGCCCACGCCCCCGGCAAGCATCTCGCCGCCGCACCCGCCCAGCCCCTGTCCCCGGCCGCGCTCTGGCGTCTGGCCGGCCAGGTGTTCAACGCCTGGCTGGACGACTACGGCCCCAGCATGGGCGCAGCGCTGGCCTACTACACGATGTTTTCGATGGCGCCGCTGTTGCTGATCGTGATCGCGGTGGCCGGCCTGGCTTTTGGCGAGCAGGCGGCGCGCGGCGAGATCGCAGCGCAACTCAGCGCGCTGATGGGCCCGGCCGGCGCCGAAGCGGTGCAATCGTTGCTGACCAGCGTGCGCCAGCCGGCCGAGAGCACCGCCGCCACGGTGCTGGGCCTGGGGCTGTTGCTGCTGGGCGCCACCACGGTGTTCGGCGAGTTGCAGGACGCGCTGGACCGCATCTGGCGCGTGCCCGCGCGCAGCCGCACCACCGGCTGGATAGCGCTGCTGCGGGCGCGCCTGCTGTCCTTCGGGATGATCCTGGCGATCGGCTTCTTGTTGATGGTCTCGCTGGTGCTCAGTGCCACGCTGGCCACGCTGGGGCGCTGGTGGAGCCCGGCCTTCGGTGGTTGGCTGGCGCTGGCGGAATGGGCCAACGCGGTGGCCAGTTTTGCGCTGGTGGCGGTGGTGTTTGCGCTGATCTACAAGGTGATGCCGCGGGTGCGGGTGCAATGGCGCGACGTCGCCATCGGCGCGCTGGTCACCGCCACGCTGTTCACGCTGGGCAAGGCGCTGATCGGCGTCTACATCGGGCGCAGCGGCATCGCCACCGCGTTTGGTGCGGCCGGCTCGCTGGTGGTGGTGCTGGTGTGGGTGTATTACTCGGCGCAGATCTTTTTGCTGGGCGCCGAGTTCACCTGGGTGTTTGCCAACACCTACGGCTCGCGCCGCGGTCTGGATCCGGCGGGCGGCGGCGGCGGCATCACAGGTGTCAACCTCGACGCCGGGCCGGCGCCGGAAACTGCCGCTGCGCAAACGCCCACAACTGGCGCGACGCGTCCGGCCCCTGAGGGTCGCTGAACGGCTGGCCGGCGGCGCCGCCGCTCCAGGCATGGCCCAGGCCGGCAATCTCGATGCTTGTCACAGCGGTGCGGCCGTCGGCGCTGCGGCTGTCGGTCACCGTCATCGGGTAACGCTGACCGCGCTGCACGGTTCGCGGCGGCCCGGCTTTTGCGTCGGCTGCGGTGGCCCACAACTGCGCTGCGGCCCGGCCATTGCCGGGCGACACCAGGGTGTCGGCGCTACCCTGCAGCACCAGCAGCGGCGGCCAGGGCGTGCCGGCCCGGGCCGCCGCTGCGGCCAGTTGCAGCACCTGCGCGGCCGGCCGTGCCGCGGGCCGGCCACCGCGCATCACCCGCAACGCCGACAGCATCGAATCGGCCCCGCCCGGCGCCACCCCCGAATGCATCATCACCGCGCAAAACCGGTCCGGGTGCTGCAGGGCCAACAGCGCAGCCATGCTGGCGCCGGCCGACAGGCCCGCCACCACCACGCGCCGCGGGTCCACCGGGTGTTGCGCGATCACCTGGTCGATCGCCCGCAGGATGGACGACGCCTCGCCAGCGGCGCGGCGGTGGCGGGTGTCGAACCAGTTCCAGCAGCCCTGGGCGTTGGACAGGCGGTCCTGCTCGGGGTAGAGCACCAGGCAGCGCTCTCGCAGGGCCAGGCGGTTCATGGCAGTGCAACGGGCAAAGCCTGCCGCGTCCTGGGTGCAACCGTGCAGCATCACCAGCAACGGCAGGCGCTCGCCGCTCTTGACGCCCGGCGGCCGGTACAGCGCAAAACGCCGCGCGCCGCCGGCACCCGGTACTGCGCCCACCGCGCCCGCCAGCATGGCAGCGGGTCGGCTTGCCGCGCGGGGTGCGGGCGCGCGGGGTGCGGGCGCGCGGGGTGCGGGCGCCCGGGGTGCCGGCGCCCGGGCAGCGGGCGCCCGCGGCGCTCTGGCCGGCGCCTTCAAGACCTGCTTGGCCGACGCCTTGACCGCCTTCTTGGCAGCGCGCACGCCAGCCTTCAGGTTGCTGCGGGCGATGGTCTGCAGGCTGCGGCCGATCAAGCGGCTCCAGGCGGTGAGTGGGTTGCGTCTGGCCATTCAGGGGGCTTTCAAGGGCTCACCCCGGCGATGGTGGTGGGGTAGCGGGTTCAAGGGCTTCGCGGCGGCGGTGCCTGGGACAGCTGGCGCTGCGCCTGGTGCTGCTTCATGGCCAGGTAGGCCTCGCGGTCGATCTCGTGCAGTTGGGGGGCGTAGCGCTCGGTGGCATTGAACCAGTCTTGCAGGCGCTGGGCCTGCCGGCGCTCCGGCGGCAGCGCCTGGGCGGCCAGAAACGCCTCGATCGCGAGCTGGTAGCGCAGGGTATTGCGCTCCAGCACACCGCGCAGGCCGCTTACCCGGATCGGCTTGCCGTCGGGCTGCCGGCCGATGATCGAAAAACCGACCTTGCCGCTGCCCAGCGTCGCCAGGTAGGCCTGCATCGCCCAGCGTGCGGCGCTGCCGTAGCCGTAGGCATAGGTCAGGTGCAGCAGCGCACCGCCACCAGCACTGCCCCCCACCACCGGCACCGCCTCGACCCCGATACGGTAGTCGTGGGTGCCGAACGGTCCCGCGGGGGCCTGCAGCGCCACCTGAATATATTCGTCGTCGGCGCGCACGACCGTCAGGCCGAAGCGCAGCCAGTACAAGTCCTCCAGCGCCTGGTCGAACTTGCGACCGATGCCGGCGTCCAGCAGCTCATGGCCTGCCGCACCCGAGGCCCGGCAGTACTGCATGTTGAGGTGCAGCATCAACACACCGCACCAGGACCCGCCTTGCACCATCACCCGGCGCAACTCGGCGTAGGGCAGGTCGGTACGCGAGTAGATGTCGCCCTGCATGAACTCGGCTGTTTCGACTGACGTCAGGTAGAGCGGGCGGTCGAACAGGTCGGCCACCGCCGCTTGACGGGCCCGCTCGAAGCCCGCGCGCAGGGCGTCCGGCGCCGCGCTGCGGGGCGCACCGGGGGCTACGCCCTGCGACAGCGCTGCGCTGCAGGCCAGGGCTGCGGCCACGATCAGCGCCCGGGCGCGCTTGGCAGGTGTCATCGGTGTCATCGCCGGCCCTCCCTGGCCGTGTGTGCACGGCCCAGAGTAGCCTGCGCCAGGACCCGACGGCGTAGGACAAGCACGCTGGCCGGTGTCGGCTGGCAGCGGACAGCCCGGCCCGCGGACTGCGGATCGCTGCTGCGGCGGCGCAACGGTGGCCAGGGGCCGCCCGTGCCGTGGGCCAGCGCACGGACAATCCCGCCGGTGAGGCGAGACGATGCGCTTCGTGCCGATCTGCGGCACCGGGCGCCCCCGGCGCCGCCCTTGCTCGCCGCCCTTGCGCGCCGCCCGCGTTTCGCCGTCCGTGTCACCCGCATAGCCCCGCACCACCATGCCCATCTGCTACGAAATCATCCACCGCACCACCTACCGCTATGCCGAGCCTGTGCGCTTTGGCGAGCACCGGGTGCAGTTCCGGCCACGCGACAGCCACGACCAGCGGGTGCTGGCGACCAACCTGCAAGTCAGCCCCGGGGCGTCGGTGCGGCTGGTCCAGGACCCGCAATCGAACTCGGTAGCGCTGGTGCAGCCGCTGACGGATGCGGCAACGCTGGAGATCGTCTGCAGCTTCACCATCGAACAGGTCGATACCCCCGATCTGCATATCCCGGTGGCGCCGTCGGCCCTGCTGCTGCCGGTGGCCTACCCGGTGGACGAGCGCTTCGACCTCGAACCTTGCCTGCGGCCGCACCATGACGACCCGCAGGACGTGCTGGGCGCCTGGGCCCGGCAGTTCATCCGCACCGACGGGCCGACGGACACGCGTGCGCTGCTGGACCAGATGAGCCAGCACATCGGCGCCACGCTGCGCTACCAGGTGCGCCATGAAGAAGGCACCCAGCCGCCCCTTGCAACACTGGCGGCGGGATCAGGCACCTGCCGCGACTTTGCGCTGCTGATGATCGAAGCGGTGCGCCGGCTGGGCCTGGCGGCGCGTTTTGTCTCGGGCTACCTTTACGACCCCGTGCTGGATGCGGGCAACGGTGCGCAGGGCGCGGCCGGGGCCACCCACGCCTGGCTGCAGGTTTACCTGCCCGGCCCGGGCTGGGTGGCGTTTGACCCCACCAACCAGGCCCAGGGCGGCACCCGGCTGATCCGGGTCGCGGTGGCGCGGCACCCGGCCCAGGCCACGCCGGTGGCGGGCAGCTGGTTCGGCCCGCCCGGCGCCTACCTCGGCATGGAGGTCGAGGTGCAGGTGCGGCGTCAGGCGGCGCTGCGCGGGCCGGTGGCGGTGTCGGTGCCGGCCAGCGCGGCGGCTTCCGACGGGCAGACCAACCCGGCCGGGCCGGTGGCGGGCTAGCCCGGCCGTGCGCCGACCGGGCCGGCCATGCCACCCGGGCCGGGTGCGGCGCCGCTGTCGCGGCCCTCGACCCGCCACCACGCCGGCAGCAACCGCTGCACCTCGGGCCGGGCAAAGCGGTCGTCGATCAGGTGCAGGCTGCCGCGGTCGCCCGGGCCGCGGATCACCCGGCCGGCGGCCTGCACCACCTTGCGGATGCCGGGGTACAGGTAGGCGTAATCGTGGCCGGCGCCAAACTCGGCCTGCAGCCGGTGCCGCAGTGCCTCGTTCACCGGGTTGAGTTGCGGCAGGCCCAGCGTGGTGATGAAGGCACCGATCAGCCGGCTGCCCGCCAGATCGATGCCTTCGGCAAAACTGCCGCCCAGCACGGCAAAGCCGATGCCCTGGCCGCCGGCGGCAAAACGCGCCAGAAAGGCGTCTCGATCCGCCGGTGCCAGGCGCGGCTGCTGGCGCCAGGCGGGCACGCCGGGATGGCGGGCCGAGAAGGTATCGGCCACCTGCTGCAAATAGGCAAAGCTGCTGAAAAAAGCCAGGTAGTTGCCCGGCTGCGCGGCAAACTGGGCCGCCATCAGGCCGGCAATCGGTGCGAGTGAACGGCCACGGTCGGCAAAGCGGGTGGACACACCGCGCACGATGTGCACCGCCAGCTGCTCGGGCCGGAACGGCGCGGCCACATCCAGCCAGGCGGTGTCCGTGGGCAGGCCCAGGGTGTCGGCATAAAAGACCTGGGGCATCAGCGTGGCCGAAAACAGCACGCTGCAGTGCGCCGCCGCCAGCCGGGGTTTGAGAAACGGCGCCGGCACCACGTTGCGCAGGCAGAGCGTGGCCAACGCGGCCACCCGCGGGGTCCGCCGCGGCGGTGCGGCCGGCGGCGGTGCGGCCGGCCACTGTGGGCCGGCGTCCGGCGCCAGCGTGATGTCGAACATCGAGTGCGCGCCGAAGCTCTCGACCCGCCGGCTGAACAGCAGCAGGTCGAAATAGCCCTGCAGCAGCGCACTGTCCCGGGGCGCGGTCGCGGCATCGGTCGGGGCCTCGGCGGGCGCTGCGGCCAGGTGTTGGCCCAGCGCGGCCACGGCGTCCTGCAGCGCGGCGACCAGCGGCGCCGGCAGGTCGGCCAGCACCCGGTAGGGCGTGGACTGGCCCGCTGCGACGGCGCGCCAGCAGCGCTGCAAACGGTCCAGCGGCTTTTTCAGCGCCGGCGGTGCGGCCCGGCGCAGCGCCTGGAAGCGCTGCGGCTCCAGCGAGGCGGTGTACATGGCGCGCGCCCGGTCGACCAGGTTGTGCGCTTCGTCCACCAGCAGCGCCACGCGCCAGCCCAGCGCGAGGGTCGAGGCATGCAGCACAGCGCCGGAGTCGAAGTAGTGGTTGTAGTCGCCCACCACCACGTCGCACCAGCGCACCAGCTCCTGGCCCAGGTAGTACGGGCAGACCTGGTGGTCCAGCGCCACCGTCCGCAGGGTGTCGCGGGTCAGCGCTGAAGTGGCTGCGCGCGCCACTGCCGCCCCGCGCGCAGCCGGCAGGCGGTCGTAAAAGCCGCGCGCCAGCGGGCAGGAGCCGCCGTGGCACTGCCGGTCGGGATGCTCGCAGGCGGCCTCGCGCGATGCCAGCGCCAGCACCCGCAGCGGCAAGGCCGGCGCGCCGCGTTGGATCGTTGCCAGCGCGTCCAGCGCCAGCGACCGGCCCGAGACCTTGGCGGTGAGGAAAAACACCTTGTCGATCGCCTGCCCCGGGCAGGCCTTGAGCAGCGGAAACAGCGTGCCCACCGTCTTGCCGATGCCGGTGGGCGCCTGCGCCGCCAGGCAGCGACCGGCGCGCGCGGCCTTGAACACCGCCTCCGCCAGGCTGCGCTGGCCGCTGCGAAAGTCGGCGTGTGGGAAGCCCAGCGCCAGCAAGCCCCCATCGCGCTGGCTGCGGTGTGCGGCCTCTGCGTCGGCCCAATCGATGTAGCGCGTGCACAGCGCCTCGAAAAACTGCTGCAGTTCGCCAGCGTCGCAGACCTCGGTCAGCGGCGGCGCGGCCAGATTGCGGGCTATGTCGAAGTACACCAGCGCCAGCGTCAGCGTCGGCAGGCCCAACTGCTGGCACAGCAAATGGCCGTAGACCCGGGCCTGGGCCCAGTGCAGCGCACGGTGGTTGGCCGGCATGGCTGCCAGCTCGCCCTTGAAGGTCTTGACCTCGTCGAGCCGCTGCGCCGCCGGGCAGTAGCCGTCGGCCCGGCCACGCACCACCAGGTGGCGGAAGCTGCCCGCCAGCGGCATCTCGGCCAGGTAGCCCGCCGGCCGGCCCGCAGCCACCTGCTGGTGGCCGGCGATGCCCTGCTGCGCGGTGGGCGACGGCGTGAAGCGCAGGTCCAGGTCGCCCTGCTTGGCGGCAAACTCGCACAGCGTGCGAACGGCCACCGTGCTCGGGGTGGGCTGCGGCGCAGCGGTTGATGCGGCCGGGCGTGCGGGTTGGGGTGTGGGTGTGGGTGCGGTCGACACGGCGACCGATGGTACTGGACAAACGTACAGCCCTTGGGGTCATTCCGGCACGTTGCCGTGCGCAGCCGGCACCGGCGCGGCGGTGGGCCGTCGCGGGGCCAGAATAGAGGCCATGAAAACCACCCGCTTCACCCTCGCCGTCGCGGCCTTGCTGGGGCTGTGCCCACTGGCCAGCCAGGCGCAGTACACCCCGCCGGCCAGCGCAGCGCGTGTCACGGTGGCCCCGTCGGCACCGGCGCCGGCCAAGCCCCCGCCGCGTGCGATGTCGCCCGCCACCCAGCGCGACAGCGCCGCCATGCCGGACGAAACACGGCCCGAGGGCAAGCCCGTGCCGCAGCTCAGCATCCCGCTGGGCAGGGGTGAGCCGACCAAGACCACGGTGGGTGTGTCCAAGACCGGCAAGAGCCGGACCGGCGGCGGCGTGGACGACTCGGCCGCACGCTGCAATGCCGAAGCCGACGACACCGCGCGCGCGCTGTGCCGCGACCGGGCCGCCGCCACCCCCACCCCCACCCCAGGGCCCAAGCGCTGATGCTGGCCCGCCTGCCCCCGGCGTTGCGCGGCGCGCTTGCCGGCATCACGCTGGCGCTCAACACCGTGATCGGCACCTTGCTGATGGTGCCGCCGGCCCTGGTCAAGCTGCTGGTGCCCGCAACCGCCGTGCACCGTGCCTGCGACCGGGTGCTGACCTTTATTGCCGCAGCCTGGGTGGCGATCAACAACGCCTGGATCGCCGCGGTGCGCCCGGCGCAGTGGGACGTGCAGGGGCTGGACGGCCTGCACGCCCGTGGCTGGTACCTGGTGTCGTCCAACCACCAGACCTGGGTGGACATTCTGGTGCTGCAGCGCGTCTTCCATGGCCGCATCCCGTTCCTGAAGTTCTTCCTGAAGCGGGAGCTGATCTGGGTGCCGGTGATCGGCCTGGCCTGGTGGGCGCTGGACTTTCCGTTCATGAAGCGCGGCAGCGGCAAGGGCGCGCGACACAGCGACCTCAAGGCGACCCGTGACGCCTGCGAGAAGTTCAAGCGCATCCCCACTTCGGTGATCAATTTTGTCGAGGGCACCCGCTTCACGCGCGCCAAGCAGGCGGCGCAATCCAGCCCGTACCAGCACCTGCTCAAACCCAAGATCGGCGGCCTGGGCACGGCGCTGGCCACGATGGGCGAGCAGTTCGAGGCGCTGCTGGACGTGACCATCGTCTACCCGCACGGCACACCCGAGTTCTCCGACCTGCTGTGCGGCCGGCTGGCCGCGGTGACGGTGCGGGTGCAGCGGCGCGAGATCCCGGCGGACCTGCTGGGCGGTGACCCGGTGGGCGACAAGGCCTACCGGCAGCGCCTGAGTGCCTGGGTCGAGCAGCAATGGGTCGAGAAGGACGCGCTGATCGAGCAAATCCTGACCGCGCAGCCACTGGCGGGCGACGCGCCGCCACTGGCTGCGGCCCGCGCCCGGCGTGCCTGACCGCCGCGGCGCCGCGATCTTGGACACGTCCACCGTCGCCGCGCGGCCGACCGCAACCCGGCCGTCCCGGCCGTCTCGGCCGTCACGGCCATTTGCCAGCCGCTACGCGCTGCTGGTGGTGGCCGTGCTGGGTTTTGCCTCGGGCCTGCCGCTGGCGCTGACCGGCCAGGCGCTGCAGGCCTGGCTGAGCGGCGAGGGCGTGGACATCGCCACCCTAGGCTTTCTGAGCCTGGTGGGCCTGCCCTACACCTTCAAGTTCCTGTGGGCACCGCTGATGGACCGCTTCGAGCTGTGGCCCGCGCTGGGCCGGCGCCGCGGCTGGCTGGTGGCAACCCAGCTGGGCCTGGCTGCCGCGCTGTGGGCGCTGGCCGCCACGCCGCCCACCGGTGCGCTGCAGGCCTTCGCCTTGCTGGCGGTGCTGGTGGCATTTGTCTCGGCCTCGCAGGACGTGGTGATCGACGCCTACCGCACCGACCTGCTGCAACCCGCGCAGCGCGGGCTGGGCGCCTCGCTCAACGTGCTGGGTTACCGGCTGGCGATGATCCTGTCAGGCGGCGTGGCGCTGATCTGGACCGACGCCGCCCAGGGCAGCGGCTGGACCTGGCCGCAGGTCTACCGGCTGATGGCCGGGATCATGGCCGGCGCGGCGGTGTTCTCGGCGCTGGCGCTGCCGCGGCTGCGGCCGTTGCCCGACGACGCCGGCACCCGCCGCACGCCGCTGCCCTCGGCCCGCAACGACCTGCTGGGTTTTGCCGCGGTGGTGGTGGCGGTGGCGGTGGGCTACCTGGCCACGCTGCACGTCTTCACGCCGCTGGCCCAGGCGCTGCTGGGGCCGTGGCTGGCGGGCGGTGCGCTGGCGCCGGCACTGCAGGGGCGCTGGATCGATCTGGCGGCGCTGCTGATCGGCCTGGGCTTCACGCTGCCGCTGGCGGCCTGGGCGGCGCGGCGGGCCCGCTTCGAGACTTTGCTGAGGGGCTTGAGCAGCTACTTTTCGCAGCCGGGTGCGGCGCTGTTCCTGCTGTTCATCGTGTTCTACAAGCTGGGCGATGCGTTTGCCGGCACCTTGATGACGCCGTTTTTGCTGCAGGCGATGGCCTTTGCGTCGGCCGAGGTCGGTGTGGTCAACAAGATCATCGGCCTGTGGCTGACGCTGGGCGGCGCGCTGCTGGGCGGTTTGCTGATGCTGCGGCTGGGCTTGTGGCGGGCGCTGATGCTGTTCGGCATCCTGCAGGCGGCCAGCAACCTGGGTTTCTGGTGGCTGGCGGTGCACGGCAAGGGCAGCCTGCCGGGCCTGCTGATCCCGGCCTTCGACTGGGGTTTTGTGTCGCTGACGCACGCCACGCCGGTGGACGGCGGCCTGCTGATGGTGATCGCGTTCGAGAACCTGTCGGGTGGCATGGGCACGGCGGCGTTTTTGGCCTTCCTGATGGGCCTGACCCAGCAGCGCTTCACCGCCACCCAGTTTGCGATGCTCAGCGCGTTTGCCTCGGTCGGCCGGGTCTGGGTCGGGCCGCTGGCCGGGGTGCTGGCGGCGTCGATCGGCTGGCCGGATTTTTTCATCGTGTCCACCGTGCTGGCGCTGCCGGCGTTGGGCATGCTGTGGGCCATGCGGGCCAGCGTGCGGCGGCTGGAGGTGCCGCCGGATGCGCCGCTCGACGACTGAGTACCGACCCACCCCAATCAGTGACCCCACCTTCCGCCCAAGCCCTGACCCACCGCCGCCGCGACCCCGACCCATGACACTGCCGTCCCGCCCCGAGTTCAATACCCACGCTTGTGTGCCCGTGCCTGACCTGGCGCAGCGCGGGCCCTGCGGCTGCGCGCTTCACGCCCGGCGCCGGCTGGGCGGCGCGCTGATCGGCGGCGGTGCGCTGGCCGCACTGGGCGGCTGGGGCACGGCGGCGTTGGCCCAGCAAGCCGACCCGGCCCAGGCCAATGCCGCACCCGACAGCGAATGCCAGCGCTCGACCTTCACCCAGGTGGTGTCGGCCGACCAGGTCGAGCAGGCCGCCGGCCAGCAGTACCGCCAGATGCTGCAGCAGGCCAGCCAGCAAAATGCCCTGGCCCCGGCCGACAACGCCCAGCTGCAGCGCCTGCGTTTTATCGCCCGACGCATCATCCCGTTCACCGCCGGCTGCAACCCGCGGTCGGCGCAGTGGCGCTGGGATGTCAACCTGATCGGCTCGAAGGAGCTCAACGCCTTTTGCATGCCCGGCGGCAAGATCTGCTTCTACAACGGCATCCTGGCCCAGCTCCGGCTGGACGACGACGAGGTGGCGATCATCATGGGCCATGAGGTGGCCCATGCGCTGCTGGAGCACGCCCGCGCCCGCATGGGCAAGACCATGGCCACCCGCGGCATGATCGAGCTGGGCTCGGCGCTGCTGGGCCTGGGGGGCGCGGGCCGCTCGCTGGCCGACATGGGCGGCCAGCTGCTGACGCTGCGTTTTTCGCGCGACGATGAATCGCAGGCCGACGCGCTGGGCCTGGTGCTGGCCGCCAAGGCCGGCTACCGGCCGGCGGCCGGCGTGTCGTTGTGGCAGAAGATGCTGTCGGCCAACAAGGGCGCGCCGCCGCAGTGGCTCAGCACCCACCCCTCGGGCGACAGCCGCATCCGCGACATCCAGGGCCGTCTGCCGCGGGTTGACCCGCTGTACGCGCAGGCCGACAAGCCGGACCGCCGCTTCGGCCCGCCCGGCGCTTGACCGGGGGCGGCCGCTGCCGGGCGGCTGCCAGCCTGGGCTACCAACGCTGTGGCAGCGGCTTGCTCAGCACGATGCGGGCGTCTTGCACCGAGACGTAGCCGCCACGCTCCAGGTCCTTCATCAGCCGGCTGACCATCTCGCGCGAACAACCCAGCCGGTTCGACATCTCCTGGTGCGTCAGCCGCTCGGCCACCCGCAGCGTGCCATCGGGCTGGGGCACGGCCAGCGCGCCCAGCAACAGCTTGAGCCGGCCGTAGACATCGTTGAGCGCCAGCTGGCGCGCAGTGAGCGTGGCCACGCGGGCCCGCCGGATCACCTTGGCCAGCAGCTCAAACGCAAAACCGGGCCGTTCGGCGATGAAGCGCTCCAGCGTGCGCCGGCTCACCACCGCGCAGACGCTGGCTTCGAGCGTGATGACGCTGGCCGAGCGCGGGCCACCGTCCAGGCTCATCTCGCCGATGTACTCGCCCGCGCCATAGGCGCCGTAGGTGATTTCACGGTCGTTGTCGCCGGTACTGAAGGCGCGCAGCCGGCCGCTCAGGATGATGAACAGCGTATCGCCCTGGTCGCCCTCCTGGATCAGCAGGGTGCCTTTGCGGTAGCGGCGGGTCTCACCGCGCTCGGCCAGCGCCAGCAAGGACTCGGACATCAGCCCGGGCGGGACGGCGGCAAGGGCAGCGGGCAGCGGGGTGCGGTTGGGGGCGGCGGGCAGGTCCATCGGCAGGGCACAGCGGCCGAAAGGCGGCCGCGGATGCGCTGGATGCTAACTGGCGGCCGACAACCCACCCTGGCGCCGGCGTGACAGCGCCTCGGGGTCTGGCCTGCCGGGCCGGGATCAGGCCTGAAAGCTGGCGTGCGAGCTGGCGTGCAAGCTGGCGTGCAAGCAGCGCTCGCTGCTGCGCGCCGGGTCGGCCCGCTGTGGGGCAGGGGCGTCGGGCCGGGCCTGCAGCACGCTGACCAGCGGTGGCAGCAGCGACACCTGGCGCACCAGCGCACGGATGCTGCCCGCGCCGGTCTTGAGCCGGATGCTGCCGATCTGCGTGCGGATGGTGGCCAGACCCACGCCCTGGCGGGCGGCGATCTGCAGCGGCGTGAAGTCGGCGCACAGGCCTTTCATCACCGCGGACTCGGCCGGCGTCAGGCTGTGGCTGCGGGCAAACCAGTCCACCGTCAACTCCTCGCACACCTGGCGCTTGCCCAGCAGCAATGCCGTGCCCGGTTGCTCGTCCGCGCCGACTGCGGCCAGCGGCACCACCGCGACACTGATGCGCAGGCGGGCCTCACCCAGCTGCAGCAAGCGGCGCAGGCCCCGCTGGGACGCCCCGACCAGCGCGTCGCGCAGCGGTTGCACGTCTTGCGCCAGGCGGGCCTGCAAGTGACCCGCGTCGATCAGCAGGGGGTGCGTGTCGTCCAGGTCACGCCGCGCGGCCTTGTTGACATGGCTGACCTGGCCCAGCGGGCCCAGCAGCAGCATGCCGTAGTCCAGGGTGTCGAGCATTTGCGCCATGCGCCGGGCCAGCAAGGAGGCGGCATCGCGACGCTCGGGGCCGCCATAGCCGCGTGGCCGGACGGCGGCCAGGTTGGTATTGATCGGCGCCGGCATGGCCGGGGCGCGGGCGTTCAGGCCGAGCGCGGCAAACAAATCGGCCGTCGGGTTGCTCAGGTTCGATTGCAGATCCAGCATGGTCGCTTCTCCGGTGGCAGCAGCAGTGCAACAGGCACGGCCGGCTGGTTGGGGCAAAGCATAGGCAAGCCGAGCCCGCGGTTTTCGTGTGGTCTGCCACGGGTTGCGCTGTGACGGATTCACCCTCCGGGACGGGCAAGCACCCGCCGGTCGGGGATCGGGTGCCGGCGACGCGAGGGTTGTGGCGGCGCTCGCAGCCGAAGCCGGTGCGCGCCTCGTTGCCGACGAACAGCGTGTCGCCGACAAACTTGCGCTCTGGAACACCCCATGACCAGGCGTGTGGACCCTGCCGTGTCGCACGGCCAGCGTGCTGTGGCCAACCGTGACGGTATCGCCGACGGCCATCCAGCGGGTGAACGTTAACGCCCGGCCGGCGCAAGCCGACCCTCCGGGCCTGCTCGGCCAGTCCGTCGATCCAGAACAGGTCGCCCGGGTCCGGCGTGGCGGCGTCCCGGGTTTCATCGCACCACAGGGTCGAGCAGGGTTTGTCGGAACCGGGCGGTCGGGATGTCGAGATGGTGCAGCATGGCGGCTTGTCAAAAGGAGAAACAGCGTGTCGATCAATATGGACATGGCCAGCCGTGTGGTGCTGGCCACGGGTGCGATGGCCTGGCTTGCATCGCCGGCAGCGGGTGCCTGGCGCAAGCCGCTGGACCGCGATGGCGGCGAACTGGCACGGGCCACGACAATCGTGCGGTACGGGCCGGGTGCCGCGTTCAAGGCCCACTTTCACGAGGGGGGCGAAGAGATCTTTGTGCTCGACGGTGTGTTCGAAGACGACGCCGGATCGACCCGGCCGGCACATACCTGCGCAACCCGCCGGGCTCGTCGCACGCGCCGGGTTCGACGAGCGGCTGCAATCTGCTCGTCAAGTTGCGGCAGTTTCAGCAGGGTGACGCCGACCGGGTTCGCATCGACACGGGTCGAACGCCATGGCGCCAGGGGCTGGTGCCGGGCCTGAGCGTGATGCCCTTGCACCCGTACGGCCAAGAGAACGTGGCACTGGTGCGCTGGATGAGCGGCGGCTGAACCCGCCGCTGCGCTTGGCCCGTCACGTCCAAAGGTCTGGCCATGATCCGATCGTCGCCAGCAACGGGTTGCTGCCGGATTCTCGGGGGTCACTGACCCGGCCCGACGGTTTGGAGCTCTCCGACCCGCGGCCATATCTGGCGCAAGGCCACGAAGGAGGCGGTCTTGAAGGCCAGCCGGGCGCGCCGCGGGTGACGACCTGCGACGCCATCTCGCAGTCAAACCCCGCTTCATGGGCGTTGCCGGCCAGAATGCGGCCCCATGGCGACCCCCGTTGACCACCGAGCCATCGCGGCCGACGCCTTTGCCGTACCGAGGCCATTCAAGCGCTTTGCGGTGCGCAGCGAGGAGCCGCGGCATGCCGACAGCGCGCGTGCCCCTTATGGTCGGGTGCACCTGATCCGCACGGACTTTTTGGTCGGCGATGCGATCCAGCGCCTGGTGGCGCTTGGCCATGCCCGGATGCAGGTCAGCGAATTTGGCGATATCGACTATGCCCGTGTCACGCTGGACGAGTTGGCCGCGGCCGCCCCCGGCGTGTGCGATATGGCGGGCCGGATCGCCACCGCGCTGCGGGCCACCGGCGTGCTTGGCGGCGGCATCGCGGCCTACCGGCGCAGGGTAGAGGCCCGGATCGACTACCTGGCCTCGTATGGCGCCGGATTTCACAACGACGTCAGCCGCCATTGGACGGGGTGCCTGTTCTGGAACCTGGCCCTTGAGGTCGCCGATGTGGAGTTCGTCATGCCGCACGCCGGCGTGCGCCTGGCCCTGGCGCCCGGCGACCTGATCGTGTTCGACCCGGCGATGGCGCACGGTTTGTGCCGGCCGCAGGACCAGGCACAAGCCGTTGCCGAGTCTTTCCGGGCGGGTGAACGCTGCCACCAGATCTTCTTGAGCGGCGAGCTGACGTTGACAGACGCGCAGTGGGCGGCGCTGGGCTCGCCCTGGCTGCCGGTCGAGCACCATGCGCAGCGCGGCGCGCTGGAACTGGTGGCGGCGGAGTTCGACGAGCGCAGCGGTGCCATCAAGCGCTTGGGCTCGCTGGCGCACTGCCTGTTGCGCAGCACCCGCTATGTCGATGAGGCGCAAACCGCCGCGCCCGGGTAGCCGGTACGGGCGGATTCGAGGCCCGCCGGGCCGACAGCAAGGGGTCTCTGGCCGGCCTGCGCGCGGGGCGCCGACGGCCAGCAGGCAGGCGACGTGGCTCGGGGGGAACCAGGGCGTCACGCCGGCGTCGGCTTGCCGTCCGCCACGACGGCGCCCAACTTGCCCACCGAAAGCGGCGGCGCGTCTGGCGCCGCTGCGACGCCGGTGGGCGGGTACTTGCGGGCATTGAGCACCAGCTTGTCGGCCACCGCCTGCGGCAGGTCGATCCGGCAGTGGTCGGCGATCTGCAACAGGTAGACCAGCACATCGGCAATCTCCTGCCCGATGTGCTGGTGGATCGCGCTGTCCTGGTGGGCTGCCTGGCTTTGCTCGGCCGTCATCCACTGGAAGATCTCGGCCAGCTCGGCGGCCTCGACCATCAACGCCATGGCCAGGTTCTTGGGCGTCTGGAAGGGCTGCCAATGTCGGTCGGCGGCGAACTGGCGCAACTCGGCTTGCAGGGCGGTGAGGTTCATCGTGCAAGGCTAGCGCAAACGGATGGGGTCCGACGGGCTGGCGGGCGCGGGCATGCGGCAGTGGTGCGGCCAGCGCTGCTGGCGCGGCGCCGGCGGCGGCCTTGCGCAGGCGGAGCTTGATGTCGCCCTCGGCGTTGCGGCACAACATCAGCATCCGGCCCTGAGCGCGACCCCAAGAAATCATCCCCCTTGTTCACGCTCAGTGCGCTGACCGCAGGCCTGGCACTGCTGGTGGCCGGCCATGTACAGGCACAGACCCAGACCATCGAGAGCCTCAAGCAGATGAAGCTCGGGCTGGCGCACTCACCCGAGGGCCGGCGGGTGTTTGCCACCATGACGGTGACCGACAACCTCAAGCTTGGCGCCTTTCCGCGCTACACCG
>Ga0209181_10000908_pt1 | contig 53206 bp, 51 predicted proteins | sample MAT05_FD_187208 | JGI IMG/M metagenome (GOLD analysis project Ga0209181, IMG submission 187208) | Freshwater microbial communities from Lake Fryxell liftoff mats and glacier meltwater in Antarctica - MAT-05 (SPAdes) (version 2) | ecosystem: Environmental > Aquatic > Freshwater > Ice > Liftoff... | reverse complement strand
CGACTTCCTCGCGCTGCTGCTCGCATCGGTGCTCGGAATGGTGTTGCTGACCATGGCGAACAACCTGATCACCTTCTTCATCGCCCTGGAGCTCTTCTCGATCCCGCTCTACGCCCTTTGCGGAACCAACCTGCGCAAGCGTGAGTCGCTCGAGTCCGGCCTCAAGTACCTGATCATCGGCTCGGTCGGTTCGGCCACGCTGCTCTACGGAATGGCGCTGATCTACGGCGCGTCGGCCGCCACGGAGTTCACCGCGATCGCTTCCGGCCTGACCGAGGGCGGACTGATCAGCGACTCGCTCACCCTGGTCGGCGTCGGCATGATCGCGGTCGGGCTCGCCTTCAAGATCTCGATTGCCCCGTTCCACCAATGGACCCCGGATGTCTACCAGGGCGCACCAACCCCGGTGACCGCCTTCATGTCGGCGGCGACAAAGCTGGCCGCCTTCGCCGTCTTCATCCGGTTTTTCCTGACCGCGCTCGAGCCGATGGTCGCCGACTGGGACGTGATCCTTGCGGTACTGGCCACGATCTCGATCCTGGTCGGCAACGTCGGCGCGATCGCCCAGACCTCGCTCAAGCGCATGCTCGGGTACTCCGGTGTGGCCCAGGCCGGCTACATGCTGGCCGGCATCGTGGTCGCCACCCAGCAGGGAGTGGACGCGCTGACCTTCTACCTCGCCGCCTACCTGGCGATGAACATGGCCGCTTTTGCCGCGATCGTGATCCACGAGCGCCAGACCGGCTTCTCCGACTCGATCGAATCCCTGCGTGGCATCGGCCGCAGCAACCCCGTGGTCGCCTGGCCGCTGACCATCGCCATGCTCGCCCTGGCCGGACTGCCACCGACCGCCGGATTCATCGGCAAGCTCTACCTGTTCCAGGCCCTGGTCGAAGCCGACTGGACCTGGCTCGGCGTGATGATCGCGATCGGCACGATGATCTCGCTGGTCTACTACATGCGTGTGGTTGCCACCATCTGGATGTCGCCGGCCTCCGACGCTTCGCTCCAGGTTCCCACCGGCGAGCCGGGCGTGGACCTCGAAGCGAGCCGTCGCTGGTACCTGGTCCTTCCGGCCGTGCTCGGCTCGGCCGCCGCGATCTTCTTCGGCATCATCCCCCAGCCCCTGGTCGAGTTCGCCCAGCACGCCGGCAACGCCCTCGCCGCTTACATTTCCTGATCCGCGGCGCCTCGACGCCTACCAGATGACTTCGGCGCCTACCAGATGACTTCGACGCCGTAGGCGGCGAGGCGCGCATCTGCGCTCACCAGTGAATGGCCTTCCGCCATCGCCTGGGCGACCAGCATCCGGTCGAAGGGGTCGCGATGGTGCCACGGCAGGTCTTCGCAAATCGCAGCGTGTTCGGCGGTAATCGGCATCTGGCCGAAATCGAGCCGGAGCAGTGCCCGGGGCCAGCCGGCTTCCAGCTCGAGCCGCCCGAGCGAGCGCTTGATTGCGATCTCCCAGGTGCTTACCGCGCTCACCGAGATCGGGTTGTCCTCGTTGCTCAGCTCTTCGAGCGCCCGGCCCGGGATCGAACCCCGGTCACCGATCAGCAGCCAGATCACGACGTTGGTGTCCAGCAGGAGCCGCTTCACGAATAGGGCGTGAAGTCCTCGAGCGGTGCGTCGAACTCCGGGCCGATTGAACCCTTCAGGTCGCCCCAGATCCGGCGTTTGCCGGAAACCGGCGCTGCCCGGACCAGCGTGGCGATGGGATCCCGTCCTCGCCGGATGGTCACGGTCTCGCCGGCTTCGACTTTTCGCAGCAACCGGGAGAGGTGTGTCTTGGCTTCCTGAACGGTCACTTCCATATTCCCAAAGTAGCAGACCAGGTCAAGTTGGTCAACCAACCTGCCGATGACCGCGGCTCAGAGGGAATCATGACTGAGTCAGCGGGCAGGCTGCTCGCCTCCTGCTAGGTTGCGGGCACGGCTTGACAGGCAGCGTTTCCTTCAAGGAGTGAGAGTTGTTTCAGGTACGCATTCACGGACGGGGCGGGCAGGGAGTGGTCACCGCCTCCGAGCTTCTGTCGGTTGCGGCCTTCGACGAGGGCAAGCATGCGCAGGCCTTTCCGACCTTCGGCTCTGAACGCACCGGGGCCCCCGTCGTCTCCTTCTGCCGGATCGACGACAGGGAGATCCGCACCCGCGAGCCGATCTCCCAGCCCGACGCGGTGATCATCCAGGACCCGACCCTGCTCCATCAGGTGGACCTGTTCGGCGGACTCGACCCCGACGGTTACATCCTGCTGAACAGCGAGCGCGGCTTCGACGAACTCGACATAGGTGAGTTCATCGCCGGCTTCCGGCCGGAGCGGGTCCGCACCATGCCCGCGACGGCGATCGCCCGCGAGCACCTCGGCCGGCCGATGCCGAACAGCGTCCTGCTCGGCGGCTTCGCCGGCCTCTGCGACGTGATCGGGCTGGACGCAGTGACCCAGGCCCTGCGCGACCGCTTCCCCGGCAAGGTCGGTGACATGAATACCACCGCGGCCACCGTCGCCTGTGAGTTCATACAGGCGAGCCTCTCCGAGAGCGCCCATGCTTGAGCAGCTCGAGGGCTCACAGGCGGTCGCCAGGGCGGTGGGTATGTGCCGGCCGCAGGTGATCGCCGCCTACCCGATCTCGCCGCAGACCCACATCGTCGAGGCCCTCTCCGACATGGTGCTCACCGGCGACATCGACCCCTGCGAGTACCTGATGGTCGAGTCCGAGTTTGCGGCGATGTCGGCCTGCATCGGCGCCTGCGCGGCCGGCGCCCGTACCTACACCGCGACCGCCAGCCAGGGGCTGCTCTTCATGGCCGAAGCGCTCTACAACGCCTCCGGCCTCGGCCTGCCGATCGTGATGACGCTCGCCAACCGCGCAATCGGCGCCCCGATCAACATCTGGAACGACCACTCGGACTCGATGTCCCAGCGGGATTCCGGCTGGATCCAGCTTTTCGCCGAGACCAACCAGGAGGCGGTCGACCTCCATATCCAGGCCTACTGCCTTGCCGAAGAGCTTTCGTTGCCGGTCATGGTCTGCATGGACGGCTTCATCCTCACCCACGCCTTCGAGCAGGTCGATCTGCCGACCCAGGAACAGGTCGACTCCTTCCTGCCACCGTTCGAGCCGCGCCAGATGCTCGACCCTGCTGAGCCGATGACGATCGGCGCGATGGTCGGTCCCGAAGCCTTCACCGAGGTCAAGTACCTGATGCACGCCAAGCAGCTCCAGGCGCTCGACGCGATCCCGGAGATCACCGCCGATTTCACCGGGATCTTCGGCCGCGAGTCCGGCGGGCTGGTGCGTGGCTACCGGCTAGAGGACGCCGAAACCGTCGTGGTCGCCCTCGGCTCGGTGCTCGGCACGATTGAAGACGTGATCGACGAGCTGCGCGAGCAGGGGGTGAAGATCGGCGCCCTGTCGATCAAGTGCTTCCGGCCCTGGCCGATCGACGAGGTGCGTGAGGCTCTGGAAGGGGCCGAGCGGGTGGTGGTGATCGAGAAGGCCTTCGCGGTCGGGGCCGGTGGGATCGTCGGGCAGAACGTGCGCCTGGCGCTGTCGGGCTGTGAGTCCACCGTCTACGACATCGTCGCCGGGCTCGGCGGCCGGCCGATCACCCGTAAGTCCCTCGGAACGCTGTTCGAGGACGTGCTTGAAGGCCGGATCGAGCCGACGGGCCTCCACTTCCTCGACCTCAAAAAGGACGTGGTCGAGCGGGAGATCAGCCGCATGGAGCACGGAAAGAAACCCGGGCCTCACGCCGAAAACATCCTGCGCGACATCGGCACCGTCGCATCGGACTCTCACTAGGGGAAGCGGGCGACGATGGCCGAACAGCAGATCAAGGGCTACCAGACCGGCACATTCGTGGTTGGAAACCGCTTGCTCGACCCCGAGCAGCGCTCGATCCAGGCCCGGACCGAGCGCTCGAACACGCTTACTTCCGGCCACCGCGCCTGCCAGGGCTGCGGCGAGGCGCTCGGCGCGCGCTACACCCTGGACGCCGCGATGCGAGCCACCGACGGCAAGGTGGTCGCCTGCAACGCCACCGGCTGCCTCGAGGTCTTTTCGACCCCGTACCCGGAGTCCTCCTGGCAGCTGCCCTGGATCCACTCGCTCTTCGGAAACGCCCCGGCGGTCGCGGCCGGTGTGGCCGCCGCGCTCAAGGCCAAGGGCCGCGAGGACATCCGTGTGGTCGGCCAGGCCGGTGATGGCGGAACGGTTGACATCGGCTTCGCCTGCCTTTCGGGAATGTTCGAAAGAAACGACGACGTGCTGTTCGTCTGTTACGACAACGAGGGCTACATGAACACGGGAGTGCAGCGCTCCGGCGCCACCCCGCCGGCGGCACGGACCGCCAATACCAAGCCGGTCGGCCAGGAGCCGGGCAACGTCTTCGGCCAGGGCAAAAACGTTCCGATGATCGCGATGGCCCATGAGATCCCGTACGTGGCGACTGCCACCGTGGCCGAGCCGCGCGACCTCGAGCGCAAGGTGGAGCGCGCCATGGAGATCCGCGGTGCCCGCTACATCCATGTCTTCGTGCCCTGCCCGCTGGGCTGGGGTGCGGCTTCAAAGGACACGATCCGCCTCGCCAGACTGGTCAAGGAGACCGGCATCTTCCCGGTGTTCGAGGCCGAAGAAGGGGAGGTCACTGGCGTCTCCAAGATCCGCCGGCGGGTGGCGGTCACCGAGTACCTCAAGCTCCAGCGCCGCTACGCCCACCTGTTCAAGCCCGAAGTCAATACCGAAGTGATCGCCCGGCTCCAGGCCGGTGCCGACCGCAACATCCGCCGCTTCGACCTGCTGGCCGACGACGAAGGTGCCGAGTTCCCCGGGGAAGCCACCGACCAGGCCGGCGAGTCGGAATCCGGGCCGGGCACGCCGCCGATCCCCGAAGCGGACGGGCAGACCGCCGGCATGCTCAGGGACACCCACGGCAACCCACGATGAGGGACACCCATGGCAACCCGCGATGAGCATCGGAAAGTGACGGAGCGCCGCTGATGGAAAAGCCTTTCGCGATCACGCTGGACGTCGGCTCCAGTCTGGCCAACAAGACCGGCTCCTGGCGGACCGAGCGCGCGGTCTACACCGACCGCCTGCCGCCCTGCAACCACGGCTGCCCGGCCGGAGAGAACATCCAGCAGTGGCTCTATGACGCTGAGGAAGGCGGAGACGGCTACGAGCGCGCCTGGTGCCAGATCATGCTGGACAACCCGTTCCCGGCGATCATGGGCCGGGTCTGTTACCACCCCTGCGAGACCGCCTGCAACCGGGCCGAGCTCGACGAAGCGGTCGGCATCAACTCGGTCGAGCGCTTTCTCGGAGACGAAGGCATCCGGCAGGGATGGAGCGTCGAAGCTCCGGCGGAGAAGTCCGGCAAGCGTGTCCTGATCGTCGGCGCCGGTCCTTCGGGGCTCTCGGCCGCCTACTTCCTGGCGCGAATGGGCCACGAGGTGACGATCCGAGAAGCCGGTCCGATGGCCGGCGGCATGATGCGCTTCGGCATCCCAAAGTACCGCCTGCCCCGCGACGTGCTCGACGCCGAAGTCCGGCGCATCCTCGACCTCGGGGTTCAACTCGAACTCGAAAGCAAGGTCGAAGACATCACAATCGCGGCCGAAGAGGGCGGCTTCGACGCGACTTTCCTCGCGATCGGCGCCCAGATCGGCAAGCGCGCTTACATCCCGGCCGGCTCTGCGGCCCACATGCTCGACGCGGTCTCGATGCTGCGCGGCATGGAGACCGGGGAGAAGCCGCTGCTCGGCCGCAAGGTCGCGATCTACGGCGGTGGCAACACAGCTATGGACGCCGCTCGCACCGCCAAGCGACTCGGCGCCGAAGAGGCGATCGTGGTCTACCGGCGCACCCGTGAGCAGATGCCGGCCCACGACGTTGAGGTCGAAGAGGCCGAAGAAGAAGGCGTGATGATGCGCTGGCTCTCGACCATCAAGCAGGCCGACGAAGGCAAGCTGGTGCTGGAGAAGATGGAGCTCGACGAGTCCGGCTTCCCCCAGCCGACCGGCGAGTTCGACGAGCTTGAATCCGATGCCCTGGTACTGGCGCTTGGCCAGGAATGCGACCTGACCCTGGTCGAAGCGGCCGATGACATCGAAGTCGAAGACGGTGTGGTCGCGGTCGGGCCGGACATGATGACCGGCCACGAAGGGATCTTCGCCGGCGGCGACATGGTGCCCGACGAGCGCTCGGTGACGATCGCGATCGGACACGGCAAGAAGGCCGCGCGCAACATCGACGGCTACCTGCGTAGCGAGGCTTTCGTCCACCCGCCGGTGCCACAGATCGCCACCTTCGACACGCTCAACACCTGGTACTACGCTGACGCCCCGCGCACCCACCGGCCGAAGCTCGACGCGGTCCGCCGCCAGGACAGCTTCGACGAGGTGGTCGAAGGCTTCGACGAGTCCAACGCGCTGTTCGAAGCCCGCCGCTGCATGTCATGCGGCAACTGCTTCTCCTGCGACAACTGCTTCGGGGTCTGCCCCGACAACGCCGTGCTCAAACTGAACGACCCCGACGAGCGCTACCGGATCGACCTCGACTTCTGCAAGGGCTGCGGAATCTGCGTCGCCGAATGCCCGTCCGGCGCGATCCAGATGTTCCCCGAGCAGATCTGAGCGTCCCGGTCGCGCCGGCCGGACGGACCGTCGACCCCCGCTCCGGCAAGGCGGTCGTCCTGCAGGTAGGTGCGAGACTGGTTCGACCGTGCTCGCACCACTCAACCTCGGCCTGAAGTTCCTGCTGGAGATCGCCGGCTTGGCGGCTTTCGCATACTGGGGAGCGACTACGGGGGAGATGCCCGTGTCTCTGCTGCTGGCGATCGCAACGCCTGCGGCTGCGGCGGTCGCGTGGGCAATCTACGCCGCGCCGAAATCGAAGCGGCGCCTTCCCCTGCAGCCGAGGATCCGCTTCGAACTGACCTTCTTCACCGCCGCCATGCTCGCCCTGCTGGCTGCCGACGTTCCCACTGCGGCCGCGATCCTGTCAGCCATGGTCATCCTCAACGCCGCCCTGCTGACCGTGTTCGGCCAGTGGCAGTACTGACCCGCTCGCTTCAGTAAGGCTTGTGGAGGACGGTGAAGCTGCCGAACCACGGCCCCAGCCTTCGCTCGACGGTGAGGTTTGCCGCGTCGGCATGAGCCTGGATCGACTTCGGTGAGACCCAGTGGGGGTCTCCCATCAGCTCGCCGATCACGATACGGCCGCCGGGCCGGACTACCCGGGCGAGCTCGTGAACCGCCGCGGCCTGATCGGGGATCTCGCCGAGCGTGGTGACCAGGAAGGCGCCGTGGAAGCTGACCGGCTCGTAGGGCAGCTCCTGCGCGTCTCCCTGGGTCGGCCGGATGTTTCCGACGCCACGCTCGGCGGCCCGGGCCATGGTGTGGTCGAGCATGTCCTGCTGCAGGTCGAAGATTTCCAGCGTCCCGTCCGGCCCGACCCACTCCGCTGCGTCGAGTGAGTAATAGCCGGTGCCCGGTCCGACCTCGAGCAGGCTCTCGCCGGCCAGCGGCGACAGCGCTTCGAACAGCCGGTCCCTGGTGATCAGCGGATGCGGCGCCTCGACCCAGAAGCGCTGGCCGTAGGGGCAGGCCGAGGGGTTCTTTCGCCACCAGAGCGCTGCGGCGAGGGTCGCAGCGGCGACTATCGCAACGAGAAGTGTCGTTCTCTTCATGGCTCCAACCTAGGTCACCGGAGCCCGTACCAGTCTCTAGGCTTCATCCCGTGATCTTGATACTGCTCGCCATCGTCGCCTCGACGCTGGTCGGGATCTGGGCCGAGCGGCGATGGCCCGACCGGGCCGGTCCCGGCTCGCGGCGCTCGCTCGTGATCCTGCTGTATTTCGTGATCCCCCCGATCATCTTCGTCAACCTGGCAAGGGCTGATTTCACGGTCGGGGCGGGGGTCGGTCTGGCTCTCGGCATGGTGACCGTCTCGACCGTCGGTCTGGTCGCCTGGCTGATCGCAGTGCCACTGCTCAAGCTGCCGCGGCCGGTGGCCGGAGCGGTGATCTGCTGCTCGGTCACCTCGAACACCGGTTATCTCGGCTACCCGATGGTGCTGACCCTGATGGGCGGCGACGACCTCGGGCAGGCCGTCGTATACGACGTGCTGGTCAGCGGCACCGCCCTGATGCTGCTCGCCTTCGGGGTCGGCGCCGCCTTCGGCACCAAAGCCGGGGAGGGCTTCCGCCAGCGGCTGAGGTCGTTCTTCATCAAGAACCCGCTGCTATGGGCAGGTGTTCTCGGGCTGCTCGCCCCGCACTGGATGGCCCCGACCATCCTGGTCGACATCACCTGGGTGCTGGTCGTACTGATCCTGCCGATCGGCTTCTTCGCTGTCGGTGCGGTCCTGGCCGAGGAGGAGAGGTCCGGCGCGATCCGGCTGCCCCCGAGGATCCACCGCCCGGTGGGAGCCGTGATCTTCAGCCGCCTGATCGTCTCCCCGGCCCTGCTCTTGCTGCTCGCGATGCCCTTCGCCGGAGTGCCGCGTTCCTACTTCCTGATGGCCGCGATGCCGGCCGGGCTGAATTCGATGATCGTCGCCCACGCCTACGGCCTCGACCTGCGCACAACCGCCGAGGCCGTCGTCTACACAACCGCGATCGTCGTCACCGGAGCCGCCGCCTGGGTTCTGCTCTTCTGAAGGGCGGATCCGCCCTGGCGCCCTCCGGCTGCGACGATTGATCCGTGCTCCACCATGTCGCCCTCGAAACAGACCCGGAAACTCTGGCCGAAGAGACCCGTTTCTGGCAGGTGGCCGGGTTCGTCGAGGTCCCGGTGCCTCAGGATCTTGGCGAGGGTTACGTTTGGCTTGAGCGGGAGGGGACCCAGATCCACCTGATGTCGACCGGGGGTCCGGTGGTGCCGATCAGGGGTCATGTGGCGATCGTGGCGCCGGACTTCGAGGCGACCCTCGGGCGCATGCGTGACGCCGGTTTCGAGATACGGGAGGGGCGACAGCTCTGGGGTGAAAGGCGGGCCAAGGCTCTGACTCCGGCCGGTCACACGGTCGAGCTGATGGCTGGGCCCCCTGCGCCGGCAACCGGCTGATCGGGTCGACATAACTCACTTCCGGCCCGCCTGTTAGTTTCGGCGGATGCGCTACCCGGTCGAGTCCTTCACGAGAGCAGAGCAGGAACTGCTGGCGCCCCACTTCACCAACTTCGATCGGCCCGTTTTCGCCCTGACCAACCTGCCCGAGACGGTCAAGGGCGCGCTGTTCGCCCGGTACTCCCGCTACCCCGGAACCCTGCGCCGGCTCTACCTCGAGGAGTTCGCCGAGGAGATGCCGGTGGCCGGCCGGCCGTTCGACGGAGCCGAAGGCGAGCGGGCGGCGGACCTGTACGAGCGCATCTTCGTTGGCTACGGCGATGACTCGATCGCCCAGGTCGGCGGTGCCCACATCGCCTGCGAGTGGGTTTCCAACATCCTCACCAAGCAGCTCCAGCGCGGCCGGCTGGCGGCCTACCTCGAACAGTCCACCCGCTACATCGCCTATGACCAGGAGATCCCCGGGGGCGGCTACCGCTACTACCGGGACGACTCGCTCGGCCCGGAGTTCGGCACCGCGATGGACGACATCTTCAGGATCTATTCCGAGACCCTGGTCAAGACGGAGGCCTGGGCTGCGCAGCAGTGGCCTCGCGATGACGGTGAGCCCGAAGGACCGTGGCGGCGCTCGATCAAAGCCAAGGCACTCGACCTGCTTCGCGGCCTGCTTCCGGCGGCGACGCTCAGCCACGTTGGAATATTCGCCTCCGGCCAGGCGTACGAGCAGCTGCTGTTCAGGCTGATGAGCTCGCCGCTGCCCGAGGCCCGCCAGTTCGGCGGCATGATCCTCGACGAGCTCAACAAGGTGATGCCGAGTTTCGTATCAAGGGTCGCCCGGCCGGACCGCGGAGGGGAGTGGATCTCCTTCCTGGAGGAGCGACGCAGCACGACCGAGGACTGGGTCGCCAGGCTGGGGCTGGACCGGCGGGAGACCGAAGCCGAGGGCCCCACGGTGGAGCTGCTGCAGGTGCGAGGTACCGAAGAGGACCTGCTCGCCGGCTCGCTGTTCGAATCGTCTGATCTGTCCGAGACGCAGATCCGCACCCGCCTGGAGGCGATGAGCAGCGAGGAGCGGGCTGAACTGATGGCGGCGGTCGTCGGCGAGCGCCGCAACCGGCGCCACCGCCCCGGCCGTGGCTTCGAGTCGGTCAGCTACCGGTTCGAGATCGTCTCCGACTACGGCGCCTTCCGTGACCTCCAGCGCCACCGCATGCTGACCTGCCAGTGGCAGACCCTGAGCCCGGACCTCGGCGCCGGTGTGCCCGCGGAGCTGCAGGAGGCCGGTGTCGCCGGAGAGTACGAGCGCGCGCTTGAGATCTCCCGGGATGAGTACGAGCGGCTGCGCTCCGGCGGCATGGCGGACCTCGCCCCCTACGCGCTCTGTCTCGGATACAGGATCCGTTACGTGCTGGACCTGAACGCCCGCGAGGCGATGCAGCTGATCGAACTGCGCTCCGGCCGGGAGGGGCACCCGACCTACCGCGCGGTCGCCCACGCCATGCATGACGCGATCGAGGGGGTACATCCTTCGGTCGCAAACGCGATGGTCCACATCGACCGCTCCTCCGAGCCTCGTCTCGAGCGCATGCTCTCGGAGATCCGCACCCACAAGAAGCGCCTCGCCGCCACCGGGACCTCCAAGGCCCCGCCCGGCTTCAGTGAACTGGGCTGAGCCGATGGCCGGGCCGGCCCGGGGTTAGGCTTGAGCGATGGCTGAACCAACTCAGGAATGCAGAACGCTCGGACGCAGCAGGATCGCCGTCCTCCTGCTCGCCGCATCGATCCTCCTGCTCGCGTCCTGTGCGAGCGACCCCGGCTCGTCCGAGGCGGATCCTTCCCGGTCTGCTTCGGCCACCACCGCTGCCTCGGAAGCCACCGCATCCCGGGCGGGCATCTGGCACCCGAAACCGACCACACGACCCTGGCAGTTCCAGCTCCAGGGGAAGATCGACACTTCGATCAAGGCCCCTGTCTACGAAGTGGACGGCTTCGACACTCCGGCCGCGACCGTGCGCAAGCTGCACTCGCAGGGCCGCAAGGTCATCTGCTACATCAGCGCCGGCAGCTGGGAGAACTATCGCCCCGACCGGAACCTGTTTCCGAGGTCGGTTCTGGGCAATCGGTACGAGGGTTATCCCGACGAGCGCTGGCTCGACATCCGCAACTACCGCAAGTTCGCCAAGCCGCTGAAAGCGCGCTTCCGGATGTGTGCCAGGAAGGGTTTTGACGGGGTCGAGGCAGACAACGTCGCCGGCTATCAGAACCCCACCGGCTTCCCGCTGACCGCGGCCGACCAGCTCGAGTTCAACCGGTGGCTCGCCCGGCAGGCCCACCGCTACGGGCTCTCGATCGGATTGAAGAACGACCCCTCCCAGGCTCGTCAGCTGGTCCGGGACTTTGACTTCGCCGTGGTCGAGCAATGCTTCCAGTACAACGAATGCGGCCCTTTCAGGTCCTTCATCCAGGCCGGCAAAGCGGTCTTCTCGGTCGAGTACGAGATCCCCAGCCGCAGGTTCTGCGGAAAGGCAAAGGAGTTCCGCTTCAGCTCGATCGGCAAGGAGTACGACCTCTTCGCCCGCCCCTGGCGTCCCTGCTGAGCCAGGTCTGTTCCCGAGGCCCTGGCAGCCGAATCGGCGCCTTCGGCTTTGCTCAGGGCATTCCTTCGTAGCCACCGGCGGTGCAGTACGGCCCGGTGCCGGCGTAGCAGGGGTCGGTCACCACGCCATCGTCCTTCATGAAATCCGCGATCTGCTCGCGCAGCACCGGAGAGTTCTCGATCACGAAGTCGTGAGGGTTCTGACCGGCATTGCGCGGCGGCGTGTTGGTCAGCGGCGGAGGGTCGGTGCCGCCTTCGCTCTTTGGACCGATGTCCCAGACGAAGAAGGCGTTTCCGTTCCTGGCCTCGACGCTGGACGCGAGGTCCCCGAGCGTCGCATGACCGAAGAACGGGCTGATCAGCCCCGAGGTGAGCCGGCTCGGCGCGACCGAAGGCAGGCGCAGCGGCGCCCCGATCGTCCGGGCCTGGACCTCAGTCGCGACGTTGGCGACGACGTGGTCTCCGTATGCCATGGCGATCATCACCTTGTGGGCAGGCGTTCCGGGCAGCGGGTTCGATGTCATGTTGTTGGCGTAGGCGTTGGGTTCGCCGCGGTCCCACGTCATCTGTACCAGTGAAAGGATGAGGGGCCGCTCGATTCGCTTCGGGTAGCTGGGGTTGAGGACGACCACGAAGTCATCGAAATCGGTGCTGCGCTCAAGCACAGTGGAGAAGTTGATGGCCGGCACGTAGAGCACCGAGCGGGTGAAATCGGGCGCAAGCGCGGTCAGGGCTCCACCTTGCATACCACCCTGGCTGTTGCCGTAGTAGGAGAGCTGCGAGGTGTCGATCACAGACTCGCCGCTGAAATCGAACGCCGGGGCGTCTGTGAAGCCGTCCGGGTGGATCATCAGGCGGCCAAGGAACATGAAGTTCACGTAGGACTGCTGGAAGCGATCCGGGATAGCAGGGAACTTCGAGAGGTCCTGCAGGGCCGCGATCGCGGTCGGGTAATCGTCATAGAAGGGATTTCCATTATCGCTGCTGGACAGCCCGGTCCAGTCGGTTGCACAGACCATGACCCCGTTCTCGTTGCCGAGCTGGCGCACGTTGAGGGCGTTGGCTTCGTTGAATTCGTTCATCAGTCCGTGGCCGTACAGAGATGGTCGAGCTTTCTGGACGACCAGCCCACCGGATACCGACGAGCTCGGGATGTTGCATTGGAAGCGGGCGGTAAAGGTGTTGCCGGGAATACGTATAGGCAGACCCTGATCGTCGAGTTTGAAACTGAAGCCGGTTTTGCACCCAACCACATCAAGGAAGCACGGCACCTCGAAGGTGCCACGGATCCGGCGGGCCAGCTGGCCCTCACCGTCGGGGTTGTCGAGTGATTCGGTGATCGTGAAGGTCGGTGCCGACCCCTGAATTACGCCGTCAGCCAGGTTCGGATCGCCAAGCTCTGCGAAGGCCCGGTTTCTGATCGAAAGCGCTCGTCCGGTCAGGTTTTCGGTGCTGGCAGTAGTGAAACCCCATGTGAGGTAGAGCGAGCTGCGGCTGATTTTTTCTTTCCTGAGCAGCGCAAAGTCCTTCTCGTACTGGTTGCGCCGCTTTTCGACCAACGGGTTGTTGGTCCGCTGATTGTCGCGGTAGAGCCTGAAGCCGGCCGGAGCCTGAATCGTCTTGCCGCTGGAGTCCTTGAGGTTCCTGAGCACGACCAGGTAGCGGTGTCCGTTTTTGAGATTCTTGCCGAGCCTGATGTAGAAGTTCCGGGACTTGTTTTCGGTGGCGTTGGTGTCGAGCTCAGTCCAGATCAGCTGGCGCTCACCGGTTTCTGCGTCAAGCAGAAGCACGGGCTGGCCGGGCTCATAGGTCCGGCTGATGTCGGCCAGTGGAACCGCGCCGGTTGCGTCGAAGGCCGCCTGGTTGTCCAACCCGGGGATGTAGAGCGAAACCGGCTGGCCGGGGCTGAAGCCGTCAGAGGTGTTCAGCTGATCGACCTCGATGTGCTTGCCGGCCGAGTTCTTCGGAGTGGAGTCCGGCTGGAAGTTCACCCTCAGCCCGGTCTCGCTGCTGCTGTCGGGCCTGGTGAAGTAATCGTTCGGGAAGGGCTGGAGGCAGGGGTTGCCGAAGGCGGCGATGAAGTCGCAGCTCGGCGATTTGCTCAGGTCCACGTCATTCGGAACAGCGCAGCGGAAGGATTGGCCTTTCAGCTTGCGCGAGCCCTTGAGCATTCGGCCCTTGCTGCGACCGATCGCCCTGGCCTGAAACCGGACTGAAGGAGCGCCGCAGTTTCGGGCGATGTCCCGAGCGGCCCTTCCGATCCTGACCCGGACTGTTGCAGCGCGTCCGGCTTTGATCCGGACGTTGCTCCTGCCTGCCTGGATCCACTTCGACCAGGGCTGGCGGACCTGGACCGAGACGACGACTCGGGCCGAGCTGCCGCGCGGCCCGGAGGCCCGGAGCTTCACCGCGGCGCTGCCGATATCGGCGAGAGTCCCCTGGGAGTTCGGTGCCAGGCTGTCCCGAGCCGCCTTGATCTTTACCGGGCCGCCCTTGCTTGCCGAAGCCGGAGCGACGGGGAGGAGCGAAGCGACTACGAGCAGTGCCAGGAACCCGGTGGCGCATGCGATCCGCCGGCCCGCGACCCGTTGTCCGTCGGTTGAACCCTCTCCGACAGCGGCTGCTGAAGTGTGTTCTTTCAACTTTTCCTCTCCTCCTGCACGGCGGGGCCAGTTACCCCGATTCCCCCGGCTGTGCCGGTCCTCCAGCGTAAGCTTAGTCGCAACTTCGAAGTCTGTACTGATCCGACTCCAGCCTGGCACGCAGCAGATGAGTTTGGCCTCACCGGTCTTTTGAGGCTGGACCGGGGTCGACGAGCTCAGCCGGATACCGGACTGAGCAGGTCTGAGAGTCTGGTGATTACGTGGTCTGCGGTGACTGCCGCCTCATCGGATGGTTCCCGGGTCCAGGCTGGGCTGACCAGGATCCCGTCTAGACCCGCGGCCTGAGCGCCGCCGACGTCGGTATCAAGGCGATCGCCGATCATCGCCACTCGAATCGATTCCTCGCCGGCTTCAGTGGCGTCCGGCCTGCCCGCCGTCAGGCCGATTGCCTCAAGGCCGGCCTCGAAGATCCGCCGCTCGGGTTTGCCCGTGATAATGCCGGTCTTCCCGGAGGCGGTTTCGATCGCGGCAAGTATGGAGCCTGTCCCGGGCCAGAGGCCGTCGGGCATCGGCATCGTCGGGTCGCGACCGGTAGCAGCCAGCAGCGCGCCTGCCCTGGCGGCCATCGAGGCCGCCTTGAGCTCGCCGTAGTCGAATCCGGAATGTCCCGAGACCAGCACGGCCTCGGCCCGGCCCCAGTCCGAGTGCTTGAGCAGCAGGATCCCGGAGTCGCTCAGCTGCCTTAGGAAAGACCCGGTGCCGGTGGCTATCACTTCAGGTTCGCGGCCGAACCGCTCCAGCGCCAGGGCGATCAGGGTGGTTCCGGCGGTTATGACCCGGCCGTCCTCGACCGGCACTCCTCCCTGGCGGAGTGATTCGGCGTGCTCTGCCGGGGACTGGCGGGGGCTGTTGGTCACGAAGGCGACCGGCTTGCCCTCCTCGGCCAGTGCGTTCAGAGTCTCCACCGCGCCGTCGATGAAGTCGTGTCCCAGCCAGACCACCCCGTCGAGGTCGATCAGGAATCCGTCGTATCGATCCGCGAGGCGCACGGGGCAAGGCTATTGAAGGTCAGGGTAGGGTGCGCTTGATGCTTTCTGACTCACGCGCAATGCCGCGTCCCCGATCGGTGTCGGTGCTCGTAGCCGGCGGCACGATCTCGATGACCGGTGAATCCGGAGCTTCTCCCGACCTCGACGCCGAGGCCCTGCTCGCCTCGATACCGGGCAACGTCGACATAGACGGCCTCAGGGCGGAAACGGTTATCAACGTGCCCAGCGCCCACCTCAGCCTCGCCGACCAGCTTGAAATCTGCCGCAAGGCGAGGGATACGGCGCGCCGGGGCACCGGCGTCGTCGTCACCCACGGCACCGACACGCTTGAAGAGACGGCCATGCTCTGCGATGTGCTCCACGACGCTGAAGCACCGATCATCTTTACCGGCGCGATCCGGCCGGCATCGAGCCCCGGCGCCGACGGGCCGGCCAACCTGCTTGATGCGATCTCGGTCGCGGCCAGCGAGGCGGCCTCGGGAATGGGCGTCCTGGTCTGCTTCGGCGGGGAGATCCACCACGCCCGCGGTGCCCGCAAGACCGACACGACCTCGCTGGTCGCTTTCTCCTCACCCCAGACCGGCCCGCTCGGACGGGTCACCGAAGGCCACCCGACGATCTGGTCTCAGATCCCGCGAAACCCCTCCCTGGATCCCCCCGCTCTGGATGCCCGTGTCCTGGTCGTACCGACCAGCGCCGGGGACGACGGCGCGCTCGCCCGCGCCGCCCTCGAAATTTCTCCCGACGGCGTCGTGATCGGCACCCTCGGTGCGGGCCATGTTTCCCCTCCGATTCTCGAACTCTGGGCCGAGGCCGCTGAGCGAATGCCGGTGATCGTCTACTCGCGCCCTGAACGCGGAGTCATTCTAAACGCCACCTACGGCTACAGGGCCTCGGAGCGCGACCTGCGCGAGACCAACGTGATCCCGGCCGGTTTCCTGTCGCCCCAGGCCGCACGTATGAAGCTGCTCGCCTGCCTGGGCTCCGGCCTCAACATCGAAGAAATCCGCTGGGCCTTCGGCCAGGACGACGGCTGAGCCTCCCGGCTCGAGTTTCAGCCCGCGCGGTTGATCGCTTCGATCAGCTCGGGCTTGCTCATCTTTGAGCGCCCACTGATCTCAAGCTCCGTGGCGATCTCGTAAAGCTCGGCCTTCGACGCACCGGCCGGCACCTTCACCGGTTCAGGCCTGCCTGAAGAATCCGAACCCGTTGATTCGTTCGCCGTTGCTCCCGTCCCGTTCGCCGGGATCGAACCCGCGGTGGAGGGCTCGGTCGAAGACGTGGGGGCGGCGTGGCCAGACTCCCCTCGATCGACGAGATCCTGGACCAGACGGAGGCCTCCGGCTATGGCGGCCGCGGTACCGGCCAGAACGAGTGCTATCTGCTTCTTCATCGAGTTTCCCTGAGTGTGATCGGAGGTCGGCTGAATATCGAAGACTGACCCTATCGCTGGAGCAACCGGGGTGACATCGACCCTCATCCCGTGGCCCGGCTGAAGGTGAGGCGCATAGTCTGTCGCCATGTTCATGGCCCGCCCGCTCTGTGCCGCAGCGCTCTCTTTGGCTCTCCTGATGGGGCTGAGCGTGCTTCTGACGACGTCGCCGGCCGCAAGCCCGCCCGAAGTCCGGATGGCCGCGGCCGGAGCGAGTGCGGCAGCCGGAGCGGAGCAGGGGTTCAGCGGTGTGGCAGTCAAGCTGGACCCTGACCTGCGAGAGCGCATGACCGGGGTTTCCTGGCGCCGCGGCTGTCCGGTGGGACTGTCGAAACTGCGGCTGCTGAAGGCCACCCACTGGGGTTTCGACGGTCGGGTCCACCGCGGACGGCTGGTCGTGCATGTCGACTCGGCCCCGGCAATGTTGACCGTGATGCGCAGACTGTTTTACTTCCGCTTCCCGATCCGCCGGATGCGCCTGGTCGACGCCTACGGAGCCGACGACCACCGCTCGATGAACGCCGACAACACCTCCGCCTTCAACTGCCGTGAGATCTCGGGCCGGCCCGGCGTGTGGAGCCAGCACGCCTACGGCCGCGCGATCGATGTCAACCCGCTGGAGAACCCATATGTCTCAGGTAGCTACGTATCGCCGCCCAAAGGCAAGCCCTTCGCCGACCGCCGTCCGATCAGCAAGGGCATGATCGCCCCCCGAGGCAACGTCGTCCGGATCTTCGGCCGGGCCGGCTGGCAGTGGGGAGGCCGCTGGTCCGGAGCCCAGGACTACCAGCACTTCTCCGCCACCGGTACCTGACCTCCGCGGCACATCCGCGTCCGCCGTGGGTGCCGCCAGGCGCGAGTCTCGCACCGAATCCCCGGTTCTCTGGCAAAGCCAGGCGCCGCTTCGACTGTAGGGACAGTACTCAGACGTACGGCCCGTAGGCCCGAACGGTGCATGGCGCCGGCTACAGGTTCAGGGATCAGGAACTGAGTCGCTGGGATCGCGTGTGGTGGTGCCGGTGACCGATTGACAGTGCTACGCACGGCAAATGGTCACGGGTGCCGCCACACGCGAATATCCAGCGGCTCAGCCGCAGCCGGTGTTGTTTCCGCAGCTAGAACAGGTGTAGCAGGACCCAGTCCGCTGCATCATGCCTCCGCACTGGTCGCAGGCCGGCCCGAGCTCGGCCGCCCCCGCAGTCACATGCATTCTGGCCGGGACCACCGGAACGTCGTCGGTCAACGCTGCTGCCGCGGGGACCGAAGAGCCACCCGAGTCGGCGACCGGGCCGGCCGTATGGCTGCCCCCGTTGCCGTTGCCGTTGCCATTCCCGTTACCCCCACCGTTGCCGGAACCGTTGTCGATCCCGATCGCGTTTTCGGCGGCTTCCTTGCGGTTGCGCACCTCCTGGGTGAGGATGCCCTGCTCCTCGAGGAAGTCGATGTCCTCGACGAACTGCGAGGCCAGCCAGCGCATGATGTAGTCGGGCATCGACTTGGCGAAGGGAATCTCCGGGTTGCCGGTGATCCCTTCCGGGTCGAAGCGCATGTAGCTGAACTTGTTGACGAACACCTCCAGCGGCACCCCGTACTGCAGGCCGAGCGAAATCGCCGTCGCAAAGGCATTCATCATGCCCCGCATAGTCGAGCCCTCCTTGCCGATGTCGGTCAGGAACATCTCGCCGACCGAGCCGTCCGTGTACTTGCCGGCGGTGATGTAGCCCTCGTGTCCTCCGACCGAGAACTTGTGGGTCACCGACTCGCGGGTCTTCGGCATGCGGTGGCGCACCGGACCGGCTGGCGCACCTTCGGCTTCGGACGCGCTGTCCTCGCCCTTCTTGTCCTGGGCGTCAGTCCTCAGGGCCTGGGCCGTCTTCGAACCGTCGCGGTAGATCGCGAGAGCCTTCAGGCCGCCCTCCCAGCCGCGGGTGTAGGCGTCGGCGATGTCGTCGATCGTCGCCGTGTGCGGCATGTTGACCGTCTTCGAGATCGCGCCCGAGAGGAACGGCTGGGTCGCCGCCATCATGTCGATGTGGCCGGTGTGCGAGATCGCCCGCTCACCTACCGCCACGTCGAAGACCGGCAAGTCCTCCTGCTTGAGGCCCGGCGCGCCGACGATGGTGTTGTTCTCGTTGATGTACGTCTCGATCTGGGCGACTTCCGCCTCCGAGTAGCCGAGGTTGCGCAGCGCCATCGGCACCGAGCGGTTGACGATCGTCATGCTGCCGCCACCGACCAGCTCCTTGAACTTGACCAGCGAGAAGTCCGGCTCGATGCCGGTCGTATCGCAGTCCATCAGGAAGCTGATCGTGCCGGTCGGGGCCAGCACCGTCGCCTGGGCGTTGCGGTAGCCGTGCTCGTCTCCGATCGCCACCGCAGCTTCCCACTCGTCCCGCGCGGCATCCAGCAGCCCGGCGTCTACGCCTTCACCCTGGATTTCGTACGAGGCATCGCGATGCATGCGCATCACGTTGTTGTGCGGCTCGCGGTTGATGTCGTAGGCCTCGTACGGACCCGTCGCGGCCGAGATCTCGGCCGAGCGGCGGTAGGCGCGGCCGGTCATCAGCGAGGTGATCGCGGCAGCCACGTTGCGGCCTTCCTGCGAGTCGTACGGCATGCCGTTCGACATCAGCAGCGCACCGAGGTTGGCGTAGCCGAGCCCGAGCTGGCGGAACGCGTTGGCGTTGACGCCGATCTCCTCGGTCGGGTAGCTGGAGAATCCGACCACGATCTCCTGGGCCAGGAACACCGTGTCGACCGTGGCGCTGAAGCCCTCGGTATCGAAGCTGCCGTCGTCGCGGCGGAACTTCATCAGGTTGATCGAGGCCAGGTTGCAGGCCGAATCGTCGACGTGCATGTACTCGGAGCAGTTGGCAACGATGAAGCCGTCGACCAGGTAGGAGTGGTGGACCGGCTCGGAGAGGTTGTAAACGACTTCCTGGCCGTCATCCTCACGAGAAACCAGTCTGGTGAAGCCCTTGGTCGCGTACTGTTCGGTTTCGCCCAGAATCGCGGTAAGCGCGGCTCGTTTGCGCGGAGTAGAGAAGTTGATCCGCTCGGCAAACCGGGCCATGTCGCTGCCGGTGATCCGCAGGTCGAAGCCCTCGCGCGAGATGTACTCGACCTCGGTTCCGTCCTTGCGCGTATAACCGAAAGAAGGTCGGTCGCTCTCGGAGACCCGGTAGATCCGACCCCGGATACCGAAGGTGTTGAGCAGGCTCTGCGCGTCCTTGAGCAGTTTCTTGCTGCGGCTGCCGAGGCCGATGTACCGGTTGGCCTTGCCGCCACCCTCTACTCGGGAAACGCAGCCGTCGGCGCCGAACAGACCGGCCAGGAATCGGGCCTGAATCTCCGGGGGTGCGGAAAGAACCGAGTTCGGTACCCGCTTTTCGTGAGCCCGCGCGCTGGTTACGCCGAGACCCTGGAACAGTTCGCGGACCGCGGCACTGCCGACCCTGAGCTGGACCGTGCCGTTGTCCATTTCCTGCCTGGAGACGCCTCCAAAGAGTTCGGTCAGCTCAAGCTCGTGGGAGTCGGCCATGCCGTCGGCAAGGTCGTCCCCACCGTAGGTCCAGTTGGTCTGGACGGCGGTCAGGCAACCGTCGCCGATCAGGTGGCCGGTCAGCTCGGCCAGCGAGTCACTCCAGTGAGTGGGCATCGCCGTGTGGGTCAGCGATCCTCCCCGGCTGAAGGACCCGGCCAAAGCCTCGACCTTGACCGGAAGCTCGGCGGGAGCCTCGCTGGCAGCGGTGACGCTGTCGTTGAGCAGGATGCGGTCGTCGCTCGTCAGAGCTTCGGCGGCTACGTATCCCCGCTCGGTCCACAGCTTGTGGTTGGGCGTGCATCGCAGGGTGGCGCCGTTGGAGAATTCGAGGTTGACGATCGGCTTGATCCCGGTTTGTCTTACCTCAAGCGGGGTCGAGACGGTCACCCCCTCACCCTTGGCAAGCGGGTCGGCGCCGTTCTCACCGGCGGTCGAGCGGTGGCTGTAGACGTCGACCTTCTCCCCCGCGGTCCTCTTGGCGTAGAGATCGCCGATTGGCATAAGACCCCTGGTGGTGTGGACCCGGGCGTCGGCCGGGAAGCACGGGTTGGAGGCGTTGATCCTTCCCGAGTTCGGGCAGGTGTGCCAGCGGTTGATGATCGTGTCGTACTGGATGCCCGGGTCGGCGCACTGCCAGGCGGCGTCGGCGATCTGATTCATCAGGTCCCGGGCCTGCAGGGTCTTGGTCACCGAGCCGTCGGTCCGGGCGAGCAGGTCCCAGTCGGCGTCGTCCCGGCAGGCCTCCATGAATTCGTCCGAGACCCGGACCGAGTTATTGGCGTTCTGGTACTGGATCGAGGTGAAGCCCTCGCCGTCGATCGACATGTCGAAGCCGGCGTCGCGAAGCGCGCCCGCCTTCTTTTCCTCTTTCGCCTTGCACCAGACGAAGTGCTCGATGTCCGGATGATTGACGTCCAGCACGACCATCTTCGCCGCGCGGCGTGTCTTGCCGCCGGACTTGATCGTGCCTGCCCAGGAGTCGGCCCCGCGCATGAAGCTGACCGGGCCGGAAGCGGTTCCGCCCTTCTTCAGCTGCTCCATCGAGCCGCGGATGTTGGAGAGGTTGATGCCCGAGCCGGAGCCGCCACGGAAGATCTTGCCTTCCTTGGTGTTCCAGCCGAGGATCGACTCCATGGTGTCTTCGACGCTGAGGATGAAGCAGGCCGAGCACTGCGGTGTCTCCTCGAAGCCGACGTTGAACCAGACCGGCGAGTTGAACGCGGCCTGCTGGTGGAGCAGGATCGCCGTCAGTTCGGCCTCGAAGGCTTCGGCGTCGTTGTCAGAGGCGAAGTAGTCGCCCTTTCGGCCCCAGCCGGCGATCGTGCCGGCTACGCGGCTGATCATCTGCTTGACCGAGTTCTCGCGCTCATCCGAGCCGAGCTGGCCGCGGAAGTACTTCTGGGCGACGATGTTCGTCGCGTTCTGGGACCAGCTCCGGGGAAATTCCACACCCCGCTGCTCGAAGACCGGCTTGGCCGGATCGCCGATGACGGCGTCGCGCAGCTCCCACTCGACTTCGTCAAAGGGGTGTACGCCCTCCCGGGTCAGACGGCGTTCGACGACGACGCCGTCGGGGTTGATCCTCGGTGAATCGACTGCTGAATGGGACTGGGACATGCTCTCTCGCTCTCTCCTGGTGATGACGGGGCTCTGAATCTGAATCTTGTTTTCGGAAATCTTTTCGGCGTCGCGGGGCGGTGCCGGGATCAGGCGTACTGCTCAGTTGTTTCTGCTCATATCGGGGGTCAGACGGTAAAGCTCGGCCTGGACGTCTTCGACGTCAAGCTGGCGGTAGACGGCGGCGAACTGGAGGTACGCGACCTGGTCGATCCGCCGCAGTCCGGCGAGGCACATCTCACCGATCTTTGCGGCGTCGATCTCCCCGCTGGTCCGGACGGCCGCGGTTTCGATCCGATTGACCAGGGCGTCGATCGCCTCGGTGCGGACGGGACGTTTGTGCGAGGCGCGCTCGAGGCCGCCGCGCAGCTTGACGCGGTCGAACGGCTGGCGACTGCCGTCGCGCTTGCGAACGAACAGCGCCTGCGTATCGCAGCGCTCATATGTGGTGAAGCGATGCTCGCAGGCCGAGCATTGGCGCCGGCGGCGCACAGAGGCTCCTTCTTCCGAGCCGCGGCTCTCAAGAACCCGGCTCCCCTGGTGTCCACAGTGGGGGCATCGCACATGACGAATGATACTAGGAGTAGGGTCGGACACCTTCCCTGAACACCACATATAGCGTTCAAGCAGGAAGACCACCTCGGTCTTTGCGGGATCTCCTTCCCCCCTTACCCCACCGGTAGCCCCCGATCAGGCGCCCTGTACGATGGTCAGGTGACGAACGGCGAAGATCCCGAACACGGAAGCGAGCCCCACGAGAGCGCTCCTGGCATGCGGGAGAAAGCCGCCGCAGCCCGTGAGAGCGTGGCCGACAAGGCCTCCATTGCCCGTGAGAACGCGGCCGGCATGGCGGCCACTGCGCGTGAGAACGCGGCCAGCGCGCGCGAGGGCGCGGTCGAGAAGGTCGGGGTCGCACGTGATGCCGCGGTTGAGAAGGCAGGCGCAATCCGTGACTCCGCGGCCGAGACGATCAAGGCGGTCAAGCCCAAGTTCCGGGGGGTCTCCCACGAGTGGGCCTTCTTTCTCTCCCTCGGCCTGGGTATCTCGCTGCTGCTGCTCGCCGACACCCCGCGCAAGCTGCTCGCCGTCTCCATATATGCGGCCTCGCTCTGCGCCCTGTTCGGCACCAGCGCCCTCTACCACCGGGTCAACTGGAAGACCTCGAAGGCCCGCACCCTGATGAAGCGGCTCGACCACTCGATGATCTTCTTCCTGATCGCCGGCACCATGACTCCGTTCGCCCTGCTGACCATGAGCGGCACCTGGTCCACGGCGATCCTGATCGCAGTCTGGGCGGGAGCCGCCATCGGCGTCCTGATCGAACTGCTCTGGACGACCTCGCCAAAATGGGTCAGCGCGACCATCTATGTCGTGGTGGGTTGGATCGGCGCGGTTGCCTTCCCGCAGATCGTCGGCACGGCCGGAGTGGTCGCGGGGCTGCTGATCGCCACCGGCGGCATCCTCTACACGGTCGGCGCCGTGGTCTATGCGACCCAGCGGCCTGATCCCAACCCGACCTACTTTGGCTATCACGAAGTCTTCCACCTGCTGGTGATCGCCGCGGCCGCCAGCCACTTTGCCGCGATCGCCCTTTTCGCTCTGTGAGCCCCGGCACTGCCGGTCCCGCCGAGCCGCTCGAGTGGAGTTCGATCCCGGTCGGCGGCGTCAAGACCCGGCTGCTCCAGGCCGGGCCCCATCAGGCCTCCGAGGCGATCGTCTTCATTCACGGCAACCCCGGCTCGGCATCGGACTGGACCGGACTGGTCGGGGAGACTGGCCGGCTCGGTCGTGCGGTCGCCTTCGACCTTCCGGACTTCGGCCAGACCGTTGCCCAGCCCGGTTTCGGCAATACGGTCGAGGAGTACGCCGACTTCGTCGATCAGGCGCTGGAGACGCTGGGCATAAGCAGCGCCCAACTGGTGCTTCATGACTTCGGCGGTCCGATCGGGCTGACCTGGGCAGCGGCGAATACCGACCGGGTCGCCGGGGTGACCCTGATCGACACCGGGGTGCTGCTCGATTACAAATGGCACCGCCTGGCCCGGATGTGGCAGACCCCGTTGCTGGGGGAGCTGCTCAACGCCTCGATCTCCCGCCCGGTCTTCCGCCGCCTGATTACGTCACCTGAGCCGCGCGGACTGCCTGCCGGGTTCGTCGACGAAATGTACGACGACATCGACCACCGGACCAGGAGCGCGGTGCTGCGCCTCTACCGCGACCAGAAGAAGATCGGCAAGACCTCGAAGCTGCTCGTCCCGCCGCTCGCCGCCGCCGACATCCCCGCGCTGGTGATCTGGGGCGGCGGGGACTCGTACCTGCCGGTTCCCCTCGCCGAACGCCAGAAGGAAGCCTTCCCTTCGGCCGAGGTCCACGTGCTGCCCGGCTCCGGCCACTGGCCCTTCATCGACGATCCGGCCACCGTCACCCGCCTGCTGACGGAGTTCCTGCGGGCAAGCGTCTGACCGGTCCCTGACGCCGGACCCGTCTCAACCCGGCGGGAGCTCGCCGGCCTCGATCGCCGCGAGTACGGCGCAGCCGGGCTCGGTGCGGTGCTGGCAGTCGCGGAACTTGCAGTACTGCGACAGTCTTTCGATTTCGTCGGCGCGCTCGTCCGGGGGTTCTTCGACCAGCAGGCCCGGGGCTCGAAGGCCGGGGGTGTCGATCAGCAGGGTGCCGCAGGGCAGGCCGATCATCTCGCGGCTGGTGGTCGCGTGGCGGCCGCGGTCATCTTTGGCGCGGACCTCGGCCGTCACCTGACGGTCGTAACCGAGCAGGGTGTTGGCCAGGGTGGACTTTCCGACCCCGGAGGAGCCGAGCAGAACGACCGTCTCGGTGGGGGTCAGGCTCTCGCGCAGCCGGTCGAGCCCCCTCAGGGTCTCGGAGCTGAAGGCGAACACCTCAAGGTTCGGGAAGCGCTCGCGGGTCTCCTTGACGGTGGGGTCGGCGTCCTCGACCAGGTCCGACTTCGAGAGCGCGACCACGGTCCTGGCACCGGAAGCCTCGGCCATCGCGACCATGCGGCTGAGCCGCTCGATTTCATGGTCCTTGTTAAGTGAGCTGAGCACGATCACCACGTCGACGTTTGCGGCCAGCACCTGGACCCGGTCCCGGTCGGCCGGTGAGCGGCGGGCGAGTCTGGTCCTGCGCGGCAGGATCTCGTGGACGGTGCCGTCTTCGTCGGCCTCGACCCAGTCGCCGACCGTAGGCATCGCCGTCGCGTCGGTCTGGCCCTGGAGCATGCGGCCGGCCGGACGACCCTGGAGAGGCCCGTCCGTGGTCATCAGGTCGACGATGTGGTCTCGATGGAGTCCGGTGACCCTGGCCGGAAGTCGCTCCGGCCGTTGCTTCGAATCCCACTCCAGCTGCTCGGCGGGGGTCCAGCCGAGCGCGCCGAGCGTGACGGGCAGCGGCCCGCTCGCCAGGTCACTCAACCGCCGACTCCGGTGGCGGCGCCCGCCTTGGCCGACTCGATCAGCGCGAGCAGGTCGGGCTCACGGTCTTCGCGCAGCAGGGCGATCGGGTCGGGCTCGCCGTTGACGATGGTCTCGAAGAAGTCACGGCGGTCGTTGTAGGTCGGCAGGTTGCCTTTCGCCCATCCCCTCACCTCATTCAGGATCACGGCCAGGCGGGCGTACTCCTCGCCGTAGAGCTCGCCGATCTCACGCTTCATGCGCTTGGCCAGCGCGGGGGAGGATCCGGCGGTGGAGATCGCGATCGCCAGCGGGCCGGTGCGCACGATCGCCGGCAGGATGAAGTTGCAGAGCGGCGGCACGTCGGCGACGTTGATCAGCATCGCCCGCTCTTCGGCGTCTTCATAGACCTTGATGTTGACCTCGGAGTCGTCGGTGGCAGCGATCGCCAGGAACATTCCTTCGAGGTCGGCCGGACCGGCGTAGGCGCGCTGATGCCAGCTGATCGATCCTTCTTCGGCCAGTTCGCGCAGTGGGTCGCAGGCTTCCGGGGCGACCACCACCGCGTTGCCACCACAGGCGAGGATGCCCTCGGTCTTCTCCAGTCCGACCTCACCGCCGCCGACCACCAGGCAGTCGCGCCCCTTCAGCTTCAGGCAGGCGATGTAGAACGGGGTGTCGAGCATGTCCCGGACGCAGGACTGGTCGCAGATTCCCTTGCGGAACTGGCAGACACACTCTTTGCCGGCGAAGGCCTGGGCGGGCATACCGGCAAGCCTAGAAGGTGGGCGAGCTGCCCGCCGCTTGCGCCGAAGGCGCACCGATGGTCAAGCATTCGAAAAGGGCTCGACGAATCCGCAAAAGAAGCCGAAAACTTCCGGCCTCGGGAAGCCGATACTCCCGTTACTGCCGACCCGCTCTGCTACGGTCGCCAATCAGATGCGACTGATAATCACCGAGAAAAACAACTCAGCCCAGAAGATCGCCGAGATCCTCTCCGGGAGCAAAGCCACAGAAACCAAGTCCTTCACGGTGCCGGTTTTCAGGTGGGCCGACGGGGACGGTCAACACGCCGTTCTCGGTACCGGCGGCCACGCCGTCGAGCGCGCCTTCCCTGAGGGCAAGGAGTACAAGCAGTGGAAGCTGGACCTGATCCCGGGACTGATCGACGCCCCGCTGATCACCAGGCCGAGCGACGGCAAGAAGAACGTCGTGAAGGCGGTCCAGAAGGAAGCGAAGTCCGCTGACACCCTCATAATCGCGACCGACTTCGACCGCGAGGGCGAGCTGATCGGCCTCGAGGCGCTCGAGACCTGCCTTGAGGTCAAGCCGGATCTCGAGCCGACCGTTCGCCGGGCCCGCTACTCGGCGCTGACAAAGGAAGAGATCGAAGGCGCTTTCTCGGAACTCGACGATCTCTCCTACCCGCTGGCCCACGCCGCTGCCGCCCGTCAGGACATCGACCTGATCTGGGGCGCCGCTTTCACCCGGGCGGTTTCGCTGGTCAGCAAGGCCTACGGAGCCAACTTCCTTTCGGTCGGCCGGGTCCAGAGCCCGACGCTCGGCCTGATCGTCGAGCGCGAACTCGAGCGGCGCGCCCATGTCGTCAAGCCTTTCTGGGAGCTGTTCGCCAAGTTCGAGCACCCCACCGGTGCCAGCTTCGAGACTCACCACGCCACCGACAAGTTCTGGGACAAGGCCGAGGCCGACGCGGCGCTGTCGGGCACCGCCGACCCTGGCACGGTCCAGTCGGTGACCAGCCGCAAGAACTCGAGCAAGCCGCCGACCCCGTACAACACGAACTCCTTCCAGGTCGATGCGTCCAGCCGCCTCGGGATCACACCCAAGCAGGCGATGAACTACGCCCAGGACCTGTACGACGACGGCTTCATCTCCTACCCGCGAACCGACAACACCATCTACCCGGACTCGCTGCCGCTGAAGAAGACGATTCAGTCGCTGGTCAAGATCAAGGACTTCGCCGCCGCTGCGCCGCTGCTCGACGCTCCGCTGAAGCCGACCCAGGGCAAGAAGTTCGACGCGGCCCACCCGCCTATCTACCCGACCCACGCCCTTTACCCCAGCGCGCTGGACGGTCCCAAGGCCAGGGTCTACGAGCTGATCGTCCGGCGTTTCCTGGCGACCTTCGGCAGCCCGATGATCACCGAGTCGACCAGGGCCGACATCGAAGCCGGCAGCGAGACCTACTTCGTCAGGGGCAAGGTCCTGCTCGATCCGGGCTACGCCGCTATCTATACATACGCCCGCTCCGCCGACGAGGAAATCCCGGCGCTGGAAGAGGGCCAGAAGCTTGCCCTTGACGGCAAGCCGTGGCTGCTCGACAAGGAAACCCAGCCACCGGCCCGGCTGTCCGAGGCCAAGCTGGTGCAGTTGATGGACGAGCAGGGGCTCGGCACCAAGGCGACCCGCCCGGACATCATCCAGAAGCTCTACAGCCGCAAGTACGTGCGCAACCACCCGCCCGAGCCGACCGCCACCGGCATGGCGATGTACGAGGCCTTCAAGGAGTACGTGCCCGAGATGGCTACCTCGGAGATGACCGCCAGCCTGGAAGCGGAGATGGACCAGATCGCCGAGTCGAAGATGGAGAAGGAGAGCGTGGTCGATGACAGCCGCAAGCTCGTCCACTCGACCTTCAAGGAACTGCTGGAGGGCGAAGAGGCGCTGTCGAAGATGATCTGGGCCGGCATGGACAAGGACCGCATCCTCGGCCCCTGCATCGTCTGCCAGGAGATAGGCCGGGTCAAGGAAGACGGCTCGCCGAACATGCTGAGGATCATCCGGGCCAAGAAGTCGGGCAAGTCGTTTGTCGGCTGCTCCGGCTGGACGGCTGATGATCCCGACGCCTGCGACCAGACCTTCCCGATGCCGCAACCGAACTTCTACGAAGTGACGCCGCTGGAGGAGAACTGCTCGATCTGCCACCGCACCCCGCGGGTCAATGTCAAGACCCGGGGCCGGGCCGGCCGGCCGTGGAAGCTCTGCTTCAACGATGACTGCCCGACGATGATCGAGATGCGCGAGAAGCGGGCCGAGCGCCAGGCGGCCGCCGAGGCAAAGAAAGCCGCGGCCGAGGCTGACGGTGGCACCAAGGCCAAGGGCAAGGGCAAGGCCAAGTCCGGCGCGAAGAAAAAGTCCTCCGGCAAAGGCAAGCCACGCACGAAGACTGTCGCGGCGGCCAAGGCCAGCGGCGGTCCCGACATGGGCACCCGCAGGGTCAAACGCGCCGGAAGCCGCGGGAAGCCCGCCTCTTCGAAGGGCTGAGCGGGCGTGTTCATCGCGCTCGAAGGCGTTGACGGCTCCGGAAAGTCAACCCAGATTGCGCTGCTTGCCGAAGCGCTAGGGCCCGACACCCTGAAGATCCGCGAGCCGGGTGGTACCGAGGCCGCCGAGGCGATCCGTACCACGCTCGCCGACCCCGGCATTCCGCTGGATCCGACGGCTGAGCTGCTGCTCTTCTTTGCCGCCCGGGCAGATCTGGTCCGCCGGGTGATCCGGCCCGCGATCGAGGCCGGCCGAACCGTCGTCACCGACCGCTTCGTCGACTCGACCGAGGCTTACCAGGGAGTGGCCCGCGGGCTCGGTATCGAGGTGGTGCGTGAGCTGAACCGGATCGCGACCGGTGGCCTGCTGCCGGACCTGAGCATCCTGCTCAGGGTCGACCCCGAGACCGGTCTCGCCCGGGCCGAAAGCGACGACCGCTTCGAGGCCGAGGGGGTGGCCTTCCAGCGGCTGGTCGCCGGGGCCTATGAAGAGATCGCGCGGCGGGAGCCGGAGCGTGTCGTGGTGGTTGACGGCAACGGCACCCCGGAGGAGGTCCACAGCCGGATTATGGAAGCGCTGAGAGTCAGGACCGGTTCGGGCGGCAGTGAACCCCGGCAGAGCGCCGCCACCAGTGAACGGTCTGAAGGAGCCGGTAGTTGACCGCGCTCGAAGACGCGACTGAACATCAGCTACGAGCCCGCTCGGCGCTCGGAGCCGCACTGCGCGAAGGCCCTTCGCATGCCTACCTGGTCACCGGTCCGGCCGGCTCGGGCAAGAAGCAGTCGGTCAGGGCCTTCGCCGCGGAGATCCTCGCCGAGGGCAGCCCCGACCCGGAGGGCACCCGCCGCCGTGCGATGCTCGACCCGTCTCCCCATCCCGACCTGGTCTGGTTGCGACCGGTCGGCATGAGTCACGCGGTCGCCGACGTGCGGGAGCGGCTGATCCGCCCGGCTCCACTCAAACCGTTCGAGGGCGACCGCCGGGTCTTCGTCGTCGAGTCGGCCGAAGCGCTGAACGACGAGAGCCAGAACGCAATGCTGAAGACCCTCGAAGAACCGCCTGGGCACGCCCACCTGATCCTGATCGCTTCCGACGAAGAGGCGGTCCTGCCGACCGTCGCCTCGCGCTGCCAGAGGATCGAGTTCGACGCCGTGCCGGAGGAGTCGATCGCCTCCCGGCTCGGTCCTTCGATCGCGTCGGAGACAGCCCTGGCCGCCGCCCGGCTTGCGCGTGGCGACCTCGGCCGGGCCCGGCTGCTCGCCGGACCGCGCGGCGAGGCTATCCGGGCATCGGTCGAGAAGATGATGGCCGGCGTGCTCGCGGACGAGCTGGCCGACTCGCCCTGGCTGGACGTACTCGGCGCCGCCACCTCCAGCGGTGACGCCGCCGCCGAGAGGGTGGAGACCGAGCTCGCTGCGGAAGCCGAGGAGGGAATCAAGCGGACCAAGAAGGAGACCGAGGACGCAGTCAACCGGGCCAGGCGGAGGGCCCGCACGGGAGTGCTGGACCTGGCGCTCTCGGTGGCTGCATCCTGGGCGCGAGATTGGGCAGCGACTGCCGCCGGCGCCGACGAGGTCCTGTTCAATCCGGACCGCGCAGCGGTGCTGCACGAGCAGGCTCACGGGATCAGTATCGGAGCCGCCCGGGATGCGGTGGTCCTGATCGCCGACACCCGCCGCCGGTTGAAGCTCAACGTCAGCGAAGAGCTCGCCCTCGAGGCGCTCTGCTTCCGCATGACCAGGCTCTTCAACCCGGCCTGATCCAACCCCCGGCCTGGTCCAACCCGGCCCGGGTCAGCCCCGGTCGATCTCCGGCCTGGTCGACTCGAGCTCTCCCGGCTGCTCGATCGTCTCGATCGCGCTCTGCTGGGCGAGCCGGGTTATCTGCCTGGCCTGGCGGGAGGCGATCACGCTGAAGTTCAGGGCCAGCCCCAGCAGCAGGAGGAGCACTGCCGAGAACAGCGCGATCGTCACGTCGCGCACGCCGAGCGCCCTGGCCAGCAGTTCGAGCAGGATCGGGAAGGCGGCACCGGCGAGCATCGCCAGGCCGAGCAGGAACCAGACGATGCTGTAACGCTCAAGCAGCCGGTCCCGGCGGATCAGGTCAAGGATCAGCAGCATGAAGGCCAGCGCCAGGACCGCGGCGATGATCCGGGCCTGCGGGGTCAGCCGCACCACCGGTTCGGTTGTGGCCAGCAGTACTCTCACGTCGCGTCCCGATCCACGGTCGCCCCGGACCCGTTCACGGCCGGCCGTCCGGACCGGTCGTGCGCGGCCGCAGCTGCCCGACCAGCAGCACGACCAGGGTCTTGAAGATGTAGAAGGCCGAGACCAGCGGGGTGATGAAGGAGTGCCCCTCGGTCCGTGGCAGCATCTCGACCGGAAGTTCCCGAACGGTCAGCCCGGCGCGCACCGCCTGTTGTAGCGACTCGACCTCGGCGAACTCCGAGGAATAGCGCCGGGCGAACTGCCCCATTGTGCGGTGGTTCAGCGCCCGCATGCCGCTGGTGGTGTCGGTGAACGACTGGCCGGTCGCGCTGGAGACCAGCATCGAGAACAAACGCTGACCGCCACGCCGCGCCCGCGACGCCCGGTAATCCGAATCCCCGGCGAACCTGGACCCGACCACCAGGTCGGCTTCTCCAGACTCGACTGCGGCGAGCAGCCGGGCGAGCTCGGAGGCCGGGTGCTGGCCGTCCCCGTCGAGCTGCCCACAGACTTCGTAGCCGTGGGCCAGGGCGAATATGTAGCCGGTCTGGTGAGCGGCGCCGACACCCTGGTTGAACGGAAGCGAAGCGACCATCGCCCCGGCACGGCGGGCCCGGGCTGCGGTCCGGTCGGTCGAGCCGTCGTCGATCACCAGCAGGTCGGTCCGCGGCAGGTGCTCCCTCGCGTCCGCGATCACCGCCTCGATGGAGTGCTCCTCATTCCATGCGGGGATGAAAACCAGCGTCTTCACAGCACGATTGTGGACGATCCGGTCGCGAGAGGTGGTGCCGCCGCCGTCGTCTAGGGTGCCACGGGTATGAGAAACCGCCCCCAGCGCCGCCGGAGGCGCCATATCGGGATGAGGCTCTGGCTGGCCGCCGGCTTCACGGTCGTCGCGACTCTGACCGTCCTGATCATGCTCGTTTCGGTCACCGGCTCGAGCCGGGATCTGCTCTCGGAGCGCTCGGGCGAGCTCGCCATCGGCCGCACCGTCCGCCTCGCCGACCGCCTCGCCCAGCCCGACGCAGACATCGACGCCGAGGTCCAGGCGGCCAACGGCGAAGGCTTCGCCGCCTGGTTCTTCTCACCGACGGGCGAGGTCGGCACCGACGAAACCGTGATCCAGCCGATCATCGACAGCCCCAAGTTCGACGAGGTCCAGCAGGCCGCGATCGCCGGAATCCGGGAGTCGCGCGAGCTCCAGGGGGGAGAGGTGACCCTGGTGGGCGCACCGGTCTACATCGACGGGGTGTTGATCGGCGCGGTGGTCGGGCGGTACTCGCAGCCAGTGGTGATCAGCGGTGCGCTCGACACGCTGCGCTCCGACAGCGTGCGCGCGGCGATCCTTGCGATCCTCTTCGGCACCCTGCTCGGCGTCGGGATCGCTTCGCTGATCACGGTCCGCCTCAAGCGGATCGCCGGCAATGCCGACGACATAGCTTCAGGCAACTTCGACGTTTCGTTGCCGGTCAGGGGCCGGGACGAGATCGGCGACCTCGCCCGCTCGCTCGACTCGATGCGCTCGTCGCTGAAGGAGAACTTCGGCGTGCTGACGGCCGACCGCGACAAGCTGACCGCCATCTTCGACGGCCTCAACGACGCGGTGATGGTGGTCGACAACGAAGGTCCGGTGCGTTTCTACAACTCGGCCGCGACCGTGCTGCTCGACCGCGGCGGCCTGCCCCCTGATTCGATGATGACGCAGATCAAGCGGGCCGAGCGCGAGGGTTTCTCGGCCCACCCGGCGCTCCGCATAGGTGACCGTGCCTACGCGATGCAGGCGCGCTCCCTGCCCGACGAAGACGCCGTTCTGGTGGTTGTCCGCGATCGCACCGACGAAATGCGGAAGGAGTTCGCCGAGCGCGACTTCGTCAGCAACGCGGCCCACGAGCTCCGAAATCCGCTGGCCGGAATCTCCGGAGCGATCGAGGTTCTGCAGTCCGGGGCCAAGGATGACCCGGTCGCCCGCGACCACTTCCTGAACCGGCTCTCGGCTGACGCCGAGCGCATGAGCCGCCTGACCCAGTCGCTTTTGACCCTCGCCCGGGTCGAGGCGCTCGGGGCCGGCGAGGTCGAAGTGGTTGACGTGACCGCTGCCGCCAATGACGTAAAGGCCGCGGTCGAGGTGCCGACCGGACTCGAGCTGAACCTCGACGTCGAGAGCGACCTCGCCGCAAAAGGCGATCCGACCCTGCTCCGCCAGGTGTTGATCGGCCTGGTCACCAACGCGATCAAGAACACCCCGCCGCCCGGCAAAGTCACGATTCGCGGTCGCCGGGTGGGGGATGCCGAGATGCTGCTCGAGGTGATCGACACCGGCACCGGCATCCCCCAGGCCGAGATCGACCGCGTCTTTGAGCGCTTCTACCGGCGCTCGGAATCCCGGCGCCAGGAGGGCTTCGGACTGGGCCTGGCGATCGCCCGCCGGATGGCCGATGTGATGGGCGGGGAGATGGGTGCCAACTCGGTCGAGGGCGAGGGCAGTACCTTTTGGGTGCGCCTTCCATTGATCGACCAGACTGAGACTCCGATCGCATGAGCCAATCCGCCGGAAAAATCCTGATCGCAGACGACGAGCCCTCGGTGAGGGACGCGGTCGGCTACGCGCTCGACCAGGAGGGTTTTGACGTGACCCCGGCGGTTGACGGCACCGAGGCCGAGGAGAAGCTGGCCGGCGACTTCGACTACGACCTGCTGATCCTCGACATCATGATGCCCGGCAAGAGCGGCCTCGACATCTGCCGTGAGGTCCGCTCCCGATCGGCCGTGCCGATCATCATCCTCACCGCCAAGGATGCCGAAGTTGACAAGGTGGTCGGCCTCGAGGTCGGCGCCGACGATTATGTGACCAAGCCGTTCTCGGTCCGCGAGATCCTCGGCCGGGTCCGGGCCCAGCTGCGCCGTCGCGAGCTGGACCGCTCGCCGAGCCGGGAGGCCCAGCGCATCGTCTCCGGCCCGGTCACGATCGACCTGGCCCGTCACGTGGTGACCGTGCGGGGCCGCACGGTGAGCCTGACGCGATCGGAGTTCCAGCTCCTGCGCCTGCTCGCCGCCAAGCCGGGCGACGTCTTTTCCCGCTCCAAGATCATGGAGGAGCTCTGGCAGACCGAGTTCGACGGGGACGAGCGCGCCTGCGACGTCCACATCTCCAACCTTCGCCAGAAGGTCGAGACCGACCCCCAGAGGCCCGAGCTCGTCCTGACAGTGCGCGGAATCGGCTACAAGTTCAACGACGCCTGACCGCTGCCCATGGACGCTCCAGGCTGATCCCATGACAGCGCTCTGCTCCGCACGTCAGCGGCCGATCCTTGCCAGAACCACAGCTCCTGACCGCTCCAGGCTGAACGCGTGACCGCACTCGCCGACCTCGAACTTCCCGAACTCGACCTTTCCGACCCGGATCTGAAGGGCGAGCGCTGGCACGAGACGGCGAACGGCCTGCTGGCCGACGGCCACTGGCTGGCCCGGGGACCGCTGGCCACCGTGATCCTCGACCGCGAGGCGGGCGAGCACTTCCTTCGCAGCCGCTCGGCGATTTTCCCCGGCCTGCTGCTGGCCGAGATGTTCGCGGTGGACGACGGCCCGCTCTTCGAGCAGATGAGCCGCAACATCATCAATTCCGAGGGCGACACACACCGGCGGTTGCGCGGGCTGGTCAACCCCTCTCTTTCACCGAGGGCAGCGGCCCGCTACCGCCCGATGATGCGCGAGATCCTCGAGGACATCTGGGCCGGCGTGCCGGCTCGACCGTGCGCCAAGCCACCTGGCTCCACCCGAAGCCCGGAGCCGCCGGGTAATGAACCGGAGCCGCCGCCATACGAAATCGACTTTATGGAGCAGGTCGCCCGGCCGTATCCGGCCCGCACGATCGCCCGGGTGATGGGCGCCCCTGACGAGGACGCGCCCCGGCTCCACGACTGGTCGATGTGGATCCAGCGCCAGTTCGACCCGATCGCGCTCTCCGACCCCGCCACGGTCGAGACCATGCAGCAGAAGGCCGGCGAGTTCTACGACTGGGTCAGGCCGCTGATCGACGCCCGCCGCCAGACCCCCTCGGACGACCTGATCTCGAACCTGATCCGGACCGAGGAGGAAGGCGAGAAGCTATCCAACCAGGAACTGGAGAACCTGATCCTGAACATCATGGTCGGCGGCGTCGACACCACGCAGAGCCAGCTTGCCCAGGCGATGCGCCTGCTGGCCGCCGACCCGGAGCAGTGGCAGGCCCTGCGCGCCGACCCGGACGGGATGGCGCCGCGAGCCGCGAGCGAGGCCCTGCGCTTCGAGCCGATCACCCCCTTCACGGCGAGGCTGCTGACCGAAGACGTCGAGTACCGGGAGGTCACTTTCCCGGCCAACACGCCGGTCATGGTCTGCTCCTTCACCGGCAACCGCGACCCGGGAGTCTTCGCCGACCCGCAGGCATTCGACATCACCGCCGACCGCGAGAAGGCCCGCATCCTCACCTTCGGTGCCGGCATCCACTACTGCGTCGGAGCCAACATCGCCAGGGCCGAACTCGAAGAGGCCCTCGCCTTCCTTGCCACCCGGATCGAAACCCTCGAACCCGCCGGCGAACCCGACCTCCAGTCAGTCAGCGGCATCTACGGAATCGAAACCCTGCCACTCCGACTCCGGCTCGAGGCTCAAGGCAAAGCGTGAGGGGTAACCTTCGCTCATGACCATCAACAGACTGCTCATTGGTGCGGGAGCGGCGGCCGGGGGACTGGCCGAGCTTCCCGCCGACATCCGCGCCCTGATCGATGCTTCCGACGAGATCCTCGTGATGTCGCCGGCCCTTCCGTCGAGGCTCGAGTGGCTCGCCTCCGACACCGACAAGACGCGCGAGAAGGCCGACAAGCGGCTGATGAAGGTGATGGGCCAGGTTGACGACAGCCAGACCCAGGTCACGGGCACGGTTGGAGCCGACGACCCGATGCTCGCCTTTGAGGAGGCCGTGACCGAGTTCCAGCCCGATCACATCCTGGTAGTGCTCCGCCCTGATGAACACTCCGGCTGGCAGGAGAGTGGCCTGATGGACGCCCTGGTCGAGAAGTTCGACGTACCGGTCACCTCCTTCAAGTTGGACTGACCCGCGGCCCGGGCTTCGCGAGGCACCCGGGCGCCAAGCCGACGAGCGGAATCGAACTGCTGACCGCTTCATCGCGAGTTTGGATCCGGGCGTTCTTCTGCGTTCGGTCGTGACTCAATCTGCTGAGACAGGGACGGTGACCGAAAAGAGGGGACTCAGGTCCGTTGACGCCGGGCATCGAACACGTTAGATTGCCTGCAGCCTGCCGTAAGAAGGCCCGCCCCCGAGAATTCAGGAGTCACCTTGCGTCCAATCAATTCAGCGACCGGTGCAGCCACTCTGCTCCTCGGTCTGCTCTTGCTCCTTCCCTCCCCGGGTCAGGCAAACCAACCGAATCCTGATCGCGCCGTGAAGCGCGGACTCCAGCAGCTGGTCCAATCGGCCGGTGGCCCTGTTGGCGCAATCGCGACCCTACACCGGCCCGGACGCACCACCGTGATCAGTGTCGGTCGATCCAACGCCCGTAAGATTGCCCGACCCCGGGCCGACGATCACATGCGGATTGCCAGCGTGGCGAAAGCTTTCAGCGGCGCCATCGCCCTGCGCCTGGTCCGAGACGGCCGACTCGGACTCGACGACACGATCAGCGACTGGCGCAACGACCTGCCAGAGAGTTGGGGATCGGTGACTGTCAGGCAGATGCTGAACCACACCAGCGGCCTGCCCGACTATACGAAGTCGGATGGCTTCTTCGATCAGATCCGGACGAATCCGCGGGGCTTTGTCGCACCACAGGGAGTCATCGACTGGGTTCGCAGCAAAGACCCCGTATTCGACCCGGGATCGAAGTACGAGTACTCAAATACCGACAACATCGTGGTCGGACTGATCAGCCAAAAAGTGACCGGCAAGCCGTACGGGCAACTACTCAAGAACCTTGTTTTCCGGCCGGCGAAGCTTCGCGAGACTTCCTTCCCCACCCGCAGGATCTCTCTGCCAAAACCGTTTATCCATGGCTACGCCCCTTCGGAGAACGGGGCGGGCGACGACCTGACGAGCTTCCTCAGCCCGAGTGGAGCCTGGGCTTCAGGGGCGATCGTTTCGACGCCCCGGGAACTTGGCAGATTCATCAGGTCATACCTGGGACTGCGCTTCTTCGCCAAGCCTCAGCAGCGTCAGCAGATGAGGTTCGTCCGGGGATCCTCGAGCCCGCCCGGCCCCGGCAGGAACTCGGCCGGCCTCGCGATTTTCCGCTACCAGAGCAGATGCGGGACCGTTTACGGGCATACCGGAAACTTCCCCGGGTACGTCCAGTGGGCGGCATCGACCGCCAACGGCAAACGTTCGGTCACAACGACGTTGAATATCCCCGCACCATCCGGCGGTCTGCTTAAGAAACTGCGGTCGGTGCAGGCGAAGGCAGTCTGCGCGCTACTCCGGAAGTGAGCCGGAGCAGCGGGAAACATCGGCCACACGCCGGGGTGCGATCACGGCGCTACTTGACGAACCTCCGGTGCCTGTTGCCCTGCAGGCACCCCGCTGTCAAAGCGACGGAGCCCGGAGGCGCCAAGCCGACGAGCGGAATCGAACCGCTGACCCCTTCATTACGAGTGAAGTGCTCTACCAACTGAGCTACGTCGGCGCTCGGGGCATTGTAGGTGCTGTCCGGCCCTGGTGACAGGATCGACGAATGTCGAAGCAGCAGCCGGCACAGAAGAACCTGCCGCCGCTGGAGCGGGGGAGGGACCTCTCCCGCATCGTCGCCTTCACCGACGGTGTGTTCGCCATCGCGATCACGCTGCTGGTGCTGCAGATCGACGTGCCCCAGGGCGCCGAATCGGCTTCGGCGCTCGCCAGCGACCTGCTCGATCAGAGCCCGGACTTCACCGCCTTCGCGATCAGCTTTCTCGTGATCGGTCATTTCTGGATCTCCAACCACCGCTTCATGCGCACGGTCAGGGAGTTCGACCGCGGGCTGATGTTCCTGCTGTTGCTCTACCTCGGCTTGATGGTCCTGATTCCGTTCTCGTCCCAGCTAATGGGCGAGTACAGCGACCGCTTCGATTTCACGGTCATCATCTACACCCTGAACATGGTCGGCATCGTGCTCGGCGCCCTGCTCATGGTCAACCACGTGCTCGCTCGCGGGCTCGCCGAGCCGCAGTATGAGTGGGACCTGGAGCTGACCCGCAAGTCCCAGGTCTTCAGTGGCGCGGTCTTCCTGCTGAGCATCCCCTTCGCATTCCTGCTGGGACCGTGGACCCCACTTCTGTGGATGGTCCTCAGGTGGGATCCGTACCAGCGCCGCCGGGATTCCGCGTACGGGAAACCCGGGCCGGGGTCACTTTCCGAGGGTGACGGGGGCCAGGCAGTTGACGACGCCGCGCCACGAAAGTGAGCCACCCTGTCCGTCAATGTTGGCGTTGGTGACGGTCAGCCACCAGGTGCGCGGTGTGTACCTGCCGCTCAGAGGGTTGTTCGGGGACGAAGAGGAAATCAGCAGGTTGATGAAACCGCTGATCACTCCGCCAGAGATCGCCTTGTAACCCTTCGGGCAACTGATTCCGGCGAAGGTGCCTTTGCCCTCTTCAGTGACCAAAGGGTCCTCGGTGATCCGCGACTTGAGGATCGTCTGCCGATTCGCGGATACTCCTGCCCGGCTGCCGGAAGCCGGCGCACCGGATATGGCAGCGCCGATCGGGATCTGCCCTGCCACGGTGGACTGGGGGACCGAAGCGATCACTGTGGCCGGGTTGAGCGGCGAGGCCGGCAGGGGCTTCTGGTTGAGCCCGTCGCCGACCACCGGCGCGACACCGAAGCTAAGCCCGGCGGCGAGGATCGCGACAGCCGCGGCCAGGCGCAAGCGTCGTCGACGGCGCTGGCCGTCCCGACGGCCATGTTGCCAGTCGTCCTGACGGCCGGACTTTCCTCCGACAGTCTCACCGGCGATCTCGTCGGCGGCATCACTCCCGGGGGTTCCCTTGCCTCCCATGGCCCCATTCTTACACGCCGGGCTCAGGACCTGCGCGAACTGCCCGGATCGAGCCCCAGGGCGACGAATCGCCCGGCGGCTGCTTCGCCCGGTGGGCGTCTGTGGCCCGTGGCCTTACACTAGGCCCACTGTGACTTTCACCTTTGCCTTTCTGCCGAACATCGGCCCCCTTGAGGTGGCCATCGTCCTCCTGATCGTGCTCGTCATTTTCGGACCGAAGCGGATTCCGGCCGCCTTCCGATCGATGGGCGACGCCCTCCGTGGATTCCGCGACACGGTCGGAGAAGAGGAGCAGGACAAGAAGGAGCCCGCCGCGCTGGCCGAGTCCCCCGGGGATGAAGGCAAACCGCCAGACCGCGGGGATCGAGCCTCCGGAACGGGTGAGAAGTCCACGGAGAAGTCCGAGGCGAAGACCGGGGCGAAGACCGACACCTGACCGCGGGGTCGGGCGCGCCTTCAGAGGAATCCGCCTTGGTACCGCTGAACATCCCCAACTTTCTGACTCTGCTGCGGATCCTGGCCGCGCCGGTGGTCGTGGTCGCCCTGCTCGACGGCACCCCGCACGGCGACACGCTGGCCGCGATCGCCGCCAGCTGAATGGGCAAGGTCAAGACATGAGTGCCTTGCTGCTAGGTGACGGTGGCCCTCTCGCAAAGGCGATGGAAGAATCCCTGCGAAGTGGCTTCCCCGATGGCGTAACCGCCCTGGACGGACCCTCCGACGACGAAGTCAGATCAGCACTGGGAAGCTCGCCTGATTCGGTCGTGGTCGCGACCAGGGACGACGTCATCGCACTTCGTCTCGCCCTCCTGGTCGAGGCACTCTCCCCTGGTATCCATCTGGTGGTTACCGTGTTCGACCGGACGGTCGCCGGTCGGCTCAGGACGGCAGTCTCTCACTGCGAGGTGCTTTCCTTCGCTGAGATATCGGCTCCGATACTTGCCGACCCTTGCCTGGACGGTTCGCTCGGCGACGTAGGCCCTTCCAGAACGAGGCCACTCGATCGCATCGTCTCGGCCCTCTGGCCGGTCCAGCCCGAGGCCAGAATTCTGGTGGCTGGCCTGGTCGGGCTGTTTGTGGTGATCCTGGCCGACATTCTGCTCCTCCTTCTCGCCACCGACCTCGGCGTGGTCGACGCTGTCTATGGCTCGATCCGCACCTTGGCCACCGTGCAGGCCGAGCCGGCGGTCAGCGACGGCCCCGCCTGGCTGAAGCTCTCGTCCGCAGCGGGAATGCTCGCGACACTCGGCTTCGCTGCCCTGTTTACTGCCGGCTTGATCCAGTGGCTGCTGGATCCCAGGCTCACCGGGATCATCGGCCGCAAGGTAGTCCCCCGCCGTGATCACGTGATTGTGATCGGGATGGGTCAGGTGGGGCTCAGGCTCTGCACCTACTTGCGGGACCGTGGAGTCGCTGTCGTCGCGGTCGAACTCGAACCGCAGGCCTCGGCCGTCCGGTTCGCCAGGGACTGGAATATTCCTGTTCTTATCGGTCACGGTGAGGACCGGACGCTGCTCGAGCGGGCCTTCGTCTCCCGCGCCCGAGCCGTGATCGCGGCGACATCGGACGACCTGGTCAACATCGAGATCGCGATTACTGCTGACGCCTCCCAGCCCGGGGTTCCTGTGGTGCTCCGTGCCCGCGAGGGCCTTGTGACCAGGGAGACACTGGAGTTGGTCGGTCTCGGGATCGTCCGGGATATACATCGTGAGTCGGCCAGCGCCATTCTGGAAGTCGTCCTCTCCGACCGAGACGGCTGACTTCCTCCCGGATTCGATCGACCTGTTGCGACGATCCGTACACTAGGCCGATCGTGCTTTCCGTCTACGGCTTCCTGCCCAACATCGGCACCCCCGAACTGCCGATCGCGCTGGCGATCGCGATCCTTATCCTCGGCCCGATGCGGATCCCGGAAGCGGCCCGCCCGATCGCCCGCGGACTGCGCGGTTTCAAGGAAGAGGTCGGCGGCGGCGAGAAGGGCAAGGACAGGGACATGTCCGATCCCGCGAAGCTGGCCACGCAAAGCAAGTCCGAAACCAAGACCTGACCCTCGTTTCTCTTTGGTTCCACTGAACCTCCCCAATCTCCTGACCCTCCTCAGGATCCTCGCCGTCCCGGTGGTCGTGGTCGCCCTGCTGGACGGCACCCCGTACGGCGACACGCTGGCCGCGATCGTCTTCGCGCTCGCGGCCCTGACCGACGGCCTCGACGGTTACATCGCCCGCTCACGCGACTCGATCACCACCTTCGGCAAGCTGATGGATCCGCTGGCCGACAAGCTGCTGATCACCGCGGCGCTGGTCTCGCTGGTTTCGCTCGGTCGCCTGCCGGCCTGGGTGGCGATGGTGATAATCGCCCGCGAACTGGCGATCACCGTGCTGCGTTCGATTGCCGCCGAGCGCGGAGTGGTGATCGCCGCCAGCTGGATGGGCAAGGTCAAGACGGTGCTCCAGATCGGCGCGGTTTTCGCGCTGATCACTTTCAACCCGGCGCCCCTGGCCGTTGACCTGCTGGTCTACGCCGCCGTGCTGGCAACGGTGATCAGCGGCCTCGACTACTTCTTTGGCCTGCGCCGGAGGATCGAGGAGCAGCGGGCCAGGGAGCAGGTGGCGAAGGAACAGGGCGCCATGGAAACGGGCGCCGGCCGGCCCGACCAGCTCGCCTAGGGCCGGACTCGCCTTTTTGGCAACCCGGACCCGTGGCTCAGGTCCCGGCCTCGTTCAGCCACTCCCGCATCGAGATGTGGTGGCGGTTGTGACTGTCGCTGTTCATCTCGTCGCGCAGGTCGGCGAGCCGTCCGTAGCGCTCGGCGACCACGTTGTGCCGGTGGATCGTCTCGAGGTTCTCCTGCTGCGCCATGACGAAGGCGTCGTCGGAGAGGTCGGGGAAGGTCTCGACGACCTGCCGCAGCATCTCGCGCACGCAGTCCTCGACGAACCGCGGCTGGGCATGGGCCTTCTCGACCACTGAAAGCTCGTCCGGGCGCTTCATCAGTTCGTAGATCTCGGAGCTCATCGAGCTTTCGACCAGTCGCAGCAGCTGCCGGGCGTCGATGTCGGCGGCCGATCCGTCTGCGCAGCCGATGTAGAGGGTGCCGATCCCGCGCTGGTTGTGGGTCGCGATCGGGACCATCTCGATGATCTCGGCGACCTGATCCTCGGTGTAGCCGCTCTCCCGGAGCCGGTCCCGGGCGACGTCGGCGACCATCTCCTGCGCGCAGGGGCAGGCGGTCATGCCCTGTGCCTGCACACCGGTGACCGTGCGCGTTTCGGTTTCGGAGGCGACCGCGGTCCCGAGCAGTGTGTAGATCTCCTGGGTGGGGATGCCGGAGGCCGGGGCGGGCATGGTCTCCGGGTAGCGCGCCTTGACCGAAACCTCTGCCCTGATTCCGTGCTGCTTCGCGCGGACCAGTTCGGCTATTCGCGCGGCCAGCTTCTCGGCTCGCATCGACCGGGAGCTGACGACCTCGTTGATCGCCTCGGCGACGTTCTCCTCGAAGCGGGACATGTGGACCCCCGCCTGGTCCGGCCCGAGGTCAACGAAGCACTCCATCTCGGCGTGGAAGTGGCCGTCGTCTCCGATGCTCAGGACTTTCTCGACGCCGGTCACGCCGACGCGCGACAGGCTGACTCGAGTGGCGGGGCGGGATGCCTGAACATCGATTCCGTAGGGCGAAAGCGCAGTCTCTGGGTTCATTTCCGTCTCGTTGGGAGGGGGTGGGGTTCGCTTAAGCGTAGTCACCCTGAAGCTCCGGCGTTGCGGATACCCGATCTTAACGACCCCCAGCCGCAGACTGCCTATAATCATCGCTTGTGACTAGAGGCACAGAGTCCGGGCGGCAAACGGCCGGATTGGGGGTCCGAATGGAAATTGAATCCGAGGAAATCAAGACATTGGTTGCGGCAGGCCGCGAGCAGGGTTTCCTGACCGTCGACGCGGTCGCAGACGCGGTCGCCGAACTCGACGTAAGCCTTGACCAGGTAGAAGAGCTGCACACCCACCTGACCGAGCAGGGCATTGAAGTGATCTCCCGCGAGGACACGGCGGCCAAGGCGAATTCGGCTCCGGTCGAAGCCGTGGTCGAGCCGGCCCTGACCCGCCAGCGGTCAGAGGCATCCGGTGAGAGCCTTCAGGAGGGCAACCTCGACTCGTTGCGCCTCTACCTGCGCTCGATCGGCCAGGTTGAACTGCTGAACGGCGCCCAGGAGGTCGAGCTTGCCAAGCGGATCGAGCGCGGTGACATGGAGGCCAAGCGCCAGATGGTCGAGGCCAACCTCAGGCTGGTCGTCTCGATCGCCAAGGGTTACCTAGGCCGCGGGCTCGGCTTCCTCGACCTGATCCAGGAGGGCTCGCTCGGACTGATCCGGGCGGTGGAGAAGTTCGACTACCGCCGTGGCTACAAGTTTTCGACTTACGCGACCTGGTGGATCCGCCAGGCGGTGACCCGCGCTGTCGCCGACAAGTCCCGCTCGATCCGGATCCCGGTCCACATGGTCGAGAAGCTCAACCGGGTCCACTTCGTTGAGCGGCAGCTGGTGCAGGACCTCGGCCGCGAGCCGGAGCCGTCCGAGATCGCCAACGAGCTCGGCTGGACCGTCCAGGATGTGCGTGACGTCTGGCGGGTATCGCAGGTCCCGGTTTCTCTGGAAAAGCCGGTCGGCGAGGGAGAAGAGACCGAACTGGCGGATCTGGTCCGGGACAAGAACGCGATGGAGCCGTTCGACGAGGCCTCGCTTCACATCCGCAGCGAGAGCGTGATGAAGGTGCTCGGGGCTCTGCCGGAGCGCGAGCGCGAAGTACTGGTCATGCGTTACGGCCTCGGTGGGATGAGCCCACGCACCCTCGAGGAGTGCGGCGAGGCCATCGGCGTCACCCGCGAACGGGTCCGTCAGATCGAGACCAGCACCCTGCGCAAGATCAAGAACCTCCCCGAAGCCCAGGGCCTGCGCGAAGTGTCATAGAAAACCCGCCCGGGCGGGCGGGTTTTCCATGAATGAGTGAGCCCGGTGGAGCGACCCCGGGTCAGGCCGCTCCGGTCGCCTGAGAGCTCAGTCGGCGACGGTCGCAGGGTGAGTGGTTTCCTGGCCCGCGGATCCCTTGGAGGCAAGGCCCTTGACACCGGTCACCAGGACCAGTCCGAAGCCGACCTTGGCCAGCAGGTCGATCACCGCGAAGATGCCGACCTCGCTGTCCAGGCTGATCGTGCTGGTTCCTTCGGTCCCGAGCAGCCAGAGGACCGGGTAGATGAGCCAGAGTCCGGTCAGAATGATGAGCAGCTTGTCGTAGAGCGCCGCAACATCGGCACCCTGCGCTTTGGCCGATGCCCGGGCAGGACCCCAGACCACGTAAAGGACTGCGAGGAAGAAGACGCAGCTGACGGTGAACCAGATGTACTTGTGAGTCGTGTCGAGCGAAAGCGCTCCGAACAAACCGGTGACGATCATCATGATGTCGGCGCCGATCACTCCGGCCAGCAAACCGGTGCGCTGGCGAGCCTCTTCGCCGGCGGTCTTGACAGCCGCCATGCCGATGCCGAGCAGCCCGATCAGGAGAAGCGGTGTAGTAAAGATCCAGTCGATGTAGCGGGCGAAGTAGACCAGGCGGGATTCAACGTCCGCGGCCAGTCCGTCGGGGGTGAGGGCCACGCTATTGGCGGTCACGATCAGGTCACCCTGACCCTGCGCCATCAGCAGGTAGAAGGAGGCCGCGATCGCGCAGACGAAAAAGCTGGCGACAGCGTGATGCGAATGCTTGCCGAGGCCCCTACCCAGGACGAGTATCGCGACGGCACCGAGGGCCATGCCGGCCGTGCCTATCCAGAGCCACGTCTCTTGGGTCGAGGTGGTTAACAGGTCGGGCATTGGGGGACTCCTTGGGTCGGCTTGTCGCAGCCTGAACTTTCGACTGCCTTTAGTATTGATACACCAGTTACGACAATACGCGTCGGGAAGGTCCGGCTTGGGAGGTTGCCCGCGCAGGACGCCACACCCGTGTCGAAATGGCGGAGGTAGGATTCGAACCTACGTAGGCTGAGCCAACCGGTTTACAGCCGGTCTCCTTTAACCACTCGGACACTCCGCCAGCTGGTGGCGCAGCTTATTGATTGGAGTCCCGGCAGGGGACCGTCCCTCGGGGCGCAGTGCCCGTGCCAGGTGGCGGCCGGCCCGGTCACCGCCACCGGTCCCTTCGGCCGACGGCTCCCGCGACGCGCAGCCGCGCACGAATAAGGTTCCCCCGATGGACGCACCCAGAGGATTCGTTTCTGACAACTGCTCGGGGGCCCACCCCGGAATGATCGAGGCGATGGCCGCTGTGAACGAAGGACACGCCGGCTCCTACGGCGCGGACGCCGAAACGGCCCGGCTGGACGGACTCGCCAGGGCTGAGTTCGGGCCAAAGGCGCGCATCTTCCCGATGCTCAACGGCACCGGCACCAACGTCGCCGCCCTGCGGGCGATGGCCCGGCCCCACCAGGCCGTGATCTGCGCCGAGACCGCCCACCTGTCGATCGACGAGACCGCCACCCCGGAGGCGATCGCCGGCCTCAAGCTGCTGGGCTGCCAGACCCCGGACGGCAAGCTGACCCCGGAGATCGCCCACTCGAAACTCGCCGACCGCGCCGATCTGCCTCATGTCGCCTGGCCGAAGGTCGTCTCGATCGCCCAGGCCAGCGAGCTCGGCACGGTCTACACCCCGGAGCAGATCCGGGCGCTGGCCGACTTCGCCCACGACCACGGAATGCTGCTGCACATGGACGGTGCCCGGCTCTCGAACGCGGCCACCGGCCTCGGTATCGGTCTCGCCGAGGCGAGCACCGGCAACGGCGTGGACGTCCTCAGTTTCGGTGCGAACAAGAACGGGACCGTGTTCGGCGAGGCGGTGGTATTCGCCGGTCGCGGCGACGGCGAGGCCGATCTGGCCGACGGGTTCGATGTGCTGCGCAAGGGCTCGCTGCAACTCAGCTCGAAGATGAGGTTCGTTTCGGCTCAGCTGGCGGCCCTGCTTGAAGACGAACTCTGGCGGGAGCTCGCCCTGAAGGCCAACCGGGCCGCCGCCGCGGTAGGTGACGCGGTCGCCTGGATCGACGGAGTCGAGCTCGCCCAGCCGGTCGAGGCCAACATCGTGTTCATCGCGCTGAAGCTCGAGAGAGCCCGCGCCTTCGCCGACCTCTGTGGCGCCCACCGCCCGCTGCTGTTCCCGCTCGGGGAGGTAGGGCTGATCCGGCTGGTCGCTTCCTGGGATTCTCAGATGGAGGACATCGACCGGGTGGTCGCCGACCTGCTCACCGTTCTGCCCCAGGGCTGACCCACTTCGCGTGACTTTTCCCCCCGGCTCGGGTCACGTGAGTAACTGTTGATTTGAACCGGCACCGTCCGCGTTACTCTGAACCCAAGATGGAAACCGTCCAGGCCAAGAAAATGCAGCCCCTCGCGCGGGGCTCGCTGCGCATGCAATCCGACAAACGACTCGTAAAACTCTTTCGCCGCGGGACCGACCCCGCCTTCGACGAGCTCGTCCGCCGCTACCGGACGTCGCTGGTCAACTTTGCCGCAGCGATCGCCGGTCGGGACCGCGCCGACGATGTGGTTCAGGACTCACTCGTCAAGGCCCACCGTTCCCTGTCCCGCGACCAGCCGGACGAGTTCGGCGCCTGGCTCTACCGGATCGTTCGCAACACAGCGCTGAATGACATCAGGGACAACGGCAGGCACTGCCACGAAGAGCTGGGCCACTCGGCGGGCCTCGTCGAACAGCCTCACGAGGTTCTGCTGCGCCGCGAACGGCTGGCGGCAGTGGTGGCGGCGGTCGCGGAGCTCCCGGACTCCCAGCGAAAGGCGATCGTCGGTCGTGAACTCGGCGGCTTCACTCACGACGAGATCGCGCAGCAGCTCAACCTCTCGACCGGCGCGACCAAGCAACTGATCTACCGCGCCCGGCTGACGCTCAGGGATGTAGTCGGCGCCTTCATCCCGTACCCGGTCATAACCTGGCTGGTCGCCGACGCGACCGGCATCTACACCGCGGGCGCCACGGGCGGTGCTGCTGCCGGGGCGGCCCTCACTGCCGCTGGCGGCGGATCGGCTGCCGGCGGTGCCGGTGCCGTCTCAGGTGGTTTGCTTGCCGGCATCGCCGGAGCGGGCGCGGCGAAGGTGGCCGTGGTTGCGTTGATGGCAGGCGGCACCATCGCCGCGGGAATCGCCGTCGAGGCCGAAAGGAACGGTGGGCCGGGCAGCACCGAAGCGGCCGCCGCGGCTGAGACCGCGATCGGCCAGAGCCCGGGATGGACCGGAGTTCTACGGCCGATAACCGTTTCGCCAAAGGATGGCCCCGGGCGCCCCGGGGCGGACTCGGGTCCCGGTAAGGCCGGCGGCAACAGACCGGGATCCCTCAACAGGTTTGCTTTCGACGACGACCCCCGTGGCGGTGGCCGCGAGGACGGGCACCAGGACGGGAGCGAGGATGACCACTGGGCCGCAGGAGCGGATGACGGGCACGAAGACGACGACGGGCCGGCGTACTCGGAGGATTCGGGGGACGACGACCGGGCTGAAGCACCGTCGCGTGAAGATTCCGGACCGAGCGAGCCCGAACCCCCTGAGTACGAGGCACCGGAAGCCCCGGAGCAGGACGACGACCCAGCGCCTCAGGACAGCGGTGAAGACGACTCGTCGGGCCACCACGACGACGGATCCCCCTCCCGCGAGCACTGAGCGAACGCAGTTCGCCGTTCGATCGCGTGACCTTGGCGCGCCCGGCGGGTCAGAGGTTCACAGTCATCGCCGCACACTCGGATCTCGGGCGGTGAATAAATAGACCGGCCCCCGGGGCGGCGTAAGAAAGGGTTACTGATGAACAAGACCAGGACAGGCAGGATCGGCATTCTCATCGCCGCTGTCTTCGCTCTCGCGATGTTCTCCCTGCCGGGAGTCGCATCGGCTAAAGACCGCAATCGCGACCGCATTCCCGATCGCTGGGAAAAGCAGCACAAGCTCTCACTGAAGAAGGACCAGCGAAAGTTCGATCAGGACAGGGACGGCCTGAAGAACCGCGGTGAGTGGCTCGCCGATACCAGCCCCCGCGACCGCGACAGCGACGACGATGGCACAGTTGACGGCAACGAAAACGCCGGCGTAATTACCACCTACGACGCCGAGTCGGGGGTACTGAAGATCACCCTCTATGGCGGCGGAGCGATAACCGGCACAGTGAACGACGGCACCGAGATCGAGTGCGCGGACACAGCCGGCCCACCGGAAGATGAAGGCGAGGCAGAGGTAGACTCGGCTCGGGTTGATTCATCGGGTCGTGGCTTGTCATCCGGAGGCAGTTCATCCCTCTACCGGGAGAACGGCAACGGCACCGAAGACGACGGCACCGAAGACGACGACCCCGCATGCACCTGCGAGGATGAGTCCGGATACGAGGACGATGACGAGGCCGGACACGAGGACGGTTCCGAGGACCACGGAGAGGACTGCGGCGAATCCTGCTCAGTCGACGACCTGGCTCCGGGTGTGATCGTTCGCGAAGCTGATGTGAGCTACCGCGGCCGTGGCGTTGTGTTCACCGGTCTCGAGATCGAGCAGCCGGTTTCCGCAGGCTGACGAATCCCAAACGGGACGCGCCGGGCTCCCTCCCGCTCGCACCACCGGGTCCCCCCGGCAGAAAGGGCCGCTGCGGCGGCCCTTTCTGCTGCCCGGGCTCAGTCCCAGTCGACCAGGTCGCGCTCGGCGGCCCAGCGGCTCAGTTCGTGGCGGGTGGACAGCTGGAGCTTGCGCAGGACGGCACTCACATGGGCCTCGACCGTCTTGACCGAGATCCCGAGCCGCCGGGCGATCTCCTTGTAGAGGTAGCCCCGGGCGATCAGCCTGAGGACCTCCTGCTCGCGTGGGGTGAGCAGGTCCAGCTCCGGGTCACCGGCTTCGGTGCCGGGCGAGTCGGCGAAGGCGTCGAGCACGAACCCGGCCAGCTTCGGCGAGAAGACCGCATCTCCCTGGCCGACCCGCTTGATCGCCTCGATCAGATCCGGACCGGAGATCGTCTTGGTCACGTAACCCCGGGCGCCGGCCCTGACGATCTGGACCACGTCCTCCGGGGCATCGCTGACCGAGAGGGCCAGGAAGCGCGGAGGATCTGAGTCGAGCTCGGCCACCTGGCGGATCACCTCGACTCCGCCGCCGTCGGGCATGTGCACGTCCAGCAGCACGACGTCCGGCTGTTTTTTGCCGATCATCAAAATCGCCTCGTGAACGTTCGAGGCTTCTCCAACCACCTTGACGCCCTTTTCCAGTTCGGACTTGACGCCGGCCCTGAAAATCGCGTGGTCGTCGACGATTACAACTGTCGTGGGGCTCATCTCGTCTCCATGGTCAGCTCGATCTCGGTTCCTTCGCCCGGCATCGACCGGACCTCGGCCCGGCCGCCGTTTCTCTTCATCCGGCCGAGAATCGAGTCTCTCACCCCGCGCCGGTCCTCGGGGACCTCGCCGATCTCGAAGCCGGGGCCGCGGTCGCGCACAAAAACCTGGACCCGCTGCGGCGAGATCTCGGCGAACATCCGGACCGGTCCGCCTTCGCCGGCGTGGCGTGCGGCGTTGACCATCGCCTCCCGGGCGGCTCCGGCAACTGCCCGTCCGTGATCGTCAAGTTGCCGGTCACCGACCGTGACCGCCTCGATCGGCACACCGTGGTCCTCTTCGACCTCGGCCGCGGTGGCTTCGAGCATGTCGGCCAGCGAGGCCTCGCGCTCTGCTTCGGACTTGCCCGACAGCCAGTCCCGCAGTTCGCGCTCCTGCCTCCGGGCCAGGGTCGAAACTTCGCGCGGGTTGTCCGAGTGCCGCTGCATCAGGGCGAGGGTCTGCAGCACCGAGTCATGGAGGTGAGCAGCGACCTCGGCCCGCTCCTGCGACCGGATCCGCGCGGCGCGCTCTTCACCAAGGTTGCGCAGCAACCGGGCCCAGAGAGGGGCGAGGACCAGGCCGAGCACGACGATCACGGTCAGCGCCCCGAGCGCCACGGTCCCAGCCGCGTCGAGCGCCCCGTTTATGTAGAGAAAGAGCAGTCCCGCGCCGAGCACCAGGGCCAGTCCGAAGGCAACCCGGTAGTTCGCCGATCCGCCTCGCGAGGCGCGCCACCGGCTGTTTCTTCCCGGTCGGCCCGGACCGGTGAACTGCCGCCAGAGGAGCGCCCCGCCGGTAGACGCGAGCACCAGCGGCCAGACCAGCGCGTCGGACCACCAGACCCCTGCCGCCCGAAGGACAAACAGCAGGCCGAGCACGATCAGCCCCGCACCGGCCCCGACCAGCCAGGAGCCGCGCCTGGCGGCCGGCCGGTCAGCCGGCGCTTCGGGGGTCCGCGCATCGGCCGGCAGCACAATCCAGGCGAAGCCGTAAGCGATCGCAGCCAACCCACTGGTCAGCAGGGTCAGCACGATGACCGCGATCCGAACGAGGTTGCGGTCGATGTTCAGGTAGTGGCCCAGGCCCGCGCAGACCCCGGCGATCATCGCCCCGTCGCTTTCGCGACGCAGTCTGCGCGGCTCCGGACTCATGCTGCGGCCGGCCCCCGGGGCTGCTTGCTCTGCTTCGAACCGGGGCCATCACCGGAGCCGCGTTCAGGAGCGGGAGTGCAGGCCGCCTCCGCCCGCTTTTGTGCGGCCGCCTGCTGAGAGCCGTTGCGCTCCGTAGCCCAGTCGGACTCGTCGGAATTCCGGCGATCGACCTGCCTCGAGGTGGCATCGCGCACCCCGAAGTAGCCGAGCATCAACTCGGAGTCGAGCTCCAGCACACGCAGCCCGGCGACCGGTCGGTTCATCCGGCTTTCGGCAACCGCGCCCGATGACTCATCGCCGCGCATGTCGATGAATCCGACGTCGCTCACAACGCTTCCGATCACACAGACGTCGTCGGGCACGATCACTTCTGTCGCCCCGAATCCGCTTTCGGTCGGCAGCGTCACCGGAACGCCCCGCTGGAACGGGAAGCCGCGCAGGTCGATCCGCATTGCTCCGGCTGCCAGCTTGTATCCGTCATCGGGGATCGCGGCGGCCGAGCGGGGTGAGTGCTGTACGTCACCCCAGTCACCTTCGATGTCGAGCCCGGCGATGCTCACCACCGCCATCGGGATCGCAATCGCCACCGTCGCTCCGACCAGCCAGATCGAGAGCGCCGGCCGTCCGGCCAGCGCCAGCCAGACGATCGCTACGCCGCCAACCATCACCGCGGCGGCCGCCGGGATCGCACCGAAGGCGACGGTCAGGCCGAAGGAGATACCGGCGACCACCAGTAACCCGATCAGCGCGGCCAGGCCAATCGCGACCCAGGTCATTACCCGGCCAAAAGTTGCCGGTGCTCCGGAGCCGCGCCGCGGCGGTTCCGGCATCACCTGCGTGGTAGCACCGGAAGGAGCGTTCTGGCTGGGCGAGGGTGCGAAGACAGGAGACCCGGGAGCTGACGGGGGAGGGGAGGGGGCCTCAGGACGGATCGCCAGGGGACTGGCAGCGGCCGTGCGGTTGCCGTCGCGGGCGATCCGGACGGTCCAGGCCAGCGCAGCAGCAACGCACACCCAAAGCAGAATGCCGAAGACGGTGCCAAAGCCGAAGCCGAACAGCCACAGCGTGCCCGAGCCTCCCGAGGCCGCGGCGATCACCAGCATCAGCCCCAGCACCACGGTGCCGCTGATCACCAATGCGCGGCGGCTACCGGTCACGGGAGGCACCGGCTCACCGGCGTCGCCCTCCATAGGCATCGCCGCCAGCAGCACCAGATACGCGAGCACGCCGACCCCGCCGATCACCAGGGTGATCAGGAAAGCCAGTCGGACGAAGGTTGCATCGACGCCGAAGTAGCGACCGAGCCCGGCCGCGACCCCGCCGATGAAGCGGTCCTCGCGCGAGCGCACGAGAGCCCGACCTGATTTCTGCGGATAACTGTTGTCGCCCTCGGGCGTTTCTGTATTCATGTCAGGCAGCTTCGCGGGGCGGGTGGGATCTGTCTATCGGGAATGACCCTTACCCCTACTCGGGGTAGGCCCTACGATCCTCGCACGTGGGCAGCCAGGAAACCAGATCCGAAGCGACAGCCGCCGGGCAGATCACGATCGAGGATCTCGCCGGTCGCACCGGCATGACCGTGCGCAACATCCGCGCTCATCAGTCGCGCGGACTGCTCGAACCGCCGCGGGTGCTCGGCCGCACCGGCTACTACGACGAAGGGCACGTTGAGCGGATTGCCTTGATCCGGGAACTCCAGGAAGAGGGCTTCAACCTCGAGGCGATCCTCCGCATCGTCGACAACGCCGGCGACTCTCCGGGTGATCTGCTCAGCTTCACCAGGAAAGTCCGCGCCCCGTATGAAGACGAGCAGCCCGAGATCCTCACCCTGGAGGAAGTCGCGAAGCCCTGGGGCGAGGAGGCGCTCACGCCCGGCCTGATGGACCGGGTTGTCACCCTCGGCCTGATGCGCCCTCTCGGCGACGGGCGCTACGAGGTCCTCAGTCCGAAGCTGCTGGCCGCGGGAATCGAGCTGGCCGGCCTCGGCATCCCCGTCGGTGCTTCACTCGATGCGCTCGAGACCCTGAAAGAGCGGTCGCGTGCCGTGGCCGAGGTCTTCATCCGGCTGTTCAACGAGCAGGTCTGGGAGCCCTTCGACCGGGCCGGTCGCCCGAGTGAGGACTGGCCGCGGGTCCAGGAAGCGCTGGCTCGAATGCGCCCGCTCGTGACCGACGCCTTCGTCGCCTCCTTCCAGTTCGCGATGGAGGAGACCTCCGAGAGGGCGATCAGCGATGCTATCCGCCGTGAACTCGAGGCCGCTGAAAATTGAGATCGGACGGTAGACCGTGAGCAGAATTCAGCCATTCTGCGACCGGATCGCGCAATCGAGGCAGTTCCAGCTGAGCATCTTCGGCGTGATCCTGCTCAACGCCGTCGTTCTCGGGCTCGAGACCTACGATTCGATCGCCACGGAGTGGGGCGACACACTCTTCCTGCTCAACGAGATCTTTCTCGGGATCTTCATCATCGAGATCCTGATCCGGATCGCGGCTTACGGCAACCGGCCCCAGGACTATTTCAAGCAGGGCTGGAACATCTTCGACTTCGTCGTGGTCTTCGCTGTTTTCATACCGGGGGTGAGGGAGAACGCGCTGCTGCTGAGGCTGGTCAGGCTGCTGCGGGTCGTCCGCGTGATCAGCATCTTCCCCGACCTGCGCGTGCTGGTCAGCGGCATGGGCAGGGCGCTGCGACCGATTGCCGCGATGGGTGCCCTCACGGTGCTTTTCCTCTTCTTCTACGGGATGATCGGCGTCCAGCTCTTCGGCGAAGAGCTGCCCGAGCGCTGGGACAACATCGGCACCGCGATGCTGACCCTGTTCACC
>Ga0209181_10000907_pt1 | contig 53273 bp, 47 predicted proteins | sample MAT05_FD_187208 | JGI IMG/M metagenome (GOLD analysis project Ga0209181, IMG submission 187208) | Freshwater microbial communities from Lake Fryxell liftoff mats and glacier meltwater in Antarctica - MAT-05 (SPAdes) (version 2) | ecosystem: Environmental > Aquatic > Freshwater > Ice > Liftoff... | reverse complement strand
CAGCGAATGGGGGCTCACTATTCCCAATGAAGCCTTTATCCAAGCGCGCAAACAGGCCACCCGCGTGCGGCCGGGAATGTTGAAATTATGCGAGCAGCTTTCCCAACAGGTGCAACTTGGTATTTTTAGCAATAACGCGCATTGGTTTTCTCAACATGCCGAGCGGATAGTGCCCGAACTCATGCCCTTGTTCCGCTCGCGCTTTGTATGTTCGGGCAGCCTGGGTTTCGCCAAACCCGATGAAACTGGGTTTACCCAATGCCTACAGCGTTTAGGTTTTTCGCCGGGTTCTACTTTGTTCGTAGATGACAAAATAAAGAATGTTGAAGGCGCAAAGTTAGCGGGTCTGGATGCTTTTATTTTTGAGAGCGAAGCTCAGTTTATTTCCGAATTAAGTACACGTAATTTAATGCTGGGAGCACTCAATGCGTATTGAAACTTTGGCAATCCATGCAGGCGGCGAGCCTGATAAAGAAACTGGCGCAATAGCTCCGCCCATTCATTTGGCAACCACATTTCAACACGGTCCAGCCGGTGAACGCGTTGCCGGGTTTGAGTATCAACGTGAAGCCAATCCAACACAGTCAAGGCTTGAAGAATGTCTTGCTGCAATGGAGCAGGGTGAAGCCGCGCTAGCGTTTGCTTCCGGGATGGCGGCAATGAATGGTTTGCTGGAATGCCTGCCCTCCGGTGCCGAAGTACTAATTCCGCAAGATTGTTATGGCGGTTTGCGTAGCCTTGGTCAAGAATTTTTACCCGAACGCGGTGTGTCCGTGCGTGCGGTCAATATGTGCGATGTTGATGCCGTCCGCGCTGCCGTTTCTGACGAGACCCAATGTATTTGGCTTGAAACACCTTCGAACCCTTTACTTGAAGTGTCGGATATTGAGGCGATTGCCGCTTTATGCAAAGCGAAAAATATCCTTCTTGTCTGCGACAATACTTTTGCCACACCGATCTTGCAGCAGCCTGTTTTATTGGGCGCCGATGTGGTGATGCATTCCACCACAAAATATTTCGGTGGCCATAGCGACGTGATGGGCGGCGCATTGGTTTTTGCAAAACGCTGCGATCTTTATGAAAAAGTCGCGCATCGCCGTCATATCACCGGCAATATTCTGTCGCCGTTCAATGCCTGGCTGATTCTGCGCGGCGCACGCTCACTGGCAGCACGCATGGCTTGGCATTGCAGCAATGCCAATAAGATTGCGGAATTCCTGAATTCACATGCAGCAATCGAAAAAGTAAATTATCCCGGCTTGGTGTCACACGCGAACCATGAAATAGCAAAAAAACAAATGCGTGATTTCGGCGGCATGATGTCCATACAGCTCAAGGGTGGCCGCGAAACAACCCTGGCGTTTGCCGGAAAATTAAAACTATTTATCAATGCCACTTCGCTCGGCGGCTGCGAATCACTTGTCGAACATCGGGCATCCGTTGAAGGCCCGAATCCGGTATCACCACAGAATTTGTTGCGGATATCGATAGGGCTGGAGCATGCAGATGATTTGATTGAGGATTTGAGTCAAGCCTTGCTAACCTGATTTAGATTATTCCCGGCTTCGTAAAATAACTCAGAGATTATTCCTGCAATTGGCTGGATAAAATTTATCTTGCGAGCTCGCACCATGGCCACAAACCCACTCGATCTGATTAGTGGCATTGACGGTTGCCTGCAATCGCAGAGGGTGGAAGCCACTATCAACGGAAGGCTCGCCAGTATTTTGTACATGCAGACATATTGTTCCGGGAGTAAGCATATGTATTAGGCCTACATACCTGCTGGCATTGGGAATAGTGGCTGACCCAGCCTCTTCAAGCGTACTGGCAAAAGTTCCGTTCGACATGTAGTGTTCGGCGACAGCTAGTTTTTCTTTTGTCACTAAACTCAGCGCTTCAGACATCTTGGCACGCACGGTATAGTCTTGGTATGCCGGTAGAGCTATCGCGATTAAGATACCCAAGATCGCAATGACGATCATAAGCTCGATAAGTGTGAAGCCTGCATTGCGACGCTTCATAATTTCTCCGGAATGAGGACAGTGGCTACCCTTGTGCGCTAGCACTGCAATGCAAGAACCGCGCCAGCGGGGTTATTGACTATCGCTAGCAGGAAAGCACGCATTCCGCTCGTTTTTACGTTAACAACTGCCACAAATTGTCACAAGCTGTCAGGGTGAAGGACATTGCACGAGCCCAGAGCTAAAAAAGCCGAGGTTACCAGCTCCCGGCATTGTGCATGGACGCCCAAGGCTCTTGCTGTGGCAGCGCCTCACCTTTTTGAAGCAATTCAATCGAAATATTGTCGGGTGAACGGACAAATGCCATGCGACCATCACGTGGCGGGCGATTGATCGCGATGCCGTGTTTCTGCAGCTTCTCGCAAGTCACGTAAATATCATCGACGGCGAAAGCGAGATGCCCGAAATTACGGGCACCGCCATAGTCTTCCGTATCGTAATTGAAGGTTAGTTCGATTTCAGAATCCGGATTTTCCGGTGCTGCCAGATACACCAGCGTGAATTTTCCCTGCGGATAGTCTTTTCGCCTAGTTTCGATAAGCCCGAGTGCATCACGATAAAATTTCATCGAAGCCTCAAGATCGCGAACACGAACCATAGCGTGCAGATATTTCATCTTTTCTCTCAATCCAGAAATAAGTCCGGCAATAATTTTTGTGATGGATCAACTGCGTAACGGTCAAAATCCATGACACCGCGTTCGCGCAGGAAATCTTCATCGAGGATGAATTTTCCATTCAGTTGTATGTGAGGCGTTACAAGAATCGCATGCGCGGCATCGGATAAAATTTCGGGCGTGCGGCATTTCGATAACTCGACGCCGGGGATCATGTTGATGGCGTCCGTTGCAATCACGGTACGCGGCCACAAGGCATTGACAGCAACTTTACCACTGAATTCTTCCGCTAGACCAAGCGTTACCAAGCTCATGCCCATTTTTGCCAGCGTGTAACCGGTATGCGGCGCCCACCATTTCGGATCAAGATTGATTGGTGGCGCCAGAGTAAGAATATGCGGATTTTCTGCTTTCAATAAATGTGGCAGGCAAATCTGCGAACACATAAAAGTGCCGCGCGAGTTGACCTGATTCATCAAATCAAAGCGCTTCATTGGCGTGTCGAGTGTGCCGCGCAACCAGATGGCACTGGCGTTATTAATCAAAATATCAATGCCGCCAAAAGTTTCGACGGCTTTTTCGACAGCAGCCTTGACTTGGTCTTCTTCGCGAATATCGCAGCGTAACGCCAGCGCCTGGCCACCGGCTTGTTCAACGGCTTTCGCGGCGGAATGAATAGTGCCCGGCAGTTTAGGATTGGGCACATCCGATTTTGCTGCAATCACAATATTGGCGCCATCACGTGCTGCACGCAGCGCGATTGCCAGACCGATACCACGCGATGCACCGGTGATAAATAAAGTCTTACCTTTCAAGTTGCTCATATTTTAAATACTCTGGAAATTTGGAATTTTATCTAACAGGTTTTGTAATCGAAGAAGGGCATCGGGTTCCTGCAATAATTCCTGTCGCTCAAGATTAGACAATGGCAACCATTCGGCCAGACGCCAGCTTACCCAATCAGCATTTTCCAGGTCTTGTTTGTCGAATGATATTTCTGCCTTCTCCAGAATACGTTGAAGTATTTGCAATAGCACATGGTATTCCGGTGGAACCGACACTTCGGATACATCCGGCAACCAAGTAACTTCGCCCATCACCAAGCCATTACCGCGAACCTTGACTTGCTCGACGTGAAAACGACGTGCACCTTGCGTGGTAATGGCAAGCAAGCCCTCCGGGGTTTGATCGAAATCGATAATACGTGCTTCACAACCTAAAGCAGCCGATGCGGTGCTATGCCCGACTTCTTCACCCTGAATAATCATGCAGACACCAAAGCCATGATTGTTCCGCATGCAGTCTTTCACCATGTCGAGGTAACGCGGCTCAAAAATGCGCAATGGCAAAATACCGCCCGGAAATAAGACAGTGTTTAGCGGGAATAGCGGTAGTTCGGTATTAATCACAAATCAAAGTGTATCTTAGGAGCGCTCATGAGTGCGACCAATGGAAATGTTTTCGCAACCTGTGTTCGCACTCGTGAGTGCTCTTAAGTTTTACATTAGCGAAGCTAGGAATCTTCTTGGCGCGCTCTCAAATCCACCATTGGACATAAACACGACATGGTCACCTTCAAGCACCAGCGCCTTGAGCTCGGCAATCAAACCGTCAACGGTTATAGCGGTTTGGCCATGGCCTGTGAGCGCGGCGATCACTTTGCCGGCATCCCAACTTAATTCTGGTCGATGCAAAAACACCACCGCATCGGCGGCATTCAATGAGGGTGCAATTTCTGCAGCATGTGAACCCAAACGCATGGAGTTACTACGCGGTTCCATCGCTACTACAATACGCGCACTACCGACTTTTGCCCGTAAGCCTTCAAGCGTAGTGCGAATGGCGGTCGGGTGATGGGCGAAGTCGTCATATACGGTAATACCCTTGGCACTGCCGATATTTTCCATGCGCCGTTTTACACTTTGAAATTCGGATAAAGCAGGTAACACTCTGGCGACTTCGACATCGACGGCATTGGCTGCCGCAATAGCCGCCAATGCATTCAATACATTATGACGACCCAGCAAAGACCATTGTACGGCGCCAAGTTCTTTACCCTTATAAATCACGGCAAACTCGGAGCCATCGTTTTCAATCAAGCGCGCAGTCCATTCAGTATTGCCGTCGAGCGAGAAACGCTCGACCGGTGTCCAGACGCCCATGCTTAATACTTCGGCGAGGTATTTGTCTTCGCCATTGACGATGAGTTTTCCGTTGCCTGGAACGATGCGCACCAGATGATGAAACTGCCTTTGAATGGCGGCAACATCGTCGAAAATATCGGCGTGGTCAAATTCCAGATTATTTAAAATCGCCACGCTTGGACGATAATGCACAAATTTACTGCGCTTATCGAAGAATGCGGTGTCGTATTCATCGGCTTCCACGATAAATTCTCGGCCTTTACCGAGCCGCGCGGACACTCCGAAATTTTCCGGCACACCACCGACTAGAAAACCGGGTTCGCGACCTGCCGCTTCCAGCAAGAAAGCAAGAATGGAGGTCGTGGTGGTTTTGCCGTGTGTCCCAGCGACAGCCAAGGTCCTGCGTTTAGGCAATACATTTTCGCGTAACCATTCGGCACCGGAAATATAATTTAGCTGTTGATTCAGTACATATTCAACCGCAGGATTTCCGCGTGATAAGGCATTGCCGACGATTACCTGTTGGGTATCGGCAGTAATGTTTTCGGCTTTATAGCCGGAAGTCAGCGTAATGCCTAGTTGTTCCAGCTGGGTACTCATGGGCGGGTACACATTTTGATCCGAACCATCAACTTCGTGGCCCAATTCACGCGCAAGCGCGGCAACGCCACCCATAAAGGTGCCGCAAATTCCGAGAATATGTAATTTCATTGTTTCGCTTTTTTTAAAAATCAGCCCACATCATGCGTGTGAGAAATGGCTGCAATAATACGATTGAACACATCGTCCAAACCACCCACGCCATCTACGTGTACCAAGGTGCCGTGAGTACGATAAAAATCAACGACCGGTGCGGTAGAGTCGTTGTAAACATTCAAGCGGTGGCGAACGGCTTCTGGCGTGTCGTCGGCGCGGCCTTCGGCTTTGGCACGACCGGCAATACGCTCGACCAGCAAATCGGTATTGACGTCGAGCTGCACAGCAACATCAACTGGCTGCTTTATTTTTTCGAGCAATTTTTCCAGCGCATTGGCTTGCACCAAATTACGCGGGTATCCATCGAGAATAAAACCATTCGCAGTGTCGGCTTTTAACAAGCGTTCTTCCAACATACCCAGCACGATGTCATCTGACACCAGATTGCCGGAAGCCATGACAACCTTCGCCTTCATACCCAACTCGGAACCCGCCGCCACGGCAGCACGTAATAAGTCACCTGTTGAAATATGCGGCACTTGCAAATGTTCGCGTAGCCGCGCTGCCTGCGTACCTTTGCCCGAGCCGGGCGCCCCTAACAATACCAATCGCATGAAAAGCTCCAAAAAAATAAACGCACAGCTGTCGTCGCTCCGATTGGTTATAGTGGAGCCCACGATTCGCCATGCGGACACCGTCACGCTAACGGGCAAAGCCGATCAAGTCAATAAAGGGCAATTTTATAAATTCATATTTCGTCGCAATACCGCGTTACAAGGGGGAAAATAATTCCTTACATATCAACTATATGCGCGTCATTATTTTCCCCCTTGCGCCTTGTCTTGCTTAGAAATATGAATTTATAAAAATACCCTAAACAACAGCAAGAGATTGATTATTATGAGCAAAGGAAAGCTCCTTTACGCACAATCGGGCGGAGTTACCGCCGTGATTAATGCCACCGCCAGTGCCGTGATTCAGGCGGCGCGCGCAAAAAAAATCCCGGTACTCGCTGCCAAAAACGGTATTTTGGGCGTGCTTCGGGACGAATTGATAGATACCCGCCACATGAGCACAGCCGATGTTAAAGCGCTTGCACACACGCCGGGAGGTGCTTTTGGCTCTTGCCGCGTCAAACTAAAGTCACTCGAACAGGACCGTGAAAAATACGAGCGTCTGCTGGCAGTATTCAAAGCGCACGATATTCGCTATTTCTTGTACAACGGTGGCAATGATTCGGCCGATACCGCTTTGAAAGTATCGAAGCTGGCGAAAGCCTCCGGCTATGATTTGGTTTGCATCGGCGTACCCAAGACAGTCGATAACGATCTGGCGGTCACCGATTGCTGCCCGGGTTTTGGTTCCGCTGCGAAGTACACGGCGGTATCGGTGCTTGAAGCCAGTCTGGATGTTGCTGCAATGGCGGAAACATCAACAAAAGTATTCGTCTATGAAGTGATGGGCCGACATGCAGGCTGGTTAGCCGCTGCGGCAGGCTTGGCTGGCGAAGGCAAGAATGAGGCTCCGCACATTATTTTGTTTCCGGAAATTGCCTTTGATGAGGCGAAGTTCTTGCAGGCAGTAGAAGCCACGGTAAATCGCGTTGGTTATTGCGTGGTGGTGGTGTCTGAAGGGGTAAAAAATAGCGACGGAAAATTTCTGGCAGAAACCGAGGGCAGCAAAGATGCTTTCGGGCATTCGCAACTGGGAGGCGTTGGCCCACTGATCGCCGCATTGGTGAAAGACAAATTAGCCATGAAAGTGCATTGGACCGTACCCGATTACCTGCAGCGCTCGGCTCGTCATCTCGCCTCTAAAACCGATCTTGAACAGGCGCTTGCCGTTGGCAAAGCGGCAGTGGAATACGCTTTGAGAGGCATGAATGGCGTAATGCCGGTTATCAAACGCGTTTCCAATAAACCTTATCGTTGGAAAGTGGAAGCGGCATCATTGGAAAAGATCGCCAATCATGAAAAGAAAATGCCGGCCAACTACATCCGGAAAGATGGCTACGGCATCACGGCTGCCTGCCGGACGTATCTCGCACCCTTGATTGCAGGTGAGGCGCCGGTGCCTTACGGGAAAGATGGGCTGCCCAGCTATCTAAAAAAGTTGTGAGTTAACACCATTACACACCTACCTACCGTGTTTTAGGCTTAATATCAGGCCACAACCTAACGAGGACATCGCCAATGCAAACGCAGCTTCGATTCAATCTCTGTTTGATTGCTTTAACCACAGCACTAATCAGCACTGCTTTGAATGCACAAGAAACGGGCACTACAGCTCCCGCTGCCGAGCCATTAGCCACCGTCCCTATTGATTGCGTCGAAGTCGAGAAATATAAAATTTCCGAGGAAAAGCAGGATACCCAGACAGATCGTGCTGCATCGATTCCACCACGGAACATCGAGCTCATTCTGGCGGGCGTTTTGAAGCACTTACCTAGCAAAGCCAAAGGAGTGACTGTCGTTGACGCAGAGCAAGGCAGCTGCCCCAACCCACAAACGGCAGCGATTTTAAAAGGTGACATTCTGGATTTCCGCAAAGGCAATATGGCATTACGCTACTTCGTCGGCTTTGGCGCTGGTGCACAGAAAGTACGCGTTCGATTGACCGTCGTCAGTAAGGCGACCGGTGCAATAATTGGTCAGAACGAAGCTGCCGATACTAAATGGGGCGGTGCTTTCGGTGGTTCTAATACAAAAGGTCTCGATGATTTCGCCAAGGCATCTTCTGAAGCTGCTGCAAAAATTATCAAACAAAAATAATCGCAAGCCTTCAAATAAAAGCCTGGTCTCCGGGCTTTTAATATTTCTTGCCCTGCACGATAAGGCGGGCACATACGGTTTTTTTGAATAGAACTGAATCGGGGTAACATTTTTTAACATAATGTGGAGTTGACAATAATGCTTCCGGGCTAGAAGCTGCGCCGACTCGGTATATCCTTGCAAATCGCGTTTTCGAGCCTTAGCTCTTTGTTTGATTGCGATACTAAAAATAGCGTTGATATTCTGGGGAATGTTATGAAACAACTAATGGCCACCTTGCTCGCCAGCTTTTTGCTGCTTTTCACCAACAGCTTTGCGTTGGCCCAAAGCGTTAACACAGCTACGGTCATTTTTTATCGTGCCAGCGATGACGGTGGTAAAGCCTATGCACTGACCAGCCAGAATCAGGAATTGGCCAAGCTCAAGAAAGGTGAAAAATTCGAGCAGGCGTTGGCACCCGGTACTTATTACTACATGGCCGACCCGACTACCAAGCAGGTTTTTAAGCTCGACATCACTGCTGGCAAGACCTACTACATAAAAGCCGGACGAGACGATGATTTTTTCAAGGGGCAACCGACCTTGCAAATAACCAGCTCACGAGAATACCAGCAAGCACTCGCCAACGCTGATTGAGCCTGGGTCGCCCGCAAGCGGCCTCCTACGGGTTAATCGCCCCGATCCACACACTCACGCATACCTGCCCCCAGCTGGCGCTAACCCCGTGTCCTCTGCGATACTCGGGATAGCGGCGTTCAGCCGTTTTTTGTTGGTTGCTTAGTGTTTAACTTATGGGGAGTAAGAGGGATGTTTGAGCAATACGGTTTCGAGCTAGCGCTGGCCTGTGCGGCTATCGCTATTCTTTATGGCATTTTGGCAACCCGCTGGGTACTGGCCCAACCAGCCGGTAATGAGCGTATGCAAAAAATTGCCTTGGCCATTCAGGAAGGTGCTGGCGCCTACTTGCGTCGCCAGTACATGACGATTGCGATGGTGGGAGTGGTCCTATTCTTTGTCATTGGCTTTGCCCTGAATAACTGGGAAACCGCGATTGGCTTCGCCATTGGCGCCATATTGTCTGGTGCAGCCGGTTTTATCGGCATGTTTGTTTCGGTGCGTGCCAATGTGCGGACCGCACAAGCGGCAACCCAAAATTTGAATGCTGCCTTAAATGTCAGTTTCAAAGGTGGCGCGATTACCGGCATGTTGGTCGTTGGCCTAGGGTTGCTCGGTGTTGCTGGCTTCCTGCTGTATGTCCTTCATGGCCAAAGCATCACCTCTGAATCATTGAATGAAGCGCTGGAGCCTATGATTGGCCTGGCATTCGGTAGCTCGCTAATTTCTATTTTCGCGCGCTTAGGCGGCGGCATTTTCACCAAAGGTGCCGATGTAGGTGCCGATCTGGTCGGCAAAGTCGAAGCCGGAATTCCGGAAGATGACCCACGCAACCCAGCCGTTATTGCCGACAATGTCGGTGATAACGTCGGTGACTGCGCCGGTATGGCAGCCGATTTATTCGAAACCTATGCGGTAACAATTATTGCCGCCATGTTGGTGGCCGGCATTGCATTCAATACTTATGGCGCCGCCGGTGTGATGTATCCGCTGGCTCTAGGCTCGGTTTCGATTATTGCTTCGATCATCGGCACCTTCTTCGTGAAAGTACGTGATGGCGGCAAAATCATGAATGCGCTTTATCGTGGCTTGGGGGTATCGGGGCTTCTCGCTGCTATTGCCTTCTACTTCGTGACCGATCAGTTGTTCGGCAAGGAATTGGGCATGCCGCTGTTTTGGTGCACCCTCGTTGGTCTGGGTTTAACGGCCGCCATGGTCGTGATTACCGAATACTACACGGCGACCGAATATGCGCCCGTGCAAGAGGTTGCCAAAGCATCGGAAACCGGACACGGTACCAATGTAATCGCTGGCTTGGCAGTATCGATGAAATCCACCGCCGCTCCGGTGTTAGCGGTCGCCTTTGCCATCTGGGGTTGCTATGAAATCGCCGGCTTGTACGGCGTTGCGATCGCCGCCACTTCCATGCTTTCCATGGCCGGTGTGATTGTTGCGCTTGATGCTTACGGCCCGATTACCGACAACGCCGGTGGTATCGCTGAAATGAGCGAGCTGGGCCCGGATATTCGCAAAATCACCGACGCACTCGATGCTGTCGGCAACACCACCAAAGCGGTGACTAAAGGCTATGCGATTGGTTCGGCTGGTTTGGCAGCGCTGGTGTTGTTTGCTGATTACTCGCACAAGCTGACCGAAAAATTTGGTGCCGGTGCCGTGAATTTCTCGCTCGATAACAAAGACGTGGTAATTGGTCTGATGATCGGCGGCATGATTCCGTATTTGTTTGGCGCCTTCGCCATGCAGGCGGTCGGCCGTGCAGCGAGTGCGGTGGTAGAAGAAGTTCGTCGCCAGTTCCGTGAAATCCCCGGCATTATGGAAGGCACCGGTAAACCGCAATACGACAAGGCGGTGGACTTGCTAACTAAATCGGCCATTCGGGAAATGATTATACCTTCCATGTTGCCGCTGTTCATTCCGGTCATCGTCGGCATGACCTTAGGTGCCGATGCACTGGGTGGCTTGCTGATGGGCACGATTGTGACGGGCTTGTTTGTTGCCATTTCCATGTGCACTGGTGGCGGAGCCTGGGACAATGCGAAGAAATACATTGAAGAAGGTCATCATGGCGGCAAAGGTTCGGAAGCCCATAAAGCTGCCGTTACCGGCGACACCGTAGGCGACCCTTACAAGGATACTGCTGGTCCGGCGATCAATCCGCTGATCAAGATCATCAATATCGTTGCACTGCTTCTGGTACCAATGCTGACCGTTCTTTGATACTTTTCGTTATATAAAAAGCCCCGCTTCGGCGGGGCTTTTTTGTGAGCGGATTATTCGCAACAGCTAATGCGGAGCCGCACGCTTGCTGCGCCCAAAACATTCCTAATACCTAGCGTAGGGGCGCTTGCTTGCTGCGCCCAAAACATTCCCAATACCTAGCGTAGGGGCGCACGCTTGCTGCGCCCAAAATGTCGTAACCCAAAGGCGCAGCAAGCATGCGCCCCTTCGGATTAAATTTATTCGCAACCCTCGGGCGCAGCAAGCACGCGCCACTACGGATTGAATTTTATGCAATCAAAAAATATTCAACTGGCTTCTGACAATTCCAGCAGGGCTATCATTGCCTCACGCAAGCGCTCGTGCAACGGCCCTAGATGTAAATCGGTATTGGCTTGGCTAATGGATTGCGTCTTAAGGTGTTCAAGATCATGGCAAGTCGCGGCCAACTGACCAGCACCGAGTGCTAAACAGGCTGAACGCAAATAATGAGCATGCTGACTAAGCTCATTGCTATTATTTGTTGCGTAAGCAGATTCAATTTTTTTGACTCGCTCAGGCGCCTCGGTCACAAACATGCGCACGAAGTCTCTAAACGACCCTGGCTTTTGCTCATCCAAAGACCGCAGCAAAGCAATTGCTGCGGGATCTAGTACTGCATCGGTTCGCATAACTTCTCCTTATCGCCCAGCAATCTAGCCTGCTTTTGCAAAAAATGGAACTGTTAAAGCGCGCTTCTTTATTATTACTACATTCGCTAAAGCGCGTTCTTGCAGGCATTAGTGCATTCGCCAAGTGTTTGATTTGTGAACAAAAGCGATAACAGTATTTTTTGTATCGGGATTTTACTGAAGACTTAATACCTAAAATAGTGGCTGATGAAAGAGTGAATGCTCGGCGCTTTTGCCGTATCCTGCGCGCATTGAACAAAGCAGGATTTACTGATGCCCCTAGATTTAGTCCCGACCGGCAAAGACGTGCCAAACGAAGTTAACGTCATTATCGAAATCCCCAAGGATTCTGAGCCAGTTAAATACGAAGTAGATAAAGCCAGTGGCGCTATTTTTGTTGATCGGGTGTTGACCACCCCAATGCGCTACCCCACTAATTACGGCTACATTCCACACACACTATCCGGTGACGGCGATCCGGCCGATGTGCTGGTCGTAATGCCTGTGCCTTTGATTCCGGGTTCCGTGATTCGCGTGCGTCCTATCGGCGTGTTGCTGATGACCGACGAAGCCGGTGGCGATGAAAAAATTATTGCCGTACCGGTTAGCAAAGTATTCCCGGGTTACGACCACGTGGTGAATGCCAACGATCTGGGCGAATTAGCTCTTGCTCGTATTGGTCATTTCTTTGAACACTACAAAGATCTGGAAAAAGGCAAATGGGTCAAAATTAATGGCTGGGGCGATGCTGCGAAGGCCAAGGAAATGATTCTGGAAGCTGTCGAGCGCTATAACTCTGTGCCAGACAAGCCATTGTTTTAATTTAGTACGGCTCCCTTGTGGGAGCCACTTCAGTGGCGATTGATGCTAAGTTCTTCGATAAAGGTTTGTGCGGAGCCAAGTACCGTTGGGAAGCTCATTCGCTTGCCAACTATATGATGGAGTGCGGATTCGTTCGCCACTGAAGTGGCTCCCACATTATTTATTTCGCGAAGTTTCAAACGCCAGAATACTTCTTCCTAGGGCTGCTAAAAACGGCAGACCAACTTCTTCGTAATCGTATTTATCATCGTTATAAATGCCATCGGGATTACAGTGAATGACGGCCGATAAAAAACATTCGCTACCCGTTTCTTTATCGACCATATAACTGGAATCGGTTAAATAGCCATAGGCTTGGCCAATTTTCCCATACGCACGATAACCCTCTTGTGCCTCTTGCCTATTATCACCAAGCACAAAAAATTTTGCGAAGCCATCGTAATATTCTGGCGGCGAATACACCGGATCAATGGATTCGCGCGGGTATCGGCTCATCTCTTTCAGGATATCTTCACGCCAATTTGTGGGGATTTTCCAGCGCTGCGAGTCATGCACCGACTCCGGAAAAATAAAGGCGACCAACATCTGATGTAAATCCGACAATGGCATGAAGTTACCGAAAGAAAAATCATGTGGCCCGACGGCCAACACACCATCATCGCCAAGAAAGCCCTCGCCTTTAAGCGCGTGACCAAATGGAAATGAGCGCCTCTTCGCAACTCTAGGTGCGAAGCCTGCCAAAGGTTTGCCATCTGCATCAATAATCTGTGTTGATCCGGTCTTTAAATTTGCAATCACATCTCGTGAACCCAGTCGCGAAATAGCTCGCGTATCGGGATAACCAAGAGTTTTCAAACGCGGATGAATTTTATCTGCGCCCAATAACTCATAAAATCGGTTGTACGGAATATTGTCGCTGACGGTAAACGTACGACGCAGGCTGCGACGCAAGGTTTCACTCGAAGGCTCGCTTGTATCCCAGTACCCGGTATCCGGTGGCTGCCGCAGCATAATCGCACTATCAAGATTGCCGCCGACTCTGGCAACTTCTTCGCAAGCTAAAAGCGCCAATGGTAATTTGATTGCACTGGCCGGGAAAAACCAACGTTTGGGCGCATGATGAAAAGTATGATGTTCGAGTTTTATCCGGCCCGCTGAATCGCGATTGATTTGCGAATAAAGGATTTGAATTTCACGAGTTGGGTCTGATAAAAGTTTTCGTTGTGATTCAGCTAGACCATCAAAAATACTATTCCATGAAAAAGCGGATTTGGCGAAATTCAATTTCGCCAACGCAGGCATCGCAGCCACTACTCCGGCAGCGGCGAGCGCTGCACACATGAATCGCCGCTGTGAATCAATCGCACTCATTCCGGCTTATAGACTTGCGCACCTTGTGCCAAAAATTCTTTCGATTTTTCGGCCATACCTTTTTCTAGTGCTTCAGCAGCTTCCAGATCTTGGGCCTCGGCATAATCACGCACGTCCTGGGTGATTTTCATCGAGCAGAAATGCGGACCGCACATCGAACAAAAGTGCGCGACTTTATGCGCGTCTTTGGGCAGGGTTTCATCGTGATATTCCCGCGCACGGTCCGGATCAAGCCCGAGATTGAATTGGTCTTCCCAGCGAAATTCAAAACGTGCTTTCGACAAGGCGTTATCGCGTGCTTGCGCGCCGGGATGGCCTTTAGCCAGATCAGCGGCATGTGCGGCAATTTTGTATGCCATCAGGCCTTCGCGAACGTCATTTTTATTCGGCAGACCCAAATGTTCTTTCGGCGTGACGTAACACAGCATCGCGGTACCGTACCAGCCAATCATCGCCGCACCAATGGCGCTGGTGATGTGATCGTAACCGGGAGCAATATCGGTGGTTAGCGGGCCAAGTGTATAAAACGGTGCTTCGCCACACTCACGCAATTGTTTGTCCATGTTTTCCTTGATCAATTGCATCGGCACGTGGCCGGGGCCTTCGATCATGGTTTGCACGTCGTGCTTCCAGGCAATTTTGGTGAGCTCGCCGAGAGTTTCAAGTTCACCGAATTGAGCAGCGTCATTGGCGTCGGCAATCGAGCCCGGACGTAAGCCATCGCCAAGTGAAAAACTCACATCGTACGCTTTCATGATTTCGCAGATATCTTCAAAATGCGTGTACAGGAAATTTTCCTTATGATGCGACAAACACCACTTTGCCATGATCGAGCCACCGCGCGACACGATACCGGTGACGCGTTTGGCGGTCAGTGGCACGTAACGCAGCAATACACCGGCGTGGATCGTGAAGTAATCCACGCCCTGCTCTGCTTGTTCGATTAAGGTATCGCGAAACAATTCCCAAGTCAGTTCTTCGGCACGACCATCCACTTTTTCCAAGGCCTGATAAATCGGCACGGTACCAATCGGCACCGGCGAATTACGGATAATCCATTCGCGGGTTTCGTGAATATGCTTGCCGGTTGAAAGATCCATCACGGTATCGCCACCCCAACGCATCGACCACACCAGTTTTTCGACTTCTTCGGCAATACCTGAGCTCACTGCTGAATTACCGATATTGGCATTAATCTTGACTAGGAAGTTCCGACCAATAATCATCGGCTCGATTTCTGGGTGATTGATATTGGCCGGAATAATCGCGCGGCCACTGGCAACTTCGGAGCGCACAAATTCCGGCGTGATCAGCTTCGGCAAATTCGCACCGAAATGTTCGCCGGCATGTTGTTTCAATAAATGTCCTTCGGTGATCGCCTGGATATTTTGGTTTTCGCGAATCGCGATGAATTCCATTTCCGGCGTGATAATGCCGCGGCGTGCGTAATGCATTTGCGAGACATTCATACCCGCCTTCGCCTTGCGTGGCAGCGGACGATTACCGAAACGCACCGAGTTCAATTTGGCGTCATGCTCGCGTGCGCGGCCAAACTCGGAACTCAAGCCCGAGAGCAATTGAGTATCGTTTCTTTCTTCAATCCATTTCGCACGCAATGGGCTTAAGCCTTGCGCAAGATCAATCGATACAGTCGGATCAGTGTAGGGACCGGAATTGTCGTAAACATGAAACGGAGCATTTTTTTCAACGCCGACAATCTTGCGGGTATCGGTCAATTCGATTTCACGCATGGGCACGCGAATATCAGGGCGCGATCCCTGCACGTAAATTTTGGTCGAGCCGGTGAACGGCTTGGTCACGGATTCGGAAAGCTCCTGCGCTTGGCGCAGTAATTCGCTGGGTAGTGCATTCATGGCATCGTCCTTTAGATAATCGACGAAACGGCGATGCCAGAAAAGCCCGTTGTCGAGCCTGTCTTGCGAGCTCCCTACACCGGCATTAACCGGATCAGGTTCAAAGGGTATTTCTCAGCCTTGTGTGGCACCCCCGCTTCAGGCGCTATTTCATCACGAAGCGGCGATAGGTGCCAGTGATATTGGGAAATTAACCGAATTCCTTAAGCCGCTTCAAGGCCAGCGCCCACAAAGTGTCGCGATGGGCACTGCGGAAAAAATTGAAATGGCCAATAAACGGTATGCCGAATTTTTTTGGCTCGATGACTTCAATCGCGCGCGTTTTTGAATTGGGATAGCGATCATGCACGGCTTTCACGGCAGCGGGCGTACCCCAGCTGTCATCGGCGATTTGAAATAAATGTAGATGACCAAGAAAACGATTGGCATGTTCGGTGGCGTTAATCCGTGGCTCGTCAAAAATAAAGCCCGGTTTTTTTGCCCAATGCGCAAAATCTAGACCGAGCGCTGCTGAAGTGTCGGCTCTCATGCCGGCCCAACCGGGCCAATAGCCGTAGATTTTTATCGCCAGCGGCGCAATGAAATACCAGGCCATGAAATGCAGATAACGCTGTGGTACCGCTATCAAGCGCCAATAACCGGACAGGGCAGCCACGGTAATTAGGCCATCAATCTTACTGCTGATTTTTGTAAGCGCTGGCATCCAACCACCGACGCTATGACCAACGATAAATAATTTTTGATCGGAAAATTTTTCCAGCATGGTATTTACCACCGCTGGATAATCATGCTCGGCGTAGGCAAGAAAACCGATATCGCGATACTCGCGGATGTCGCGTGTTTTGGATTGACCAACGCCACGAAAATCAAAACTCATCACATCGAAGCCGGCTTCGGCTAGATATTGGCAAAAGCCGGTGTAATAGGTTTGCGACACCGCAGCAGCAGGCCCAACGATCACGCTGCGATTCAATTTCTTTTCGGTGCTAGCAGGGAAAAGAGTTGCGATGACTTGGTCATTTTCCTGCACATTAATTTTGATTTGTTGCATACTTCCATTCCAAAAAATCGCGTTCCGAGTCTGCCCGTGACAAGGGGGAGGGAGCCAAGCAGACAGACTCGGTCGCGAAAACTTTTATCTACTTACTGTATAGCTTCATATCCGGTGACGGCACCTTGAACCACGCAGCGTACAAGGCAGGCAGGAACAATAATGTCAGTGCCGTTGCTATCAACAAGCCCCCCATAATCGCGGTTGCCATCGGTCCGAAAAATACGCTGCGTGAAAGCGGAATCATGGCGAGTATGGCGGCAAGCGCCGTCAAGACAATGGGACGGAAGCGACGCACGGTCGCATCAATCACGGCATCGGTCGGGGAATGTCCGCTCGCAATATCCTGGTCAATCTGATCGACCAGAATGACCGAGTTACGCATGATCATGCCGGTTAATGCGATGGTTCCGAGCATCGCGACAAATCCAAACGGCACTTGGAATATCAGCAGGAACAAGGTGACGCCAATAAAGCCCGGCGGCGCGGTCAACAAGACCATCAAGGTACGACGGAAACTCTTCAACTGGATCATCAATAAAGTAACGACCACCAGCAGAAATAATGGCGCACCGGCCGCCACTGATTTGGAGCCTTTACCGGAATCTTCCACGGTGCCGCCGGTTTCAAGCAGATATCCGACAGGTAGCGATGCACGGATCGATTCCAATGTCGGCAATATTTGCGCGGTCGCTGCCGGAGGCGTGATGTTCTTGTAGATATCACCACGCACGGTCACGGTTGGCAGACGATTACGATGCCAGATGATGCCCTCTTCAAAACCATGCTCCAGCGTACCGATTTGCGATAAGGGCACCGCACGACCATTACTGGTCGGTACTGCCAAACTTCCGAGCAAGGACAAGCTTTCACGTTCCTGATTCGGACCACGCAAGGCGATTTCAATCAACTCGTTACCTTGACGGAAAGTACTGACATGCGTACCCGACAGGGAACCGCGCAGGAATAAGGCGACTTGCGCCGAACTCACTCCAAGTGCGCGCGCGCGCTCTTGGTCAATATGAATACGTACGACCTTGCTGGGCTCATCCCAGTCTAGATGGACATTGTCGACATTTGGATTGGCGCGAACTTTTTCTGCCACTTGTTGCGCCAATTCACGCACTTTGTCGATGTGCTCACCCGAGACCCGGAATTGAATCGGATAGCCGACCGGCGGACCGTTTTCCAGACGACTGATACGTGCCTGAACATCGGAAAAATCGGTTTTGAATTTTCCGATCAACCACTTTCGGATTTCTTCGCGCTCTGCTTTGCTTTTTGTCGTCAAGACATACTGAGCAAAATTAGCCTGCGGCAGTTTTTGATCCAGTGGCAAATAGAAACGTGGCGAGCCGGTACCGACATAGCCGACGAAATTATCAAGCTCGCTACGATCCTTGATCATTTTTTCAAATCGTTTGGCAACGACTTCGGTCGCTTCCAGTGAAGCGCCTTCGGCTAATTCAAGATCCACCATCAATTCAAGCCGCGTTGATGACGGAAAGAACTGTTGTGGCACATACTTGAACATGAAAATAGAAGAGACTGTCGCCAAAAATGTTACCAAGATGACGGTCTTGCGGTAGGTGACGCACCAAGCCACCAGACGACGGAATTTCTTGTAGAACTTGGTATCGTAAACTTCGTGATGACTTTGTCCGTGGGCAAGCGGCTTTGGGTCGGCCAATAACCGAGCACCCAAGTATGGAATAAAAATGACCGCCGCAATCCAACTCAAGATCAATGCAATCGTGACGACCTGAAAGATCGAGCGGGTGTATTCGCCGGTGCCGGACTGCGCCGTCGCAATGGGCAAAAATCCGGCTGCAGTAATCAAGGTTCCGGTCAACATTGGAAACGCGGTACTGGTGTAGGCAAAGCTGGCGGCTTTGAATCGATCAAGCCCCTGCTCCATTTTTACCGCCATCATTTCAACGGCAATGATAGCGTCATCTACCAGCAAGCCCAATGACAAAATGAGCGCGCCCAGTGAAATTTTGTGCAAGCCGATACCAAAGTAGGCCATTGCAGCGAATGTCATCGCAAGCACAAGCGGAATAGACAAGGCTACCACTGCACCAGCGCGTTTTCCTAGTGAGAAAAAACTCACTGCCAAAACAATAATGACGGCTTCAGCAAGTGAGCGCACAAAATCACTGACTGAACTTGAAACAGCAGCGGGCTGGTCGGAAACTTTTCGCAATTCCATGCCGACCGGTAAGCTTTCTTTTAGACGTTCAAAATCGGCATCAAGATTTTTACCGAGCGAAATAATATCGCCACCCAAACGCATCGATACCGCAATACCAATCGCATTTTGGCCCATAAAGCGCATGCGCGGCTGCGCCGGATCGGTGAAGCCGCGCTTGATTTCAGCGACATCGCTTAAACGTAAGCTTCTATCGCCGACACGAATCGGAAAATTCTTGATTTGTTCAACGCTGTCAAATGCGCCATCGACCCGAAGCTGCACACGATCACTGCCGGTCTCAAAAAATGCCGTTGGCGTAACGGCATTTTGCTGGTCGATGGCTGCCTGCACCTTGTCCATCGGGATGCCAAGCGTTGCCAACTTGGTATTGGATAATTCAATCCAGATTTTTTCGTCCTGCAACCCAAGCAGATCGACCTTGTTAACATCCGGAACCCGATGCAGCTCCAGCTCGATGCGTTCGGCGTAATTTTTCAGCGTGGCGTAATCGAAACCATCACCAGAGAGTGCATAAATATTGCCGAAGGTATCGCCGAACTCATCGTTGAAAAAAGGTCCGACCACGCCTTCTGGTAAAGTCGGTTTTATGTCACCGGTTTTCTTTCTGACTTGGTAAAAAAGTTCGGGTAATTTGTCCGAGAACATCGAGTCCTTGGCCATGAACATCACCAAGGATTCACCCGGACGCGAATAGGAACGGATGAATTCGTAACTGCCGGTTTCCATTAATTTCTTTTCGATACGGTCGGTCACCTGCATCGACACTTCTTCGGCTGTCGCACCCGGCCACATGGTGCGGACTACCATGATCTTGAAGGTAAACGGCGGATCTTCCGATTGACCAAGACGCTGGTAACTGACCACACCTGCAATGGCCAGCACCATCATGATGAAGAGCACTAGGGTACGGTTATTCAGCGCCCAAGCCGAGAGATTGAAATTACTCATTTCAATTGGCCGTATTTTTGCTAACTGCTACGGCATTGAATGCCGCTGCAACTTCACGATTATTGTTATCCACTGCACGAACCAGCTGGCCTTCGCGCAATAGGTGAACCCCGGCTATTACGACCCAATCGCTTGTGCTTACGCCCGACAACACCGGCACGCTGGTTTCGCCATAGGGGCCAATTTGCACCGGCACCAAATGCACTTGTTGTTCACGCAGGGTTTTTTCGGCGAATAGCTTTTGTTCTTCTTCGTCCAGCGTTTTATCTTTAGGTGGGGAAAGTTTCCGCAACACCCACACCGCTGGCTTGCCATTCATTTGATGAACCGCAGAAAGTGGCAGACTCATTTTGCTATCGGTTTCATCTTGCACGTACACGCGGGCGCTTTGGCCGACTTCAGCTTTCACGCCATCGGCCTTGAAGCTCACTTTCGCTGCAAAGGTGCGTGCAAGCGGATCGGCAGACGGAGAAATTTCACGGAGCGTAGCGGGAAATATTTTTCCGGGCGCTGCCCATAATTCCACATTCATTTTACGACCAGGTTGAAATTGGGAAACAAATTGCTCGGATACGCTAATCGAAATTTCGCGAGCACCGTCAGTTGCCAATACGAAAATAGTCTGCCCAGCACCGACCACTTGCCCGGCTTCGGCCATGCGCTGTGCAATCACGCCGTCTTTTGGCGCGCGTAATACCGCGTAGCTGGTTTGATTTGAAGAAACGTTGGCGGCGGCTCGTGCTTGTTTAACTCTTGCGGCCGCTGCCGCATAGGCTGAGACGCGGGTTTCATACAAGGAACGGCTGACCACTTGTTTATCGACCAGAGCCTTGTAGCGCTCAAGTTCCGATTTGGCCAAAGCCAGATCCGATTGCGCCGAGGCTAAGGCGGCTTGAGATGATTGCGCTTGCAGGTTCACGTCGCTCGCATCGAGCTGCGCCAGTGGCTGGCCCGCTTTCACTGCAGTGCCAACATCGACGAAGCGTTTGGCGATTTTTCCGCTGATTCGAAATGAAAGTTGCGGCTCTTCAAGCGCGCGCACTTCACCGGAATACACACTATTGGAGGTGATTCCTGCTCCAGGCTGAACGACGAGTGCCGGACGTGCGGATTCAGTTAAAGGCTCGTCTTTGCAGGCTGTTAGCAGCAAAAATGAGGAGATTAAGGCAAAACCAGCGGCGGCTTGATGCAATTTCATGAGCTATCTCTATTACTGAACTTCGCGGTATAGTATATTTAGTTTACCGTCCAGTTCAATAAATATTTATAATATTTCGCAATGAACCTCGTTTCCCGCCCCAATGCCCCCGGTCGCCCCAAGGACCTTGAAAAACGTGCCGCCATCCTAGCGGCCGCCCAGGCCCTGTTCCCGACCAAAGGCTACGATGCCGTCAGTATGGACGCTATTGCGCAGGCCGCAGGCGTCTCCAAGCTGACGCTTTATAGTCACTTCACCGACAAAGACACCTTATTTGGGGCTGCGGTCGAGGAGTTCTGCGAGCATCAGTTGCCGCATCAGGCTTTTGAATTGCACCCAGAACTCAGTTTGCGTGAAGCTCTGCTGCATATCGCCAAGGGCTTTCTGGTGTTGACGATGGACGAATGCGCCATCCAGCTTTTCCGGATCATGGCGGCCCAGGCGGCACAAAACACCAAGCTCGCCGAGATTTTCTTTCAAGCGGGCCCACGCCGCACCTTGAAAGATATGGAAATGTTTTTAAGCCAACGCTGTGAAAGTGGCGATCTCGACATTCCAAACCCAAGCAAAGCCGCGGAACATTTTTTTGTCATGCTGAAAGGCGTGAGACATATGCGAGCGCTGGTGGGCGTTGCGGCCTTACCGGATGCCGAAGAGCGATTGGCGCATGCCGAAGAAGTAGTCAATGTATTTATTCGTGCATATGCAAGACGCAACCAGGACGACACTTTATGCATCTAGTAACGGAATATCGAGAATATACCGGTAGCATGACTCTGGTCCCGATGACTTCCGGCACTGAGTGCTGGTGTAGTAATACGGCATTATTTTCACCAGCCAAGCCGCTTCGAGCGTAAAATATCGCTCTTTGCGCACCAAGGATCCCGTGTATGTCAGTGAATTTCGAACAAGCCAGATTTGCGATGGTTGAGCAGCAGGTTCGCCCTTGGGACGTGCTCGATCCGCGTGTGCTCGACGTTCTGCATAGGCTTCATCGAGAAGACTTTGTTGATACCGAACATCGCAACTTGGCTTACACCGATATTGCGCTGCCGCTGGCTCATCATGAAGTCATGATGAAGCCAGTGCTTGAAGGCCGCTTGTTACAAGCGCTGGATTTGAATTTGCAGGACGATGTGCTGGAAATTGGCACCGGTTCCGGCTTCATCACGGCATGCTTGTCACATTTGGCGCGCGAAGTGGTCAGTCTTGATATTCATGCTGATTTTATCGAGCAGGCCAAACAAAAAATGATGAAGCTCGGTCTGCGTAATGTTCGCCTCGAATGTGCCGATGCACTCACTTGGCAAAACGACCGCCGCTTTGATGCGATTGCCGTTACTGCAGCGGTTACAAACATTCCCGAAATTTTTGGCCAATGGCTCAAACCCAATGGCCGCATGTTCATCATTCGCGGTCTTTCACCTGTTCAAGAAGCTCTGCGTGTTACACATCGTGGTGAAAGTTTGCATGAAGAAAGTCTGTTTGAAACCGATGTGCCGTATTTGCGCGGTGCCGAACCTGTGCCCAGCTTCATTTTGTAATTTTCAATTTTTCTAATTTTTGATATTTTTTATTTAAGGGATTCACTATGCGTTTGCATCCACTCGCTTTAGCTTTATTACTGACCGGTTTCAGCGCCCAGTCCCAAGCTACCGATTTACTTCAAGCCTATGAGTTGGCACGCCAAAGCGATCCGCAATTATCGGCTGCTGAATCGCAGAAGTACGCCATTGGTGAAAACGTCGTTCAATCGCGTTCGGCTTTGTTGCCGCAGATTAGTGCAGATGCAAACTTTACCGATACCACCGGCAACAGTAGCGGTATCAGCGCCACTCAGGACCCCAACAATCCTAACCAGGTTATTTTCGGGCCCAATTCCGGCAGCTCCGACACGCGCGCGCGCGATTATGGTTTGAATATTAGACAATCCGTTTACGACCACAGCAATTACACCCGTCTTGGCGCCAGCAAAGCTCGCGCGAAAGCCGCTGATGCTGACTACGATGCTGCACAAGATAATTTGGTCATTCGCCTGGCTGACGCCTACTTCAATGTTTTGACCGGCATTGAAACACTCGCTTCTGCACGTGCCGAAGAACGCTCTGTCAAACGTCAACTAGACCAAGCTGATAAGCGACTTGAAGTTGGACTTGCACCCATCACCGATGTTCATGAAGCTCGCGCACGCTACGACAGCGCACGAGCAAATGCCATAACGACGGCAAATTCTTTGGACGATGCTCGTGAAGCATTAGCCGAAATAACTGGCACGCCGATAGAAAGTATCAAAGGACTGGCAGCAAGCTATCAGCCCCAGAACGATGACAATCGTACGGTTGAAGAATGGGTTCAAATCGCTCTTGAATCGAACCCGACGCTCAGATCAAAACAGCTCGCCTTGGCCGCCGCCGAAAAAGATGTCGGTACTGCGCGTTCAGGCCATCTGCCCACCTTGTCGGCCACTTTTGGCAGATCCGATTCCGCGCAGTGGGGAACCAGGACCAACAGTAATTTCAACACGCCCGCAACCAGTGCTTCTGATGGCAATAGATTCGGTCTTACTTTTAGCGTGCCTCTGTTCAGTGGCTTCGCCACATCATCTCGCGTTCGCCAATCTCTCGACCAACGTGATATAGCAGCAGATCAACTTGAACAACAAAAGCGTTCCATCACCCGCCAAACTCGTACTGCCTATCGCTCTCTAGTTGCTGGTCTTGCCGGAGTGGAAGCTCGACGCTTGGCAGTGGTTTCTGCACGAGCCGCTTATGAAGCAGGCGAAGCAGGCCTTGAGGTCGGTACCCGCACTATCGTTGACGTATTGATTGCACAACAACAGTTGTATTTGGCCCAGCGAGAATATGCGAGTGCTCGCCATGCATTTTTGGTAAATGTATTACGTTTGCGCCAAGCTGCCGGCATATTGGAATTGAGCGACGTACAAAACGTGAATCGTAGTTTGACTGTCGATGCGGAAGCGGCATTGATCAATAATTAATTTTATATTTGTCTGATTTAAAAACGGCGCCGATGGCGCCGTTTTTCTGGTGTGCCTCTGGCCCGACGTTGTACACAGATGCTAAAGAGTTAATGTCGCGCTAGGTCCGTACGTTTTATAGCTTGCTACCTAGTTCGTGTCGGGCCAAGGCCCGACCTACACCAAATACTGTTCAATAATTTTCAAGGTGCGTTCCAGTGCGCCGCGCTCGCGCTCAATCCGTTTTCGGCCCGCTTCACCGCACTGCTGGGCGAGTTTTTTATCATTGATAAACCGCAGAATCGCTTCTGCCAATTCTTCGGGCATTGCGAGCTGTTGCACTGCACCGACGTCCAGAAGCAACTGGGTGATATCGACAAAATTAAAGGTATGCGGTCCCACCACCGAAGGTATGCCCAGCGATGCCGGTTCCAATAAATTATGACCGCCTATCGCCTGGAAACTTCCTCCCACAAACGCAACATCGGCACAGGCGTAAAATGCCAATAACTCGCCAAGCGTATTAATGATAAAAACATCGGAATCAGCATTAGGCTGCTGATGTTTTATGCGATTGGCCACCAGCCATTGCTGTGCAGTGACCAGCTCCATTACCGACTCGAAACGCTCGGGATGCCGCGGCGCCCATAGCAACAAAGCATTGGGATACTGCTCGCGCACCCGCTTGTGCGCCGCAACGACCATCGCTTCTTCGTCTGGGTGCGTGCTGGCTGCGATCCAGACCGGGCGTACTCCCCAAGCGGCACGCCACTGTTTTGCCTGCTCACTCAGTTGCGTTGGTAATTCAACATCGAATTTCAGATTACCGGTAACTTGCCCTTGATGTGGCTTGATGCCCAGCTTTTGATAGCGCTGCAAATCGGCATGGGACTGTGCCGCAATTTGCGTTACTGCGCGCATGGCAATATTCATCAGGCAGGCAATGACGCGATAACCACGCATTGATCTTTCCGACAAACGTGCATTCACTATCAATAGGGGAATATGACGTTTGCCAATTTCTGCAAACAGGTTCGGCCAAATCTCGGTTTCCATGATGATCGCGATTTTCGGCCGAAAATAATTCAGGAAATAATTCACTGCTCCCGGTGTGTCGTATGGCAAATATACATGTTGCACCTGATCGCCGAACAGGCTTTTCACGCGTGCCGAACCGGTCGGCGTTGTGGTAGTAATTAGCAAAGGTGTATCGGGAAAACGCTCGCGCAAGCGTTGCAATAATGGCGTGATCGCATTCACCTCGCCCACTGAAACAGCATGCAGCCATAAACATGGCGCTTGGGCCGGTACGCGATACATCGCGAAACGCTCACTCCAACGCTGGAAATATTCGCGCTGGTTAAAACCACGCGAGACCAGATGAATAAGAGTCAATGGTGTCAACGCATACATCACCAGGGAGTAAGCCGCCAAGCTAATGCGTTGTAAAAATGTCAGGCTCATGGGGCAAGAGCTTATCCGATCGCGATCAAAAGCGCGCTAGAATTTAACCATGACACAACAAAGCAATCACTCGGCTCCACCGCTTGCCCCGCGCACTTGGCCCAACTGGATTGCCATTGCCTTCGGCTGGACCTTGGCGCATTGGCCATCGAATCTGCAAACACTCGGTGGAAAAGCACTGGGAAGACTGATGCAGGCTTTGATGTGGCAGCGCGGGCGCAGCGCAAGCATCAATCTTGCCCTGTGCTTTCCCGAGCTCGGCGAGACCGAACGTAAGCGCATTTTGCATGACATGTTCACTGCGCTCGGCCTTGGGGTATTCGAATTTTTACGCGCCTGGTGGGGCCGCTTAAGTCCGAATGATCCGGCCTACACATTAACGGGCCTAGAAAATCTGCGAGCAGCACAGGCGCTTGGCAATGGTGTCATTTTGGTATCAGCCCATTTCACCACGCTTGAAATATGTGTGCGATTGCTCTGCCGTGATGTCGAGATTAACGGCATGTATCGCCCACATGAATCTGATGCTCTGGAGTGGGCAGTAAAAAAAGCCCGGGCGCGCTACACCAAGCAAATGTTTAGTCGCGACGAGCTACGCCCGGCACTACGCTGTTTGAAACAAGGCGGCGTACTTTGGTTTGCCCCCGACCAAGAAACCCGCCGCGGTGAAAGCGTGTTTGTGCCTTTCTTCAATCAGCCTGCATCAAGTCTTACCTCGACCCATCAAATGGCAAGAATGAGCGGCGCCACCGTGCTGCCGTTTTTTCATCAACGAAATACCGATGGGAGTTATTGTCTCGAAATATGGCCGGCACTGGAGAATTTTCCGGGTACCGATGCGACTGCAGATACTGCTCGTATCATGGCGAGCATGGAGCAATTGATTCGCCGTGCTCCGGAACAATATCTATGGATACACCAGCGTTTCAAAAAAACTCCCGATGGGAAATCAGCATATTATTCATGAGGTGCTTCCGTGAGAGCGTCCTCTGCGCGCGACAGATCTTGCCGATTTTTCGCGCCTAAAGGACGCTCCTACAAAATCGAATTCCACCAGACCTGTCGCCCCTAAAGGACGCTCCTACGAATAGATGTTCGGTGAGCCTTGTGGACGCGTCTTGAACCGCCTGTGCACCCATAAATATTGTTCAGGGTGTTCAAGTACAACGGCTTCAAGTTTTTCCATATAGACACGGGTATCGGCAATGGCATCGGTGCTTGGCCAATTTTCCCAGGGCGTGTCTATCTTGATTTGATAGCGATTATCGGCATCACGATAAAACCAGAATGGCAGCATCGAGGCACCGCTGCGTTCGATAATGCCCGGGGTTGCAGTTAAAGTTGCCGCAGGAATACCGAAGAAAGGGACAAAGGCATTTTGATAATTAAAGTTTTGATCCGACGAATACACAATGGCATCGCCGGCACGCAAGGCTTTTAATAAACCTCGCAGATCTTTTTTCTCGATACTGTCGCCAAACACCCTGGCGCGTGCGGTTTCAAAGGCATGCTCGATACACGCATTATTATGACGACGAACTACCACGCGTACTTTTCTATTAAGCGCTTCGCTTAATAAACGCACCGCGAGTTCAGTGTGAGTGAAATGTCCGGTCAATAACAAAACGCCTTTGCCTTCGGCTAAACACGCCTGCAAGCGTTCTATCCCGTGTATATCGGCAATTCCATCTAATGTTTTTGAAGGCGCATACCAAGCACGAAATAATTCAAACACTCCGGTGACAGTCGCCAACAGATTCCGATTGAACAGGTCTTGCCGTTCCGGGAGCGAAAGATTTTGGAAACAGAGTTCGATATTGGTGGAAGCCACACGGCGACGGCGATATAGCAATGGCCAGCAAGCAAGACAGGATAATTTAGCGACTCGCATTAACCACGGCTGTGACAAGCGGGCGCTGAGAATGGCGAGCCAGAAAAACGGCTTGATAAAAATGCAATACCAAGGCGCGTTCACGCCTCACCTTTTTCGCTATTTTTCTGCTGCTCCAGACGTTTTGCGTATTTCAAAAAAGCATAGAAGGCTTGCGTTCTGGCGGCAAGAAAACCGGCCCAGCCATTTAAAAAATAGCGCTTCATTACATAAAATCTAAAAAACACAAAGCTAGGATAGAACACTATTCTTAAACGCAGAAAAGTATCGCTTTTTTTCTGCTCCAGTAAACCACTGGAATAGGCATTTATTTTCTCCACCTTTTTTGCCAGATCTTTCTCGCCGAAATGATAAAAATTCAGGCTCAAATTTTCTATCCTACCCTGCACTTCCGGTGCGGCATGTACCGGTACGTGATTCATGGCGGCTTTTGATTTTCGGAATAATCGTAACTGCCAATTGGGGCGTGTGGACAAATGCGGCCATTGCCAGAACAACCATTCCCTGCGCGGTAAGCGATAACCATCGACAGAATCGTTTGCAATGGCTCTGCGGATAATTTCGGCAGCTGCTGCATCAATAAATTCATCGGCGTCGAGCAACAATAGCCAATCCGAATCTGCCTTATTGATCGCCGATTGTTTTTGCGGCCCGTAACCCTTGAAGGCTTCGATAAAAAGCTTCGCTCGAAACTGCACTGCGATGTCACGAGTAGTATCGGTCGAATCAGAGTCGAGCACGATAATTTCATCGCAAAACTGCACGCCTTCAAGACACTTGGACAAAGTCGCCGCGTTATTGAATGTGGTGACGACTGCCCCGAGTGTTTTCATGCGGCTTCACAACCCGGCGCATTAAAACGATCTTGCGCGCCTAAACAGCCCGCGTATAAAGCCAATAGCATCAACCAGCATCCACCCCAGAACGTGGCATAAAAAGCGAGATGCGTGTTGATCGGGAATAATACGACGACACAGGCCAGCATCGGTACGAAAGCGAGCTCTCGGGCGCGCGGCGGCGACCAGCGCCAAGCACGCCACATCGCATAAAAACCGAGCAGCCAGCAAATCAATCCGATCACACCGGTTTCAGACAATACCTCCAGCAACCAATGGTGCGCATGAAGTGCACCTTGTTGCTCACCCTTGGTAAAGGGATCGTCCGCTTCTGCATATTGTTTATAAGCATCGCGAAAATTCCGCGCGCCGACGCCATTGACCGGATGATCTGCCGTCATTTTAATGGCGGTCTTCCAGATACTTACTCGACCGGAGAGCGCATGGTCAACGTCACTGGTTTCACCCATCAATACGGCTTGGGTACGTTCAACACGGGCACGTAATTCCGGAGATGCGAAATAACTCAGCACTAAAATAAAACTTGAAGCCAGTAAGAAAATGAGCAGACGCCGCTTGCCCATCACGCGCCAGCCACTCACTAGCAAAACAATGCCGAACATTAACCAACCAGCACGTGCACCCGCCCATAAAATCACGGTACCCACCAGAAATGCGACGCCGCACCAAGCCCATGCACCACCGCGTTTATAGGCCCAGTCCAAGGTGAATGGTGAGAGCGCTGCCAACACTAAACCCAGCTTCAAATTATCTGAACCGAAAATACCGCTCAGACGGTCTTCGGTCATCGCTCCGCCTAAACTGAAACCCGTTAGCACCTGCACCATGCCGTCGAGTGCCCAGAACAAACTGATAATAGCCAAGCCAGAAAATAGTAGGTTACGGCCTTTTTCATTCGACACCGACAAGGCAATCAACCAGAGAAAAGGCAGATAACGTAGATCCAGCAATACTTCACGCCAGGCACGTTTGGCATTAATGGCATCGAAGGCTGAAAATAATTCCGGCAACCAATAGGCAAGAAAAAAGGCCAGCGTCATTAACCAGGCTTCACGGCTTAGCCAGGTCGAGCGATAGGCAACTTTTTGCCACAGAATCAACAAAAAACCGAACACCGCACCCAAACTCATTACCGCTTCTGCAATGCCCACCATAGGCCATAAGGCAACAAAAGCCAGCACCCAATAAGGCGCCCAGCGAAAAACCGAATCAGGGGCAGAGCTGTTCATAGAGCTCCATCATATTCGATTGCATCGCAGACAAGCTGGGCAAAATCTGTGGCTCGGGAAGAATTTTATTTTCCAGAATGTTTTTTGCGCTTTGCATCAAGGCATTTTCATCGAAGGGCTCAACCAGGCCTTGCGAGAAGAACTTCTGCAAATTTTCGCCAACGCCACCCAAATTCCAACCCAGCACCGGCTTGCCGACACTCAATGCCTCGATGGCAGTACGTCCATAGGCTTCGGGTTTATTGGATAACTGTAAAACCAGATCGCTTACAGCATAAGCATTATCGATCGCCTTTATTGGCTTAACGAATTCAACAAAATTTGAAATACCCAAGTGCTCAGCTTGTTGTTGTAGTTCTCGCAGATACTTTTCGCGGCCAATTTGCCGTGCGCCCAAACAACATAAACGGACATCGCCCATTTCCTGTCGTAGGGCTGCCAATAAATTCAGGGCAAAACCATGGCCTTTCAAGCGGGTGGCGCGGGCCGGTAATAACAGTAATTTTTCGCCTTGCAGCTTTGGATAATCACTAAAAAAATCCTGGCGCCATTGTTGATTGACTTGCAGATTCGGGGGGAATTCTTTCGGATCGATACCGGGTGTTATCACGATAATTTTTTTATCGTCCATGTCAGGCCAATGACTGGGCCAATGACTCAGCACATGCTTTTTTACGGTATCGGAGACGCAGATTATTTTTTCACCCCGCAGCATTACACCGCTATAAAAGCCGGGCGAATTCAAGCCATGAACACTGGTGATGAATTTTGGTCTGTTCTCGAGATTTCGCATTGCCAGCAAAGCCGACCATGCTGGAAGGCGCGAACGTGCATGCACGATATCGGGCTGTAGTTTTTTCAGGAGTTCGCGAAACTTATGGATCGATCGGAATATCAGTAAACTTTTTTTGCCAATCTCGCATTCAAAATGCTCGCTACCTTCGGCGATGCACTGTTCCTGCAAGCGGCCACCGGCTGAAATAATGATGGAACGATGCCCGCGTTCTACCAATGCCCGCGCAGTTTCCAATGTACTACGCTCGACACCACCGGCCTGTAACGCCGGCAAACACTGCACCACGGTGATGCGGCGCAAGAGCAGTCCTTAGTCGATCAAAACGTATTCAGCGCCACAATAAGGGCAGACGCATTTGCCCTCTTCTTCAATCGGCAAATACACCCGTGGATGCGAATTCCACAAGGCCATGGCCGGCGTTGGGCAGCTCAGTGGCAATGCATCACGGGTCACTTCGTAATGGGTTTTGGTGTTGGCTGCGGTCAGCATCGAGTCGGCGGTCATAAAAACGTCCTTGATCAATGCCGCTATTCTAACCGCTTCGCAAGGCGCAGGGTGGGGGCAAAAAATGCTCCTGCATTTGACCAGACATTCGTCTGTTAAAAGCCGACACCCCCGCTAGCCATGGCGGAAGTACGCCACCATTGCCTTGCCGCGTACATGGTGGGCGGTGACTACACTACCTTGGCAGATCGAACAGCAGAATCTCGGCCGCTTGCCCGGCCTGAAGCTTGATTTCGGACTCATCCACCAAGCCGATGCCGTCACCGGTTGCCAGAACTTGGCCATTCACCTGCACAGCGCCCGATACCACTTGCACCCAGCCTAAGCGACGCGGTTTCAAGGGGTGTTGCAGGTTCGTACCCGGACTCAGCACTGCGCTGTACATATTGGCTTGCTGTGCGATTTTCAGCGAGCCTTCCGCGCCATTAGGCGATGCCACTAAACGTAAACGATCCCGGCGATCTTCGCTCGGGAATGCCTTTTGTTCATACGAAGGTTCAATATTTTTCTGGTCCGGAATAATCCATATTTGCAAGAAATGCACTGGATCGGTTTGCGAGGCGTTGAACTCACTATGACGAATGCCTGAACCCGCACTCATGCGTTGCACTTCATTCGGACGAATGACGGAGCCGGTACCAATACTGTCTTTGTGTTGTAACGCACCTTCCAATACCACGCTGATAATTTCCATATCAGCGTGGCCATGCGTTGCAAAACCACCACCGGGCGCAACACGGTCTTCATTGATCACACGCAGGGGGCCAAAACCCATCCACGAATCGTCCTGGTACTGCCCAAAAGAAAAGGTGTGCGCAGAATCAAGCCAGCCGAAGTTAGCTTTCCCACGATCATTGGCGGGGCGATGGATTAGCATTGTTTACTTAGCCTTCGCCTCAGAGGCTTCCATGGTAATGCGCAAACTAACTTCGTCGCCCACCATAGGTACGTATTTGCCAACACCAAAATCAGAGCGTTTAATTTTAGTAACGGCATCAAAACCCGCTGACGGTGACTTCATCATCGGATGCGGCCCAATACCATTAATAGTCACATCAAATGTTGCCGTCTTGGTCACGCCATGAATGGTGAGGTCGCCGAGCAACTTCAATTTGCCTTTGTCGGCAGCCGTTACTTTGATGCTTTTGAAAGTCGCTTCCGGAAATTGTGCCACATCAAAAAAGTCGGTACCGGATAAATGGGTATCGAGTTTTTCTACGCCGGTATCAAGACTGTTCATTGGCACTTTGACATTCAGCGAGGAATTCTCCGGTTTGACGGCATCAAACAAAAACTCGCCTTCTACTTTATTAAAGCGAATGGCAATATTGGAAAAGCCTGCATGCAAATAACTGGCATAAACTTGGGTGTGATTTTGGTCAATGGCATAGGCCTTGGTTTCAGCCTGGGCCGCACCAATGCTGCCAACTAACATCAAGCTCAGTAATAATGGTTTCAACATAACATTCTCCATGGGATTTTTACGACAGTGTTAAGCGATGCTGGCCGCTTCATCAAATGACAAGCGTGGCGAACGTGGGAATAAGGCAGCGGCATCACCGTAACCAAGATTAATTAAAAAATTTGATTTGATCGTAGTGCCGGAAAAAAACAATTCATCAATTTTTGCATTGTCAAAGCCCGACATTGGACCACAGTCCAAGCCTAGCGAACGTGCGGCCAACATCAGATAAGCTCCTTGCAAGCTGGAGTTGCGAAATGCCGTGGCGTCGATTAGAGCCTGGTTGCCGACAAACCAGCTTTTGGCATCGGCATGCGGAAATAATTGTGGCAGTTTTTCGTAAAAAGCATAGTCCGCTGCAAGAATCGCGGTCACCGGCGCCGACATGGTTTTCTCGCGATTATTATCGGAAATAGCCAGACCCAGTTTTTCCCTGGCTTGCTTTGATTTGATGAAAACAATCCTTGCAGGTGAAGAATTGGCGCTGGTAGCACCCCACTTCATCAGTTCATAAAGGGCATGCAATTGCTCGTCCGTTACCGGCTTATCAAGCCAGGCATTATGTGTGCGGGCAGTGCGAAACAACTGATCTAACGCGGCATCATTCAACACAGACATCGGTACATCTCCAGACTTAAAGGGTTTCCCAAGCTCATTAGTGTATGGGCATTCCCTGATTTTAATAGTGCCGGGCTCACAACGGTTTGTTGCGGCAGCCAGAACAACGAGCATCTGTTAATCTCGCGTGATGACTAACAAGGCGGATCAATGCTGGGTAATTCATGACGGTGCTGCTGGCAATCGTCGGCAAGCTATTGCCTTAGCAGAGGCATTGGGCTGGAGCTATGAAGAAAAAGTCATCAACCCTGGCGGCTTGAGTAAATGGTTCGCCCCGCGCTTGCTGCCTTTGATAAAACGACCTTTTGACGCTGCTTTTTCTCAAGCCATGCAAAATTCGCCAGCGTATGCCATTGGTTGTGGCCGACAAGCGGCATTGGCGACTCGCTTAATGAAACAAGCGGGTAGTTTCGCCATTCAAATTTTAAACCCACGTTTACCGAGCCACCATTGGGATGTGGTGATTGCGCCCACGCACGATTTGGTAAAAGGCAGCAATGTCATCAGCACAGTGGGAAGTTTGCATGATGTGAATTCGATTTCTTTGGAGCGTTGGCGCAAACAAAGCTCTGTACTCACTGGTCTGGAATCACCTCGCAATCTACTGCTAATAGGCGGCCCTAGTCGTATGGCGCGGTTTAATGAAGGCCTGATTGAAGTGATATTGAGTCATCTGGAATATGCGCTGGCAACTCAGGGCGGCAGCTTGATTATTTGCGGCTCACGGCGTACACCACGCCACATTGCAGAAAAAATTCGACAGCGTTTTTCGGATTCAAATTTTCCGATATGGTTCAACGATAGCGACGGTGACAATATTTATCACGCTGCGTTGGCGCATGCCGACCGAATCATACTGACACCGGATTCTGTGAATATGATTTCAGAAGCCTGCGCCACTGAACTTCCGGTTTTTGCTGCACAACCCGAGCGCGCAACCGGCAGGATGACATTGTTTTTGAATCATTTACTGAAGACCGGACGTATCAAAGCCTTGACTAAAGAGTTGATGCCGTTTCAAGCAAAAGCCTTGAACACAATGCCGGATGTGCTTGCCCAGTTAAAACGGTTTTTGCCACCGTAGGGGCGCTGCTTGCTGCGCCCTGTGTCAGCATTATCGTAGGTCTGGACGCTGTTTGCTGCGCCCTGCGTCAGCATTATCGTAGGTCTGGGCGCAGAAAGCAGCGCCCCTACGTTTTAAAATCTAGGCCTTTCGCGGCATAAATATGCGATGCCTGCTCGCACTGTGCTTGCAATTGATCCGACATATTGCTGATGCGGGGTCTTTGATCAAGACTGCAAACCATGGAGTGTGCAATAAGATTTTCATAATGCGAATGCAGGATTTCCGCATCGGTATGGCTAATGTCACCGATGGATTCGAGCACACGTAAAATTTCCGGCGAGCGTTGCACGGCAAGCACGGTCTTATGGGTATTTGCCAATGCCAATACCCGCGCTTGCAGAAAAAATTCCATATCGACCAGACCGCCAACACCCTGCTTTAAATCAAAACCGATTGCCGTGCTGCGATCAAGCTCGTTACGCATACGTTGTCGCATTGAGCTGACATCGGCATTGATTTTCGCCAGATCACGATGTGCTTGCAGAGCCTGTCTGCGAATCTCCTCAAAGCGTGTACGCACCTCCGCATCGCCGGCCAATGATCTGGATCGAACTAATGCTTGGTGCTCCCATGTCCAGGCTCGGGCTGTTTGATATTCGTCAAAACTATCCAGACTCGACACCAGCAAGCCTTTAGCACCGTCGGGTCGCAGACGCATATCGACTTCATATAGGCGCCCAGCAGGCGTAATGGTCTGCATCAAACTAATTATTTTTTGCGCCAATCGCGCGAAATAACGATGGGCGTCCAAAGGCCGGTTCCCATTCGACGCGGCATTTACTGCGGCATTATGCAAGAACACCACATCCAAATCGGAAGCAAATCCCAATTCTTTTGCACCCACACTACCGTAGCCCACAATGGCAAAACCGGCCCCGTCAATAAAACCATGTGATGCCTGTATTTCTACCTTCGCCAATTCATGTACGGCCTGCAAAATAACTTCCGCCAACAGCGCTAATCGCTCTGCACTTTCGCTTGCGGCCTGCTCTTGAAACAGAGTCGCTTGAGCAATTCGGAATGAAAGACTTTGCCGCATTTCATTCAGTGCAGTTAATGCCAATTCGGTGTCGCCAATGGATAAAGCTTGCTTAGCCATCGCCTGCAGTTGTGCATGATTAGGAAAGGCCTGCGCGACCCGGTGATCGAGTAATTCATCGAGCAATAACGGATGCTCGACCAGACGCTCTGACAGCCAGGCACTACGTGCCACCACATCGACCAAGCGTTGCAGCGCCGCAGGTTTTTCTTCCAGTAAGGCTAGATAGCTCGTTCGCTTGGCGATGGCATGCAATAAACTCAGACTGCGCGTCATCGCCGCTTCCGGGGCCACACTTTTTGCAGCGGCCTCCAGAATTAATGGCAGCACATGATCCAGACGCGAACGTGCTTTTTCATTGAAACTTTGCACGGTGGAATGTTTGCAAAAATCCAGCAAAGCCTGATGTAAATCTTCGCTGGCATTGAAGCCCATATCCGATAATTGCTGCTCGGTTGATTGGTCTGGCAAGCCACGCCAATAATCGCTGTAAGCGCTTGTCTTCGCCTTGTGCCGCTTGGAGGCCAACAAGCGCGAGAATTCTTCCGAGACAAAATCGCGATGCCCTTGCAAGGCATTTTCGAGCGCGCCGGCATTGGCGTAGTTCAAGCCACGTGCAATGCGATAACGCGTCAAAACATCTTGCGGCAAGCTATGGGTTTGTTCATCACGCAGCATTTGCACGCGGTTCTCGACTCGCCGCAAAAATAAATACGCCTGTTTCAGTTTTTCTGCGGTGGCTTCGGGCAGATGCCCGGCCTGCACCAGCATTTGCATTGCTTTCAACAATGAGCGTTGACGCAAAACCGGCTCACGGCCGCCGTGGATTAATTGCAAGGCCTGCACCAGAAATTCTATTTCGCGAATACCGCCCGGCCCGAGTTTCAGATGATCGGCCAGTTCGCGCTTTTCGACTTCGGCAGCAATCAGCGCTTTCATTTCACGCAAGCCATCGAGCGCGGTGTAATCAAGATAACGTCGATAGACAAAGGGCCGTAATGATTCAAGGCAACGTTCGCCCGCTTCGATATCGCCAGCCACTGGCCGTGCTTTTACCCAAGCGTAGCGTTCCCAATCGCGACCTTCGGTTTGAAAATAATGCTCCATCGCGGCAAAGCTCAACGCGAGCCGACCGGAATTGCCATACGGCCGCAAACGTAAATCTACCCGATGCGAAAAACCGTCGCTGGTAATGTCGCCCAACAACTGCGCCAGCCGCTGACCCAGGCGCGTGAAGTAGGCTTCGCTATCCAGACTACGAGCTCCATCGCTTTCACCGTGTTGCGGATAGGCATAAACAAGATCGACATCGGAAGAAAAATTCAGTTCACCGCCGCCGAGTTTTCCCAAGCCAAACACAACAAACGATTGCGCTTCACCGCGGATATTTTTTACTGCGCCGTAACGCGATTCAAAAAGTGTCGAAATAACCCGCACCGATTCGCGCAGCGCCACATCCGCCATGTGACTAATGCTGGCAAGGCTGGCTTCAACATCATCCAACTCGTGCAGATCACGCCAAATAACCCGCGTTGACTGCAACCGCCGCCAGCGCCTTAATTGCTGCAGCCACTGACTGTCGTCATCCATTGAATATTCAAGGGACGGAATTTCTGCTGTTTCCAATTGATGCCAATGTTCCGGCTGCTGGCATAAAGTGTCGATGGAAAAATCACTGACTATGGCGAGCGCCGCGTATTTTTTTTCGATTTCATTTTTGCTTAGCGTGCCGGTATTAGCTTGCAGCAAACGATCCAGATGCCGCTGTACCAGCGCCTGTAATTGTGCCGCTAATGATGCTGATTCAAGATCTGTCATGGCTCAATTGTGGCATAGCCGTGCTGCCGGAAACATCGCGTTTTTAAGGAGTGTTAGTACGAGGGCCTTCTAGGCCCGATGGTTTGAGACGCATTGTCGAACGGCAAAAACTCTCGGGCCTGAAAGGCCCTCCTACAAAAATAAATACCAGAAAAACTAAAGCCCGAAACTGCGTTGCAGTTTCAGGCTTTAGGCTCCCTCCCCCATGATGGAGTCTATGCAGTCTTACCTACCCACATTTTTCTTGCACGTTGCAATGCAGCAATTTGATGTACATGCCGACTATCAGTACTTTCAATCGCTCGAACAAACCGCACTTGCCAAGCGCCACTAGCGTGGCGAGTCATGTAAAGTTAGCAGGACAACCCTGTCAGCCACCCGCTTTTGTCTTTCATAGGAAAATCATGGCTACCTTGTTTATTCAATACAAATTAAAACCCGAAGTAGCCCATGCCGATTTCGAAAACTGGGTAAAGAGCTTCGACTACCCGAATATGCGTGGTCTATCGCGAGTTAAATCTTTCAGCACCTATCGTATTGATAAGTTATTAATCGGCGAAGGCAATCCTTCGGTGGATTATGTTGAAGTCTTTGAAATTACCGACCTCGCAGAATTTATTGCGCAAGATATGCCCGGCGGCATTGTGCAAATGGTGATGGGTGCATTTATGGGCAAAGTCGATAACCCGGAATTCATGATTGCCAACGAAGTGGCTTAAGCCACTTCGATTATTACTGGCTAGCCGCTTTACAAAAGCCTTCCAACTGCTTTCCGTGCACCGCATCGACCATCGGTGCGATTGCCGGTAGCTTGCCACTAGCATTACCGCTAATGCGATGACTTATCCGCATTGTGGCTTTGGCTTTTAGTGAAATATTTTGATTGAATGTTCCAATCTATTGAAACAATTCCAGAGCGAAATATCGTTAGCTTACAAGAGGTAGTAAGTACACAGACCTAAAAATGTCCCCATGCTGACCACATCGGTAATTGTGGTCAGGAAAATACTCGACGCCGTTGCCGGATCGGCACCAAGGCGTTTGAGAATGAGGGGAATACTGGTGCCTGCAATGCCTGCTAACATGCAACTGAAAGCCATCGCGCCCATGGTAATCAGGGCAAGCCCGAAGGTATTAACGCCCGAGTTTTTCCCTGCCACAATGTACATCGCAACACCAGCCAGGGCGCCCGTGACCAAGCCATTCATCAGTCCCAGCACGGCTTCCTTGGTGATCAGTTTAATAATTGGCATGCCTTTTAATTCGCCCAGTGTCATGCCACGCAGCAATACCGCCATCGACTGGCAACCCAGATTGCCACTTTGTCCGCCCAATACTGGCAAGAACATCGCCAGCACGACAATTTTATCAATCGTGCCTTCAAACATGCCGACTACGGCCGCACTCACAAATACCGTCAGCAAATTAATCTGTAACCAAGGGTGACGAAATTTAAAACTCCGCATCAAAGGCGTCGCCAGACGTTCTTCTTTCTCGACACCGACCATCGAACCGGCTTGTGCCGAAATTTCAAATGCCTGTTGTTCAAACAAGACTTGGCCGCGAACCTGACCCACCAGACTGCCGTCTTCTTCGCAAACCGGATATACCGGGTAGTGCCGTGTTACGACTTCTTTCATCGCATCGACTAATTGCATGGTCGGGCGCAGGAAAAATGCACCCCGAATCATGACTTCATCGAGCGTCTGCATTTTTTCGGCATAAAGTAATTCGCGAAATGCAGCAACACCCAATAAATGATTTTCACGATCCACCACGAATAAATAGGTGACCATTCGTTGCTTGACAGTGTCACGCAATACCTCGATGGCGGATGCGACACTGGTACCACTGCGAAATACTGCCGGCGGATCTTCCAGTAAGCGTCCAACACTGCCTTCCGGATAACGCTGGGCATCCATCCAGTCAGTGCCGGCGGGTGCGGCGGCCATGATTCGTTCACGTGTTTCCACACTCATGGCAGCCAGAATGCTATTGGCACGGGCCGGTGGCAGGCCAGCAAGTAAGCGTGCGACCTCGACCGGATTGCGTAAATCTAGCTTTTCAATCGCCGTTTTAGTATCGAGAGAGGCGACTTTCTGTGCGAGAGAATCAGGTTCGTTAGCCACAGCAACCCCGGAACGAGTGAATGAATGCGCTTAGGGTAGCTGAAAAGTGTGTCTATTTGGCTATATTATCGGGTTTGAGCTTCGCTAAAGCGCCAAAAAGACCCTGCCCACAGTAGTGGGCAGGGTGCCTGATGGGCGCTAGAACGTGGCTAATTCGCAGGTATCGATTAGAGGGAGGCAATAACTGAATCGCTCCGTTCAATCACGGCTCTTCGACCTGGTAACCCTTGGCACGTAGCGAGGCCAATAAACCGGTGGGCTTCAACATATCGCCCATCGGCAAGACGGCAAAGGTCGATTTGTTTTTTGCCAAGGCGGTATCGGCCGATTTCAGCCACTCTGCCATCGCTTTTTGCCGAATATCAGCAAAGCCGTTTTTTTGCGAGATGGCAGCATTGGTCAGAGCTGAAATACAAGATTGGTTTTGGTCAGTGAAAGAAAGCTTTTTCAAGCCTTCAACATCACCGATTGACCATGCATTGCCACGTTCGATCATTCCGCTTAAATCGGTTTCCAGGCGATCCATCGTTTTGGAAAAGCATTCGATATCGGCCAGCGAGGTTTTCGAAAATTCCTTGATGACGGCTTTGGGTTTTTCTATTTTAAATTCAAGTTTCGGTCGGATAATTTTTTTCTTGTATTCTTTCGCCGCATCTTCAACAACCGGTTTCACGATATTTTCTGCGCTAAGTCCAGATTTTTTGATCGCTTTTTCATACAGCTCTTGCGCAGCGAAAATTGGCCGCCATCTTTCAATACCATCATCGCTACCAATGTATTTGGCTTTCAAGACCAACCAGCGCTGATACAAAGCCGGCGATAGCACATCTTTCAGTTCGGCGTCGTCAGGATTTTTTCGGGCGCCGTACAAAGACGGGATCAGCATCATATTGCCGAACATGCCACGGTCGGTCGAAATACTCACACTGGTGTCGAACAAGACTTCATCAGATTGGGCAATCGTTTGCTCAACCTTGCGCGACACCCAGTCCATTTTTTTCGGTAATGGCGACTGCATGCCCATGATCCACAGAACATTCTCGCCTTTTGAAACCTTCCACATGCCCGGCCCCGGCTGTGCACCCGAGACCACCATCACTTCGAGCACCTGCACATCTTCAATCGCAGCGTCTGCAGGCAGTACGGCTTCCGGCAGGGCTTCTTGTGAAAAAACCGGCAAGCTTTGCAAGCCAAGCATCAGTGCTACTGAAATAATAAAACGCATGCGACACCACCCCGTTGATGTATGGTCAGTATTGTTTGGTCAAGATATAGCCATGCATCATGCAAGCCTTACCATGAACTAATGTTAAGCATGCTTGTGACTATGCCGAGCCGATCAAGTTCCCCGACCGACAAAACAGTTATGGCTGCTGCTTACTGGGCCGTACCGACTATTCAATTCAACACAGATAAATGTCAAAACGCAGGGTCGAACGCCACGTCTGCTTGCACACCTACCTGATAGGCAGACACCCGGTGCTCAAAGAAATTGGTCAGCTCCTGTACGTCCTGCAGTTCCATAAACGGAAATGGATTTCGGGAATTAAAATGTTTCGGCAGGCCAAGTGTGCCAAGCGCAGATCGGCAACGTATTCCAGATATTCGCGCATATCTTTTACCGATAGACCTGCCACGCCCTAGGATAAAACATCTAGCGACAAATTTTTTATAGCGCTGACATTCTATTTATCTAAACTTTACAATGGAATCGAAACGCTTACACGAAGCCCCGAACCTTTGGCCTCATCGATATTTTCCAAAGTAATCACGGCACCGATGCGCTCAGCAATAGTCTTCACGATAGATAGCCCCAGACCCGAGCCATTTTCATCATTTCCCAGCACGCGATAAAAAGCATCGAATACCCGCTCCCGTTCTTCCGGCGCAATACCCGGACCACTATCGTCGATTTGAACGATAACTTTCTTATTTTCGGTTCGCACCAAAAGATCGACCTTGCCGCCCGAAGGTGTATAGCGGATTGCGTTGTCAACAAGGTTTTTCAGCAATGCGACTAAATCCAATTCCCGCGTCATTAAAATCGGATCCGATTCACTGGTGACGCCGATATCAATATTTTTCGCGTCGGCGAGTGGTAAAAGGTCCTCCAAGACAATTCGGAAAATCTGTAGAACCGACACTTCTGAATTTTCATAGACGCTATCTTGCTGCGCTCGTGCGAGGGCCAGGAGCTGATTAAGCAACAAACGGGTTCGCTGCAGTCCACTTTTTGCCGACATTAGGCGTTGACGTGCTTGTTCGGATATTTCGCTCGCTTCAAGTGACTCCATCTGTAACGACAATGCGGTTAACGGCGTCCGCATCTCGTGTGCGGCGTCGGCAATAAAACGGCGCTGTTGCTTCACCGAGTCATCCAAACGTAGCAACATCCGATTGATAGCAGCAACGAAAGGCTGGATTTCCGAAGGCAAATCGGCTTGATTGATCGCCCTCAAATCCTGCTCGGCACGTTGATCGAGTTCTTTTGCCAATTGCGTTACAGGCTTGAACATTTGACGAATCAGGTAGCCAACAATGAACAATAGTACGGGAATCAAAATGACATAGGGTGCCAGCGCTGAGATGGCACTCTCGCTTGCCATCTCGTCGCGCAAGGAAATTTTTTGCGCCACCACAAGACGTTGCTGCGGTCCCAGGGTTTTTACCAGAATTCTCCACGGCACGCGAGCCACGGTGACGGTTTGAATTCCCTCATCGACATCCTGCGGTAGAACAAGCGGCGAACTTGGAATGCCCAGCACATCCGTACCGGACGGGCTCATGATCTGTACCAAGACACGAAACTCGGGATTGAAATCGACCGATTGCCCGCTATCGAGTGTGGTGACTTGCGTCACACGCGCATTGAAAAGTGCCGCGATTTGACTAAGCTGATCATCCTGCAGCTCATTGGCTTCTTCAAATAGCGCAAGAAAAGAGAAAGCACCGGCAGCCAATGCAAATATCAAGATTGCAAAGCAAAGCCATAACGATAGCTTGTACTGCAACGAGTTGATCAACTTTCCTTTGAGACCATCCACCCGACACCTCTGATATTTTTTATCGTACTGTTGCCCAATTTTTTGCGAAGTGAATGGATCAGGAATTCGACTGCATTGCTTTCAACTTCTTCATTCCAGCCGTAGATGCGCTCTTCCAGTTCCGAGCGCGACAGAATGGCACCCGGACGCAACATCAAAGTATAAAGCAGCGAAAATTCGCGGGCCGATAAACGAACCGTATCACTGCCGACGCTGGCCTCCCGCGAGGTTGGATCGAGCGAAATAATGCCGTTGCTCATCAATGCTCCCGCCACACCACCCTTGCGGCGCAAAACGGCGCGCATGCGAGCCAGCAACTCAGCCATGTTGAAAGGCTTCAATACATAGTCATCGGCACCGGCATCCAAACCCTGAATTCGATCTTCAACCGAATCGCGAGCGGTGATAATTACTAACGGAATCAGATGCCTTTTGGAGCGAACTGCACGCAAGACTTCAATGCCACTTTTTTTCGGCAAGCCTAAATCTAGCAGCACCAAATCGTAGTTCAGGTTTTCAATACTTCGTTGCGCTGCCATGCCATCACGCACCCAATCGACGGCGTAAGCGGCATCGTGCAACGCATTTTCGATTGCTTCGCCGATCATTCGATCATCTTCTACCAGCAGTACGCGCATTGCCTAGCCTTAGGGTTTCTAAGCATTCTGTGACCCGGAGAATGATGACATAAAAACGGCAACCGCCATTCACATTCCTGCGCAAGACGTTTGCTGCCGTTTCTGCATGAGCACGTAAACGATGCAGCCGACAAGAATCATCAGCAACACCAGTGATGAGCCGTAGGTACCAAACCCCAAGCCACCTTTTTCCAAGGGCTTGGTCAGTAAATCGCCCGCCGTTGCGCCTAGGGGCCGGGTCAATACGAATGCAAGCCAGAATAGAAGAACGCGGGAAATTTTCGTGAAAAAATAAGCCCATGCCACCATAACTATCAGGCAAAAGATCAGCAAGGCACCACCGGAAAATCCAAGGCCAGAGCTGTCAGCCAGAAAATCGCCCAGTGCCGTTCCCAGTGTGTTCGACAATAAAATGGCGATCCAATACAGCAGTTCCACTTTCCGGCTTTTTATATTGTCAACCGAGAGCGTCTTTTCGGTAAATCGCCAATAGGCGAGCACAAGACACAAAGCCGACACCAATATTACTGAACCCATTGCATAGCCTAGCCCCAGCGTTCTGTCCATGTAATCGGACATCGTGGTGCCTGCCGTACTGGTTGCAAGTATTACTGTCCAATAAAGTGCTGGGTGAAATTTTTTGGCTTTCAATTGAGCAAAAAGTGTCACCAGAAACACACTGATCAATAAAACAGTACTGACCGCATAGCCGATGTTCAGGGTCATTGAAAACAGGTCGCCGGCAGTTTCTCCTAGTGTTGTTGCGCATATTTTCATGAGCCAGAAGAGCAAGGTGATTTGCGGTATTTTGCTGACAATTGATTTCTCATTGTCGCTCTCGAAGCTTTCCATTTCTTTATGCCTGTCGTGACCTCATTGGCTAACAGTTTGGCTGGCAATACTTAGCCCAGCCATAGAGACAATCGGACCGGAAATTACGCTTTTTTAATTACTTAGAACCCGCTAATTCAGCATTTCAACTTTGACTCTACAGTTCACGTCATTGTGCTAACCGGCAAAAATAACGTGCAGACGCCCACCGAAACAACTGTTGATACCATTGGCCCGCAGCGCCGCGAAAGCCTGCAATCTATGCGAAAGACATCGAACATGGCCAATGTTCTGGCCCGCCTGCGTCATCAGGCATTCCATGTTCCGATGCTCGCATTTCTGCTTTGCATGGGATTTTCAACTATAACGCGTCTGGGCCTGATGGTTGTGACGTGGTCAACACTGGACCATTCAGTCTTCGCGCTTTTGTCGGTATTTGCCGAAGGGGCTTTCGGTGACTTTTTATTCGCCGTTGCGATGGCGGGGTTTTTTCTGTTTTTCACGTCGCTAAGCCATAGCAACCGCCCGAATGCCACTTTATTCAAGCTAAAACGCAGCGTTGCTATTTTCGCACTCAGCGTATATCTGCTGTTTGTCCTGATTTCCGAATTTGTTTTCTGGAATGAATTTGGCGCACGCTTCAATTTCGTTGCCGTTGACTATCTTCTATATACCAATGAAGTTATCGGCAATATTCGCGAATCCTATTCGATGCCGGCCATTTTCGGCGGCATGGCGCTGGCGGCGATTTTCGTCAGCGCGATGGTCTCGCGCTACTGGAAACTGGCACCGCAGAAAAGTCTCGGTCTGTTTAAGCGACTCGGTTTTGCCGTACTTGGCGTCGCGGTTTTTTTCATTGTCGGTACCTGGTCGCTAAATTTTGCCGGGCGGACAAATAGCCAGAATCTAAGCAATCAGGAGTTGTCTCATAACGGACCGGCGAGCTTTTTGCTGGCATCACGCGAGAACGAACTGGACTTCAAGCGTTACTATCAGACCCTGCCGAACCAGACCTATCAGGAAAACGCACCGCGTTGGCCGGACACCACACGCAATAAAGTTGCCGTCGCACCCTTGAATCCTAAAAATATTGTCATTATCCAGATAGAAAGCCTGAGCGCGAGTTTCATGAATTCCTACGGCAGCGATAAAAACATTACCCCGCATCTCGATAAATTATTGAACGAAGGTGTCTGGTTTTCGAATTTATACGCCACCGGCACGCGGACGGTACGTGGGCTGGAAGCCATGTCGGCCGCTTTACCGCCGTTGCCCGGCGAATCGATTGTCAGGCAGTCGAACAATAAAAATTTATACACGCTTGGCAGCATGCTGCGGAAAAAAGCGTACCAGCCGATGTTCGTGTATGGCGGTTACGGCTATTTCGACAATATGAATGCTTACTTCAGCGGCAACGGTTATGCCATTCTTGACCGCAATGACTTTGCAAAAGAGAACACGTCTTTTGCCACCGTCTGGGGCGTTGCCGATGAAATGCTTTTCAACGAAGCCACCAAACAACTGGACCGGGACAATAGGGCTGGCGTGAAACGCTTCATGCACATTATGACCACCAGTAACCATCGCCCCTATGTTTATCCCGATGGCCGGATTGATATTCCATCGAAAACCGGTCGCGATGGTGCAGTGAAATATACCGATTGGGCAATCAACGACTTTTTGGAAAAAGCAAAAAAGAAATCCTGGTTCGATGACACCCTATTTGTCATCGTTGCCGACCACAACGCATCGGTCGCGGGCAAGATAAGTTTGCCGCCGAATAAATACCTGATTCCCGCCTTGCTTTATGCACCGAAAATGCTGGCACCCAGACGTATTGATGCCATGGCCAGTCAAATTGATTTGCCGCCTACACTGCTTTCGATGGCTGGAATTGAAACCGGTGGCATTTTCTTCGGACAAAACCTGCTGGCCGATCATATTGATCAAAGAGCCTTTCTTGTGAACTACCAAGAGCTCGGCTACCTGACACCATCAGCGGATGGTCTGCGTCATATGACCTTGTTGGGCCCGAAAAAACGAGTCGAAAGCTATTCCGTCAGTGACGATGGCGACCTGACGAAAGTACGCAAGAACACTGCCCAATCAGAAAAAGCCATCGCGCTGTTCCAGAAGGTGGATGATGTTTTCAATGGCGGCAAATACGTCAACCATTAGGTATTAAAAACAAGCTGGGATGGTAACAGGAAAATCCGGCATCATGGCTGCATGAACTTAGACACCAACACGGTCACCGACAAGCGCATTCCACGAACTATCTGGATGCTGGGCTTTGTTAGCCTATTTACCGACATGAGTTCGGAAATCGTGCATAGTCTGCTGCCCATTTTATTATCGACCGGCCTGGGTGCCAGCGCGATTGTGATCGGCCTGATTGAAGGCGCTGCCGAAGCCTTGGTGATGGTGACGAAAGTATTTTCCGGCTACATCAGCGATGCCATCGGTAAACGAAAACCTTTGGTGCTGTTCGGCTACGGCTTGGCTGCCATCGTGAAACCCATATTTCCAATGGCTGATTCGGTATGGCTATTCACTACCGCACGCATGCTTGATCGTTTCGGTAAAGGCGTTCGTGGTGCACCACGCGATGCCATGGTAAGTGAACTGTCACCACCGGAAATACGTGGTGCCAGTTTTGGTTTACGACAATCAATGGATACCGTTGGTGCCGTGCTCGGGCCATTGCTTGCCGTTGCTTTACTTTGGTGGACCACCAACGATATTAAGCTGGTGTTATGGGTCGCGGTGATCCCCGGTTTTATCGCTGTATTCCTGCTATTCACTGCCGTGCCTGAGCCGAGTAATCCAGATCAAAAGCCGGCTCGCTTGCCGATTAGCCGCGAAGGCCTACGCCAATTGGGAAAACCTTTTTGGTCTGTCGTAATTATTGGCGCGGTCATTTCATTGGCAAGATTCAGTGAAGCTTTCTTGATTTTGCGAGCTTCAAACCTGCATGTACCGCTGACTTATATTCCGTTAGTGTTGGTCATCATGAGTATTACCTATGCGCTATCGGCCTATCCCGCGGGTAAATTATCGGACCGCATACCGCGCCATCAATTATTGGCACTCGGTATGTTGTTATTGGCACTAGCCTGTTTGGTGCTGGCACTGGCGAACAATTACTGGATGCTTTTTTTCGGCATTGCACTGTGGGGACTGCATATGGGGTTCACCCAAGGCATCTTGGCCAGCATGATCGCTGATACTGCCAATGCTTCTTACCGTGGCACCGCCTTCGGCGTTTTCAATCTTGTCTCGGGATTAGGATTGTTACTGGCGAGCGGCATTGCCGGCGTGCTTTGGGAATACCTGAACCCATCGGCGAGTTTTGTCTTCGGCTCTGCCATATCGATGTTGTCGGTCATCTTAATTTTTCGATTTAATCGTAAACGCAATTTGTAACTGGCTTGGCAGACTATTATTTGTAAAGTGAGCTAATTTTAGCTAGCGGGGTGGGCATCGCCCACCGTCTCAATGCATTCGCGACAATGGCGGGCCATGCACACACTACGTTTGAAATAGTATTTCAATGTCGCTGGAAGCTATGATGTCAGCATGGAGAGATATCTTCACTTGGTGCAATTTCGTATGTCGCAATATCTAATCAAAATCGCCATTTCACTTATTGTCATCGTCGCTGCAATAGAGCTGAGCAAACGCAGCAGTTGGTTGGGCGCGCTTTTAATCGCCTTGCCATTGACTTCATTGCTGGCGATAACATGGCTGTACTACGACACTGGCAACTTGCAGCAAGTCGCCAATTTATCGCGAAGTATTTTTTGGTTGGTGCTGCCTTCATTGGCCTTGTTCCTGATTTTTCCCTGGGCTGTTGAGCATCAATGGAAATTCTGGCCGGCACTTGCTCTTGGGTGCGCGGCCAGTATTGCTTGTTATGGAGTCTTGGTTTTAGTGATGCGGGGTTTTGGCAAGACCATTTAAGGAAGCCCATGTCAGAACATGTACACGACCACGGTTTGAACTCCATCAAACACGAAAAACCCTTATGGTGGGCGTTGGCGTTGACGGCTTCGTTTTTGATTGTCGAAATTATTGGTGCCTATCTCACCAACAGTTTGGCCTTGTTGTCAGATGCCGCACATATGGCAACGGATACTTTGGCTTTGGTGGTTGCCTTGATTGCAGTGCGTTTATCACGACGTCCGGCGGATGCCAAACGCAGTTATGGTTATGCGCGTTTTGAAGCTTTTGGTGCTTTGATAAATGGCACACTTTTATTTGCTGTTGCTGCGTATATCTTATGGGAAGCCGCCCTTCGTTTTTCCGAACCGCCTGAAGTCGCAACAATCGGCATGCTGGTCATCGCAAGCCTTGGTTTGATAGTCAATTTGATTTCGATGCGCTTGCTCAAAGCCGGCAGCGAAGAAAGTTTGAACATGAAAGGCGCGTATCTGGAAGTATGGAGCGATATGCTCGGCTCAGTCGCAGTATTGACTGCCGCCGTGATTATTCATTTCACGCAATGGTGGATTCTTGATCCAATTCTTGCGGTATTAATTGGCTTATGGGTATTGCCACGCACTTGGACTTTATTGAAAGCCAGCGTCCATATTTTGCTCGAAGGTGTGCCGGAAAATATTTCTTTGTCGGAAGTTCGTGCGTTACTCCTGAGAACACTCGGCGTTGCCGATGTGCATGATTTGCATATCTGGTCGCTGGCTAGTCAATCGCCCACAATGACTGCGCATATCGTGGCTAATAATGACGTGACTGATTTGCAGCATCTAAGGCAAACGATTGCCGCTGAATTGAGGGATGCCTTTGGTATTCATCACCTGACCCTACAGATGGAATCGACCGCCTGCGAACAAAAGCATTGTGATGCCGATGAGTCTTTGCATGTAAATGACGACCATGGCGAACATGCCGGTCATTTACACTGATGCATCAAGCATCGTACGGTCGCCCGCAAGCGGCCTCCTACGTTCAAAAGCATTGTGATGCCGATGAGTCTTTGCATGTAAATGACGACCATGGCGAACATGCCGGTCATTTACACTGATGCATCAAGCATCGTACGGTCGCCCGCAAGCGGCCTCCTACGTTCAAAAGCATTGTGATGCCGATGAGTCTTTGCATGTAAATGACGACCATGGCGAACATGCCGGTCATTTACACTGATGCATCAAGTATCGTACGGTCGCACGCAAGCGGCCTCCTACGTTCAAAAGCATTGTGATGCCGATGAGTCTTTGCATGTAAATGACGACCATGGCGAACATGCCGGTCATTTACACTGATGCAACAAGCATCGTACGGTCGCCCGCAAGCAGCGGCCTCCTACGTTGACCCACACATAGTGAAGCCAGCTTGCCAATTTTCTGGGCTGTCCCGTTGCCTTTTCCCTTGGTTCGGCTAGACTGGATTTCACCTCCACCACGCAACGGGACGGGCCATGCCCGATATTTTCGTCAGCTACGCCAGCGCCGATCGCGATGCTGCCTTTCGCATCGTCGGCTTTTTAGAAGGCCAAGGCATTCATTGCTGGGTCGCGCCACGCGATGTAGCACCGGGCGTTGAATATGGCCACGCCATCATTAATGCGATCGAACAATGTAAAGCATTGGTATTAGTGCTATCGGATCAATCCAACGATTCGCAGTTCGTTCGCAAGGAAGTCGAACGCGCGGTCAGCAAAACCAAAGTCGTGCTGCCGGTTCGCATTCGGGAAGTCACACCATCGGGTTCGCTGGAGTTTTATATTTCATCAGCGCAATGGGTCGATGCCTGGAAAACGCCGATGGAGCAGCACCTGATGCCATTGGTAGCGGCGATCAAGGCCATGACTTCACCCGATTCAGCACCGGTACGTTCTGCCCCTTTGCATGTCGCACCCGTTTCAAAACCGGCAAGTTCGCACACTCCCTTTTTGATCGGCGTCGCTGTGATTGCGCTAATGGCGGCGGCGATTACCGGCACTCTGTTGTACACCAGCAAGAACAACGCAAACCTGCAACAAGCTTCGGTTCAAACTGCGCCAATTACGCCCGACGCCACGCCAAGCAATGCGTCGGACATACCGAATATGGCGCTGACACCGGATGAAATCGAACCAGTACCGTCGTCACCTCCGGCAACGACAACGAGTGTTCAAAACACCCCGATTACCGCAGTCCCTATTCCAGCACCAGCCCCAATACCCGCTGGCCCGAAGCGTAATGAAATTGCTTTCGTACTCGGCCATTGGTGTCAGCCTTATAACGGCTTGACGATTCGTTACGAAGTTATTCGCACCGGGCACGACACCGTGCTGACTCGAATCAATCATCCGCAAGCCGCGCCTTGGGACGTTGCCTCGCGGGTAAAGGCAAGCGGAGCTGGTTTTGATTTTCTGCCGCTAGACCCATCGGCCGATCAAAAAGATAGTTTTCACTTCGATATTATCGACGACAAAATGATGAAGCTCACTTCGCTTGAAGGCGCCGCCGAAGATGGTTCCATCCTGCGCATCCGCTGCGCTGCACAATAATTTGCAACGTGACTGATTCAGCTACCTGGCTCGCTCAAGTTCGTCAGCTCGAAGCACGCGGCGAATTATTGCTGGCTTTTGATACCGCATTGCATGGCCTTGAAGAACATCCCGGCGATTTGCGTTTGAGTCATCGTGCGGTTCTTAATCTAGCAAAGGCCGGAGCTACCGCGAATGCGGAAATGGAATTCGAGCGACTGGGGCTGGAACAAAGCGACGACGCCGATGTTGCCGCACTGAAAGCGCGTATCGCCAAAGATCATGCCCTGGATGCGACCGGTGAAGTTCGCACCACTTTGCTTTCACACGCTGCCGATCTTTACGAAGCGCTTTATCGTCGCAGCCATGATTATTATCCCGGCGTGAATGTTGCCAGCTTGCGATTACTCGCGGGGCAAATAACGGCTGCCGAAAATATTGCACGCGAAGTGCTCAAAATTTGCCAGACCAATACCAGAACTGAAAGCGATGATTATTATCTGCCTGCCTCCCAAGCCGAAGCGGCATTGGTGTTGGGAGATATTCCAACGGCACGCCATGCTCTCGAACGTGCAGCAAATGCAGGCAGTGATCTTGCGGCTCGTGCTGCAACTCGAAGACAGCTGCGCATGATTTGCAATGCGCGCGACATCAGCGATGACGTACTCGATCCACTCGCATCGCCGACGGTCATCAATTACACCGGCCACATGATTGCAGCAGTAGGCGCAAAAGGGCGTTTTCCTGCCGCACAGGAATACTCCGTGGTAAAGCAAATTACCGAACGTCTGGAAAAACATCGTGTTGGGTTCGGTTATGGCCCCTTGGCTTGCGGCGGCGATATTTTGTTTGCAGAAGCCCTGCTTGCTCGCGGCGCCGAACTGCATGTCGTTTTGCCGTTTGCACGCGATGAATTTATTGAAATTTCGGTTGCACCGGCTGGACCTGATTGGGTGGCGCGTTTTGAATCCTGCATGCAGCGTGCTGCATCGGTAACCTATGCTACCGAAGATAGTTATCTCGGTCACGACTGGGTATTCGCCTACGGCTCGTTTGTGGCAATGGGCTTGGCGGTGCTTCGCGCGCGATTTCTCGATGCAGATGTTGTACAAATGGCAGTCTGGGACGGCATTGAAACGACCGGTATGGCCGGCACGGCTTTCGATGTGCGTACATGGCGCAATGCCGGCCGCGCGCTCGAAGTCATCACACCTTTTCCCGAAGCCACATCGTCCGTAACCAATCAGCCAGTCGCTCCGCTTATCGGTGGACAACGCGAACTCAAGGCGATGCTATTTGGTGATGTGCGTGGTTTCAGCAAACTGACCGAATCGCAAATTCCTGCTTTCGTCAGTCATCTACTCGGAGCAATCGGCGAAGTGCTCGCGCGTTATGGCGACCGCGTGCTTTATCGAAACACTTGGGGTGATGGTTTGTTTGTCGTGTTGAACGACGCTCCTGTCGCCGCACAATGCGCGCTTGAACTGCAAGCCGCGATGTCGATGATTGATCTCGAAGCGTATGGCCTCCCTGACACATTGGCATTGCGACTTGGCGGCCATTTCGGCCCGGTATTCGAAACGACCGATCCGGTTTTACATCTGACCAATTATTTCGGTGCCCATGTCAGCCGTACGGCGCGCATCGAACCGGTGACGCCGCCAGGCGAGGTGTATGTTACCGAACAATTCGCAGCACGACTGGCATTGGAACCCAATGCCTACGCTTGCGATTATGTCGGCCAAATTCCGGCAGCAAAAAGTTACGGCACCATGCGGATGTATCATTTGCATGCGCCCAGAAATTATTGATCAAACCCGAGGCCATGCTCATGACGACTATATCCACCGTCCGCGCCCGCCGGAACCACCCCCTACAGGGTGAGTTTGACCGACGATCTTGACAATGAATGGCTGTCTGACGAACCACTTTGCTGGCATGCTTTGGCCTGCTTCGCTGCCTTAAGCCGTTCCTGTTGAATACATGCAATCATTCAACGCCCAATTTATACGTACACAGTCCCGGATAGCCCGCGCATTTTTTCTGTGTGTCAAAATATTACAGGATCGTCTGTCCTCCAGAAAGACGCTGAAGATTCTGTTTTCGGATAATCCAACGATCTGGCAGAAGCCTATTCGCAAAGGTTTTCTGTTCTCGAAGCATCAAATAGCCTTCCATGCGTTTTCATCTAACAGCATCAGCCAATATGATCTTGTTGTGCCTCTCAATGTGGCAGACCTGAAATATCTGGATGAAAACCGACATCTGGTTGCCAGCAATCCCATTCCCATTCCGAGTTGGGCCAGTGTGCAACTTTGCGATGACAAATATCGTTTCAACCAGACACTGGAAGCAAAGGGCTTTGGACATTTCATTCCCAAAATATCAGGCCGGCTGAGCTATCCGTATATCCTGAAAAAGAAAACGGATGAGTGGGGCAAGAATTGCTTCATCATTTATGGCCCCGAACAGGAACAAGAGCACGCAGCGCATCTAATCAACAAGGAATTTTTCGTCCAGGAAATCATTGCCGGTCATGAAGAATTTGCAACGCATATTCTTCATAGGGATGGGAAGATTCTATGCTCACTCAATATTCAATACACCTTTAATACCGATCTACCCATCAAGGGCCAAGACAAGAAGTTTTCCCGACAGATTGTTCATTGTCCTTATCTGGATGCATTTGCAGACATCCTCAATGCCATCAACTTTGAAGGTTTATGCTGCTTCAACTATAAAGTTCGCGACGGCCAAGCCATGATTCTGGAAATCAATCCGCGTTTTGGTGGCAGTCTCTGTCAATATTTCATTTCGTTTTTCCGACACCTGACTTGAAGACAATGGACCTGAATCGACGGTGTTGATGCCGACATTGAAGACAAACCGGGCCACCAGCTTTGTAAATAGAACTTCGCAAAAAAACCCGCCGAAGCGGGGTTTTGTTTTCTCTGCAATGAAGCGTGTGATTAGAAATCCCTGCCGCCCATGCCGTCCAAACCGCAGGCATATTCGTCCTCTTTCTTCGGTTCTTCAACGCTAAAAGCATTAAGCTACTTCAGCATTCCGAAAACATTTACCCGCTCCTTGGCTCGGTGCCTTGGCC